>Ga0224557_1000860_pt1 | contig 31573 bp, 30 predicted proteins | sample 714S31014metaG_FD_180677 | JGI IMG/M metagenome (GOLD analysis project Ga0224557, IMG submission 180677) | Peat soil microbial communities from Stordalen Mire, Sweden - 717 S3 10-14 | ecosystem: Environmental > Terrestrial > Soil > Wetlands > Peat | place: Sweden: Norrbotten County, Stordalen... | reverse complement strand
GCATTGGCGGAGATAACCGGCCAATAACGTGGAACACGCCCTGCGGCCTGTGAGTAAGAAGCTATATTTTTCTTTCAGGTGGTTTTTTCTTCAGGAGGAGGGGCTCAGGCTCCGGCCGAGATCTTGGAGGGTCAACGCCAGAGGGGAGCCCCTTTGAGGGTTACGGTCCTCTTTGTCTCAGTTTCCGCCGGGCAGAACCAGCTTTCGACCGACTGGGCAGAAGACTGCGACGAGATCATCTTACGCCGATGCCCGGTCTGTGAACGGGATTCGATCGTTGGTCATGGCCGCCGCCGCAAGCAGGCGCACGACAAGCATCACGACTGGATTTGGATCCATCGCGGCCGCTGCGCCGATTGCGGGACGACCTTCACCTTCCTTCCTGTGTTCTCTCTTCCTTACACGCATTACAGTCTGGTGGCGCGCAGCCAGGCGTTGCGGCTGCGCTTTGCGGAACACTGCTCGTGGGAAAAGGCTTTGCCGCACCTCAAGGATCCTGACTGCTTGCCGGACCCGTCGACAGTGCGGCGCTGGTCGAGCGGCCTGGACTGCTCTCAGCTCGCGCTTTCCTTTCTCAGCCAGACCGTCACGCGCGTGGCTCATTGGCTGTCTCGCGGTCGTCAGGTTCTTGACCAGGCGGGGCCGTTGTCCTGGATAGCTCCGGCTCTCGAAGTTCTCTGGCCGCTGCGTCTGTGAGAAAAACCCTTTCGCCCACCATCCTTGCCTGGGATTGCCGGCGTCACCCGCCTACGCTGGGCTCCGGAGGCGAAAAAGCGCTGTGGGAGACGACGTCGCAACACGCAAGCGGCGGATGCCGCTTCTGGAGTATCTGCGGCAACATAACTGGACCGGTCATCCTGTGGGCCGCTCCGAGTTCGTCGGACTTTGTCCGTTGCATGAGGAGACGCGGCCCTCCTTCTATGTCAACACGCGCAAAGATGTCTTCTATTGCCACGGCTGCGGGCAGGGCGGGGACCTGATTCGCTTTATCCAGTTGTCCCGCCATCTGCCCTTCCGCCAGAGCCTCGCCTGCTTCGATCCGCAGACTACTTCAGAAGACGACTCTCGAGCGGTACTTGAACAGGCCGCCGCTTTCTATCGGCAGCAACTCGATAACTACCCCGAGGCACTGAGCTATCTCAACAAGCGTGGTCTGCACGATCCCACCCTGATCAGGGAGTTCGAGATCGGGTACGCGCCCGGCGGGAGTCTGCGCCGTCATCTCACGGCACAGGGTTACTCCTTCGATCTGCTGCGGCAAGTCGGCCTGCTCAACGTGAACGGCTCCGATGCTTTCTACCAGCGCATCGTCTTCCCGTTGCGTCAGGGCAAACACGTCGTCAACCTCTACGGCCGCAGCCTCGGCGCCGCCTTCGCCCATCGCTTTCTGCCCGGCAGCAAGGGCGGCTTGTATGCATGGGAGAAGGTCTGGCACTGCCCCGCGGTGATTCTTGTCGAGGGGTTGTTCGACTATGCCGCGTTACGGCAGGTGGGCTTTCACAACGTCACCTGCTCGCTGGGAACCCATCTCAACGACGGCCAGTTCCGCCAGTTGTGCGACGGTCCCCGCACCGTCCATCTCACATTCGACGTCGATGCCAACCAGAGCGGACAACAAGCTGCGGAGCAGCTGGCCCATCGTCTTGGCACTCAAGGTATCGCCGCTCGCCGCGTCATGCTGCCACGGGGCCAGGATCCCAACTCTTTCTTCGTTCAGGGCGGCGACGCGCTCGAGTTCCAGTCTCTCGTGGAGGCCGCGCAGCCATGAAGTTCCGCGTAGTCCGTCAGAAGATCCCATCGGGCGCACACAGCCCGATTCAGGTGGTGGAGCAACCTGCCGGCCGGGGAGTCGGATGGATCAACCGCTTCCTGGACCGCGAGTATGTCCGCCGTCTTGCAGACAAGAGCCTGTACAGCTACGCGCACAGCCTGTTGCACTTCGTGCGCTGGTGGGAGAGCGTTCACCACACCGGCGAGATCTCCAGGGCAGACCTCACCGAATCGACTCTGCTCGATTACGTGCGCTTCCAGTCCAGCCGCCAACCCGCGCCTTCTGCCACCACCATCAACGACCGCGTCGCTACCGCCGATCGCGCCATCCGCAGCGAGTTCCCCGATGCGCCCTGTCAGGTGGCGCATGGGTTTCATCAGCCCTTCCTGCACCGCAGACCGATGGGCCTCGGCCGCCCCAGATTCGAGTTAAGCAGACTGCGCGTGAAGGAGCCCAGGCGCAACATTGTCCCGCTCTCGGTCGAAGAAGTGGCGCGCTTCTGGTCCAGCTTCCACAACGCGCGCGACCTGGCCATCGTCGGCCTGATGCTCATGCACGGGCTCCGTTCCGCTGAAGTGATGGCCTTGAACCGCGACGACGTGTTGCTTTCCGAAGGTCAGCTCCGCGTGCGCGGCAAGGGCAGCAAGATGCGCTTCCTCCCCCTCGCACCTGAGACCACGCAACTGATCGATCACTATCTGTACCTGGAACGGCCCGACCCCTGCTCCGCCACACTGTTCGTCGTGCTCAAGGGACCCGCACGCGGCGCCCGCATGACGCCTGCCGGATTACGCTCCCTGTTCCGCTACCATCGCCGCACTACCGGCGTAAAGATCGCTAACCCTCATCGCTTCCGGCATACCTTCGCATCGGATATGGTGCGTGCCGGCATCAGCCTGCCCGCGCTGATGCAGTTGATGGGACACTCCGACATCGAAACCACCATGCATTACGTGCAGGTCACACCGCAGGACGTTTATCTGCAGTATGCCCGCGCGGCCGCGCAGTGCATCCACCCCCAGCCGAGGATTCCGTCGTGAAGCGCTGGCGCCGCCCTCCACTCCAGCATCCGCTGGCGCTGGCCTTCGCGAGTGCTATCGAGTCTCTGTGCACCGCACTTACCCCTTCCAGCACTCGTAACTACGACATCGTCGTGCGTCACTTCCTCGTCTATCTTGCCGCCGAGCATCCCGAGGTCACCCGCATCGAGCAACTGCGCCGCGATCCGCACATCCTGGGATGGACGGCGTGCCTGCGTGCGCAGACTCCACCCCTGGCGACCACCACCTGCATCGGCCGCCTCTTCGCTCTCCGCACCATCCTCAACGAACTGGCCTGGACGAACCAACTGCCTGAACTCGCTCACCTGTTACGGCGCGAAGATATTCCGCGCACGCCTCACACCCTGCCACGGCCACTCACCGCAGAGCAGGATCAACTGCTCGAACAGGAGTTCCTGCGCCGCAACGATCTCGGCGGAAACGTCTTCCTGCTGCTCCGCCGCACCGGCATGCGCATCGGCGAGTGTGCAGATCTGTCCTTCGATTGCCTGCGCTCCGCAGGCCCTGATCAGTGGGCCATTCATGTCCCCCTCGGCAAGCTCAAAACCGAACGCATGGTCCCCGGCGATGCCTTCGTCCGCGATCTCGTTCACCGCCTGCGCTTCTTCCGCTCCCTCGATCCGCTGCCCGCCGATGGACGGCTCATTGCACGTCCGGGAAGTAAAGTGGCCATTGTTGTTCAACTCCGCGATTACCTGCATCGGGTCTGCCACTCTCTCGGACTCTCCACGCGCATCGTCCCCCACCAGTTTCGACACACCTATGCCACGGAAATGCTTCGCTCCGGTGTAAGCTTCCCCGTCCTGATGAAGTTACTCGGCCACGTCAACCCCGAGATGACCATGCGCTATGTCGACGTAGCCCTGACCGATCTTCAACGCGAGTTTCAGCTGGCTCGCGCCAAACCCAGACATCTGGCCCCACAGCCAAAACCCTCGTCTTCAAAACTCCGTGCAGGCTTCAACGGCCTCGTCGATTCCTTCCAGGCTTCCCAGCACGCGCTGGAGGTGTTCCGCCGATCTCTCCCAAACAACGACAAGCGCCAATGCCTTGATCGACTCGCCAACCGGCTCACAAAGATCCTCGCCGAAATACGCAAACTCCAAACCACCTGAATGAAAATGGGCAGACATTGGCCGGTTATGGCGATTTGGCAACAGCTGAGATCCACAGGAGCACATCTCAACAAAGCGGCTCTGGATCGCGCACTGTAAGCCCCGATGACTCTATGGCTGGCCCAGTGCCGACAAAGGGCTTGATTGTTGGCTCGAAGCCTTTGAGGCTCGCTCTAGCTATTGTGCCTCTCACCTGGAACTAGAAGGGCAATCAAGCGCTGTGTCTTTGGACGGACTGCATCTTTAAGCACCTTGAATACTCGTTCGTCGAGAGGCGTCGACGAAACGAAGTCCTGATAAGCCTGTGCCAGGTGCATACGCAGATTTGCACGGAGGGTCTCTTCGTCCATTTCGGTCGAGGAGTTCCGCAGATAGTCTCCCATGCGCCTTAGAATATGAAGGCGTGCGATGTGCAATACTGCCGGCTCGTACGGCACATCTAGAAATTGGAAGAACTCTTCGGCGGAAGAGAGTTTGGAAAGTTGTTCGAGCACAGTCATGATGGCATCTCTCCCGGTGACATTCTTGCGGTTGAGGCATCGGCCATCTGGACGTAAAACTCCAGCAACTCTTCCGTGCTGACGGTTCGTTTCGCCTGGATGGAGCGTTCCTGAATCTGTTTGAGCAGAAGCCTCATATCGAGTTCACTGGCCGTGAGTCCGAGGGAGCGCAGCGCGCCGGCAACGGACGCTGTTCCAGAATGTTTTCCGAGCACGATGCTGCGGTCGCGGCCAAAGGTGTGCGGGGACAGTTCCTCGTAGGTCCTGGGATCTTTCATTAGGCCATCGACGTGAATGCCGGATTCATGGGTGAACGCGCTGGCACCGACGATCGATTTGCCGGGAGGGATAGAACGGCAAGAAGCAGTGGCGACGAGCTCAGCCAGTCTCGGCAACTGGGCGAGGTCTACGTTGCTCTTACTCTCGGAAAAACAATCGAGGCCGGCCACAACCTCTTCCAGCGCGGCGTTTCCTGCTCGTTCGCCAAGACCAAGGATGCAGACGCTGGCGTGGGTTGCGCCTCCGCGAACCGCAGCGAGCGTATTGGCGGTTGCGAGTCCCAGGTCGTCGTGTCCATGAAACTCAAGTTCGAGCGAGAGCGCACCCCGCAACGTCTGAAAGATTTCGTGGACGCCGAACGGCTCCATGCTGCCGAGGGTGTCTGCGAAGCGGAAACGGTGCGCGCCGGCACGGGCAGCGGCTTCGACCGCCGTGATGAGAAATCCGAGGTCGGCCCGACCTGAGTCCTCGCCACCCATGGCTACGCCCAGACCGCAATCCAGCGCGTAGGAGACGACTTCGTGGATGCGAGCGAGGACCTGTGGGCGATCTGCATTCAGCTTGGCCCGCATCTGAATATCGGAGAGCGGTATGGAGAGGTTGACGCGCGCGAGGCCGGTCTTTCTGGCGGCGTCAACGTCGGCGCGAGTCATGCGGCACCAGGCGATGGGAACTGTGGTGGACAACGCACAGCCGATGGCCGCGATTTCGTCGATCTCCCGCGGCCCCATGGCAGGCGTTCCGGCCTCGATCTCATCGACTCCCGCGCATTCCAGAGCGCGTGCGATGGCAAGCTTCTCCTCCAGAGTGAAGGCTACGCCGGGCGCCTGCTCCCCATCCCGCAGGGTTGAATCGTTGATGACGATTCTGCCTGGCCTAAGCATAGGCGGCCTCCAGCGGCACCATGGCAGCGCGCAGATCCTCGACTGCCTGGGGGAGCACGTCGAGGACGCGGGCCACGTCTTTCTCCGAGTTTTCACGGGAGAAGGAGAAGCGAATGGCCCCGCGCAGGTAGGCGAAGGGAACGCTCATAGAACGCAGCACATGGGACGGTTCGATGGAACCGGAGGCGCAGGCCGAGCCGGAGGAAACCGCGATGCAAGCTCGATCCAGAAGTGTCAGCAGCGAGTCCGCCTCGACGTCCTCAAAGGCGATGTTGAGCGTGTTAGGCAGACGATTGTTCCAGTTACCGATCGGAATTGAGCCAGGGACGCGGCGAAGCATCTCCTCTTCCAACCAGTCGCGTAGAGCGGCGATTCTGGGCATCTCGTAGCGCAGAGCCTGGTTTGCCAAATCCGCGGCGACCCCGAAGCCGACGATTGCGCCTGTGTTTTCAGTCCCTGCGCGCCGCCCGCGTTCCTGCTTCCCGCCGTGAAGTAGCGGAGCCAGCCGAACACCACTGCGAAGGTAGAGAGCACCAACGCCCTTGGGCCCGTGCATTTTGTGTGCCGAGATGGAGAGCATATCGATCTGAGTGGATTGCGCGGGGATCGCGACCTTGCCGACCGCTTGCACCGCATCGCAATGAAATAAAGCCCCGGCCTCGTGGGCCTCGTGCGCCAGTTCCTTCACAGGGAACTGCGCGCCGGTCTCGTTGTTGGCCCATTGAATGGAGACGAGAGCGGTGTTCGCATTCAGGGCGCTGCGGTAGGCGTATCGGTCGAGCTGCCCACTTTGATCGACCGGGATCCGGTGAACGACCGCGCGCCCCGATCGTTCGAGGTGATCGCAGACAGCAAGCACCGAAGGGTGCTCGACTACAGATGTGACGATCTCGTTGCGGCCCTGCTGAACTTCAAGCGCTGAGACTATTGCAGTATTGTTCGATTCGGTGCCACCGGAGGTAAAGACGATTTCCTTTTCGAACTCAGCGCCAAGCAGTGATTGAACCTGGCGTCGAGCAGCGGTCACAGCGTCGCGCGAAGCTACGCCCAGAGCATGCGCGGAAGACGGATTGGCAAAGTGCTCCCGGAAGAACGGAAGCATGGCAGCGACGGCGCGCGGGTCAACCGGCGTTGTGGCGTTGTTATCGAGGTAGACCCATGGAACGGAAGGACAGAAGTCTGTCATGGTGTGTCTCCCCGGCAGCGCCCTCAGCAGAAGGACTTGCCGCATCCGCATGTGGATTTTGCCTGCGGATTGTTGAAGGCGAAGCCCGCGCCCTCCAGGCTGTCGATGAAATCGATCATGGTGCCGGAGATGAGCGGCACACTGGATGGGTCGATGAAGACGGCGAGCCCCCGGCTCTCGCAGGAGAGGTCGGCCGGATCGGCGTTTTCGACCAGGCCCATTTGATACTGATAGCCGGAGCAACCGCCTTCCAGTACGGATAGGCGAAGCCCTGCAATTGGGGTTGAGGTGCTGGTGATTGCCGTGCGCAAAGCGTGTGCTGCAGCTTCAGTCAGTTGAATCATCGGTCCGCTCCCTTCCACATTTGCAAGTGTCTGCTGCACTTTGCATGCCAATTCGGAGAGGGATAAGTTTCAATGAGTTAGGAGTTGCGTAGGGACTCCTGTCGCGAGCGATGTCGGGTTTACGACGTGTCGACCTTGCGTCAGGTGGCGGAGATTGCATTGATCTGGACCGGAGCCAGAGTGTCGATCTGCCAACGCGCGCGGGCCATGCGGCTCTCGCCCGACTCGTCGCCAAAGCATTCGCTGAAGTCGCAGCACTCGGAGCAACTGGGCGCGGCGCAGAGGCGATAGCTGTCATCGCGGCAGATCATCCGATAGAAGAACTTCTTCCACTTCATGTCCTGGCTGTTGCGCACTGCGAGAGGAGCAAAGTGGCGCAGCATCAGCGCCGACAACTCGCTCCGGTTGGTTAAGCCGAGGTCCTGCCAGAGATGATTGGGCTGCATAGCTCTGCGTGCCACGATGGCAGCCAGTAGCGAACTGAGGGGGCCGGGCGTGGAGCGCGAGCGCTGCAGCAGCATGCGTAGAGACTGCTCCTCGTCCTCAACGACGAGTTCAGAATCAAGTCCGAAGGCTTTCAGATGATCCAACGCGTCTGGAAAATACTGGGCGATGATGCCACGCAGGGACTTACCGGAAACGCCGAGAGCTTGCGCGAGCGAACGATCCGGGGCGCTTTCCTCCGCCGCGATGGCGAACACACACGCTAGCACATGGCTGTCGAAAGGATCGCACTCCGGAGCAAGTGATCGATTGAGGAGGATATGCATGGCATCTGCCGTCATCGTTCCATCCTTATGCCGATCCGTGGGTCTGGCAGCCTTTCGGACATACCCTGGAACAGGCGGCGCATCCGATGCAGGCGCCAGGGTCTGCGACAGTCATGATCTTGCGCTCGATCTCGTCGTCACCGTCAAGGTCGACGAGCTCGCCGTCCTCGGTGACTCCTTTCAGGTCCATGACGGAGCGCCCACAGACCTTGAAACAGCGGCCGCATCCGATGCAGGTTTCCGGATCGATGGCGAGGAGATAGGAAGGCTGCCAGGGCCGGCCATCGCGGGATACGGATTGCAGTTCAAGTTGCGTCGCTAGCATCTGTCCTCTCACTATTCTGAAAAATGCGTGACTGGAAGTGGCTCTTAATAGTGCGCAACTTCGGGGTACTTCTCGATCCACTCGAGTCCCGCGGCAACCAGCTTCTCGCCCTCTTCTTCGAGTTTTTCCAGGCTCTCAAAGCCGAAGCGATGCACGTCCCGCAGGTTTTTGTTGATGACAATCAGGCGTCCCGCCGTGAGCACAAGCCGTCCAAAGCCTTCGTGATGCAGCTTCATGAGCGGGCAGACCATTACACCGGTGATCCGTTCCAGAGTGAGGCCGACGGCGTTGTAAAACAGCTCCATACGCCACAGAGTTTCCGGATCGGGGTCGCTCATCATGGGAATTTCGCGACGTTTGTCCCGGGTCAGGATGTAAGGTTCGAGAAGATCGAGATCAGTCTTCCTGTCCCACGATCCGTGCAGGTCCTGTGCGCGCCACTGCTTGATGAGTTCCTTCAGAAAGCCCCGTGCGGCGGGCGCGGCGATTTGGGTTGCAGTCTCAGCCATGCACCACCTCTTCTTCGAAGTCCAGCGTGCGTTCCTTCCCTTTGTTCAGGGCCTTGCGCAGCCAGGGCGGCGGCGTCCCGCTCAACACTTTTTGAAGCCGAAGCAGAATTCCTTCGATTGCTTCAGGCTCTGCAACCTTGATTGGGTGGATCTTCCTGGCCACGACCCGCGCGGCCCCGGAGCCTCCAATCGCGGCAACGTAGAGGATCGCACAGTCCGCAATTGCCTCCAGCCTCGGGAGGAGCTTATCTTCATTTCCGTCCTCCTGCAGGGTGCCCTTGAACTCGAAGCAGGTGACGAAGCGAATGTCCTCCGGCGTGACATCGTAAACCGCGATATTCTTCGCCCATCCGAAGTGAGCGTCCACGTGTTGCAGATCTTCTGTAGCGAATGCGACTTTCATATCCCTCCCGAACAACGGATGCGATCACGATGGAATGTGCAGAGAAACCAGCCGGCTTGCGTCCTGCGGCGGCGGCAGCCACGTCTCCGGCGTAGGCTCATGACCGTTGGCCATGAGGAGATTGCCGACGGTGAAGATCAAGTCGCGCGTGCCGCGATAACCCACGGTGACCTGATGGCCTGCGCCGAGACGGTCGAATACTGGAATCCCGATGCGGAAGAAGGGAATCCCAAGCCGCTCCGCCGCCTGACGTCCATGCGAATGGGTAATCATGAGATCCGCGCCACGCGCGCGAGATTCAAAGTCCTCCAGGTCGCCGATCACGACTTCCTTCGCGGGAATATGCTCAAGAGCCGGTGAGCCGGTGGTGGATACCGCAGCCTGGATCTCGCAGCCCATTTCGTGCAGCCAATGCGCGATCGCAGCGAGCAAGTCGGGCTCGGCTGCGACTGCTACCTTCTTCCCGCCGAAGTAGAAGTGTCCGTCGAGCATGGCATCCACCAACTGGCTGCGCAGACGCCGATACTTTCGTGGCACCGGAACGCCGCTGATTCGCGACAGAAAACTCATCAGCTCATCGTTTGCTCCCAGGCCAGTGAGGCGATCGAAGAGTTTGTAGGGTACGCCGGTGCGATGCTCGAGGGTGATGGCGGCACCTCGCATCTGCTCGCCAATGGCTACTGTCCAGCACGCGGACCCCATTTTTCGGATTTGCTCCAGGCTGATTCCACCGAGCGTGGTTGGCGTGAACTCTGCCGGAACGTGTCCATCGAGCGAGCCGGACAGGTCGGGCAGAAAGAATGGATCGAGGCTGAAGGCCTCGAAGATATCTCGCAACTCGTCGATATCTCCCGGGGTGAGGTGGCAGCCGGGAAGGATGTTGACGCGTCGTGACAACCTCATCTCGAGCGTCGGCGCATCAACCAGCTCTTCGACCATGCGGGTAACGGCCGCCGCCCATCCATCCTGAAATGCTCCCTCAAAGTCCGGCGTCGACACATCGACGAGAGCGATGTGGCCAAGTTCGGGGTAGTTGGCGCGAATCAGCTTGAGGAATCCGTTCAGGTCGTCGCCCTTGATCTCAGCTACACCAGTTGTGCAGATGCCGATGAATCCAGGTTTGGCGCGGCTGGCGATGTTGAGGATGGCCTGCTCCACGTTGTCGAAGCCGCCGAGTACGGTGGCGACCTCGCTCATCGCCGTCGTCTGCATAGGAATCGCCTCGCGGAAATGGCGCACAAACAACACCAGGCCAAAGGACGTGCAGCCTTGCGAGCCGTGCAGCAGCGGCATCGCACCCTCCACCCCCATGAAAGCCAGCGCCGCACCGATGGGCTGGCTCATCTTGAGCGGGTTCACCGTGCACTGCTTTTGACTGACCGTCACCTTTGCCATATTGGTCCTTATGCAATGTGGATGGCGAGTTCGTCATCCATTGCCGCGTTTTCCCACGGAGCGGGTCTGCGAATCTGTTCCCAGATGGGGTTGGAGAGCGCCTTATCGATCTCGCTCACTAGGGCCACCATGCCTTCGTATCCGGCGTAGGCATGATGCCGTTCCTGGTTGATGTCGAGCCACGGCATCTTCGCCTTGAGCGCAACAAACTGCGTCCGGCCGCCCGATAGCATGATGTCCGCCTTGGCCTCCTTCAGCATCTTGTACATCTCGCGCGGCTTCAGGTCGTCGAACATGTGCGCATCGTCCTTCATCAGCTCCTTGATACGTTCCTTGTCCCCCGGCGTCGACTTCTTCACGCTGGTCCCGGTCAGGACGAGACCTGCCTCCTGCAAGGCCGCCACCACTGACCAGGACTTGACGCCGCCGGTGAAGAGCAAAACGCGCTTGCCCAGCAGTCGCGGCTTGAACGGAGCGATGCGCTGCCACGCGCGGGCCTCTTCGCGTTCGATGACAAGCTCGGTGCGGTCGAGCAGCTCAGTCGGCGCACCGCGGTCAACCAGCAGTTGCGCAATTCTGCGAAGGGAGTCGCTCATGTCTCCGATGCCGTAGAAGGAGCCTTCGAAGAACGGGATGCCGAAGCGCTCCTCCATCTTGCGCGCGACATTGATCATCGCCTTGGAGCAGACCATCATCGCAGCACGGGCGCGATGGGAGCGAGCTACCTCGTGGTATTTTGCATCGCCGGAGATGCAGGCCAAAATGCGAATTCCCAGCTCGTCGAGCAGCGGCTTGACTTGCCACAACTCCCCGGAGAGGTTGTACTCGCCGATGATGTTGATGTCGTAAGGTGTGGTTTCTTCGGGCTCTTCGGTTCCGATCACGTAGTCGAGCAGGGCCTCGCCGGCGAGTTTGTTGCCAAGATTTTTCGAGCCCACGAATCCCGGCACATTCACAGGAATCACCGGCTTGCCGAGCTTGCTGTCCGCGGCTTTGCATACGGCTTCCACGTCGTCGCCGATCATGGCGGGAACGCAGGTCTGGTAGACGAACACTGCCGCGGGATTGTACTTCTCGACGGCCTCCTTGATTGCCTTGTAGAGATGCTTCTCCCCACCAAAGACGATGTCCTGGTGCGTCATGTCGGTAGTAAAGCTGGTGCGATAAAGTTGCGATGTTGAGGATTTGGAACCGCGTCCGTCCCAGGAGTTTCCTTCGCAGGCGATGGGCCCATGGACAAGATGGACCACATCGGTGATGGGCTGGAGGGCAATTTTGGCGCCGTCGAACGCGCAGCCGCCAGCGGCCGCACCGGGAGCAAGCAGTTGGCTGCAGCCCTTCTTGCGCTCACGGGCGGGCTTCGCCTGATTTGTGGCACAGTCGGGCTCGTTGAAGACCTGCTGCAGTTGCGCCCGAAGATCGCTCATTGGCCCTCCGTGTCACGCCCGGGTTAGTCGCTCTAGCGGATGATGTCGAAGCTGTAGTCGTTCTTCGCGACCGTGTTTGTCGTAGCGTCCATGTGCTCGAAGATTCTGTCGAGTATTTTGACTAGCACGTTGAGGCCGCCCTGGTAGCCCCAGACTGGATAGCGATGATGGTGGTGGCGATCGAAAATCGGGAAGCCGATGCGGATCAACGGCGTCTTTGTATCGCGCTCCAGAAACTTTCCGTAAGTGTTGCCAATCAGGAAGTCAACCGGCTCGGTGAACAGCAATGAGCGCATGTGCCAGAGATCCTTGCCGGCATAAACATGGCAGTTCTTGCCGAAGGGCGAACTGGCCAGCAGCGCCTCGACCTTCTGGGCCCACTCCTTGCCGCCGTTAGTGGAGAGGATGTGAGTCGGCTCAGCGCCAAGCTCAAGCAGGAAGGCCGCCAGCCCCAGCGTCAAATCGGGGTCTCCGTAAAGCGCAAACTTCTTCCCATGAATGTAGGCATTCGAGTCAGCAATTGCGTCGACCAGCCGCCCGCGTTCCTTCGCGATCGAATCAGGAATGGGCTTTCCGGTCAGCCGCGATACCTCCATCAGGAAGCGGTCTGTCCCTTCCACGCCGATGGGATGATTGAACGCAATCACCTCCTGTCCCCTGGCTTCGATCAGGTCGAGCGTCTTCTCCGTGCAGAACTCCTGCATGGAGATAGTTGCGTTCGCGTGGACCGCGTTGGCTGCATCTTCGAGCGTGGTGCCGCCATCGTACATCCGGAACTTGCCATCGCTCGGCGTGTCCCACACGTCGCTGTTGTCGCCGAGGATGGTGTATTCGACGCCCATCAGATCGAACAGTCGCTTGATTTCGCGCATGTTGCCGACGGTGTAGCCGTCAAAGCCGCCTATAAAATTCAGCTTGCCGTTGGGTTCTCGCTCCAGCTTGGGAACCGTACCTGCCTTGCCATTCCAGAAGTGTTCGAGGATTCCCTTCATGACATTGTCGTAGCCAGTCACATGGCTGCCAACGAACGCAGGTGTATGCGCGAATGGAACGTCGAACTCCATGGGAACCGAGCCCTTCTCCTTGGCACCCTTGATATATGCGTTCAGATCGTCACCGATTACCTCGGCCATGCAAGTCGTCGACACGGCAATCATCTTCGGCTTGTAGAGGCTGAAGGCATTGGCCATTCCGTCAATCAGGTTGTTCAGGCCGCCGAACACCGCCGCGTCCTCGGTCATGGAAGACGACACGGCCGAGGTGGGTTCCTTGAAGTGGCGGGAGAAGTGGCTGCGATAGTACGCGACGCATCCCTGCGAGCCGTGGACGAACGGAAGCGTGCCCTCAAATCCCAACGATGCAAAGACCGCACCAAGCGGCTGGCAGGCCTTGGCGGGATTGATGGTCAGACACTCGCGCGCAAAATTCTTCTCGCAGTATTCCTTGCTCTTAGTCCACTCCGCCACGCGTACTAGTTCCTCTGCCGGGACCGGGTCTTCGAACATGCTTTTCTTGTTCGCCAGCATCTCCGTGTATTCAGGACCACGGAACAGTTCAAAGTGGTCGATTACCTTTTCCGCATCTTGACTCATCGCGCTCTCCTTCTCGAAGCCGTCTTGCTTGACTACCAGGGTGTCTTCGTCATTCGCCATACGGGCGCGTTGATTGCCATATCCATGTCGCGTGCGAAGATGGCGAACCCGTCGTAGCCGTGGTATGGGCCGGAATAGTCCCAGGAATGCATCTGCCGGAAAGGAACACCCATTTTCTGGAAGATGTATTTCTCCTTGACGCCGGAGCCAACCAGATCCGGCTGTATCTTCTCCACGAACTTCTCAAACTCGAAGCCGGTCACGTCGTCGTAGATTAACGTGCCGTCCTTGACGTAGTGGGTTGTTCGCTGGTAGTCGTCGTTGTGTCCGAACTCATACCCGGTGCCGATCACTTCCATGCCCAGGTCCTCGTAGGCCCCAATAACGTGGCGGGGGCGAAGACCGCCGACGAAGAGCATTACCTTTTTGCCCTCAAGGCGTGGACGATACTTGGCGATGGTCGCGTCGGTCAGCGCCTGGTACTTGGCGATGACGCGCTCGGCGCCTTCCTTGATGGAGTCGTCGAAGTGCGCTGCGATCTCGCGCAAGGAAGCAGCGATCTTGCTTGGTCCGAAGAAGTTGTACTCCACCCACGGGGTTCCGAACTTCTCCTCCATGTGCCGCGAGATGTAGTTCATCGAGCGGTAACAGTGCAGGATGTTCAGCTTTGCCCTCGGCGTGGCCTCAAGCTCGGCGAGAGTTCCGTCGCCCGACCACTGGGCAATGACGCGCAGGCCCATCTCCTCCAGAAGAATGCGCGACGACCAGGCGTCGCCTCCGATGTTGTAGTCACCGATGATGGCGACATCGTACGGCGTGCTCTCAAAGCGCGCCGGCTTGTCTCCCAGCTTGTCGAAGACCCAGTCGCGGATGGCATCGTTGGCGATGTGATGGCCGAGGGACTGTGAGACGCCGCGAAAGCCTTCGCAGCGGACCGGCACAATCGTCTTGTTGTACTCCTTGGCCTTCCGCTTCGAGACCGCCTCGATATCGTCGCCGATCAGGCCAATCGGGCACTCGGACTGGATCGAGATTCCCTTGTTTAGCGGAAAGAGCTCCTGGACCTCGTCGATGATCTTGCTCAGCTTCTTGTCGCCGCCGAAGACGATGTCTTTCTCCTGGAAGTCGGAGGTGAACTGCATGGTCACAAACGAATCCACGCCGGTGGTTCCGACATAGTAGTTGCGGCGTGCGGCCCAGGAGTACTGCCCGCAGCCAACCGGACCGTGGCTGATATGCACCATGTCCTTGATCGGGCCCCAGACGACACCCTTTGAACCCGCATAGGCGCAGCCGCGGATCGTCATCACGCCGGGGATGGACTTGATGTTGGACTTGATCGCGCATTCGCCTTTGTCCGCATCAAACGTGCCAAGATGCTTGGCACGCCGTTTGCCGAACTTCTCCGGGTAGGCTTCGAGGACCTCGCCGATGAGCTGCTTGTTTCGCTCTTTGACTTCTTCCACGTCCAGGTTTGCACTCACGCCACACCTCGCTTTAGGATCGATTTAGACAAGTCTGGCGCCGGCATCGTGCATAGCCCGGCGCCAGTTGGAAATGCTCTCTTACGCAACAGCCTCAGCAGTCTCTGCAGCCTTCTTGCCGACCAGCGACTCGTCGATGGACTTGATGATGCCGTGCTCCATCAACATTTCTTCAAGCTCGTCCATCGTGATCGGCGTGGGGATTACACCCTTACCGACGTTGTTGTGGATCTTCTCCGCAAGCGTGCGGTAGTGGTTTGCCTGTTCGGAGTCCGGCGCGTACTCGATGCACGTCATGCGGCGAAGTTCGGCGTGCTGCACAATGTTGGCGCGGGGAACAAAGTAGATCAGCTTGCTGCCAAGCTTGTGCGCGATGTTCTCGGCCAGCTCCAACTCCTTGTCCGTCTGACGTTCATTGCAGATCAGGCCGCCGAGACGAACGCCGCCCGAGTTGGCGTACTTCAGAATTCCCTTCGAGATATTGTTGGCCGCGTACATCGCCATCATCTCGCCCGACATCACGATGTAGATCTCCTGTGCCTTGTTCTCGCGGATTGGCATCGCGAAGCCGCCGCAGACCACGTCGCCAAGCACGTCGTAGGAGACATAATCGAGGTCTTCGTACGCGCCGTTCTCTTCGAGAAAGTTGATGGAGGTGATGACGCCGCGCCCAGCGCAGCCAACGCCCGGCTCCGGACCGCCCGACTCGACGCAGCGAATGCCCTTGTAGCCGGTCTTCATCACTTGGTCGAGCTCGAGATCCTCAACACTGCCAAGTTCCGCAGCCATGCTGAGGATGGTGTCCTGCGCCTTTGCGTGCAAGATCAGGCGGGTTGAATCGGCCTTGGGATCGCAACCGACGATAAGGATCTTCTGCCCCATCTCAGCCAGCGCAGCCAGGGTGTTTTGTGAAGTGGTGGACTTACCGATACCACCCTTGCCGTAGAAAGCAATTTGCCGTAATGCTGCCATCTCATCCTCCTTCGATCAATCCTCGGTTGGGCCGTTCTGTTGCGCTTGTCCCAAATCCTTGTGCGGCGCTGCCTGCTGCATGTTCCGCTTGTCCTCTCTATCGCAATCGGCGTGCCAAACCTAGGAAATGGCGAAAGCCCCTTTAGATGTAGGGGCTTTCGTCTTTGTTGCCGGTTATTGGCTGCATGTGTCGAACAGGACAATGTGGCGTTCGGTGTAGCGAATGCGACGAAAGTTGTTACATTCCCTCAGTGCACTGTCTGCATCAGCTGGAAGGCGGCAACAAATTCGCTCAACGGCATATCGATGCGCTCGATATTGAACTGCTCCAGGAAGTGAACCTCGTTGCGGGTCGGCTCTTCCGGCAACACGGCCCAATGCTTCTCAGACGAGCGCTTCATGATCTGGCGCGCAAACATGCGCTCCATCTGGGTTGAGAAGCGGCAGCCGAGGAATAGGAAACTCCGGCCCTTGCGCAGCTCCTGTACGGACTGTGGGATCGGGGTTTGAATGTCGATCTCTGTCAGGACTTCGACGAAATCGGAGTCCGAGACAAGAAAGTTGCGCGCGGGCCATACGGAGCCGAGCGGTTGATAGAGCAGCGTGTCCCAGCTCTCATGTCCCGACGACTCGACGCCGGCATGGGTGCCGTCGGCCTCGAAGTAGTTGATCCAGTTGCCATAGTGCTCCGCCTGGCTCACGCCCTGCGCCATGCCCCAGCCGGAACGCGAACGCAGCGCCTTCTGCGGAAGGTCGTCGTACCAGGCATGCACTACCAACGGAAGGCACGGCATATTCATGAACAGCGTGTGCAGTGCGGTTGGTTGCGCCTCCATATTGAAGGCTTCGGTCATTGCATTGGTCACGGTCGTCCGATGCTTGAAGTTCTCAATGAACTGCGCCGTCGCAGTCAGGTTAGTCCTGATCTTGTGGGGAACGCTGGACTTCGACGTAAGGTGCCCGACCAGGGCAGAGTGGGAGCCAGGCAATTGATGTCCTGCTTCCCCAAGCGACAAGACGCCCGGTCCAAGGTAAGGAATTGCATTGCCTTCGCTCATCATTTCTGAGATGGAATTGATTGCTGCGCTATTCATAGTTATATCTCCATTTCTCCAAGCTTCCGTGCTTCCACGGTGATTGGCAGTACCGTTGACGCGTCCATGGCAGGCAGCGCCAGCCGCCAGCCATTTGCCAGCTTCACAAGGCCACCCCACAACTCCAACTTTTCGACCTCGACAATCGGCTCTTCAAGGTCCTTTTTCGCGATATATGCCGAGAGACCGCCCGCCTTGTTCCTGCGTATCATTACCTTCATCGTGTTGCTCCTGTCGTCTCCAACGGCATCAGCTCCGACTCGAAACATCCAATCACCTTATCCGCACCAAACTCGACCATGTAGACGATCGCTCCCGAATCAACGTGCTTCCCCACCTGGATGACTTCGCCCGCGTCTCCCTCGCGTACAAGTAGTGCATCGATTGGCTGCTCCGGATAGGAGCCGTCGTTGTAAAGATCTTCCGAGGCCCGTACACGTCTTCCCCAATCGAAGCGCGACTCAACCTCTGCGCTCAAACCGCGCCTCCATTCGCACTGCTCTCCGCAATCTCCAGTTCCTTGCGCTTCATCCCCACACGATGCCCGGTCCCCAGAAACTCAACACCGTAGATATAGAACTGCTGCAGAAAAGTCCCAATGGAAGTTACATAGCCGACCTCGCCTTTCCTGACCAGAACTTCACTGATCTCCTTGCCGGGGAAAGTGCCATCGTTGCGTACCACGTATCGCGAGCGAACTTTGGCGCCGTACTCGAAAAACGGTGGTCCATCCAGTTCCACTACCCATCCATCGCGAACAATGTTCGACATCAGGGCCTCCTCCCTTCGCGGGCAGATGCACTCATCTCGATCACAAGATGTTCGCCGGCTTTGGCAGCGCGCAACTCGGCAAGCCGCTCCGCAGCGCGTTCGCGCACCATGGGATCCTCGTCGTCCTGCATTGCGGCAACCGCGCCGGTTGGGACTCTTCCTGCTGCTTCATAGCGGACACGGAAATCGCGGTGAAATCGAAGCGGCAGCAACTGGCTTGGAGCAAGCCGTTCGGCAACTGCGAGTACGACCGCTGCGTCCGGATCGTCGATGAGTTCGGGCAGCCACTCCACCACGATTCGCTGCGCTACAACGCGGCGCACCTCGGGATCAGGATCGTCGATCATGTGCTTCAACAATGGGACGCCGATGCGCTGTGCCACCATCTGGCGCACGTAGTAGTCGGGGTCCGACATCATCGGCACCAGTTCTTCGCCTTCAATATGGGAGGCAACCCGAGCGCGCACTTCGCGGTGCGGATCGTCGCGGAGCCGCAGGAGAAAGCGGCGCGGCAGCCGCAGGGCTGCATGCCAGCGAACAGTCTCATCGGGATCGTTCAGCAAAGCTGTGAGATAGAAGATGTCGGCGAACTTGGCAGCAGCGGCGCGCACCTCAAAGTATGGATGATCGAGGAAGTCTTTCGCCAGGCCGGGATTGGTTTTGAAGAAGAGCTCGATTCTCGACGGCGAACGGTCCTGCACGCAGATGTGATTCTGCTGGCAGCGGTGTTCGTGAGCCAGTTCGTGGTGGACGCAGCCCTCGCAACAGACTTCGTGGCCGCGCCAGTCCAGAGGCTTCTCAGCACCCTGCGCCATGGCTGACTCCCCTGTTTTGACTGAATTGCCCTTGGACGAGCGACTTGATCGACACCAGCTTCGCGAGGGGGGTGCAAGCTGCCGGAGCTGCTCCCTTTGTCCTGACGACAAATCCTGTGTGCGAGAGCGTCTCTACAAAATCGAGGGTCGCGCCATCCAGGAACTTGCGGCTTTCAGAGCCAAGAATGATACGCAGGCCTTCGTACTCCCACACAAAATCTCCGGCGTCGGGTTTGACCACCAGATCGAATGCCGTGGCAAATCCGAAACATCCGCCCGGCGCCACCTTGAGCTGGAATCCGGCCTCCGGCCCCGCGGCGAACCGGCAGATGCGACGGATGAAGGCCTTGGCCGCCGGCGTCAGTTGCGCGCTTATCTGTGTCGTCTGAGCCATTAGACCGCCGCCTGGAATCGTGGCACATCCGGGTTGGGGTTGATGGTCCTGGGGATTGGGCAGATCGCGACGCACTGTGGCTCGTCGAAGAACCCAACACACTCGGTGCACTTGGTCGGGTCGATGCTGAAGAGAAAGTTCTTCTCTACGATCGCGTTGTTGGGACACTCATTCTGGCACGCCGAGCATCCTGTGCAGGTTGTTTCCTTGATTTTGTAAGCCATGTCCTTCTCTCCTCCGGTTGGTCAAATCTCAATTGCGTTCGAAATCTTCTGGGTGGATCACGCGATCAGCGCACCCTGGCGAATATCCGCATCTCCGCGCAACTTATGCATCAACTCGCCAGTGCGCACGCGCGCCAGATACTCCTTGAAGTAGGCAATTGCGGACTGCTCGATATACTCGAGTGCGAAGCGGTCGACGGGCTCGATTCCGGCGCTCTTGAGCCCTTCGCGCGGGCAGCCACCGATCCTCGCCACAAATACCGCCTGGCAGTCGTTGATGGCGCGGACCACCGTCTCCAGGCTGTCCTCCTCGGCATATCCTCCCTGGCAGTAGTTATCCACTCTGCGATGCCCGACAAACTTGCTGCCCGCGGTGCTGACCTCGTAGATCTGGAATTCCCTGGCGTGGCCGAAGTGCTCATTGATGCGTCCGCCGCCCTTGGTGGCCACCGCAATCAGGATGGAAATGTCGCTTCGCTCGCCGGCCAGGGTCGCAAGCTCGGCATTTCTGGCGGCAACCACGGCCTGGCGTTTCACTTCCACCTTTTCCTGATAGGCCTGGCGGCTGGCGAGATCGTAGGTGACCTCCATGGCCATGACCTTCTCGGTGGTGAACTCCGCGCTGCGGTCCTCGCCCAGCAGACCGACTGCGTCGGCGCGGCACTGCCGGCAATGCCGCATCATGTTCATCTCTCCTTCGCAGGAGTCCTGCAGGAGCTTCAGTTCCTGTGCCGTCGGTCCGCGCTGTCCGTTCAGCCCGAAGAACGTCCCATGCTCCGGCGCCGAGATCAGCGGCATGATGTTGTGCAGGAACGCGCCCCGGGACTTGACCGCCTTGTTCACCGCAACTAGGTGCTGGTCGTTGATCCCGGGAATCATCACCGAGTTCACCTTGCAGAGAATGCCGCGCGCGGTGAGCATCTCCAGGCCAAGCAGTTGCCGTTCGCTCAGAATTCTCGACGCCTCAACGCCGGTGTAGCGCTTGTGGTTGTAGAACACCCAGGGATAAATCTTCGCACCCACATTGGGGTCGATCATGTTGATCGTGATGGTCACATGATCGATGTTCAGGGCTGCGATCCTGTCCACATGGTCGGGGAGCATAAGGCCGTTCGTCGAGAGGCAGAGCTTGATGTCGGGTACGAAATTCGCAACCAGCTCAAACGTCCGGAAAGTCTTCTCAGGATTGGCCAACGGGTCGCCGGGGCCCGCGATGCCGAGCACGGTCATCTGCGGAATCGTCGAGGCGACGGCGAGCACCTTCTTCGCCGCCTGTTCGGGTAGGAGTCGCTCGCTCACCACGCCGGGCCGCGATTCGTTGGAGCAATCGTACTTGCGGTTGCAGAAGTTGCACTGCACATTGCAAGCCGGAGCGACCGCCGCATGCATGCGCGCATAGTGGTGATGCGCCTCTTCGCTATAGCAGGGGTGGTTCTTTACCTTCTCCCACACCGTCGGAGACAGGTCGCCCTGGCCGGCCGAGGAACCGCAGCCCGACTTGCCGTCGCCGCCCTTCGAGCCGCAACCCGAGCCGCTGCCCTGCCCGGCGGGCCGCATCACCCGCAACAGCGAGACCACCTTGAGATTGCCAGAGTCCATTGCGACACCCGTCCTGATGCAGGTTTAGCTGCGGGTACTGCAAGCCGGAGAAGCAACTCGGTAGCCAAATGGCAAGTCGCTGATTTGTCGTCAATTACAGCAGAACCGGCGATGTCGGAATCGCGACATACACCACATGCAAACCTCGATTTTGTCTGAAAGCAATCAACCCGACGAACCAAGGGAGCTCGCCCCTGTATGGCAACGGGGGCATCGCCTGCCTGCGGGAAGAAAAGCAGAATCGTGTCGTTTGTCGGGAGGTTTGGAAGCGCCTAGAAGCGCTTTATCTCGATGCCGTGCTTGCGCAGGGCATACCCCATCTGACGCGACGTCAAGCCCAGCATTCGAGCCGCCTTCGCCTGGACCCAGCCTGAACGCTCCATCCGGTCGATCAACCGCGCCCGCTCCTCGGAGTCCGCGTCCGCACTGGTCCCATTCCTCGTCTGTCGAAGTATCTCGCCGTCCTCATCGGAAGACTGCGCGTTTGGCTCAACGGCCTTTGGCATTGCTCTCGCGCGGGCAGGCGGCGGACTCACAACCGGAAGCTCAAAATACCCCTTCTTGCCGGGATGCTTATTGTTGTTGTTGATGGACTTGCCCAGTACCATCGAAAGACACGTCCCGTTGCTGCATGCAAAGTCTTCAACCACGATTGTTGTGTTCTTCGCCAATGCCGCTGTCCGGCGCACGCAACTCTCCAGCTCGCGTACGTTGCCGGGAAAGTCGCATGCGCTCAAAACTTCCAATGCGCGCGGCGACATGTTCAGCGAAACGCCATGCTCTTTGTTGAAGCGACGAAGAAACTCACTCGCGAGCAGCCCCACATCCTCGCGCCGTTCCCGCAAAGGTGGCAGGAAGATCGGCACCACGCTGATCCGATAGTAGAGGTCCGATCGGAATTCTCCGGACAGCACAGCCGCCTCCAGATTCCGGTTGCTCGCAGCCACCAGTCGCACATCCACCTTGATGGTGCGGTTGCCGCCGACACGCTCGAACTCTCCCTCCTGCAACACTCGCAGCAGCTTGGCCTGGAAAGCTGGCGAGATCTCCCCGATCTCATCCAGAAAGAGGGTGCCCCCATCTGCCATCTCAAAGCGGCCCTTGCGCATTCCCACAGCGCCTGTGAAGGAGCCCCGCTCGTGGCCGAAGATCTCGGATTCCAACACCGACTCCGACAGGGCAGCGCAATTCAGGCGAATATAAGGTTTGGCCTTGCGCGGAGAATACTCGTGGATGGCACGCGCAAACAACTCCTTGCCGGTTCCCGATTCGCCGCAAAGCAACACCGGAAGATTGCACCGGGCCACCTGCTGGATCTTCCCGACAACCTCGCGAATCGCCGCACTCTCCCCGATAATCCAGGAGATCGCTTCGTACTTGCCATCGGTCCGTTGCTCCAACTCCTTCTCGAGCCGATGGTGCTCAGTCATCAGCCGTTCGCGGTCCTTGGCAATCAGCGTCTGCACCGCCGCCGCCTGGCCGACCAGATTCGCAACCATGGTCAGGAAGCGAACATCTTCATCGAGCGTATGCGGCGAAGAATGGCCAACCCGCCGCTCAATCATGATCGTCCCTATGGTGCGGGCCTCGCCTTTGATCGGAACGCCCACAAACGCTCTTGGTTCGCTTCCTCGTTCGGCCTCGCTCCAGTCCGTGAACAGTGGACTCTCCGCGATGTTACGCACGATCAATGGCATGCCGGACACAACGATCTGCCCAACGGCCTGTTCCGGCAGCCGCTCAAAGTGCTCCTTTGCCGTGGCTTCGCTCCAACCCGCTCCCACAACCGTGGTGGTCTCGCCCTCTTCGTCCAGCAGCGCAATCAGACCATTGTCCATGTCCAGGAAGCTGGCCAGAAGATTGATGACTCTGGAGAGCGCCATCTCCAGTCGAGCCGGGCGAGTTAGTGCCTTCGATATCTCGTAGATGCCGGTCAGCGCAGAGTGTGCGCGGCTGATCGATTGCGGATTGGGTTCTTGGTAGGAGTCTTCGTGATCTTTCGACACGTCATCCCCCTTTCCCACGCTGGGAGAAAAACTCTCAGGGAACCATATGGATATCAGTGCCGCTGAACTTAATGAACACGGCTGCAAAGGTGAAAGAGCACCGGAGCACGATCGATGCTCACAGTCTACTTAATCCCGCAAATAACAAGGATTTGATCCAATCTTCGCAGAGTTCTTAGCACGGGTCAATCAATTTGCGGCATTCCTCCCTCGAAATTCCCAATGATGATGCGGATGGCGACCTCGCAATCTGCAACAGGAGTGGTAACGTATTGCAAGGACGCTAATTCCAGAAGAGCACGCTGAATCAGCAATATCTCAGTCCGAAGAACTGAATCGGGTCGCGAATTGGTATGAACAGGATTACAATTCACAGTCACTATGACAATCTCCGCAAGAAACCAGCTTTCAGGCCGTGTCGAGGAGATACTTCTCGGCCAGATCATGGCTCACGTCACCGTCCGGGTTGGAGACAATCTGATTGAAAGCGTCATCACTCGCCGCAGTGTTGACGCATTGCAACTCAAGGTCGGCGACGAGGTCAAGGCCGTCGTCAAGTCCACCGAGGTCATGCTCCAAAAAGACTGAAGCCGTTGCCGCGGCGAGAGACCCTGCGGCGAAAGCCTCTGCACACCCACCGCGTGCAGGGGGCAGGGCGAATTGGGTCAACAGCACTCAGGTAGAAACTAAGTCATGTCCACAACAAACCCGATGCTGACACCGCGCGAAGCAGCCCGCCTCATCGGCGTAAGCTATCCCTCCATTAAGCAATGGATACTGAGCGGCAAACTCAAGACCGTGCAGACTCCCGGCGGTCATCACCGCATTGCCCATTCCACGCTCAAGCCCTTCCTCCAGAAAGACAAGGCCAAGCCCCCCGCCGCCTCCCGCGAGCGCTTCCGCCGCGTCAGCGGCCGCAATCAGCTCGCAGGCAAAGTCATCAGCGTCCGCATCGAAGGCCTGCTCGCCGAAGTCATTCTCTCCATTGGCGACACCAGTGTGACCGCCATCATCACCGCAAACGCAGCCCGCGAACTGCAACTGAAGAAGGGTGACGCCGCCGCTGCTCTCATCAAGTCCACCGACGTGATGATCGAGCGGCTCGACTAGCAACTCCTCCTAACAAGCTGGCGCCCATTTTCAAAATCGTTTGACTATACGAATACAGTCGTCTAAAGTTGTTGTGAATATCTTAACCCTATTTTCGCTCTGACCCTCGCTTCAGGTTGTTCCAGACTTGCAATCCGATCGCCAGACACAGCCGGATGCAGCCATCTGCGTCGTGAGGAGACCTTCGCGTGAAATTTATTTGTGCCCTCTCCGCCCTGCTTCTTGCGTCAGCCCTTTGCCCTGCCGCCCTCGCGCAGATCACTGCCGACCTCAGTGGCCGCGTGCTCGACGCCTCCGGAGCAGCCATCCGCGGCGCTCACATCGACCTCACCGCCGCCGCAACCGGCATTCACCAGCAGACCATCTCCTCGGCGGCAGGAGACTATCTCTTCACCAATCTCAATCCCGGTTCCTACTCAATTGACGTCGCCGCGACCGGCTTCCAGCATCTTCAACGCACCGGAGTTACTGTCATCCTCGGCCAGACCGTTAATGTTGACCTTGCCCCGGCAGCGGGCGGTGATCAGCAAACCGTTACCGTCAATGGGGACGTCCAGTTGTTGCAAGCTGAAACCAGCAACATTGAGACCAACATCCCTGGGACCACTGAGCTTGCGATGCCGCTCAACTCGCGTAACTTCATCCAGCTCTCGACTCTTGCCCCCGGAGTCGAGTTACCTCCAGGGACCCTGCTTCCGCGTATCAACGGAGGTCGCCCGCGCACCAACGAGTATCTCTACGACGGAATCTCTGCCCTCCAGCCCGAACCCGGTCAGGTGGCCTTCTTCCCGATCCTCGACGACATCGAGGAGTTCACCATCGAGGCAGACAACGTGCCAGCCGAATTCGGTCGCTTCAACGGAGGCGTCGTCAACGTCGCCACCCGCTCCGGCTCCAACACGCTCCACGGCAGCCTCTACGAGTTCTTCCGCAACGAAGACCTCAACGCCCGCAACTACTTCTCACCCGCCACCGCGGCCAACCCACGCAAGCCCGAGTACCGTCGCAACCTCTACGGCGCCACGCTCGGTGCGCCTATCCTGCACGATCACCTCTTCTTCTTCGGCGACTACCAGGGCATCAAGGCCCTCATCGGCCGTACCGTCATCTCGACGATCCCCACGATCAATGAGCGCCAGGGCATCTTTACCGGCGTCTCGCACATCTACAACCCGGCCACCACGACCGTCGTCGGCGGGGTCAACTTCCGCCAGGAGTTTGCCAACGACGTCATTACTACGCCATTCGATTCTGCCGCCGCTGCATTGCTCGCCCGCTTTCCGACACCCACCAACCTCACCGCAGCGGCCAACAACTATAGTCGCACCGCAAACGATGCCGACCACCAGAACCAGTTTGACGCCCGCGTCGACGGCGCCATCGGCATCCACGACCGAAGCTTTGGGCGATACTCCTACTTCTCCGATGTGGAGCAGCCAGTTACTCCATTGCCCGATGGCAGCGGCGCGGTTACCGGTTCCGTCATTGGCACCGGTGGAGTCGTCGGCCTCTCGCACGTCCTCGGGCAGCAGGCCGTCTTCAACGAGACCCACACCTTCACGCCGCACCTCCTCAACGACTTTCGGCTGGGATACACGCGTCGTGGCAACACCATCGACGGTCCCACTCTAGCGACCACGGCCTCGACCGCGCTCGGCATACCAGGCATTCCCACCAACGCCGCGTTCAACGACGCACTGCCGCTCTTCACCTTCACCGGCTTTCAGCAACTCGGCCCCTCAGCCAGCACCTTCTCCGCCTATCAAACCGCCGTCTGGCAACTCGTTGACTCCGTCGTTTACACCCGTGGCCGCCACGCCTTCAAAGCCGGCGTCGACCTCCGCTGGTACCAGCTCAACACCGTCTCCCCACCCAACCCCACCGGCTCCTTCGCTTTCACCACCACGGGCACCGACCAACAGGGCGTCACCGGAAGCGGCAACTCCATCGCCAGCTTCCTGCTCGGCCAGGTCGACACCTTCCAGATTGACCTGCAGACATCTAAACTCCGCCCACGCGACCACATCCAGGAGTACTTCGCCGAAGACGACTGGCGCGCCACCGGCAATCTGACCCTCAATATCGGAGCACGCTGGACCCTCCACTTCCCGTCCACCGAGAAAAACAATCAGGGAGCCGTCTTCAATCTCTCCACGCAGCAACTCGACTACCTCGGCGTCAACGGCTACCCCACCCACGCCCGCCAGCTCCACTGGGGCAACGTCGCTTCGCGCCTTGGCTTCACCTACAGGCTCACCCCGAAGACCGTCGTCCGCTCCGGTTTCGGCATCGTCTTCATCGATCAGTCGGGCATCACCACGCCCTTCACTGACCCCCAATTTCCCTTCATCCAGAGCGTCACCCAGAAGACCCTGGATTCGGTTAACCCAGCTTTCACCCTCTCCAACGGCCCCTCCGTTGCGCCTATCCCGCTCACGCCCGCCGCCGGCCTTGGCCAGAGCGTCTACACCGTCAACCGCACCGCCGGCTCCGGCTACTCGCAGCAGTGGAACCTCGCCGTCCAGCGCGCCATCACCAACAACCTCTCGGTCGACATCGCCTACGTTGGCTCGCATATCGTCCACGTCGGCATTCCCGACTCGAACCTCAATCAACTCACCGCCGCCCAACTCGCGCAAGGCTCTACGCTGTTGGCCACTACCACCAATCCCTACTATGGTCAGCTTCCCGTCTCTAGTTCGATCGGCGGCAAGACCGTCACCAATGCCCAACTTCTTAAGCCCTACCCGCGTTTCCTTAACGTAGCCACCTACCGCAACAACTCCGGAACCACCAACTACAACGGCTTCGAAGCCAAAGTCGAGCAGCGCTTCACTCACGGCATCTATTTGCTCTTCGCCTATACCCACTCCAAACTCATCGACGACGCCAGCTCCGTCTTCTCCACCACAGTCCTCTCCTCGCCCAATTCGAGCTCCCTTATCGCCGCCGACACCTTCCGGCCCTACCTCGAACGCGATTCCTCTTCCGGCGACATGCCCAACGTCCTCTCCTTCAGCGGCATCTACGATCTGCCCGCAGGCCGTGGTCACCGCTTCGCCTCAACCAGCATCGCAGCGGCTGCTCTCGGCGGCTGGGCTCTCAACACGATCTTCCAGATGCAGTCGGGGATGCCTGTGACTGTCACCCAGGCCACCAATAGCAACGCCTTTGCTGGGTTTGCCCTGCAACGTCCCAACCTCATCGCCAATCCGAGCTTGCCACCAGCCCAGCGATATCCCGCACACTACTTCAACACCGCCGCCTTCGCCACCGCGCCTCAGTTTGTCGTCGGCAATGCTTCACGCAACCCCGTTCGCGGACCCGCCTATCGCGACCTCGACCTCGACCTCGTCAAGCACACCCATCTCGGCGAGATCGCCGACCTCGAATTCCGCGCAGAAGTCTTCGACATCACCAACACCCCCGCCTTCGCCCAACCCAACGGGAGCTTCGGCTCCGCCGCCTTCGGCTCGATCACGGCGACGACGACCGACCCACGCGTTGTGCAGTTTGCCCTGCGACTTAGCCGGTGAGGAAGAAGCGGGTCTCACGATAGTCATGTGTTTCAAGGTTGGGGTTGGGCTTTCTGCCTGTTTCTCAACCCGCACCTTTTGGAACAGAGTCCCGCGTCAAGTTCGCCCGCATATTTCTCAGCATGTTACAGCGGCCCAACCGTAGGCCCTTTGAAACAATACCTCGCACAGTGTCTGAACGGCGACTAGGAACCCGAAGTTAGTTGGCGATAACAGGGCATATCACGTTTCCAGGCCCGGTCTGTCGGCTTAGGCAATTGTTGACGACAGGCACACTCGCGATGACAAGCTGTCTTGCCCGATCCCAACATTGGGAATTATTCGTCTCTTCAGCGTAAACAACGGCAACTAAAGCCTCGGATCGACTGGCTCGCTCTCGAGCGCAAGAACACCGAAGACGCACTCGTGAGTAAGTCGCAACGGTTCCTTGCGGACAAAACGCTCCAGCGACTCGACTCCCAAGGCGAATTCCCGGCTGGCGAGAGAACGCTTCGCTCCAACGTTCCGAGCGCGCAACCGTTCAAGGTTCTGGGACAGGAGATATTCGGGGCCGTAGATGATGCGGAGGTATTCGGGACCACGGCATTTGATGGCGGGTTGAGTGACGCCCCGGCGGCCCTCCGCGATGAAGTTTAGCGGCTTGACCACCATGCCTTCGCCGCCACGAGAGGTCAATTCCGTCCACCAGGCGACCGCGTCGGCAGAGCTCTGCTCGTCATCCAGATCGACGACGTGAAACGGCGTAGCAAGCAAGACTTCCGGATCCGCCGCGCAGAGCTTCCCGATTGTCGCCATGTGCCAGGTGTGCGGTTTGTCGGTGTGGACCGCACCTTCGCTCGCCAGAATGTGGAATGGCGCAAGTTTGAGATCGGCAAGTGAGCTTACCGGCCAGCAATACTCCCGATAGGCGCGAGTGTAGTGCTCGACGGCATCCAGCCGCGCAGAGGTATTTGCGGAAAGAGCTTCCAGGCCCGGAACGCGCAACATGGCCTGCGCGATGACGTCGCTCTCTGTCTTGAGAGCCCTAACTCCGGCATTGCCCACGGGGGCATATTGCTTCTGAAGCAGTTCCTGCGCCTTCGCCGACCAGGGCATCAACTCACAATCGAGGCAGAGCCAGTCAGTCGCCAGTTCGTCCCAGAGACCAGATGCGCTGACGGCCGTTGCAATCCGAAGCAGAAACTCGCGCTCCAGGTTCTCGTCCGTAAAGAAGCGGCGGCCGGTGCGGGTGTAGACCGTTCCAAGCGAAGGCTGGACCACTCCAAATCGTTTCTGCGATACACCCTCGTCCTTGCAGAGAACCACCACGGCACGCGAGCCCATGTGCTTCTGCTCGCACACGACCGTCGAAATGCCTTCCTTGCGGTAGAAGGCGAAGGCCTCGTCTGGGTGCTCCAAAAGATTCTCGTGCTTGCTCGTCTCCGTAGGCGACATCGTCGGCGGTAGATAGATGAGCCACTTTGGATCGCTCGCGAAGCGGCTCATCACCTCGAGGGCGGCGATCGCGTTCTCGTCACGAATTGTGATCTTCGGTTTTAGCCGGGTGTCGATGAGGCGCTTGCCCACCACATCGGCCAGATCGAGCACGTCATCCTGCGCATGCTGAAGAGGGCGCTGAGGTTCGTTTGATTCAAGGAGAAACGGTCGTGCGGGCTCATAGTAGGTGCGGTGCGTCTTGACGGAGACGATCTCACGTTCCGGATAACGCAGGGCTGTGAGGCTCCCGCCGAAGACGCAGCCGGTGTCGATATTGACGGTGTTGTTGAGGAACAGTGGCTCGGGAACCGGCGTATGTCCATAGACCACAAGAGCCCTGCCGCGGTAGTCTGCGGCCCAGTTGTAGCGGACCGGCAGGCCGAACTCGTCTGTCTCGCCGGTCGTTTCGCCATAGAGGGCGAACTCACGAACCGAGCCTGAGCCGCGGCCGTGCATCGGCTCCTTCAGGCCAGCGTGGGCGACGACCAGTTTCCCGTCGTCGAAGACAAGATGGCTGACCAGGCCATCGAGAAACTTTGCAACTTCGATGCTGAAGGATTCAGGCTCATGGCTGAGCTGCTCCATCGTCTCCGCCAGGCCATGGGTGCGCTTAACATCCCGTCCTCGCAACGCCCGCACCAGTTTCATGTCGTGATTGCCGGGAACGCAGAAAGCTTGTCCTGACTGAACCAGCCCAGAGACGAGGCGAAGTATCTGCACGGTGCCGGGACCCCGATCCACCAGGTCGCCGACGAAGATGAGCTTGCGCCCCTGGGTCGGCGAAACCGAATACCCACCTTCATTCGACAGGACCGAATAGCCGAGCCGTCCCAGAAGTTCGACGGTCTCGTCGAAGCAGCCATGCACGTCGCCAATAATATCGAAGGGGCCGTGCTCGGACTTCTTGTTATTCCATAGTGGCTGACGGTCTATCGTGACGGAATCAACTTCCTCTGGAGAGGACAGTTTGAATACGGGGCGGATTCCTTCGCGCTCCAACCCACGCAGCGATCGCCGGAGCTGCTGGGACTGGTTGCGAACCACATGCGGCCCAAACTGCCGATCCGGTCGGAGGGCATTGCGATCCTGACAGAGGCGCTCCGGCAGATCGAAGACAATCGCCTCCGCAAAGAGGTGGTATTCCTTCGCCAGTGCGATGAGCGATTTGCGAGCCTCCGGCTGGACATTAGTGGCATCGACCACCGTGAGCTTTCCTCGCGCAAGCCGTTTCCGGACGATCTCGTGCAGGAGATCGAAGGCGTCCCCCGTGGCCGACTGATCGTTCTCGTTATCCGAAACCAGCGCGCGACAGAAGTCTGATGAGACGGTCTCCGTCGGCAGGAAGTGCTTTCGGGCAAACGACGATTTGCCGCAGCCTGACGGGCCCACGAGAAGTACCAGAGAGAGCTCAGGAATGCTGATCTTCATGCGGCAACCTGCTTCTGGGAGAAGATCGCCATCTGCGTTGGGGCGCCGCGTTCCGCGTCCAGCGGCCCTACCGGTTCAAAGCGGACCTCGTAGCCGAAACGCCCCGCGACTCCGGTTGCCCAGGTCTCGAACTCAGCCCTCTTCCATTCGAAGCGGTGGTCGCCGTGCCGGAAGTCGCCAGCCGGGAGCGTCCCAAAGACCGTGTTGTATTCGGCGTTCGGAGTGGTCAACACAACATGCTTGGGGCGCGCGAATTCGAAGACGATGCGCTCGAACGTGGCGAGCCGCGCTGCATCGAGGTGTTCAATGACCTCGACGATTGCAGCGGCGTCAAAGCCATTGAGACGTTGATCGCGATAGGTCAGCGAACCCTGAATCAGCTCGATGCGACCTCGCTGCCGTTCGGGCAGTTCGTCGAGCCGTAGGCGCTCCTTCGCGATTTCGAGGGATCGCCAGGAAACATCCATTCCAAGGATCGACTCGAACTGTTTCTCGGCCAACAAAAGACGCAGGAGCTTGCCTTCGCCGCAGCCGAGATCGAGCACCCGCTCTGCGCCCGTCGCCTGGATGGCGGACAGAACAACCTGTAGCCGCTGAGTATGCAGCGAAGGCGCGCGTTCCGTCGTCTCCAACTTGACAGGAGCGCCGTCAGTTTCCTCGCTCGGCGCGTCGTCTTCCAGGAGACGGGTCAGCGCTTCCCGCGTGAGGTGCCGCTGACGCTTGAGATAGCGCGAAACGATCAAATCCTTCTCTGGGTGCTGCGGCAGCCACCCCTCGCCTCTTTTCAGAAGCTTCTCGATCTCGTCCTGCGCCACCCAGTAGTGCTTCTCGTTGTCGAGAACTGGAATGAGCACATAGAGGTGGGTCAAGAGGTCCTGCAGTCGAACTGTTCCGGAAACAGTCAGCGACACGTAGGGGGACCTACCCCACTCCGGGAATTTCTCGTCCAAACGCGATCCCTGCACCGCGAATGTGTAGCCCAGCGGTTCGAAGAGCCTCCTGACTAGGGCGTGTTCACACTAACGGAGAGCTTCGACGATGAGGGCGAAGGTGAGGAAGCCGAGGAAGAGGACATCGAGCTTTTCGAACCTGGAGAAGATTCT
>Ga0224557_1000857_pt1 | contig 31635 bp, 32 predicted proteins | sample 714S31014metaG_FD_180677 | JGI IMG/M metagenome (GOLD analysis project Ga0224557, IMG submission 180677) | Peat soil microbial communities from Stordalen Mire, Sweden - 717 S3 10-14 | ecosystem: Environmental > Terrestrial > Soil > Wetlands > Peat | place: Sweden: Norrbotten County, Stordalen... | reverse complement strand
CAGTCCGCTGCCGATCGGCGGCAGGCCCTTGGACGGCAGGTACAGCGGATGCGGGCTGAGCTCTATCCACGGGATCCCCAACAGCTCGGCCGCCATGCCACCGCCCGCGGTGATGACATCGGACACCACCAGGTCGGGCGCCACGTCACGCAGCGCGGGCACGTTGAGCACCGCCATCCGCGCGGCGCGCCGGTGGATTCTGGCGCCGGCGTCGAGGTCGTCGTCGAGGGCCACCAGCCCGTCCAGCGCAATAGCGTCAACGCCGGCGAGGCGGGCGGCTTCAACCCACTCCGCCCCGGTGAACAACGTCGGCGTGTCGCCCGCTTCGCAGAAGCGTTGGCACAGCGCGATCGCCGGAAACGAGTGCCCGGGGTCAGGCCCGGCGACAACGGCGACGCGCACCGCCCTACCCTGCCACAGCGCCCCGCGCCTACGCTGGCACCATGACCGAGCTGACTGAGACAACTGCTGAGAACACTCGCACGGTCGAGGTTTTCCTGAACGCGCTGCAGGACGTGGACTACGAGACCGCGGATGCGTGTCTGGACGACGACCTCGTCTACGAAAACGTCGGATTGCCAACGATCCATGGCCGCAGGGCTGCGATGAAGCTGTTCCGCCGGATGGATGGCGGCAAAACCGCGTTCGAGGTGAAGATCCACCGCATCGCCGCCGACGGCGCCGCGGTGCTCACCGAGCGCAGCGACGCGCTGATCATCGGCCCGCTCCGGCTGCAGTTCTGGGTGTGTGGGGTGTTCGAAGTCCACGACGGGCGAATCACCCTGTGGCGCGACTATTTCGATTTCTTCGACATGTTCAAGGCGGCCGCGCGTGGCCTGGCCGCGCTGGTGCTGCCGTCGCTCAAGGCGACGTTCTAGCCGTGGGGGCAGCGATGAACGACGGCGGAACCGGCCAGCGGCCGAACGCGTGGCAGTACATCCGCTACTGCTACGGGGCACGACTGCCCGAGTCGATGCGAGATTGGGTGCGCAACGACCTGGCTGGCAAGGGCGCCACCCGCAGGATGATGCTCCGCGTCGCAGTTCCCGCGGTATTGGTGCTCGCGCCATTCTGGCTGGTCCCGACGACGCTGGACGTCCACCTGAGCATGACGCTGCCGATCCTCATTCCATTCGTGTACTTCTCGCATGCGCTCAACAAGGTGTGGCGCCGGCACATGTTGCAGGTGCACGGTCTCGACCCCAACCTCGTCGACGAACGCGCCCGCGAGCGCGATGCCCCCATGCACCAGGCATACATCGAGCGCTACGGCCCCCGCCCCGACCCGACGCCGCCGTCCGGTCCGGTTTAGGGACTATCTCCGAGGCAGTCCGCCCAGTTCGTCGAACGCCTGCGCCCAACCGAGTAGCCGGTCGGTAGCCTCAACCAGCTCGGCACGGTAACGCTGCTGCGTCGCCGCTGAGCCGACGCCGGCTCCCGGGCCGGGTTCGCGGTTGGCCGACGAGACTAATTGCGCTGCGGCGGTGACCATTTCGTTGTACTGGCGGACGCCGGCGCTCAGTTGCGCGGTGAAGGCATTAATGGATGGGACCAGATACGACCGCGAAGATTCGGAGTAGTGCGCCGCCCGTTCCATCGAGACAACCTCTGTGGCAGTCGCCGCCATCGCCGCGGAGGTTCGATTGGCAGCGGCCGTCAGGTCACGGATCTCGGCGGCCGGCAACATCTCGCCGCGCTCCATCACACCCAACAACGAGAAGAAGCCTCGTTCGGAAGCTCCCAGCGCGGACATCGCTGGCCGCGCGGCCGATCCCGGTGTGGGCAGCCTACGAACGGTGCTGGGCCGCGGCGCCGGCAGCGTTTCCGATCGCAGCCAGCGATAGCGAAACAGCAGCAAGGTCGCCGGAATAGCCTGTACGGCCGCGACGAACCCGGTGATCTCGAGCAGCAACGCGAACCAGCCCCAAGCCGCCAGCACGGCCGTCACCGCCGCCCAAAACAGACACCCCACACCGAATATCAACGCCCACCGCAGCGCGCGACGGCGGCGGCGCAGCAGCCGTGCTCGCGGATCGGTGGCGGCGCTGATCCGCTGGGCGACCGAAGCGGACAATTCGGTGGCAGTGTCGAAACCTCGCTGCAGCAGCGCGCGCCATGGACCGCGCGAAATCGCCCTCACCACCACCTGAAGACCGCCCCGCTACTGCCCGAGCGGCTTCTCGGGTATGGGCCCACGGCTGGCCGGGTTGGCGGCGGGAGTTGAGGGGCTGGCTCCCGGAGCCGCAGGGGTCCCGCCCGTCGGCAGGGCGTCGCCGCGCATGGAGGCACGGATCTGCTCGAGCCGGGAATGCCCGGCCATCTCGACGCCGGCCTGCTGAACCTCAATCATCCGGCCCTGGACCGAACTCTGCGCAAGTTCGGCCTGCCCGAGCGCATTCGCGTACCGACGTTCGATCTTGTCGCGCACCTCGTCAAGGCTCGGGGTGTTACCCGGCGCGGCGATCTCACTCATCGACCGCAGCGAATTGCTGACCTGCTCCTGCATCTTTGCCTGCTCGAGCTGGCTGAGCAGCTTGGTGCGCTCGGATATCTTCTGCTGCAGCACCATCGCGTTCTGTTCGACCGCCTTTTTCGCCTGAGCAGCCGCACCGAGCGCCTGGTCATGCAGCGTTTTGAGGTCTTCGACGCCCTGCTCCGCGGTCACCAGCTGAGCCGCGAAGGCCTCGGCCGCGTTGGTGTATTCAGTGGCCTTGGCGGCATCTCCGGCGGCGGTCGCCTGGTCCGCCAACGTCAGCGCCTGGCGGACGTTGACCTGGAGCTTTTCGATATCGGCCAGCTGCCGGTTGAGCCGCATCTCGAGTTGCCGCTGGTTACCGATCACTTGCGCGGCCTGTTGCGTCAGCGCCTGATGGGTGCGCTGTGCTTCCTCGATGGCCTGCTGGATCTGGACTTTGGGGTCTGCGTGCTCGTCGATCTTCGCGTTGAACAACGCCATGACGTACTTCCACGCCTTGACGAACGGATTGGCCATGCGTTAGCTCCGTTTCTTGTCTGCCGGATGGGCCCCGGATGGGCCCCTGATAGGACCTGGCGCTCACCCTGTCGCTCAATTTAACGGGTTAAAGCGGATCGCCCCACCCCTGGCCGCTCAGGCCACCGCTAAAGACGCGACCGGCGGAATGACGACCTTGGTGCTGGCGTCGATCGTGGAGCCGCTCGCCCCGTTGCTCGGCGCACTCCCGGGCGCGGCAAGAGCCACCCGCTCCTCGCGCGCCATCTGCTCGCCGGCGTCGGTGAGGACCGCCGACAGCGGGACCTCCAAGGCGTCGCAGATCGCGTTGAGCAGCTCGCTGGAGGGTTCCTTGCGGCCGCGTTCGACCTCCGACAGGTATCCCAGGCTCACCCGCGCTGAATCAGAAACCTCCCGCAGCGTGCGGCCCTGCGACGTCCGGGCCCGGCGCAGCACGTCGCCGACGACCTCACGCACCAATGGCGGCATCCCGCTCTCCTTCTGCTAAGGCCATGCTCGGTACCTACCCAGCACCTAACAGGTGAACGCGGGTGGCGGTGGAGTTGGTTCCCGTCAACTACGACAAAATCACCCAGCCGCGATCAGCTGGGTGTGTGGCGGACCGCTTTGACCGTCGAGACCACATAGTCGACACCGGTGACCACCGTCAGCACGATCGCGATGCCCATCACCACCGACGCCACCACCAGGAACGGCTCCGACAGCTCCGTCCAAGGCAGCACGAACAGGCCGATCGCCAGCGCTTGGACCACCGTCTTGAGCTTGCCGCCCCAGCTGGCGGGAATGACCCCGCGCCGAATCACGGCCACCCGCAACAAAGTCACCCCGACCTCACGGGTCAGGATCAGCACGGTCACCCACCACGGCAGGTCACCCAGTATCGACAAACCGATCAGCGCCGACCCGATCAGCGCCTTGTCCGCGATGGGATCCACGAACGCGCCGAACTCGGTCGCCATGCCGTAGTTGCGGGCCAGCACACCGTCCAACCGGTCGGTGATACAAGCAATCGTGAAAATCGCGAACGCGACGATCCGGCCAGCGAAGTCGTGTCCGGTCTCGTAGAACAACGCGAACATGAAAATCGGCACCAACACCAACCGCAGGCCGGTCAGGAAATTGGCGAGGTTAGCGATGCGGACACGGCCTACCAACGGACTCGTTTGAGGCTGCGCCGACACGGCAACAGAATAACCGTTGACCAGCAAAGCTGGGTCCGATGCCGATACTGTTATCCGTGACCGAAAGTTCGCAGGGCAGCCGACTCGCCGTCCGGCGTGCGCGAACGTCCGACGTCCACGCGATCAAACGGCTGGTCGACACCTATGCGGGAAAGATCCTGCTGGAAAAGAACCTGGTGACGCTGTACGAGGCCGTTCAAGAGTTCTGGGTGGCCGAGCACCCCGAAATCCCGGGCGAAGTGATCGGTTGCGGCGCGTTGCACGTGTTGTGGTCTGACCTCGGCGAGATCCGCACCGTCGCGGTCGACCCCGCGGTGACCGGCCACGGGGTTGGCCACGCGATCGTCACCCGGCTTCTCGAAGTCGCTCGCGAGCTGGCGCTGGAGCGGCTGTTCGTGTTGACCTTCGAGACCGAGTTCTTCGGCAAGCACGGGTTCACCGAGATCGAAGGCACGCCCGTCACCGCCGAGGTGTTCGAGGAGATGTGCCGGTCCTACGACATCGGTGTCGCCGAATTCCTGGACCTGAGTTACGTCAAGCCCAACATTCTGGGCAACTCCCGCATGCTGCTGGTGCTTTGACGCGCCGAATTACTCGTCGCCTCCGCTGTCTGGTTCGTTCTCCGATGCGCCAAAGCCCCGGATCGACCCCAGCGTCGCCGCGAGCTCGTCGGGCTTGACCAATACCTCGCGCGCCTTGGATCCCTCGCTGGGACCGACGATGCCGCGAGTCTCCATCAGGTCCATCAACCGGCCCGCCTTGGCGAACCCAACCCGCAGCTTGCGCTGCAACATCGACGTGGACCCGAACTGGCTGGACACCACCAGCTCGACCGCTTGCAGGAGGACATCCATGTCGTCGCCGATATCCGGGTCGACGTCGGTTCGTTCGCCGGTGGGCTTGGCGGTGGTCACGCCCTCGGTGTATTCGGGTTCGGCCTGGTTCTTGCACGCGGCGACGACGGCCTGAATCTCCTCGTCGGTGATGTAAGCGCCCTGCAACCGCACCGTTTTATTCGCGCCCATCGGTAGGAACAGCGCATCGCCCATGCCGATCAGCTTTTCCGCGCCGGCCTGGTCCAGGATCACCCGGCTGTCGATCAGCGACGACGTCGCAAACGCCAGCCGAGACGGGACGTTGGTCTTGATGAGCCCGGTGACCACATCGACCGACGGGCGCTGGGTGGCCAGCACCAGATGGATGCCCGCCGCACGGGCCTTCTGCGTGATCCGCACGATGGCGTCCTCGACGTCACGCGGCGCGGTCATCATCAGGTCGGCGAGCTCATCGACGATCGCAACGATGTACGGATAGGGCCGGTACACGCGCTGGCTGCCCAGCGGCGCGGTGATGTCACCGGAGCGCACCTTGTCGTTGAAGTCGTCGATGTGCCGAACCCTGGACGCCTGCATGTCCTGGTAGCGCTGCTCCATCTCCTCGACCAGCCACGCCAGCGCCGCGGCCGCCTTCTTCGGCTGGGTGATGATCGGGGTGATCAGATGCGGAATGCCCTCATAGGGAGTCAGTTCCACCATCTTCGGGTCGATCAGGATCATCCTGACCTCTTCCGGGCTGGCCCGGGTCAGCAGCGACACCAGCATCGAATTGACGAAGCTGGACTTGCCGGATCCGGTGGAGCCGGCCACCAGCAGGTGCGGCATCTTGGCCAGGTTGGCCGAGATGAAGTCGCCTTCGATGTCCTTGCCCAGCCCGATCACCAGCGGATGGTGGTCGCGGCGTGTCGACGCAGCGGTGAGCACGTCCGCCAGTCGCACCATTTCGCGGTCGGTGTTGGGCACCTCGATGCCGACGGCGGACTTGCCGGGGATCGGCGCAAGCATGCGGACGCTCTCGGTGGCCACCGCATAGGCGATGTTCTTCTGCAGCGCGGTGATCTTCTCCACCTTGACGCCGGGCCCCAGCTCGACCTCGTAGCGGGTGACGGTGGGCCCGCGCGTGCAGCCGGTGACGGCCGCGTCGATCTTGAACTGGGTGAGCACCTCACTGATCGCATCGGCCATGTGGTTGTTGGCGGCACTGCGTTTCTTTGGCGGATCACCCGCTACCAGCAGGGTCAACGGCGGCAGTGTGTAAGGACCCTCGACGACCCGATCCAGTGCCTGGGTGTCCTCTTTACGGGAGGCGCGACGACGACCGGGAGCGGCGGCGGGTTCAGGGACGGTGGGAGTCTCTTCGAGCGGAATCTCGACAGCGTCCGCCGATGGCCACGCCGGCGGCTGGTGCTCGGGACCGAAGGACGCGTCGTCGTAATAACCGTCGGAGAAGTCTTCGCGCGCAGTGTCATCGGCTTCCTCGCCATCGCCGTAATACGCGTCGTATTCATCGTCGTCGGCGTAATCGCGCTGAAACAGCCGGGTGCCGAACATGGCGCGCATCGCATCGGGCACCTCGCGGATCGTGGTGCCGGTCAGCAACAACAACCCGAACATTGCGCCGATGAACAAGAGCGGCGCCGCGATCCAAGGCGTCAACCCGTCCGACAATGGTCCACCGATGGCAAAGCCGATGAACCCGGCCGCGTGACGCCGTGCTTCCGGGTCTTCCGGCGAACCGGACCACAGGTGGCGCAGGCCCAGCACCGACAATGCGATCAAGCTCGCGCCGAGGATCAACCTGGGCCGCGCATCAAGGTTGGGTTGAGTCCGCATCAGCACCACCGCGATCGCGGCTGTGACAACCGGGAGCGCCAGGACAGCCGCACCGATGAACGTCCGCAGCACCTCATCCACCCACGCGCCGACCGGCCGGGCGGCATCGAACCACGAACTCGCGGCGACGATGACGGCAAAACCCAGCAGGACCATCGCGACGCCGTCGCGGCGATGCCCCGGCTCGATGTCGCGGGCCCGACCGATCGACCGCGCCGCACCCCCGGTGCCCTTTGCCGCCATTAGCCAGCCCGCCCGTACGGCCCGGCCGCAGGTCAGTCCGGTTGCGACCAGCAACGACTGATTACGCCGTTTCGCGGGCCTGCTCACCCTTTTGCGCGGCGGTGCTGGTCGCGCAGGTCGGGACCCACTTCGCGGACTGGCCTTTGACCCGCTCTTTCGGGCACCGGAGCGGGCAGCGGTCTTACTCGGCATGGAGGCAAGGGTAGTCGCAAATACATCATCTACACCACCCGCCACACTGGTAACGGGGCATGGTGGTTCGGGCTTACCGGGCCGGACGGCCCGCGGTGCGTAGCGGTCGGTGCGAACTGCTGTAATGCTTCGGTCACTGCTAAGCGCCGGAAAGGGAATCAGATGCGGATATTCCGTGCGGTGTGTGCGGTTGCCCTCGGCATCGCCATGCTGGCCGCCTGTTCTGACCGTGGGTCCCCGACCGGGTCCTCAAACGGGTCGACGAAGGCTTCCAAACCGTCCGCCCCGAGCTTCGACGGCACCTACCGGTTTGATTTCGACGGGACCGAGCAACTGGCGGGTGGTGCGCCCAAGCCCACGAAATCGAGATCCAGAAACTATGCGCTGCGCTCGACATGCACAGATTCGGGGTGCGTCGCGACAGCGACGAAACTGGCAGACGACGACCCCAAAAAGAAGTCGGATCCCCCTGTCAATTTGGTGCTCGACTACATCGATGGCTATTGGCAGATGGCGCTCCGCGAGGACAGTGCATGCACTGACAGCGAAGCTAAGGGCCCGTCGATCACGGCCTGGATTCTGCAGCCGCAGCCCGACGGCACCCTGAGCGGAACTTCCTACGTAGCCATGAACCCGAGCCCGGATTGCGCCGTGGCGACACAAACGCCGTTGACGGCGAAGCGCCTGAGCGACGTCGACGCGGGTATCTCGGTTCCTGATCCCGGCAAACAGGCCCGGCGTTCACCGTCTGCGCCCGAAGGCTTCACCGGACACTACGACGAGACAAGCGTCCTGCACGACTCGTCGAAACCGGGGGTGCGACGCCTCGCCATGCAGACGATGTGCGTGCGAAACACCGACCAATGCGCGACGTTCAGGTCCTTTGCCGGCTCGGCGACCGCCATTGTGAATTCGCTGATGTACAGCAACGGCAAATGGCTGCTCGACCAGCGCACCGAGGTCAACTGCCCGAACGGCGCGACCGCCAAAACCATAAAACATGAGGAATATGCACTGCCGCAACCAGTTTCGCAGCCGCTTTCACGGGTCCTCGGAAACGTCCGATTTGATGCTGCGGATTCGTGTCCGGCACAAGAACTGGACATCTCGCTAGAACGAACGGGCGACTGATCCTCGGACATCCGCAGCGACGCCGTTCCCGAGCGCTGAGTAGGGTGAGACACGCGTCACCACGCACCCCCTCTCACGCACCCTCGGAGCAACCAGGAGGCTCAGCATGCCCGTCGTCGTCGTCGCCACCATGACCGTTAAACCCGAATCGGTCGACACCGCCCGCGATATCCTCGCCCGTGCGGTCGACGAGGTGCACGGCGAACCCGGCTGCCAGCTGTACTCGCTGCACCAAACGGGCGAGACGTTCGTCTTCGTGGAGCAATGGGCCGACGAAGAAGCGCTGAAGACCCACAGCACCGCGCCCGCGGTCGGCAACATGTTCAAGGCGGTCGGTGAGCACCTGGCCGGCGCGCCGGATATCAAGATGCTGCAGCCGGTTCCGGCGGGCGATCCAGACAAGGGACAGCTGCGCAAATGACCGACGTGTCGCCGAACGGACGAGTGAGCGGCCCACTAGAAGGCAAAGTGGCGTTCATTACGGGCGCCGCGCGAGGCCAAGGCCGTGCGCACGCCGTCCGACTGGGCGCCGATGGCGCGAACGTGATTGCGGTGGACCTGTGCGAGCAGATCGCCAGCGTGCCGTATCCGCTGGCTACCCCGGAGGACCTGGCGGCCACCGTCAAACTCGTCGAGGACACCGGCGCTCGCATCGTGGCCAGACAGGGCGACGTTCGCGATCGCGCGTCGTTGTCCTCCGCACTGCAGGCGGGCCTTGACGAGTTCGGTCGGCTCGACATCGTCGTTGCCAACGCCGGTATCGCACCAATGCAATCCGGTGACGACGGCTGGCGCGACGTCATCGACGTCAACCTCACCGGCGTCTACAACACCATCAAGGTCGCGATACCGACGATGGCCAAGCAGGGCACCGGCGGGTCGATCGTGCTGATCAGTTCGGCCGCGGGGCTGGCCGGCGTCGCTAGCCCCGACGCCGGTTCCGTGGGCTATGCCGCCGCCAAGCATGGCGTAGTCGGGTTGATGCGCGTGTACGCGAATTTGCTTGCCAAGCAGAGTATTCGCGTCAACTCGATACATCCGACCGGTGTCGAAACCCCGATGATCAACAATGAGTTCACTCGGGGATGGCTGGCCGCGATGGCAGCTGGGTCCGATTCGGCGGGGGGCATGGGCAACGCACTGCCGGTGGAGGTGTTGCAGGCCGAGGACATCGCAAACGCGGTGGCTTGGCTGGTGTCCGACCAGGCTCTGTATATCACCGGCGTCACGTTGCCGGTCGACGCTGGATTTTTGAACAAGTAGGCGCCAATGGCGCGAAATCTCGCAGCGCAGACCGCCTTCGGCACGATGGTTCTGACGGCCGTCGAGCAAAACGAGCCAGCGGGCCGCCGCTTGGTGGACGACGGCCTCGCGTACTTGTTCTTGCCTACCGCACTGCGATGGCTCGTCGCCGCGACCCGATGGGCGCCGATGCGCCGCCTGATGATCCGCGGATCGGAGTTCACCGGCCCCGGGCTGTGGGTTAATTTGGCCTGCCGTAAGCACTTCATCGACGACAAACTCAAGGAGTCACTGGACGGCGTCGACGCGGTTGTCATCCTGGGCGCCGGGATGGACACCCGTGCCTATCGACTCAACTGGCAGCGCCGCATCCCCGTCTTCGAGGTCGACTTACCGGTCAACATCGCCAGAAAGGCGGAGACGGTCCGGCGGGTGCTGGGCACGCTGCCGCTTTCGGTCCGGTTGGTCGCGGTGGACTTCGAGGCTGACGACCTGCTCACCGCCATGGCAGAACACGGCTATCGCACCGACTACCGGACCTTCTTCATCTGGGAAGGCGTGACTCAATACCTCACCGAAGCAGCTGTCCGGCGGACCTTGGAGGGGCTGCGCGCGGCCACACCGGGCAGCCGGTTGGTCTTGACCTACGTCCGACGGGACTTCATCGAGGGGACTAACCGGTATGACACCCGGACCCTGTATCGCAACGTGCGGGAGCGCCGACAAATCTGGCAGTTCGGCCTGGAGCCGGACGAGGTGGCCGAGTTCATCGCAGACTACGGTTGGCGGTTGGTGGAACAGGCGGGGCCTGACGAACTGGTCCAGCGGTATGTTGAGCCCACCGGCCGCAAACTCAAAGCGTCGCAGCTGGAATGGTCCGCTTTCGCGGAAAAGTCCCAGCAGACCAGCTGATTCAGACCTCGATGACCGTCGGCACGATCATCGGCTGGCGACGATAGACTTCGCCCACCCACTTACCAACCGTGCGGCGAACCCCTTGGGCGATCCGGATCGGATCGGTAACGTTGTTAGCGGCCAGCGATTCCAGTTCGGCCTCGACCTTGCGGACGGCGGGCTCCAGGGCCTTGGGGTCTTCGGAGAATCCGCGCGAATATAGTTGCGGCGCAACGGCCGGACGCCCGGTGCCGCGCTTCACCACCACAATCACTGAGATGAAACCCGAAGACAATGTCAGCCGCTCACCCAAAGTGATATCGCCGACATCGCCGGTGATCATGCCGTCGACGAACATCTTGCCGACCGGTACCGCCCCGGATATGGCGGCTTTGCCGGCCACCAGGTCCACGCTGACGCCGTTCTCCGCCAACAGAATCGACTCTTCGGGGACACCGGTGCTGGCGGCCAGCTTGGCATTCGCCCGCAGGTGCCGCCAGGTGCCGTGCACCGGCATGACATGGCGGGGCCGCACGCCGTTGTACAGAAATAGCAGCTCGCCGGCGTACGCGTGGCCTGAAACATGCACCCGTGCTTGGGCATTGGTGACGACACGGGCGCCGATCTTGGACAGCGAGTCGATGACGCCGTAGACCGCCTCCTCGTTTCCGGGGATCAGAGACGACGACAATATGACGAGATCGCCAGAGGTCAGCGTGATGCTGCGATGCTCACCGCGCGACATCCGCGACAACGCCGCCATCGGCTCGCCCTGGGTGCCGGTGGTGATCAGAACCACCTGTTCGGGCGCCATCATCTCGGCGGCGGAGATGTCGATCAGGTCGGAATCGCCTACCTGCAGAAAACCCAGGTCCCGGGCGATACCCATGTTGCGCACCATCGATCGCCCAACGAAGGATACCCGCCGGCCCAATGCAACAGCGGCATCGATGATCTGCTGCACGCGGTCCACATTGGAGGCGAAGCATGCCACGATGACTCGCCCGTCGGCGCTGCGGATCAGCCGGTGCAGCGTCGGGCCCACCTCGCTTTCGGATGGCCCGACGCCGGGCATCTCCGAATTGGTCGAATCGCACAGGAACAGGTCCACACCTGCGTCGCCCAGCCGGGACATGCCGGGCAGGTCGGTGGGACGGCCGTCCAACGGTTGTTGATCGAGCTTGATGTCGCCGGTTTGCAAAATGGTTCCCGCGCCGGTGTAGACCGCGATGGCCAGCGCGTCCGGGACGGAGTGGTTAACGGCGAAGTACTCGCATTCGAACACGCCATGCCTGCTGCTCTGCCCCTCGGCAACCTGGACGAACACCGGCTTGATTCGGTGCTCGCGGCATTTCGCGGCAATCATCGCCAGGGTGAACTTCGATCCGACAACCGGGATGTCGGGCCGTAACTTGAGCAAGAACGGGATTGCCCCGATGTGGTCCTCGTGCGCATGGGTGATCACCAACGCCTCGATGTCGTCGAGCCGGCCTTCGATGTGCCGCAGGTCCGGCAGGATCAGGTCGACGCCGGGCTCGTCGTGAGTGGGAAACATCACCCCGCAGTCAATGATCAGCAGCCGGCCCAGGTGCTCGAAAACCGTCATGTTGCGGCCGATTTCGTTGATGCCGCCCAACGCGGTGACCCGCAACCCGCCCGAGGCCAAAGGACCAGGTGGCGCGAGCTCTTCGTTCACGTCCGGATCACCACCGGAGCCGCCGGGCCGGCGACAGTCATTGCAGCACCGAGGCCGCGCGCATGTCGGCGGCCAGCGCGTCGATCTGCTCGGGTGTCGCCGGCATCTGTGGCAGCCGCGGATCACCGATGTCGACACCCTGCAGACGCAGGCCTGCCTTGGACATCGTCACCCCGCCCAGCCGGCCCATCGCGTCGCACAGCGGGGCGACCGCAACGTTGATCTTGCGGGCGGTCGAGATGTCTCCGGAACTAAAGGCGGACAACAACTCTCGAAGCTGGGCCGCCGCCACATGCGAAATCACACTGATGAAGCCGATGCCACCCATGGCCAGCCAGGGCAGATTCAGCGCATCGTCGCCGGAGTAGTAGACCAGTCCGGTCTCGGCGATGATCTGGCCGCCACTGTGCAGGTCGGCTTTGGCGTCCTTGACACCGACGATGTTCGGATGCGCCGCCAGCGCGCGGATCGTGTCGGGCTCGATCGGCACCGCTGACCGGCCGGGGATGTCGTAGAGCACGATCGGCAGCTCCGTGGCGTCCGCGACGGCGGTGAAGTGTGCCCGCAGCCCGCTCTGCGGCGGCTTCGAGTAGTAGGGCGTGACCACCAGGAGTCCGTGCGCTCCTTCGGCCGCGCAGGCCTTGGCCAGCCGGATGCTGTGCGCGGTGTCGTAGGTGCCCGCGCCGGCGATGACACGGGCCCGGTCACCCACCGCCTCCAGGACAACCCGAAGCAGCTCGAGTTTCTCCTCGTCGCTGGTGGTCGGCGACTCTCCGGTTGTTCCCGAGACCACCAAGCCATCGCAGCCAGCATCCACCAGGTGATTCGCCAGGCGCGCCGCCGCGGCGATGTCCAGAGAGCCATCGGCGCCGAACGGTGTCGCCATCGCGGTCAGGAGGGTGCCCAATCGCGCGGGGGCATCGAATCCGGCGGCGCTCACGGCTCCTAGGTTACCTGGCGGTGCCAATCTCTTTAGCACCCGCGCCAGCGCGTCAGTCTCAGGCTTCGTTTGCTAAAGGACTGGTCGCGACCTCGCTGCCGTCGGCCAGTGTGGACACCTCGAAGTCCTCGAATGCCGCGGGTGCTGCCTGGATGAGCTGGCGAAGACACTCGATAGCCAGGCGGCGGATTTCCACATCGGCGTGCTCGCTGGCGCGCATCGCGATGAAGTGCCGCCATGCCCGGTAGTTTCCGGTGACGACGATGCGGGTTTCGGTGGCGTTGGGCAGGACCGCGCGTGCGGCTTGACGCGCCTGCTTACGACGCAGAACCCCCATTTTCTCGCCTGCCTGGTCAGCCGCGAACTTGGCTTCCAGCTTGGCCAGCAGTTCGGTGTATGCGGCGTGGCTGGCGTCGGCGGCCGCAGTCAGGATCTGCTGCAGTTCGGGGTCGTCCTCCATCCCCGGCGGCATCACCACCTGCGAGTCTTTCTCCGGCACGTAGCGCTGCGACAGCTGCGAGTAGGAGAAATGCCGGTGCCGGATGAGTTCATGAGTGCAGGATCGCGAGATGCCCGTGATGTAGAACGACACTGTGGCGTGCTCGAGCACAGAGAAGTGTCCGACGTCGATGATGTGCTTGATGTAGCCGGCGTTGGTCGCGGTCCGGGGATTGGGCTTGGACCAGCTCTGATAGCAGGCTCGGCCGGCGAACTCGACCAGCGCGGGGCCACCGTCGGCGTCGCTGGTCCAGGGCACGTCGAGGGGCGCCAGGAACTCGGTCTTGGCGATCAGTTGCACGCGCAGCGGCGCGATCTCGGCCACGGCGCTCACCTTAGACGCTGTGTTTGGCTGACCGCCGCGTCTGGTCGGGATCAACGGCCCTTGGCGAAGGCTGTCGTCCGCGGCAAGCCGGCACCGGGCCGCTACTGGACCCAGGCGTTGCAGCGCATTCCCAACCTTCGGTCAGAACGACGTCTTGGTCAGCGAAGTCCTGCGGTTCTGCGGCGACGTGGTAGTCGAAGGGCACGGGACGCGCATCGGTCCTGCGTAAAGGCAGCAACGCCACACCACGTGTGAACGTGCCGCCAATCAGCGCAACCGGAGGCTGGCCTAGTCTGGAAACGATTTGGCCATGGGAGGCACCAATGAGCGAGCACGAAGTACGGATGATCATCTTGTCAACCGACAACCTGGATGAATCGGTCCGGTTTTACAGCGAGACCCTGGGAATGCCATTGAAGTTCCGCGACGGAGCCCACTTCGCAGCCCTCGATGGCGGACCGGTCACTCTCGCATTGGCGACCGCGGTCGACCATCCCATACCCGGGCAGGTCGTCGTCGGTGTCAAGACCGCTGACGTCGACGCCGCGGCGAAGGCTGTCGAGGCCAGTGGTGGCGGCATCGTGAAAGGCCCGTACGACGACGCACACGAACGCCGTGCTGTGGTCTACGACAACAAGGGCAACGGCTTGGTCTTCTACAGTCCGCTCCCCCGGTAAAGGACGCGACCGCCGCGCAGGCTCCGCTCAGCCGATCGCGACTTTTGGCGATCCAGTTCTATTCTGGCCGTTTCGAATCCGTTGATCGATTGATGCGTCCGCGACCCGCACCTTGCCCGACAGGAGCAGCGGCAGCAAGGCGTCGCGGAAAGCAGACAGCTGTACGCATTCGGTACGTCGCGCCCGACATAACGTACCCAGGCTGGCGATCCTGTGCGCCGCCTGGGGGGCCAAGCCCCGGACATCTCGCACTCGAAAATCGAGTAGGTCACGCGGTTGGATCCTCTGGTGGCTCCCCGAAGTTCCGGCGACCTGCTGCTGCAGGCTCGCAGATACGTCACGCTGTCGTAGCGCCGACCACAGCGCCGACGTATCGACACCCCTTGGCCTGAGCACAACGAACTCCGTGCTGGCCAATGACATTTCGGAGGGCAAACTCACTACGTTCCAGATGCGTGGAATTCTGGGGTTCAGCTTGGCAAACAACACGCACGGTTCCGACAACAAGAACTTGCCGCTCTTCACACATCCAGCGTCGACGAGCTTTGGTTTCGCGCCGTCGTCGAACGCCGGAAGGCTGAAATGGGCAACCACGGCATCGAATTCATCAGGCTCACGAAATGCCGTCGACCTGCTCGCCAGGACAGCCAACGGCACGTAGTCGGGTACCGAACCGACGGTGGCAACCATCAGGCCCTCGGCAGCCTCGATCACTCGCTCGTTGGCCGCGATCTTGTCGTCGATGGCGCCGAGCAGTTCCGAAATCCGGCCGCGTTCGTGGGGTGCGACGGCCCAGACCGAAACGTCGCGCAGAATTCCCTGGTTGAGCAGCGGCTGCCCTGATCCGGTCCGGTGCTCGTTGAGCCGACAAGTCTGCAGCGCGTAATACCAGTATCGCGTTTCGTCTGGGCTCTTGGCCCGGCACACCAGCGCGTTGTCGGTAACCCAGACATCGCTATCGCAGTAATGCAGACTGCCGCAATATGATCCGACGCGACCGAGCACGATCAGCGGGCCGCGGGAATTGTGTTGCGCCGCGTATCCGATCGCCCCGTTGGCGCCATAGACGGGATAGCGCCCATCGGGCTGTCGCGCCGGCGAAGTACTGCCGTTGCTGAAGTCGAGATGGTCACCCAGCCTGACCTTCACCGCAGGCGCTCCACTTGCTCGCGGACGATCCCGTCCAATCGGGCGGATTCATCGAGCGCTGCCAGCAGGTCCTTCGTCAGCCGCGCGATCTTGTCGTCGACGGGCTCCCCATCATCCACAGCCGCGGGCGCACCCACATACCGCCCCGGCGTGAGCGCGTAGCCAGCGGATCGGATTTCGTCGAGCGACGCCGACTTGCAGAACCCCGGAACATCCTCATAGTTCGTGCCTTTCACGGTCGCCGACGCGGACCCGCACCACGCGTGATAGGCGTCGCCAATGCGGGCCACATCGGCACGCGCCAGAGTGCGCTCAGCGCGATCCACCAGGTGGCCGAGCTCGCGGGCGTCGATAAACAGCACCTGTCCGGACCGGTCGGCCTTGTCCATGCAGAAGAACCACAGGCACACCGGAATTCCGGTGCTGCGAAACAGCTGTGCGGGCAGCGCGACCATGCACGACACCAGGTCCGCCTCGATGATGCGCGCCCGAATGTCGCCTTCGCCCCCCGTGTTCGACGACATCGAACCATTCGTCATCACCACGCCGGCCTTGCCGCCCGGCGCCAGCTTGGACAGGATGTGCTGAATCCAGGCGTAGTTCGCATTGCCGGCCGGTGGAACGCCGAAGCGCCAGCGCCGGTCTTGCTCGTCGCGCGCCCAGTCCTTGATGTTGAACGGCGGGTTGGCCATCACGTAATCCATTGGCACGCCAGCGTGTTGGTCACAGACGAAGGTGTCTGCCCATTGCTGCCCCAGTCCCGCGTCGTCGATACCGTGGACGGCGAGGTTCATCTTGGCCATCCGCCAGGTCTCCTCGACGCTCTCCTGCCCGTAGATGGAAACGTCGGCCGGGTCGCCGTCGTGCCGACGGATGAAGTTCTCGGTCTGGACGAACATTCCGCCCGAACCGCAGCACGGGTCGTACACCCGCCCGCTCGACGGCTCGAGGACCTCGACAATCACCCGCACGACGCTGGGTGGGGTGAAGAATTCGCCGCCCCGCTTGCCTTCCGCGCGGGCGAAGTTGCCAAGGAAGTACTCGTACACCTCCCCCATCAGGTCGCGGGCGCGATGCTGACCCTGCCGGCTGAATCGCGCATTGTTGAGCAGGCCGACGAGCTCACCGAGCCGCCGTTGGTCGACGCCGTGGTACCGCTGCGGCAGTGTCCCCGCCAGCGCGGGGTTTGCCGTCATCACCGCGGCCATTGCCTGGTCGACGAGCTGGCCGACGCTGTCGGATTTCGCATTGTCCGCCAATGCCTTCCAGCGCGCCGCCGATGGCACCTTGAAGGTGCCGTTGGGCCGCTCGTCGTCAGCGTCGGAAACGTATTTGAGGAATACCAACCCGAGGATGACATCCTTGTACTGACTGGCCGGTAACGTCCCGCGCAGCTTGTTGGCGGCCTTCCACAGCGTGTCTTTGAGCTCTTTCGTCGCCGGTTGCGCCATCAGCTGACCCGCTTGGCCGCCGCGCGCAACTCTCCGGCCAAATCACCGTGGCCGGAGACGTTGAATCCGCCCAATCCCAGCCAGGACGCCATCGACTCCAGCTCACCGGCCAACGCGGCCGCAACCCGGGCACGCGGCACTCGGTCGTCAGTGGAGGCCTCCCCGAACGCGCCCACCACACGCAGCGTGTCCGCAGCGCGGTCGGCCTTGAGGTCCACCCGCGCAACCAACTGCCCGTCCACCAGCAGCGGCCACACGTAATAACCGAACTGGCGCTTAGCCGCCGGCGTATAAATCTCTATGCGATAAATGAATTGGAACAGCCGCTCCACACGGGGGCGGAAGAAAATCAGCGGATCGAACGGACACAGCAGCGCGGTACCGCGGTCCAGCCGGGGCAGGCCGCGGCCCGTCCGCAGATACGCCGGTGCCGACCAACCGTCGACATCGACGCGCTCGATCTCGCCTGTGGCCACCAGCTCAGCGATGGCCGGCTTGACCTGCTGGGCCGACAGCCGGAAGTAGTCGCGGATGTCGGCCTCGGTCCCCACCCCCAGTGCGGTGGCCGCCCGCAGCGTGAGCTCGCGGACGGCCTCGTCGTCGTCGACCTCGCGGGCCAGCACGCCTGGCGGCAGCACCCGTTCCACCAGGTCGTAGTGCCGGGCGAAGCCCACCCGGGTGGCCGTGGTGAGCACCCCGGAGGCAAACAGCGCCTCGGCGACCCACTTAGTGTCGCTGCGCCCCCACCAGGGACCTTTCGCCCCACGCGGTTCGGCCTCAAGGTGTGCCTCGATCTGCCCGGCGGTGCTCGGCCCGAGTTGCGTGATGGCGGCGACGATGTCTTCGGCGAGTTGCGGATTGGCCTTGACGATGCGAGTGCCCCAACGGCCATGGCGGTACTCGCGCATCCGCCAGCGCAGCAGCGGCCAGTCGTCGACGGCCACCAGCGCGGCCTCGTGCGCCCAGTACTCCGCCAGCAGCCTCGATCTCAATGGGCCCCACGCGGCGCGGTCCAGCACGTCGCGATCGTAGGGGCCGAGCCGGCTGAACACCGGCGCGTAATGGGCACGGACGGCCACCGACACCGAATCCAGCTGCAGCACTTGAATCCGCGAGATCAACCGCTTGAGGTGCGCGCGGGTGACTGCGCCGGCGGGCTTGGACTCGCCGAAACCTTGTGCCGCGACCGCCACCCGGCGGGCCTGCGCGGCGGTCAAGGCGCTCATGATCGCGCGCCGCGACGATGCAGAGCGAAGCGATGAGGAGAAGCGGCGCTCATGATCGGCGGTAGCTGTGAAACCGGTATCGCAGCCCGGAGCGGCTCACCAACCACTCCCCCGTCTCGCCCGCCCAGGCCTCGCCGAGCACCGGGGCCAATGCGTCGTCGTCGCCGCGCGGCAGCTCGATATCGACCTCGGTGACCTCACACCGGGTCGCGTGCGGCAGCGCCAGCAGGTAGATCTGCTCGCCGCCGATCACCCACGTCTCGGGTTCGGCCCGCGAATTGGGAAGGGCCTGTTCGAGTGAACCGACCACCTCGGCACCCGCAGCCACGAACTCAGTCTGGCGCGACAGTACGACATTTCGGCGGCCGGGCAACGGCCGAACCCCGGCCGGCAGTGAGTCCCAGGTCCGTCTGCCCATTACGACCGTATGGCCAATCGTCAGCTGTTTGAAGCGGGCCAGATCCTCGGGCACCCGCCAGGGGATGTCGCCGCCGCGGCCGATGACACCGGACGTCGACTGAGCCCAGACCAGGCCCAAGGGCGTCATACAGCGACGGGAGCTTTGATCGCCGGATGCGGATCGTAGTTCTTCACCACGACATCGTCGTAGGTGTAGTCGAAGATCGAATCCCTTTGGTTTAGCAAGAGTTCCGGGTACGGCCGCGGGTCGCGGCTGAGCTGGAGCTGCACCTGTTCAACGTGGTTGTCGTAGATGTGGCAGTCGCCGCCGGTCCAGACGAACTCACCGACCGAGAGGCCCGCCTGGGCCGCCATCATGTGGGTGAGCAGCGCGTAGCTGGCGATGTTGAAAGGAACGCCGAGAAACAGGTCGGCGCTGCGCTGGTAGAGCTGGCAACTCAGCCGCCCGTCGGCGACGTAGAACTGGAAGAAGGCATGGCAAGGCGGTAGTGCCATCTGCGGGATCTCACCGACGTTCCAGGCCGACACAATGATGCGTCGCGAATTCGGGTCGGTGCGCAGCAAATCCAGCGCGGCGCTGATTTGATCGATGTGTTCGCCCGAAGGGGTCGGCCAGGATCGCCACTGCACACCGTAGATCGGCCCGAGATCTCCTGTGTCACTGGCCCACTCGTCCCAGATGGTGACTCCGTGCTCGTGCAACCAGGCGATGTTGGAGTCGCCGCGCAGGAACCACAGCAACTCGTAGACGACGGACTTTAAATGCACCTTCTTGGTGGTCAGTAGCGGGAACCCGGCCGAGAGGTCGTAGCGCAGTTGCTGGCCGAACAGGCTGCGGGTCCCGGTGCCGGTGCGGTCCGATTTCGCTGCGCCCGTCTCGAGCACCAGGCGCAACAGGTCCTCGTAGGGCTTCGCAATCGGCACGCGGCCAGCTTAGCGGCGATCGCAAGCGCGGCGAAGCCGGGCGCGGCGGGTCGACGCCGGTGAATTTTGCGGCGATCGCGAGGAGTAGAACGGAGGCCATGCCGAACATCACCGACACCATCACCACTCCCGATGGCGCCTGCACAGTGCACCTGCTCACACCGGAAGGGGACGGCACGTGGCCAGGCGTGGTCATGTTTCCCGACGCGGGCGGCGTCCGCGGCACCTTCGAGCAGATGGCCGCCAAGCTGGCCGGATACGGCTACGCGGTGTTGCTGCCGGACGTGTACTACCGCGCCGGCGATTGGGCCCCTTTCGATATGGTCAGCGTGTTCGGGGACAAGGACGAACGCAACAGGCTGATGTCCATGATCGGCAGTCTGACACCGGACAAGGTCACCGCCGACGCCACTGCGTTCTTCGATTACCTGGCGGCGCGCCCCGAGGTGGCCGGGGACCGCTTCGGCGTATGTGGCTATTGCATGGGTGGGCGAATCTCGCTGATGATGGCCGGCCGTCTGCCGGACCGCGTCACCGCAGCGGCGTCCTTCCACGGCGGCGGCCTGGTAACCGACAGCGCTGACAGCCCGCACCTGCTCGCCGACCGGATGACTGCCACTGTGTACGTCGGCGGTGCCGAGAACGACGCGTCCTTCACGACCGAGCACGCCGAGCAGTTGGACAAAGCGCTGACGGCCGCGGGCCTGCAGCACACGATCGAGTGGTACCAAGCGGCCCACGGTTTCGCGGTCCCGGACAACGGGCCCTACGACGAAGCCGCCGCCGAACGGCATTGGACGGCGATGACGGACACTTTCGGTTCGGCACTGGCGCGTTGAGTTAGCGGCGCGGGTCGCCCCTGAGCGCACGCCAGGAAATTTTGCTGGCGGTTGGACATACTCACGGCTTCAAAGATTTCCGCTGCTCGAGCCACGGGGTTGGGGCTGTGGTGTCGTATGTCATCGCGTCGACGGACATGTTGTCTGTGGCGGCTGTGCACGTGGCGGGTATCGGCTCGTCGCTCAGTGCGCCCACTGCGGCGGCAGCACCGCAGGCGTGATTGCGTAGCGAGTTGCCTAGCTCGGACGCAGGTCCACCAACTCGGCCAATCGGGCCCGATGCCGGTAGGCGGTGCCGAGCGCCAACTGGTCGCTCTTGGCCCGCTTGAGATACAGGTGCGCCGGATACTCCCAGGTCATCCCAATGCCGCCGTGCAACTGAACGCAGTCTTCGGCGGCGTGTACGGCGACGTCGCTGCAGTAGGCCTGCGCAATGGCCGCGGCGGTGCCCGCGTCTTCATCGCCTCGGGCGCAGGTGTCCGCGGCGTACCGGGCCGCCGCGGTGGCCGAGCCGACCTCCAACCACAGATCGGCCAGCCGGTGCTTGATCGCCTGGTAGGAGCCGATCGCGCGGCCGAACTGCTTGCGCTGCTTGACGTAAGCCAGCGTGGTGTCGAAACACCATTGCGCCAACCCGAGTTGTTCGGAAGCCAGCAGCGCCGCGCCGGTCTCCAGCGCTACCCGGAGGGCAGCCTCCGCCGGCCCGACTCTAGACGACGCGACCCCCGAGAACCGCACGTCCGCGAGGGGTCTCGTCATATCCAGGGCCAGCACCGGCGATACCTCAAGACCGGCGGCGTCCCGGGAGACGGTGTGCAGCTCGAGTCCGGCCGGGCCCGTCACCGGCACCACCAGCACGTCGGCATCGGCGGCGCCCGCGACGCTGGTGACCTGTCCGGTCAGGCCGCCAGCGCCGACGTTGACCCCAGCGACCGGATCGCCCGGCGCGGTGGACAGCGGCACCGCCAGCGCCCCGGTTACCGCACCCTGAGCCAGCTCGGACACGGTCCTGGTGTCCCCGGCACCCAACAGGGCGACGGTGGCCAGAATCGCACTGGACAGGAACGGCACCGGTGCGACGGCCCGGCCGACCTCCTCCATGACGACGGCGGCCTCGCGCGCGCTCGCGCCAGCCCCGCCGAGCGACTCGGGAATCAGCAGCCCGGCCGCGCCGAGCTCCGCGGCCAGCGTGCGCCAGACCTCCGAGAACTGTTGCGGCGGTGAGTCATAACACCGCGCGACCAACTCGGGTGGGCAGCGGTCGGCGAACAGGTTTCGGACGCTATCGCGCAACGCATCCTCGGTATCGGAGTACAGCAGGTCGCCGAGGCTCATCGGGGAAGGTCCTTCCAGGCGGCATCCTTGTCGACGCGGTGCTCGCCGGGCAGCCCGAGAATCCGCTCGGAGATGGTGTTGCGCAGGATCTCCGAGGTGCCACCCTCGATCGAGTTCCCGCGTGCCCGCAGGTAGCGGTATCCGGGCCCGCGCCCGACCAGGTCGACGGTTTCGGTTCTGCGCATGGTCCAGTCGTCGTAGCGCAGTCCGGATTCGGCATGCAGTTCGATTTCAAATCCCGAAATCGCCTGAGCCAGGCGGGCAAAAGTGACCTTCATCCCGGCGCCTTCCGGTCCGGGTTGACCGGAAACAGCCTGCTGTCGGAGGCGTTCACCGGTGAGCCGGAGGACCTCTGTCTCGACCCAGAGCCGCATCAGCTCGTCGTGCATCTCCGGGTTACGCAGCGCCGGCTCCTTCCGCCAGGCTTCGGTGACCTTGCCGATATGGCCGGCCTCCCGGGGCGTCCCGGAGCGAGAGCCGATTGCGATCCGCTCGTTGTTAAGCGTGGTGGTGGCCACCCGCCAACCACCGCCCTCGGGCCCCAGCCGATTGGCATCGGGCACCCGTACGTCGGTGAGGAAGACCTCGTTGAACTCCGCCTCACCGGTGATCTGGCGCAGGGGCCGGACCTCCACGCCAGGTTGGGTCATATCGCACAGAAAGTAGGTCAGGCCAGAGTGTTTGGGCACGGTCGGGTCGGTGCGCGCGACGAGGATGGCCATCTGCGCGTTTTGCGCCTGCGATGTCCACACCTTCTGGCCGTTGACGATCCATTCGTCACCGTCACGGACGGCGCGGGTGGCCGCCGCGGCCAGGTCCGATCCAGCACCGGGCTCACTGAATAGCTGGCAGTAGATCTGATCGCCAATGAATAACGGACGCAGGAATTTTCGCTTCTGCTCATCGGTCCCGAAAGCTGCGATCGTCGGCGCCGCCATCCCCATGCCGATGTAGTTCTTCGGAGTGCCTCCCACCGGGGCACCGACGGCGGCCAGCTTCGCGTCGACCTGCTCCTGCGCGGTCCGCGGCAAGTCCAGGCCGCCGAATCCGGCCGGCAAGTGCACCCAGGCCAGACCGGCGTCATACTGCGCGCCCAGAAAATCGCGCGCCGGGGAGACGGCTGGGTCGTAATCGTCGAGGAGCGCCTGAATACGTGCGTCAAGGTCGGTCGCAAACGCCTGGGTTCCCACCGCTATCCCCGGAAACTCTTGGCGTCGCCCAGCAACAGGCCGCCATCGATGACCATCGTCTCGCCGGTGATCCAGCTCGCCGCGTCGGAAACCAGGAAGGCGACTGCACTTGCCACGTCGACCGGCTCACCGATGCGCCCGAGCGCTATCGACGATGCCAGCGGGTCCTCGTTGTCCTTCCACAGCGCCTCGGCGAGCTTGGTACGGACCACGCCCGGGGAGATCGCATTGACCCGAATCTTCGGTGAAAGTTCCAGTGCCAGTTGCTTGGTGACGTGGATCAACGCGGCCTTGGTGGCGTTGTACATACCCATCGCGGGCGATTGATGCATGCCGCCAATAGAAGCGGTGTTGACCACCGCGCCGCCGTGCTCACCCATCCAGGCCTTGACCACAAGCGAAGTCCACAGCAGCGGGGCCCAAAGGTTGACGTCGAAGATCTTGGTGAACCGAGCGTGGTCCTGATCGATCAGCGGCCCGAAAGCGGGGTTGGTTCCCGCGTTGTTGATCAGGATGTCCACGCTCCCGAAGCGTTCCAGCGTGAGGTCCACGCACGCCCGCGCGGCGTCTTCATCGACCGCATGCGCCCCGACGCCCAGTGCCCGGTCACCGACCTGAGCCGCGGCCTCCTCGGCGGCCTCCTGCTTGCGGGCGGTGAGTACGACGTTGGCACCGGCTTCGGCCAGCTTCTGCCCGATTGCCAGCCCGATCCCCCTTGAGGCGCCGGTGACTATCGCGGTACGGCCAGTCAGGTCTAGCGCCGTCTGAGCCATCGTTGGCCACCGATCCTTTGTGCGATGTTTTGAACACGTGTGTAGGGGTAATCGATTGGAATGTTAGCGAAATTTAACCTCATGAAACCACTGGTAGTGGCCGGGGCGGTCGCCGCAGCTATCGCAGCCGCACCGTTCGCCTCTGCTGACACATTTGCCGCTGGACCAGCGATGACCGGTCCGGCGACGACCCAGATCGTCTTCAAGGACGACCCGGGCGGCGCCGGCTGCGATGGCAACGGTAACTGCGGCTCGGGCGGCGTGAACGGCGGCCCCGGCGGCGGTCCTGGCGGGCAGGGCTGTCTTCCCGGGGTCGGCTGCGGCTCCGGCGGCCAGAACGCGGGTCCCGGCGGCGGTCCTGGCGGCGTCGGCTGTCTGCCGGGCGTCGGTTGCGGTTCCGGTCACGGATAGTTTGGGCAACGGCGTCATCGGCCCGACAATCTGGTTACCCAAGCCCGGGTATCCGCCGGGTCGATGACGTCGTCCAGCTCGAACGTAGTGGCTGACCGTAGCGCCTTCCCATGCTCGTAGGCCGCCGCCACGAGCCGGTCGAACAGCTCCTGGCGTTCGATTGGATCGGCGGCGGCCAGTTCCTTGCTGAATCCGAGCCGCACGGCACCTTCCAGACCCATGCCGCCGATCTCTCCGGTAGGCCAGGCGACCGTGAACTGCGGCGCGCGGAACGAGCCGCCCGCCATCGCCATTGCGCCCAGGCCGTAGCCCTTGCGCAGAATGATCATTCCGAGCGGAACCGTCAGCCGCGCGCCGACGACGAAAAGCCGGCCGAAACGCCGCACCGCGGCGTCTTTTTCGGCTTCCGGGCCGACCATGAATCCGGGTGTGTCGCACAACGAGACGAGTGGTAGCCGAAACGACTCGCACAGGGTGAGGAAGTCGGCCACCTTGTCCGCAGCCTCGGCGTCGATCGCGCCGCCCAGGTGGTGACTGCTGTTGGCAATCAGCCCATATGCCACGCCTTCGACCCGGACGAGCGCGGTGACCACCCCCACGCCGTAGTCGGGTCGCAACTCCAGGACTGAGCCGACATCGACGATCGACTCGATGGCTCGGCGCACGTCGTAGGCACGTAGCCGGTTCTGCGGGACAACATGTCGGGCCAGCCGCGGATCGGGCGCCTTCCAATCGTTTACGCTGCCCTGGAAATACGACAGGTACTGCTTGGCCAGGGCCACTGCGTGGGCCTCGTCACGGGCAACCAGGCTCACGACACCGTTGTGCCGCTGGACCTCGATCGGCCCGATCGCCTCTGGCGGATATACCCCGAGCCCCCCGCCCTCGATCATCGCCGGCCCGCCCATCCCGATGTTGGCGTCGGGCGTGGCGATGATGATGTCGCACACCCCGGCCAGTGCGGCGTTGCCGGCGAAACAACGGCCGGAGACGACCGACACCAGCGGCACTCGGCCGGACAGGCCGGCCAGCACCCGGAACGTTGAAAGGTCCAGCCCGGCCATGCCGCCGACATCGGTGTCGCCGGGGCGGCCACCTCCACCCTCAGCGAATAAGACCACTGGCAACTGTTTTCGGACCGCAAGATCGAAGACGCGATCGGTTTTGACATGGTTTCGCATGCCCTGCGTCCCGGCCAGCACGGTGTAGTCGTAGGACACCACGACGGCCTCGGAGGCCGCCCGTCCGAAGCTGTCGGCCCCAATGGTGGCCAGGCCGCAAACCAGTCCGTCGGCCGGGGTATTGGCGATCAGATCCTCTTCTGATCGCCGACTGCGTTGCGCGGCAACGGCCAGCGCGCCATATTCGACGAAGCTGCCCGCATCGACCAGATCAGCGATGTTCTCCCGAGCGGTGCGCCTACCTTGCCCGTGCCGCTTGGCGACAGCGGCCTCGCGGCCCTCGTCGAGGGTGAGCAAATGCCGTTGCCGGACCTCGTCGAGGTCAGCACGCGATCGGTCGAGATCGACTGCAGCGGAGACGGGTTCGCCATCGGGGGCGGCACCGGCCCGGATGAAGACCAACAAGGGGTCCCCAGTTCCGACGACCTGGCCGGGTGTCACCAGGCTCCGGACGGTCCGCAGCGCGTCCGGCGCGACGAGCACGTGCTGCATCTTCATCGCTTCGAGCACGACCAGTTGATCGCCGGGACCGAACTCGGCGCCGTCGGCCACTACCTCGATCACGGTGCCGGCGAGCTGCGCACGCAGCGCTTCCTCGCCCGGGTAGAGGTCGACCGCCACGACCCGGGTGTCGTGCTGATGGGACAGCGCAGTGGCGGCCAACTCGGGAAGTCTGGCGTCGACGAGATCGGTGGTGACGGCGCCCGCTTGAAAATCTAATTGGATTTGACTGTCGGATAGCAGCTCTCGCAAGATTCCGATGTTCGTTCGAACTCCGTCGATGCTGAACTCAGCCAACGCGGTCTGCATCTTGCGCACCGCCGCCGGCATGGCCGTACCGCGTACGTGCGTGATGACTTTGGCCAGCAGCGAGTCGTAGCGTGGGCTGAGAACCAGGCCCGACCGGCCGTAGGTGTCGACGCGTACGCCCGGCCCGGTGGGGGGCGAGAACGCCGTGAGGGTGCCCGCCGTGGGAGCAACGGACCCGTCGGCGGCGAAAGTCTCCGCGTTGACCCGGGCCTGAATCGCGATGCCCCGTCGGGCGGCAAGCTCACCGATGACTTCCTCACCGTCAGAGGCAATTCCGGCCGGCAGTCCTAACTCGTAGTGGGACGCACCACCCGCGATAGCCAGTTGGACGGCCACCAGGTCCACCCCAGCGGTCTCCTCGGTGATCGTGTGTTCCACCTGGATGCGCGGGTTCACCTCTAGGAAGATAAACCTACCGCCGGTGACCAGGAATTCAACGGTGGCCAGCCCACGCAGCCCCACCCTGGCGCAGAGCCGCACAGCGGCCAGGTGCAGATCACGGCGCAATCCATCCGCAATCCCTTGGGCGGGAGCGATTTCGATGAGCTTCTGATAGCGCCGCTGGACGCTACAGTCACGATCGCCCAAAGCAAGCGCATGAGTCTGGTGCCGGGCCGGCGCCGCGACGACCTGCACCTCAATGTGGCGGGCCGCGTGCATAGCCGCCTCGGCGAACACGGCGGGATCACCGAAGCCCAGCTGCGCCTCCGCCGCACACTGGCGGTAGGCAGCATCGATCTCGTCGGCGTTGACCACCTTGCGCATTCCACGGCCGCCACCGCCCGCGAGCGCTTTGATCATGATGGCGCCGTTGTGGGCGGCAAAAAATGCGCGGACATCCTCGACGCTGCTCGGCCCCTCGGTCGCAGGCAACACCGGCAACCCTGCGGCAATCGCGGCGGCACGGGCCGAGGACTTATTTCCGACCAGCTCGAGCACATCGGCGTCGGGCCCGACGAAGGTGTAACCCGCGGCCGTGCAAGCCCGGGCGAACTCGGCGTTTTCGCTGAGAAATCCATAACCCGGATGAATCATCTCCGCGCCCGACGTCTTGGCCGCGGCCAGTATCCCAGCCTGATCGAGGTATGCCTGTGGACCGCTACCCGGCAGGGCAATCGTTTCGTCAGCAGCATGCACATGCGGACTGTCGGCGTCGTCTTCGGCGTAGACCGCCACCGTGTGGATGCCGAGTTCGGCTGCGGTGCGGATGATTCGAAGCGCGATCTCACCGCGGTTCGCGATCATCAAGGTCGCGCTCATCGGTTGCTGCCCGAGTTGCGCGGCAGACCGTAGCTACTCGGAATTTCGATCACTGGAGGCATGCCCGGTCCTTACTATCCGGTGTCCTATCGTGATAGCGGTGACGATCGACGACTCCGCCATCGTGCCCGAGGCGTTCTTTACCGTCGACGGCGACTCCTATGTGCCAGGCGCGTTGACGCGCGGACCGTGGGGTGCCGCAATGGGCGGCCAGATCGTCGGCGGCCTGCTGGGCTGGGGTATTGAACGATCCGGCATCGATCCCGGCCTTCAGCCCGCCCGCCTGACGGTCGACCTGTTGCGTCCCGTTCTGCTCGAACCGGTACAGATTCAGACCTCGGTGCAGCGGGAAGGTCGGCGCATCAAACTCGTCGACGGCGCGTTGGTGCAGAACGGACGGACCGTCGCGCGGGCCAGCGCGCTGTTCCTGCGCAGGGGCGACCATCCCGACGGGGAGGTGTGGTCCGACCAAGTGCACATGCCGCCACTGCCGACGGTTTCCGACGGTTTCCCTGCGGACATGCCGTTCCACATCTGGGGATACGGAGCCACCCTCGCAGGCAGTCCCGGTATCGCCGCGGGCGAGTGGGAACAGTCCCACTCACGAAAGTTCGCGTGGACGAGGCCATTCCGCCCGATGGTGCAAGGCCACCCGCTCACGCCCTTCGTTCGCCTGGCATTCGCCGGCGATGTCACGAGTTCGCTATCCCATTGGGGCACTGCTGGGTTGCGCTATATCAATGCCGACTACACCATCACCGTGAGCCGGCTGCCGGACGGCGAGTTCCTCGGGCTGGCGGCCCAGAGCCACTACGCAGCGGCAGGTGTGGCCACCGGCACCACGATCCTGTTCGATCGGCACGGGCCAATCGGTACCAGCTCGGCGTTGGCGCTGGCCCAGCCGGCCGACGCGTTCAAGCCGATCCACAAGTAGCCGAACTCACTCCATCAATTGAGCGGCGACCGTCGCGCCAAGATTCCAGCACGCCTCCAGGTCGGCCTTGCTCGGTTTTCCCGAGACCACGACGTGCTCAGCCGCTTTGACCCAGCCCAATCCGGTCGTGATGGTATCGACGGCACGCTCGGCCCCGTCGGTGCCCTCGTTGCCGTGCAGGTACAGACCGAAGGGGCGCCCCCGCGTCGAGTCGAGACAGGGGTAGTAACAAACATCGAAGGCATGCTTGAGAGCGCCACTGATGTACCCGAGGTTCGCCGGGCTGCCCAACAGATAGCCGTCGGCGTCCAGCATGTCGGTCGGTGAAACGGTGAGGGCCGGCCGCCGCACGACCTGTACACCTTCGATCTCGGGGTCGCTCGCCCCGGCCAGCACCGCCTCGAACAGCTCGTGCGTGTGCGGGGACGGCGTGTGGTGGACGATCAGCAGCGTTTTAGCCATCCGCACTCCCGCAACGCCCGTGTAACTCCAGGGCTGTCTTCATGGCTTCTCGCGCGCGGCGGCGATCCCCTGCATAGTCGTAAGCCCGCGCCAACCGGTACCAGCGCCGCCAGTCGTCGGGATCGGCTTCCACCTCGGTGCGCACGGTCGCGAACAGCCCATCGGCAGCATCGCGCTGGACGCGGCCCGACGGCCGTCGCGGAAGCGCACTCGTGTCGAGCTCCATGCCGTCTTCAGCGATCAGGCGCGCCAGCTTCTGGTGGGCGAATCCTGCTCGCAGGGTGGCGATCATCGCCCACAGACCGATGACCGGCATGATCAGCAGCGCCAGCCCCAGGCCCACGGCCGCGGCCCGGCCTGACCCGATCATCGCCACAGCCAACCGACCCAGCAGGACGAAATATGCCAGCATCGCCACGCACATAAAGGCGATGAGCGACTGGATGCGCAGGGTGCGGACGGTGTCGTTCACTGCAGGTCGAGCAGGGGCTCAAGGCCCACGGTGAGGCCAGGACGTTCGTGGATGCGGCGCACCGCCAACAGCACGCCGGGCACGAAAGACGTGCGGTCCAGGCTGTCGTGGCGGATGGTCAGCGTCTCCCCTTCGGTGCCGAACAGGATCTCCTGGTGGGCGACGAGTCCGGCCAGCCGCACCGAGTGCACCGGGATGCCGTCGACGTCGGCGCCGCGAGCGCCGGGTAGGCCGGTGCTGGTGGCATCGGGGTTGGGTGGCAGCCCTTTTCGGGCTTCGGCGATCAGCTTCGCGGTGCGCGCGGCGGTGCCGGATGGGGCGTCGGCCTTGTGCGGGTGATGGAGCTCGATGACCTCCACCGAGTCAAAGAACGGCGCGGCCTGCTTCGCGAAATGCATGGACAGCACCGCCCCGATCGCGAAGTTCGGCGCGATCAGCACTGACGTTTTGGGGCTGCCGGCCAGCCAGGCCTCCACCTGCTCAAAGCGTTCGGCGGTGAAGCCCGTAGTACCCACGACGGCGTGAATTCCGTTGCCGATGAGGAACTCCAGGTTTCCCATCACCACGTCCGGGTGGGTGAAGTCGATGACAACCTCGGTGTTGCCCTCGGTCAGCAGGCTCAGCGCATCGCCGGCGTCCACTTCCGCAGACAGGGTCAGATCCTCGGCGGCCTGCACAGCACCCACCATCGTCGTACCGACTTTGCCTTTGGCTCCCAGCACACCTACCCGCATGGTCTTCACCCTAACCGGGCCGTCGAGCGGGCTTTGTCCACAGTTCGGCATTTATCCACAATGTCTGACTGCTCCGTGGCTGGTGTGGGGCGCGCTCGAATATCATTCGAATATGTGTTCGATGCACGTGCCGGCAGAAGTGGCTGGCGAACTCGACGCCCTCGACGCTGCGGTTGCAGCCATCGGCCAGCGGAAGTTCGACAGGCTGGAAGCCCCAGTCCGATTACATGTCCTGGAACGACTGGAAACCTCACGTCGCCGCCAGATTGCGGTCGGTCACGACGTGATCGCAGGGCTGGCGAACCAGGATCCCGCTGATGTCGGCGGCCCAGCCTTCAAGGTGATCGCCGACTGGCTGCGGATCAGCTATGCGGAGGCCCGCCGCCGGATCAGAGACGTCGGTCAACTGTCGCCGCGAGTAACACTTACCGGCCAGGAGCTTCCACCGGAATTGCCCGCCACAGCCCAGATGTGGCGAGACGGCGGGCTGGACGGCCAGCACCTACGGGTCATTCAGACTTTCATCCGCGACTTGCCCGAAGCCACACCGGTCGACACGGTCGAACACGCCGAACGGTTTCTGGCCCAGCAGGCGCTGCACGTGCGTCCCGACCAGCTGGAAAAGGCGGCGCACCGATGCGCGTTGCTGATAAATCCCGACGGGAAGTTCTCCGACGCCGACCGCGCGCGTAAGCGCGGCTTCACCTGGTGTGGCCAGCAATCCGACGGCATGAGCGTCGGCAAGCTGATCGCGTCACCGGAGCTGCGGGCCAATCTGGACGCATGGCTGGCGCGCTTCGCAGCCCCCGGCATGTGCAACCCGGACGACCAAAGCCCATGCATCGACGGTGAAGCACCCGAGGACGCCGCCAGCCGCGACCGCCGCGTCCCCGCGCAGCGCCAACACGATGCCCTCAACGCTTTGGTCAGAGGCCAGCTGGGCGATCCAAAGCTCGGCGTGCATAACGGATTGCCGGTGACCGTGATCGTCTCGACCACGCTCGCTGAGCTGACTTCCGGCACCGGTCGGCCGGTGACGGGCGGCGGGACGCTGCTGCCGATGAAGGACGTCATCCGGATGGCCAGCCATGCATACCACTACCTGGCGGTATTCGACGAGCACCAAAGCCGCCCTCTGTATCTCGGCCGCACCCGCCGAGTGGCCTCACCGGATCAACGGGTGGTCCTGTACGCGCAGGATCGGGGCTGTACGCACCCGGGTTGCGACGTGCCTGGCTATTGGTGTGAAGTCCACCATTTGAACGAGGTGCGCCGTGAGGCGCGTGAATTCCGATTGGAGGTGAGAGACCTCCGATTTCTGGCCGTCGCAGCGGCTGGATAAAGCTGAGGGCAGCCGAATCCCGTGGGGATCGAGAGGGTTTCG
>Ga0224557_1000854_pt1 | contig 31738 bp, 31 predicted proteins | sample 714S31014metaG_FD_180677 | JGI IMG/M metagenome (GOLD analysis project Ga0224557, IMG submission 180677) | Peat soil microbial communities from Stordalen Mire, Sweden - 717 S3 10-14 | ecosystem: Environmental > Terrestrial > Soil > Wetlands > Peat | place: Sweden: Norrbotten County, Stordalen... | reverse complement strand
GGGGAGAAGGTTAGGATGAGGGCGGTCCCCGAAGAATTCTGTCTCACACCTAATTGCGAAGGGTGCATCTCGTTTTCTGAGCGATGCCAGGCAAATGGCTTGCCGGGAGCCTCAAACGCCTCGGCAGGGCGAGGCTTCTGCCGAGCCAGGCATGTTCAGAAACTGATCATAAATAAATCCACCCAGAAAATGAGCGTCAAACGTAATAGACCGTGACGATGCCCGCGAGCCAGCCCGCAACCGGCGTCAGGCGAAAGAAAAAAAGACCATTGGAAGACCATTGGGGTCGTACTTAAACATTTAACATTTGAACAAGGCCAGCAGGCGACGCTGGAAGACGGCTCGCTCTGGAAGTATGCTTATGACAATCGCAACGAATTGACGGGCGCGGATCGGTTTTGGGCGGATTGGACGCCGGTCACCGGCCAGCAGCATGGCTACGGTTTCGACAACATCGGCAACCGCTCCAGCGCGCAGGTGGGCAGCGTCGGGAGCGTGGCCACTGTCAGTTACGGCGTCAACGGCCTCAACGAATACACGAACATCGTCACGCCCGGCTCCAAGGACATCCTGGGCGACGCGATTGCCACCAACAGCGTCAGCGTCAACGGCGGCCTGGCCGACCGCAAGAACGAATACTTCCACAAGGCCATCACCGTGGCCAACAGCGGCGGGCCGTTGTGGCAGGAGGTGACCAACATCGCCGGAGCCGCCACCAACATCGGCGGACTGGCTTTCCCCGGCAAGTCCGCATCGCTGACGTACGACGCGGACGGAAACTTAACGTTTGACGGGATATGGACCTATTCTTGGGACGCTGAGAACAGGCTGACCGAAATGTAAGCTGTAAAGGAGGGTCCCCCTGTTGCGGGTCGGGGATGCGTGATAGCTTGGCGGATTGGCCGGAAGGCGATGAGATTAATTTCCACTTCTTTATGGCCCTTTGAAGGTGAGGATGGCGAAAATGGAGTTGGCGGAGTAATTGTTGGCTCCCCCACTGGTCGGCTCCGCATAGCGATCATAGCCGTACTGCAATCTGACTGTCAGGTTCTTCCCAAAACGACGCGCCAATCCAATCGCGACCGCATTTTGCGCGTATTCGATGCCCAGCGGCAATCCGGCTGAAATGTCGCCCTCGCCATAATGGGCCGCCGAGAAGGAGTAGTTGGCGAACAGGTCCATGTTCCGGTTCAAAGAGTAAGTGCCGCAGGCGATCACGCTGTAGATGTCGCCGCGGTAGGGAGGCACGGAGGAGGCGCCATTCGCCGCGCTGATCGACGCGGTGGGTTGATAGGAGAAGGCGGTCGATAAATAGAGGCCGGGGCGCGGCGTCAGGGTGGTGTTTATGGAATAGACGCGGGAAGCGTATTGGCCGGACAGTAGGCTGCCGCCGGGCGAAATGCGGCCGCTGGGAGTGGCATCCGTGACGGTCGAGTAGTCCTGTGTCAGGTATTGCCATGACAGGGTGGTTTTCAGCCATGAGCAAGGCCGCAGAACCAGATTGGCCACGGCTTCATCCGTGAGAAGATCGCGCTCCCGGATGAAGCCGGGATAGCCTGCGGGCGCCGGGGCCGCGAGGGTGTCTTGATATTGGCTGTTGTTCTCGTAGCGGCGATAATGGGCGTTGAAGGATACACTCCGCCAGGGAGATGTGTTGAAGCCCAAGCGGCAATCCGTCATCTGACTGGAAAAGGCTGTGTTCTGGATGAAGTCGCTTGCGTGCTGGAGATCGTCATTGGACTGGCCGATTCTCTGCTGTTGCAGCCGCGCATCCGCAAACAAAATCGTATAGGGGATTTTCCCGTAGCGCACCCCCACCGTTTCCGTGGCGGAAGTTTCATCGTAGTCGGAGGAGAGCCTCGAGAGGACTGCCGGGCCGTTGCCTGGGACTGGGGCGCTGCCGTTGGTGAAGATCGGATTGAGCAGGGCTGAGCCGCCGCCGAAACCCTGCTGGCGGGTCCACTCGGTCTGGACTCCTGTCGAAACGGTCAACCCATCGAACGGACGTAGGAGTGCGTTCGCGTTAAGAACCTGCGACTCCTTCTCCAGGGTGATCCGCGGGACGATGTCCGTGTAAGCGGTGTGGAAGCTGGGGTTGCTGGCGGCATCGGTAAAGGAAGCGTCGGCGTTGAGTTTGCTGTAAAGATAGCCGGCGGAACCGAAGAGCCAATCGGTGAACTTCTTTTCCAGCCGAATCGTATTGGCTCCCTGAAAATAGCTGTTTCCTTCCTGCGTCTTCTCCGTAACCGGCTGGCGGGCGTCCAAGTTGGTGTAAGAGTTTTTGAGGTTGTAGAACTCGCCGCGGAAACGTTCTTCAATGGCCACCCCGCCCACCTCGTGATCGAGATCGAATTTCAGTATGTTCACCTGCTCGTCGATCTTCTGGCTGGCTGGCGCGAAGCTCTGAGTTTTGCCTGGAACGGCGTTCCAGTCGGCGGTGGCTTCACCCCCGCGTCTGTAATCCTGTTCAAAACCCAGAACCATTTTGGGCCAATTCGGCAGGGTGAGTCCGAAATCGACCCACGCCTTTCCGATGTCCAGATACAGATCGCTGGCCAGGGCAGGCTCCGGCAGGGGCAATGACGGCAAATAGCCCCCGGTGTTATTGTAGTACTTCCGATATTCCTCCCAACCCGCGTGAACGAAGCCGAGATCATTCTTGGCGAGAGAAAGAACGACTTTGTAATCGTCTTCCAAGGCGTGGCCGGAAAGGTTGAGTTTGGTGTTGGCGCCGGGGTCGGCGGCCAAATCAAATTGCGCCAGTCCGCCGTTGATTCCCTGCTTCTGCCAGTAATCCTCGCGAAACTTCTGGATGTTCCCATTGACCGACGTGCTGCCGATGGCTGGGGAAAGGGATAAACTGATCTTGTCGCGGGGCTGGACCGCATCCCAAGCCACGCCCTGGTCAATCCAGGCGCGCAACAAGGCGACTTGCGCGGCGCTCAGAGGATCGCCCTTGCCGACAGGCGGCATTTCCATGCCCGGTTCCAGTTGGGCAACGTAATGGACCAGGGGGCTTTTGGCGCTGTTCCCCGGAATAATGTCCACTGCATTTTTGCCGCCCTTGAGGGCGTCTTCGCTGTTGTCAAGGCGAAACCTGCTCCGCGGCCGCTCCGAGCCGTGGCACCGGATGCATGAAGCACTGAGGATTGGCTTTATGTCGCGCCCATAATCAACCGTGACGGTGGCGGGAGCGGGCAGTTTGGATTCATCAAACTGGGCCACGCCGGAGAGCGGGCATAAGAGGAGTATTAGAAAGCACAGGCAGACCCTTCGCCTCAAGGCAATCAAGGCGGAAGCAGGCCGGGGAGGCATTGCCTGGAAGCAGAGTTGCCTGAACTTGGCGGTTGGTCCTTTCAATAAAGGTAATAGGGTTGGGTGTTTGAGCCGTGAACCGCAGTGTGGCAGCCGGCTGTCCAGCAGGCGCCGAATCGAATGAAGGTGGTATGGTTGACGTTGCCGATATAGAGCGTGCCCGGCGGAGCCAAAGGCCCCGGCACTTGGGCATGGCAGCGGAGACAGAGGTTGGAATCGCGCACGGTGAGCAGCTTGGGGTTGACGGAGCCGTGCGGATTGTGGCAGGCGCCGCAGCCTTCGCGGAGCGCGGGGTGCTCGAAGACAACGGGCTTGGTTTGTGCCTGGTGGCATTGGGAGCACGACTCGTTCAAACGCGCCATTGCCAGCCCTCCCGCCGCTTTCATGATGTCCTGCCCGTGGGGATCGTGGCATTGGACGCAGTTCATTTTGCCTTCCAGAACCGGATGATGCTGGGGAAGATGGAATTCAGCCTGAGCATCCAGGTGGCACTGGAAACACGCGGCGGGGTCCTTGCCGGGATTGACTATGAAATTGGTTCCACCCGCGCCCGCGGCGACATGTTTGCTGCCAGGGCCGTGGCAGGATTCGCAGCTATTCTGGCCGGCCATTTGCCCGTATTCCAGCCGCAATCGCGCGTGTGGACTGGCCGGAAAAATGCGCGTGATTCTGCCGTGGCAATCGGCGCAGGCTTTGTCGCCCACAAACGTTGCGCCTTCGATTTTTGGCGGCACGACTACCGCGCGGCCCGCGGTGGAGCAGGAATTCAACAGCAACGCAACTGTTCCCGCGCCCAAGGTCAGGGCCGCCACGGAAAACCAAGGCAGCATTTTGACCATGGGAATGGGCTTTAAGGATTTGGCTGAAGAACGACCCGGTAAAAGCGGTTTCCGCCCGTCACGGCGCCTTCCGAAAACGTGGCTGGATTAACGCTGGCGATGTTGGTTCCCGCTGGAACCCAGGACGAGAGGTCGGACGAACTCTGGACCACGTAGGTCAAACCGACATTGACGCTGTAGCTGAAGGAAAACTGGCCGCCGGCAACGGCCGGAGCGGAGTTTGAAATCGCCACAGGATTGACCACGCTGATATTCACCACGGGCGAGGTGGTGGAAACGCCCGCGGCCGTTGCCACGGCGGTCAGGGAGTAATCGCCCGCGGGCAGGCTGCCGGCGGTGATGTTGAACGGAGAGGCCGCCGCCGAACCGAGGAGGTTGGTGTCATTCGCGAAAAAGGCCACGTTAGTGACCGTCCCGCTGCTCACGGTGGCGGCGGCCCCGAGGTTTAACGTCGCGGGAGCTGAAAACACGGCCCCCGCAACCGGGTTGGTAATGCTCACCGTTGGCGCAGGCGGCGGGGCGGTGCTTCGCTGATATGTGAAGCCGCTGCCTTGCGGTCCGCCCCACTCGGTGAATGTAATGGACAGATAAATATCATCGGATTCGAGATAGACCACAAAATTCGTGCCTGGCAAAGTGACATGCAAATCATTACCACTGCCGGGTCCCCCAATGAGCGCATACCAAGTGCTGTACGTCAGATTGGTGTTTGCCAGCGTGCCCACTGCCCACAAGGTATTCGCCGGGCTGGAAGTCGAACTCCAAAATGTCTCGTTAAACGGCGGCGCGGCGTTGATCAAAGGCACCTCTGACGGTCGTGTCAGCCAGACATCATCCGTGATCTGGTCCACGTTGGCCAGTTGCTCGCTCACGGGAATGTTTCCATTGAACGGGGCGGGTTGGGTGTATGTAATCAACGGCCCCGTCCAGACAGTTCCGGCCGGGGCCGGCGTCGCATACGCCGCCAACAAGGCCAGCGCCAGTTCCCCCACGGGGCTTGCCAGCCGCCAAACTCCATCACGCGTCTTCATCGTATGTGTGACGAATGAAGGCGGATTTTGTTCCCAGGATTCTTCTTCCCCGCATGTTTGCTGGCATGCCCTGGCGGTTGCGCGCGTCCGCGCTGGTTGCGGCGCCGCAATTCTCATTTTCCTTGGAACCTTTTGCTTCGCCGTGCCTCTGACTCATTGGAACGGCTTGATGACGGCATGTGCCGCCATCAGATTGACAAAATGAACAAGAACAGACTGAAAAGACCACGAATATGATTTCAAACCGTTTTGCGCTCACGCTCGCCGCGGGAGTGGCCGCCTTCAGCGTCCAAGCCCAAGGAACCATCTCCGCCACCGCCACTCTGACCGAAACCGGGGTATCCGGCTCTGAGTACGAGTATTCATTGGCGCTCCTCAATACCGGCACCGTTTCGATCAACGCCTTCTGGTATGGGTGGGTGCAGGACAGTTTTGACCTGCCAGGCGCACCAACCAGCATTGGCGCTCCAGCCGGCTGGTCTGGAGCGGCCGACGGCCATTCCATCCAATTTGGAAACAGCACGGGCAGCGCCATTGCGCCGGAGCAAACCGGCACGTTCCTATTCGAGAGCACCTTTGGCCCTTCAGCCATGACGTCAGGCATCACCGACAACGCTCCCACCGGAGACTCCGTTGCGTACGCCACCGTGACCGCGATGAACGAATTCGAGCAGAGTGTTCCCGGAGTCGCCAGCGGGCCGTTCGTCCCCACGCTGTCAACGGTTCCCGAGCCGTCCACGTTGGGCCTGTTTGCAATTGGTTTGCTGGCGACCGGGTGGCGCAAATGGCGTCGTCGAAGCGGCGACTAATGGAACGACTCACTTTGGGGCGGAGCGAGTCTCCATTGGGTTTCGGGGCATCCAAAATGGATGGCAGCCGAACTGGCGGCAGAAAAAAGGCTGGCCATTCTGGAAGGCGCCTGCGAGGTTGGTTCGTGTTGGAACGAATCGACGGCACGTCACTGCAATTTGCGTAGGGTTGTATGCCAGGCCCGGATTTTGAAACGGTGGTGGCAGGTCATTATGAGCCGCTGTATCGATTCGCCTTCAGTCTGACGCGCTCGGAAGCGGATGCGTGCGATCTGGCGCAGCAAACCTTTTATGTCTGGGCAACCAAAGGCCATCAATTGCGCGACGCATCAAAAGTCCGATCATGGTTATTCACGACACTGCATCGCACGTTTCTGGAATCCCGCCGCACTCTGGCCCGCTTTCCGCATGGCGAGTTGTCGGAGCTGGACGCCGATTTGCCGGTCGTCCTGCCGGAGGCGGCGCGCCAGTTGGACGCGATGCAGGCGGTGGAGGCATTGGGGCGGATTGATGACTTGTACCGCGCGCCGGTGGCGCTATTCTACATGGAGGATTGTTCTTACCAGGAAATAGCCGAGATTCTCGATGTGCCCATTGGCACCGTCAAATCCCGCATGGCCCGCGGCCTGGCGCAGCTCAGGCACATTCTCGCCGGAAACAACCCGGCGCGCAACCAACCGGGAGGGCAACGTGAATAATCGAGAGGCCAAACAAATCCTGGCGCTCTTCCGGCCGGGCACGGCTGACGAAGTTGACCCCTTCTTCAGTCAAGCCCGGCAATTGGCCAAGACCGACCCCGATCTGGCTGCGTGGCTCGATAGCCATGCTGAGACCTTCCGCGTATTGCGCGGCAAATTCCAAGCCATCCCTGTTCCACCCGGGTTAAAGGAACAAATCCTCTCCGAGCGCAAAATCCAACGCTCGCTCTTTCAAGAATACTGGCGCCCCATTTTGGCCGCCGCCGCCGTGGTGGTTTTGCTGGCAGGCTTGGCTTCCGCCTGGCGCATCCGTCACGCCGCGCCGGACGGCTATGCGGCGTATCGCAAGCGCATGACCGAATTCGCCCTGCGCAGTTATTCCATGGACCTCAAGGCGACAGACCCCGCCGTGATCCGCAATTTCCTCAAGGAGAGAAATGCCCCCGCCGACTACGCCCTTCCCGCCGGACTGAGCACGACCGCCGTCTCAGGCTGCGCAGTTTCCACCTGGCAAGGCAGCCCCGTTTCCTTGATCTGTTTCAAGTCCGGCCGCCCGCTTCCCCCAGGTAATCAAAGCGATCTCTGGCTCTTTGTCACCGACCTGAAAAGTGTTCCCAACGCCCCGCCTCCGGGCGCTCCGGTGTTTGCCAGAGTCAACAAGGCGGCCACGGCCAGTTGGTCTGACGGCGCGAGAATCTACCTCCTCGCGGCGGTGGGTGACGAGGCGATGCTTCGAAAGTACCTTCAGTAACGGGACGAGGGCGCCGACCAGCTCGACACGGTCATCCGGTCGCCAATCCAGTCGAAGTCCCGAGGGTCGCTTGAAACGTCAATCGGCAGCCCCGCCGCGTCGGGCGAGGAGGGCGGCATTGTGCTGGCGCATTTCCAGAGGTGCGTTTCCGCGTGCCCGTCTGCGAAAGAAAAAGTGGCGCCGCCAAGATGCCAGGAGGCCGGCAACCGGATCCATTCCGGACGATAGACATGGTTGACAAAATATCCGTCGGAGACACTGTCGGGATGCTCGTCCAGAAAGACAAAAATGCCGGCGGGCGCCGTGATGGATGTCAAGGTAAAGAACTGGGTGTAACCCGGGTTGTTGGTGTTGTAGCCCGCGCTGGTCAGTTCCCCCGCGTCCCCGACCGAAGCGTTCATGGAATAGCTGCGCGCTCGATTCGCCCAACCCGCCGCGCGCTGCAACCCGCTGAGCGCGATGTCGGACGGACAGCGATATATCGTGGACGCCTTGGCAACGTAAGCTCCCAGAGCCGCTTCGGTCAAGTTGGCCAGGTTTGTATTATCGCTGCTCAACTCCCAGTCCAATACGCCGGCCGCCCAATTGATGTTGGTGCGGGCGGCCGAATCAGCCAGATTATACGCCAGCCGCTGGGAATGGTCGTCGGCATAAATGAGCCAGGCCATTGCCAGTTCCTTGTTGTTGTTTTGGCAAAAAAGCCCGCGAGCCTTGGCTTGGCTTCCGGTCAGGGCGCTCAGAAGCAAGCCGGCCAGGATGCCGATAATGCCTGTCGTCACCAGCAATTCCAACAGGGTAAAGCCCCTGCGCCGGGCAGAATTCATCGGTTGTGCCATGGAAATCGGGCCGTTCATAGGACTCTCAACTTCGGTCTATCTTACCAGTGGAAACCCGAAAGTTCCACTCCTTTATTGTTAAATCGACCGCAATATCCGGCTTATGCCTGCACCAACGTTTCATTACCGTCAAATGGGTCAAACCAGTCAAACGGGTCAGAATTCCGGGCTTGACCTTTACGGCCCGCGACGCCAGTCCTAAACGCATGTTCGGCAATCTTGCGCTTCCGGCGGTTTTTCTAGCCTGTTCGACCGTATGCGCCCAGGAAGGCGCCCGCCTGGACCTGGGGCGCTTGCAGACCGGCGCCACGGTCTGCTTCGTCCGTGGCGCGGACGACGCGTGGGGCATCGAAATCGCCGGCGGGCCGGCTCCGCGCATCTTGCAAGCGAAGCCCGCGAGACTGGAAGTGTACCGCGCGGACGAGGACATTCGCCAGCTTGCCGCCGGATACAAAGCCATCACGAAAATGGCGGACGGATTCGATGCCGGCGCAGAAATCACAAACATCGAAAATGTGGTCTTTCACGTGCGGGACCACTGGAGTGTGAATGGAGCGGTAGTCTCAATGCGCAGGACTGTGGAAGTAGCCGGCAATGCGACCGGCGGGTTCGACTCGTCTGTCGTGCTGACGGTGGATTCTTCGGTGGATTGGACCAGCGTGAATTGCCTGGCGCCCGGCGCGTTATATGGGGACCCCACTTACGATGGGGATCGCTCGCCCGGCGGCACCTTGAATTACGCGGCCCGGCGCTTCGTCATGCGGGAGGACATTCTCCCGGCGCCTTTGTTCGCGCTCTCTTTCAGCAACGGCGCTTCCGTGGCGGTGTTGGACCCTTCACCCCGTGGCGACTCAACCGAGGAGGAGACGAAGCTTTCAAAGCCGGTGCTGACCGACGCCCGATATCAATTCGGCGCGCTCGGGGCTTGGCAGGCGGAGCGAAGCCCCATTGAGTTCGGCTTTTCGTATCCCGGCACGACCACCCGCTTCGGGATTGGGCCGGGTGCGAAACCGGGATGGATTCGGCGCTATCACCCGATCGTGCCGGGGGTGGCGCACGGTTACGAGGTGAGGTTTCGCTTCGGACAGGACGAATCGTTTCGTGACGTGACGCGGAACACATGGCGTTGGGCGTGGAACACCTTGAATCCCGCTGTCACCTACATCGACGTCGAGGAGGTGCGCCGCGTTCTGATCGATCACCTGGCCGCGCAGGCCGCGACCATCGACGGGCGCACGGCCATTCCCTTTGTTGTCTCGACCCTCGTGACCAATCAAACCCAATGGAACTGGGCGATGGTGGCGATGGGCTTCGTGGGCAAGAACATTGAATGCGCGGACCAGTTGTTGCGCGAAGGCGACCGCGACCCATCCGAGCGCGGTCAGAAAATGCGCCAGATTGGGCTGGCGATTATCTCATCCTTGATCAAGGCGCTTCCGAACGTGCCGCTGCAAGGGACCGGCTACGATCTTGCGACGGGAGAGCCGTGGGACCACATCTGGCTTGCGCCCTGGCTGCGGAACGCGACGGAAGACATGCGCGTGCTGATGCGGGCCTACCGGCGCGAGCGCGCCCGCGGCCGCCAGCATCCGGAATGGTTCAACTGGGTGAAGTCTTACGTGGACTGGCTGGTACTTCAGCAGAGGCCGGATGGTTCGTTTCCGCGCCGGTGGAAATCAGGGTCCAATGAGATCGCCGAACCGACGGGCACAGCGAGCTACTGTCCGGTGCCCCTGCTGGTCATCATGTCCGAAGAAACGGGGGATGCAAAATATCAACAGGCGGCCATCCGAGCCGCTGACTGCGTTTGGACAAATTGGGGAAGTCGCGGACTCTTCGTCGGGGGCGCAAGCGATAATCCGAATATCACTGATAAAGAGGCCGGGATGCTCAGCATGGAAGCCTACCTGAGCCTCTACGAATCCACGCGAGAACCCAAATGGTTGGAGCGTGCCCAGGCGGCCGCGAATTTCGCCGAAAGTTGGATATGGATTTGGAATCTGCCCATGCCGCTGGACGCGGACGACGCGCAGCTCCATTGGAAGAAAGGCGTTCCAACCATCGGTGTTCAGGGCATAACCGCCCGCGTCGCCGGCAGCGCCGATGAGTATCTGGACTGGGCTGTGCCTTCCTACGCGAAGCTGTACAACTATACCAAAGACAGGCATTACCTGGATGTCGCGCGCGTTTTGTTGCACGACACCAAATCGATGGTCGCTCTTCCGGGAAGGCAGTACGACATGAAAGGCATCGGGTGGCAGCAGGAGGGCTGGGGGATGGGACCGGGCCGCGGCGGACGCGGCGCGGGTGGCCACCGGTTCTGGCTGCCGTGGATTTCCGCCAACCACCTCTACGGAATAACCGGTCTGGAAGAGTATGACCCGGCTTTGTTCAAAATGCTTTGCACCAGGCCGGCAACGCCGTAAGGGGATTTAGGTCACGGCTTTCCGCGTTGCGCCTTGTCGGGTTTCGACTACGCTGTGCCGCCATAATGCGTAATGAAGTCCTTTTGTCCCTTGGCCTCGCGGCGCTGCTGGGCGGATGCCGCACGGCGCCCCCTGCCCCGGCGCCGGTTCCTCCCGCCAATTTCACCCTGGAAGATTTCCAAATCAGGGCCGCCCATTTCAATTCCATCATCACTGTCCCCGCCTTTGAGACCTCCTCCAACGCCGTAGTCGCTTCCGTCAAGACTACGATTTCCACCGCCGAACTGGGTCTGGACGCCATTGGCCGGCTCCAACCCGCCGAAACCGCCTTTGGAAACACCGTCCGCGCGCTGGATGACATCGGAGCGACGATTGGCACGACGGAAAACCGCCTGTCGCTCATCAAGGAAACCAGCATGGACCCCGCGCTGCGCGATGCGGCCACGGAGCAATTGAAGAACCTTGAGGCGTGGGCCGTTGGTTTGGACTATCGGCAGGACGTTTACCAGTCTGTCAAGGCGTACGCTGACTCCCATCCCGAATTGGAAGGGGAGGACGCCAAACTGCTCAAGGACACCATGCGCGATTATCGGCGGGCCGGCCTGGCCCTGCCGCAGGAGCAGCGCGACGAGGTGGAGGCGTTGCGCAAAAAGTTGTCGGCCCTGACCACCGATTTCATGGGCAACGTCACCAAAGCCTCCCGCCGCCTGGTCTTCACCAAGGTCGAATTGGAAGGGGTCCCCGACGATTTTCTCAGTCAGAATGGCATCGACAATAGCAACGGCACTTACAACCTCATGGCCAACGTCACCTGGCACTACCTGACCGTCATGGAAAACGCGCGCCGCGAACCAACACGCCTGAAAATGGAAACGGCCCGTGAAAACCTGGCCCGGAAGGACAATGTTCCCTTGTTGCAGGAAATTCTGGTGACGCGCGACACCATTGCCAAAAAGCTCGGCTACCCGACCTGGGCTGATTACGCGATTGAAATCAAGATGGCCAAAACCGCCGCGCGGGCGCGGAGCTTTTTGGAGGATTTGAAGACAGGCCTCCAGCCCACGTTCGATGCCGAGCTGGCCCAGTTCCGCGCCCTCAAAGTCCGGGAGACCGGCGATACCAACGCCCAGATTCACCTCTGGGACTGGCGCTATTACGCCAACCAGCTCAAGAAGGAGAAATACACCGTCGATGAGGACGCCCTCAAAGTGTATTTCCCCTACCAACAGTGCCTGGATGGGATGTTTGCCATTTACCAGCGGATTTTCGGCCTCCGCTTCCAGCGGGTCACCCCTCCCTTCAAATGGGTTGCGGACCTTCAGCTTTACGCCGTCTCCGACGCCGCCACCGGCGAACCGCTGGGCCTCTTTTACCTCGATATGTTTCCCCGCGAGGGCAAATACAATCACTTCGCCGAGTTTGGGATTATTGACGGCAATTTGCGCGAAGACGGAATGTATCAACGTCCGACGGTGGCCTTGATCTGCAACTTCCCCTCCCCGCGGGCCGATCGCCCTTCGCTGCTGGAGCACGAGGACGTCGTCACGTTGTTCCATGAATTCGGCCACGCCATGCACGCCATTTTGACGCGCGCCAAATACGCCCGCTTTTCCGGCACCAGCGTTCCCGGCGATTTCGTCGAGGCCCCGTCGCAAATGCTGGAGAACTGGCCCTGGGACAAGAGAGTGCTTGACAGCTTCGCGGCGGATTACCGCGATCCGTCGAAGAAAATCCCGCCGGAAATCCTCAACCAGCTCAAGGCGGCCAAGCTGGCCATTGAGGGCACCCGTTACCGCCGCCAGCTGGCCTTCGGTCTCTCCGACATGGCCTTGCACACCCAAATCCATGCGGACAACGCCGGCGACGCCAGTCCGCTGGCGGACAAGATCTCCTCCGAGACGTTTCTCCCCGAACCGCCCGACACGGCGTGGGTCGCTTATTTCGGCCATATCATGGATGGTTACGACGCGGGCTATTACGGCTATGCCTGGGCTGACGCCATCGCGGCGGACATGGCCACGGTTTTCGAGAAGGCCCCGGACGGATTCTTTGACGAACAGGCCGGACGCCGCCTGCGCCGTGAGATATACGAAATGGGCAATTCGCGCGACATTGAAATTTCGATTGAGAAGTTTCTGGGCCGCGAGGAATCCAGCCAGCCGTTCCTGAGAAAAATCGGCATGAACCCAGCCAAATAGGTGTAAGGCAGAATTCTTCGGGGATCGACCTCACCCCCACCGCAAAAGTACGCGACTGGATATGCCGGACGCGGCTTTGCAACACCAGAACCGTGCGCCTGCTTTTCCTTCTCCCTGGGGGAAAAGGTTAGGATGAGGGCGAGTCCCGAAGAATTCTGTCTCACGCCGCTTCAGCCCGCTCCCGGCCGCTCCGGCGGGACTTCGTTGACGCTCCCGCGCCGGTAACCTTGCAGGTCGAGCGTCACGTGCGCGTATCCGATTTTCCTCAGCGCCTCCGCAACCCGGGCACAAGCCCCGTTCATGAGAAATTTTGGCATCTCGTCCGCTCCCACCTCGATGCGGGCCAGATGCGCGGTCCTGCCCTGCGCCTGCATTTCGTGGTGACGCGCACGCACGTCGTGAAAGCCCAAGTCGCGCAGCACGTTTTCCGCCGCCTCGATCATCCCCAGCTTCTGGGGAGTGACCGCCTCGCCGTAGGGCACCCGCGAACTCAGGCAGGCCATCTGCGGCTTGTCGGCCGTGGGCAGCCCCAATTGGGCGGACAAGGCGCGGATTTCGGCTTTGGCCAGTCCGGCTTCCTTGAGCGGAGCGCGCACTTGGAATTCCCCCGCGGCTTGCGCGCCTGGCCGGAAGTCTCCGGTGTCGCTTGCGTTTTCGCCGTAAGCGATGACGGCGAATTTCTCCGCGCGCGCCAGAGGGGTCAAATGGGTGAACAACTCGTGTTTGCAGAAATAACAGCGGTTATTGGGATTGGCCAGGTATTCCGGATTGGCAAATTCCTCCGTCTTCACGATGCGCAGAGGGATGGAAAATTGGGCCGCCACGGCGACGGCTTCCGCCAATTCGCGCCGAGGCAGGCTTGGGGAATCGGCCAGGACCGCCAGACATCTCTCCCCCAACACCTCGCGCGCCACCGCCGCCAGAAACACCGAGTCCACCCCGCCGGAGTAGGCCACCAGGCACGAACCATAAGAGCGCAGAATGCCGCGCAGTTGATCAAGTTTATTCACAGCCACACCCAATTCTGCCACGCCTCGCCGGGAAAGTCGAGATGGACCGGCGACAATTGCCGGTTCTGGGCCGCCCTTGGCGGTTGGTGTGAGACGAGTTTTTGCCAGTTCCGCGGGCCGCTTTTCCTCATTCTCCCTGCGCCTCCGAAGATTTTCACCGCGAATTTAACGGCCAGCGCAAGCCGGTAGCCGGGCTGTTGTTCCATCCCCGATCATTGCCGAAACGGGAGCATCCTTCATCGAACAGGTGTCCCCGTTTCGATAAGAATCGGGGGTCAGGTGGCGTGGTCATCCGCAAGCCGGCAGCCAGTCGTTAGAAAATGGTTCAACGCCTTTTCCCATGCCTGCATGAATTTTTGATAATAATCAGTCTTGAATTTCGCCACAAACTTGTCGCCGGCGGGACCAAGGCTGGTATGGCTGTAAGTGATGTCGGCAAAACATTCATTGCCGTTTTCGGAAAGTTGAATGTTCAGCCGACAGGCTGTTACGCCGGGCAGAATCTTCAACATTTCAACATGCCAATGCTCCGGCTCGTGACGTGTGATATACCAGATCGCGGTTCCAGGTTCGTCCGACGTGATGAAGATTCCGTCGCGCTCGGCAAACCCGGAAGAACTGATGACAAGCTCCGGCGACCATCCCTCCGCCCACTCCGCTTCCCGCACAGGGCACAAAAGCGGAAACACCTTGGCCGGCGCGGCATGTAATCTTTGTCTGTAGGTGTGGGTCGCTCGATATGGTTTCGTGATGCGCACAGCCATCTGACCGAAGTATAGCCAGGGCTCCGTGCGGGTCAACGCCGGTTGCCGGGCGTTTCGCGTTGCCGGGGGTTGACAGACTGCCGCAGGCGCGTATGATCGCGCGCATGTCCCGGTTTCATGAAAGTCTGGCTTCAAGCCCGGCGGGCGCAATGTGCGACCGCGGGGCGGGATCGTTAAAGTGTCAAGACGATGGCGGAGTTGACCGGCTTGGGACGGCCGCTCATCGCCTCCGCCCAACTCACCAATGACAGGCATCTCAATGACAAACACCCTATCGACAAGAAAGAACCTCATCGGCGCGGTGGCTTTTGGTCTGCTGACCCTTGCGCCAAACATTCAACACGCGGCGGGGGCTGAGGCCTCCACTTCCGCGCAATCCGTTCCTTATTCCGTGGGCGCGGAAGCCGGCACCACTGGCATCGGGGCCAACCTGGGCTGGCGCTTCGCGAATCATTTTGGGGTTGAGACCGGTTTTGATTACTTTGATTACACTTACAACGGCACCATCAAGGACGATTACTATCATGCAAAACTTCGTCTCGAGTCGGTACCGGTGAACCTCGAGTTGTTCCCCTGGAAAAAAAGCTCCTTCCACCTCAGCCTTGGAGTGCTCATAAACGAGAACCGCCTTACTGGCAACGGCACAGGCAGCGTGAACCTGGGCGACGGCTCCCAACCCTATGCGGGAACTCTCAACTTGAGCTACAAACCGGCAACAGCGGACCCGTATGCCGGGATTGGCGGGAATCTGTACTTTGACAGCGCGCATCACTGGTCTTTGATGGGCGCTCTGGGCGTGGCCTACGCGGGTGATGGCACTGTGAGCCTGACGTCCAATCCCAACCCGGAGCCTGCCGCGCTGCAAAATGAAAAGTCAAAAGTGCAGAGCTACGCGAAGGATTTGAGGTTCTGGCCCGTCATCAAACTGGGCGTCACCTACTCTTTTTGAGCGAAGGCAAAGCATTCCGCGGCAGCCGCCGGCTCCTGGGCGGGCTTGCCGTTGGAAATTCGGCTTGGCAACAGTCGAAAATCAGGCGTGATGGCTTGGCCCCTGCCCTGTCTGATGGTTCCAGAGCTATGAGGAACTTTCGGAAGCGGCTTGCGGGATTGACCTTGACGGAACTGTTGTGCGTCATGGCCATTATCACCATTCTCGCGTCGCTGTATCTCGGCGCCATCCTCAGGGCATTCACCAGGGTGGTCAAGTTTCTCAAAGGGTTTTCGTGAATCTCGCAATCTGCCCCTTCCGCATTGCCTCCTTGCCCTTGCGCCTTTTCATGTTACCGTGTCCGTTCTTGTGGAGATTGCCAAAGAAATACAAAAACGGCGCACCTTCGCCATTATCTCGCATCCGGACGCCGGCAAAACGACGCTGACCGAGAAGCTGCTGCTTTATGGCGGCGCGGTGCAGTTGGCCGGCTCAGTCACCGCCCGCAAACACCAGCGCGCCACCACTTCCGATTGGATGGAGCTGGAGCGCAAACGCGGCATTTCCATCAGTTCCACCGTCCTGCAATTCGATTACGACGGCTACCACATCAATCTCCTGGACACCCCAGGCCACAAGGATTTCTCCGAGGACACTTATCGCGTCCTGACCGCCGTGGACTCCGTCGTCATGGTCATCGACGCGGGCAAGGGAATCGAAAGCCAGACCCGCAAACTCTTCGAGGTGTGCCGGCGGCGCGGCGTGCCCATCTTCACCTTCATCAACAAGTGTGACCGCCCCATGCGCCCGCCGCTTTCGTTGCTCGATGAACTGGAGAGTGTCCTGGGCATCGGCGCCTTTCCGGTCAACTGGCCCATTGGCAACGGTTTCGAGTTCCAGGGCGTCTTCGACCGGCGCAGCCGCCAGGTCTTTTTGTTCGAACGCACCGTCGGCGGCCAATTCCGCGCCCCAGTCCAGATCGGCCGGTTTGACGATCCCCTCATCCGCGACCGGTTGCCCGCCGAGACATTCGCCAAAATCTCCGAAGAACTGGAAATGCTCGATTCGGCCGGCGAAACCTTCGACGAAGCCGCCGTCCTGGCCGGCAAAACGACGCCCGTCTTTTTTGGCAGCGGCATCAACAACTTCGGAGTGCAACTGCTCCTGGACGGTTTTCTGCGTCATTCGCCCCCGCCCACCGCGCGCGTCATGGCCGGCACCCAAATCTCCCCCAATCATCCGGAATTCTCCGGCTTCATTTTCAAAATCCAGGCCAACATGGACCCCAGGCATCGCGACCGCATCGCCTTCGTGCGCGTCTGCTCCGGCAAGTTTCTGCGTGATATGACCGTCCTGCATCCGCGCGGCGACAAAAAGGTGCGGCTGTCCAGTTCCCACAAGCTCTTTGGCAACGAGCGGGAAGTGGTCAACGAAGCCTATCCCGGCGACATCATCGGCTTGGTCGGCCATTCGGATTTCGGAATCGGAGACACGCTGACAACGGACCGGAACATTTGTTACAGGGAAATTCCGCGCTTCACGCCGGAGGCCTTCGCATTCCTGCACAATCCCAACACCGCCAAATACAAGCAATTTCGCACCGGGCTGGAGCAATTGTTGCAAGAGGGAGTCATCCAGGTCGTGCAACTGCGCGATGCCACAACCGTCGCGCCTCTGCTGGCGGCGGTTGGGCCGCTGCAATTTGAGGTCGTCCAATACAGGTTGGAAAGCGAATACGGCGCGCCCTCGCGTTTGGAAGCCGCGCCCTGGACGGTGATGCGCTGGCTGCCTTTGGAATTCGGCGAAGCGGACCTGGACACGCTTTCGTTGCCGACCGGCGCGCGACTGGCCTACGACATGGGCCGGAACCCGGCGCTGCTCTTCGCCAACGATTGGTCAGCCGGTTACTTCGAGCAAACCAACCCCAAAGTCCGCCTGTCCAACGTCCCGGTTGGCACGCTGGGCAATTAGCCCGCAGATTTCATAGCTTGGTAGGGCGAAGCTGCCGCTTCGCCCTGATATTTGGGCGGCGCGGCAGCACCGCCCTACCGACAAATTGGAGGCGGCTTTCGCCGCGCCAGGAAATATGCGGGTCAAAACCGCGCGTTCAACGCGAGCCGGACGTAAGGCGCCGGACGAAACTTCACCGTCTGTTCAATGCGGAAGTAATTGATCTCCCGATACACGGAATAGCCGGCCTCTATTTCGGCGCGCAGTCCGCGCATGAATTCGTAGCCCGTGCCGGCGCCCAGCCGGATATCGCGGTAAGCCCCCATCGCGTTGTTGTATTGGGGAAAGCCGGTCTTCGTCCCAAGATCATCGCTGGTGCGAAAGATGGCGCCGTCGAAATCAAGGCCGGTGTAAAGGGACCATTTCGCATCCATGCGATAGGACAGCCGCGTTTTGGGCATGCCCACTGAGAGAGTGTAACGGTCGTTGATCTGCCAGCGAGCGCCGAGAATTGGCATGACGGGAATATCGCTGTCCGCCGCGCCAAACATGCCAAACGACAACGTCAGCGATGGGCTTGCGTTGAATCGCGCCAGCACGCCGCCGGAAAGTCCCAAGTCCGCGCCGCGCACGTCATCCAGCCGGAAAAGCGACGGGCTGACCAGGGCGCTAATAGTCCATTTGTCAGCCAAACGATAGCCCAGGCCGGCGCTGAAGCGGAGGGTGTGGATGTCGGCGGGGATGGGGGCGCCGGAAACCTGCTCCAGGGAGAAATTGTCCGAGATCAAATCCAGATTGAGAAACCAGTCCTTGTTCAGAGGGACGCGCGTGCCGGCCTGGAGCTTGTAGTTGAAGGCGTCCGAGTCGCCCAGCCGCGTGCCCTGGAACTTGGGCGCGCTGCCGGCGACGTAGCCGGTATCCACATTGGCTTGCCATCCGGCTTGTCCCTCCTGCGGCGGCCGGTCGAAATCTCCGGCGGTGGCAACGGCATTTTCCTGCGCAACCGCCGGGACGGACAGAAACGCGGCAGCCAGAAAGGCAAGAGCGGCATTACGATTGTTGTTTGTCATATTCCCCGGCGATCGTATGAACAAAACCGGGAGAGCGCACTCCAAATCTTTGCGGTTTGCGCTCGCACCCAAAGAAGTTAAATGCGCCCATCGACGGCGGGACCGCCGGCCTTTCAGGGGTCGCCCATGACCGTGATTGCGATCTTGCGCCGGCGCGGCTTGACATCGCACTCCAGATGGAAGATTTGCTGCCACGTTCCCAGCAGGAGTTTGCAATCCTTGATGGGCACCGTCAGCGACGGCCCCAGCAACGTCGCCTGCAAATGGGAATGGCCGTTGCCATCGTGCCAGGCCTGTTCGTGGCCGTATTCGCGGCTGGGCGGAAGCAGTTTGTCCAATACGTCAGGCAGGTCTTCCTGGAGACCCAGCTCGAATTCAATGGTTCCAATCGCGGCGGTGCTGCCGACATTGAAAACATGCGCGACGCCCGTCCGCACGCCTGATTCGCTGACAATCCGCGCCACCTCGCCGGTGAGGTCGTGCATCTCCTTGTGTCCCGTCGTTTGCACCTGGATTTCTCGTTGATAGGTCATGTCGTTTTTTATATCCAACGCGGCGCTCAAGCGAGCTTTCCCTCCGGGCAATGGAGGTCTTTCGTGACGAAGGAAGCCCTTGTGAAGTTCGCGTTACGAACTCCCGAATTTCATGGCGAATCATCCTTGCGCAGTTGTAAGACGTTTCAATTCAGCGCGATACGAAACAAGCCCAAACAGCCCACGCTGGCCACGGGCAAGAAGCCAAACGGGAAACCCTGAACAGGGCCGTCTTTGATTGTGAAGAAACGGTGACGTTCTGCGATTTGCCACGATTCCGTCCGGGAATTCCCTCGTAAAGCCCTAATCTCAAAGGCGGATGGCCGATTCAGGGAAAAGTCCTTTTTCTTGCTAAACATGTCCGTTAACCGGAAGGAAGATGGTGCGAAACGCAGTAGGCTGGCGCTTAAATTGAGAGAGAAGATGCTCTCAAATTGGTAATTTCGACACATAAAAAACTTGAGCACAAAATTTTTGACTTTGGCAGTGTTGGCTGGCACCGGGATGCTCCTTGCGTCGTCTCCGACGGCAATGGCAGCATTAGAAACATACGATTTCACGTTCGCCAGCAGCGGCATGGATGCCACGGGGACGATCACCGTCGATAACGGAGTCGCTCAAAGCGGCTCAATCAATGTTACAGGGGTCCCACTGGAAGCATCCCCAACCACGTTGATCAGTGCCGCAGGGTCCTTGCTTCCGGCAAACGGGGCGACCGACGCCGGGAATCATGATGGCGACGTGATTACTTATGACAATGTCGTTAACCTTTCCAATGATCCCATTCTGGATTCATACGGACTGGGTTTTGGCTCCGGCCAGTATCAAGATTCGGTTCATTATAGTACGGTTATTAATCTATTTGGCAATTCGCCAGATTCATACCGCTTGTTTGTTGGAGAAGCGCAGTTGGACTCGATTGGAAATGTGATCGGAGACGCTCAATGGGTTTACGCTTCGAATGATGGTTCTTTGACACTCGCCGCCGTGCCCGAACCCGCCACCTACGGCGCCATTGGTGGGGTGGTTATGCTCTTGGTTTCCCTCGGCAGCCAGTTGCGCCGCAAGCTGGCCTGATTTCTTACACGCCCTCCGCCATTGGCCCCTCTCACCCCTCACCGCAGCAGATCCGGCGGGGCTGGATCGATCTTGTCCGATACGCTCTTGGGAATGGCGCAGGCGCTCATTTTCCCGGCCTCGTGCCGGACGCATACGACTGTCAACACGCCGCGCGCCACCTCAAAGGGCGGGGAGGCGTTGAGCTTGCGGAATTTAAAGAGATAGCTCACCGCCTTGGTTTTCTTCTCACGCACCAAAAGGTGAATTTCGACTTCGTCGTCGAATTGGAGCGGCGCCATGTAATCGCACTCGGCGTGGACGCGCGGGAAACTCACCGGCGGGCCTGAGGGCACCGCGACAATCGACAGCCCCAGCGAACGGAAAAAACCATTCTCGGCCGTTTCCATGAAACGGAAATAATTCGAGTAGTGCATGATCCCGGCCATGTCCGTTTCCGAGAATTCCACCCGGCGGATTGCTTTGAATTCGTAAGCCATTGGCAAACAATAAATTTTGCCGCGGGAATTTACGAGGGGAAATTCCGCATGGCTTCCCGGCAGACCGCCGCCACCTCCCGCGCCATGATATCCACGGTGTAGCGCTGGCGGACGGCCGCCTGCCCTGCCCTGCCCAGCGCCCGCGCGCGCTCCGGCGCCAGCAGCAGCCCGGCCAGGGCGCCGGCAAGAGCCTCGGGGTCGTCGGCCTGGCACAGGACGCCGCCGCCCGTCGCGGCGAGCAATTCGCCAAACGCCCCGTGGTCCGGCTGCACCACCGGCACGCCCGAAGCCAGGGCTTCGATCACGTAAAGTCCGAACGCCTCGCCGTATGTCGCCGGAACGGAGAAAACCGAAAGCGTCCGCAAGAACGCCAGCTTTTCGGCGCGAGAGAGATTGGGACAAAACTCAACGTCACCCAAAACGCCCGCGCGGGCCAAAGCGCGGCGCGCCTCGTCCACCACCACCCGGTCCGTTGGGCCGCAACTGCCGCCCACGCGCAGTTTCAAATCACGCAACCCTTCCCGCTTCTTCAACCGGATAAACGCCTCCACCACTTGGTCCAGTCCTTTGGCGCGGCACATCCGGGCAAAAAAACCCAGCACCGGCGGACCGGCTTTGGCGGCGTCCGGCGCGGCTTCGTAACCGTCCAGGTTGATGCCGTTGGGGACGATCTTCATCCGTGCGGGCGCAATCTTGAGCCGCTCCGCCATCCGCGCGCCGAAATAGCGGCTCGGCGCGATGAATAAATCAATGTCCGCCGCCCTTTCGGCCGCGACGCGCCAGGCCAGTTGGCAGTGGGTTTCCGGGAGAGCGTCCAGAAAGTAATCCTCGCCTTGCAGCGAGCAGACCACTGGAACGCGCAACTCGGCGCGAACCCTGCGCGCCATGCCTGCCAGCAGCGCGTTGGACAGGCACACCACGCCGGGCTTCTCCACTCGCAGCCAGCCGATCAAATCATCCATTTCCCGCGCCTGGTTCCCGACCTCGCCGCGCAGCATGGAAAGAGTCAGTTCCCCTAAGTCCTCCATGCGCGCCCGTCCCGCCGCGCGCGACGCCAGTTTGGCCAGCGCCGGCGCGCCCAGGAGCCGGTGCAACCAACCCGGCGCTTTGCGGAAGAAGGCCGATTGCTGTTCCAAATAGACGTTGATGCCGCTGAAGAAAAAGGGCGCGCCGGAAGTCTGGTCCTCTTCATCCAGCGTCAGCGGCAGGTAAAGCGGCGCCATCACCGCCGGGTGGCCCAGGCGTCGCAGGGCCGTCACCAGCGCGTTGTCGCGCAGGCAGGCCCCGCAGAACATCTTGCCCGCGCCGGGCGTGATCTGGACAATGCGCAATGGAAGCTCGACAGCCATGAGGTCAGCCTCCGCCCTCCCGCTCCAGCCAATCCCGTTGCGCCCCACGCCGCTTCATGTCACCACCCGCAAAGGCGGGGCCTTTTTGAACGTTGTCTCTCTCATATAAATTGGCTCCAGGTTGCAACCCGCAACATAATCCCGCCGTCCGCAGGCCAGCCGGCCCAAAATGGCCGCGTCGGGAAAAACCGTCGCGGCTTGCGCAAACCATTGCGTCGCTTCGGGGCCGATGATCCTGGCCCCGCCATCGGCAAGACGTTGGACTTCGGCGAATCCCGCCAGCCGCAACGCTTCGGTCTCCGAGCGGCCATCCGGCGCGATTTCGTATCCCGCCAGATAGAATTCATTGCGTTGCGCATCAATCACAATATGAACCGGCCCAAACATTTTTTCCACCTCCGCCTGGGCGGCGAGGCACTCGACGGTGCTGATTCCGAGCAAATTAACGCCGCGCCCCAATTGCCATCCCTGCGCCAGCGCGACGGCGCCCCGGATGCCGGTGTAAGACCCAGGCCCCAACCCCACCGCCAGCGTCTGGATTTCCTCCCGCTGCCAGCCGGCTTGTTTGAGAGCCTCCTCGACCAGTCCGAGGGTGCGCCGCCCGGAAATCTCCTCCATTCGCCCCGCCACAACAACAGCGCCCTCTCCCCCCTCTTCCACCAGCGCCACACTCCGTCGAGGCGACGAAAAATCAACCGCCAAAATCTTCATAGGTAATTCTTCGCTCCGCGTCGCCGGCAATTTTGATTTCGACCCGGCGCATTCTGACGCCCGGCGCCAGCGGGCCGGATTGTTCTTCCAACCATCGTTCGATCCATTCGACGACCACCACCCCTTGCGGGCGGCAAAGATAAGATTCAAGACCCGCCGCGGCGATCTCCGCCCGTGTCGTCAGCCGGTACAGGTCCAGGTGCCACAGCGGAAGCCGTCCGCCCGGATATTCATGGACCAGCGCGAAGGTGGGCGAGGGCACGCGGCCCGTCACGCCCAGCCCGCGGGCCAGTCCGCCGGCGAGAAGCGTTTTGCCCGCGCCGAGATCACCGCTCAAACCGACAAGCCAGCCGGCACTGGCGGCGCGCCCCCATTGTTCGCCCAAGGCGGCGGTTTCCGCGATGCTATGCGAAATGAACGTAGCCATGCGTTTCCAATGAATGCAACCCGGTCTTGTCGCGCAGTTTCACTCCGCACCCCTTGATGATCCGCCCGATGCAGCTCAAGCGCACGTCCGGGAACTGCTTCTTCCAACCGTCCAGCAGCGCCACGGCCTGGCCGCCCGGCGCGGCGAACAGCAATTCAAAATCCTCCCCGTCGCTCAATGCCGCCAGCAGCGGCGGCTTGGCCCCCGCGGCGGAGCGCGCCCGCACTTTGGCCGCGCGGCTGATGGGGATGGCCCGGGCCAGCAGTTCCGCGCCGACGTTGCTCCGTTGGAGAATATGGGGCAAATCCCCCGCCAGCCCGTCGCTCAGATCAATCATGGCGTGGATGGGAAAATGGGCCGCCAGCCATTGGCCCTCGGCCAGCCGCGGCTCAAAGTCCAAATGTCTTCCCGCCATCGAACCGCCCAATTCTCCCGACACAAACAGCGCGTCCCCCTCCCTGGCCCCGCTGCGCAAGATGCACTTGTCCCGCGCCACTTCCCCCAGGACGGCGATGGACAGCAACAGGCGCTCCGGGTTGGTGGTCGTCTCTCCGCCGACAATGGCCACTCCGTGCCGCTCCGCCAGCCGGTTGATCCCGGCATAAATTCCCTCGACCCTTTCCACTTTGAAATCCGCCGGCAGCGCGATCGTGACGACCGCGGCCAGCGGCCGGCCCGCCATCGCGGCGATGTCGCTCAAGCAGCGTCCCAGGGCTTTGTGGCCGATTTGCTCCGGCGCGGCTTCGGCTGTAAAATGAATCCCATCGACCACCGCGTCGGTTTTGAGCAGCAGATAATGGCCGGGCCGCCCGCCATCGAGCACCGCGCAATCGTCGCCCGCGCCGGCCACGACGGAGGCGTTGGCGGGCAGCGCGCGCGTGAGGCGGGCAATCAAATCAAATTCATTCATGTCAAGTGCAGGCGATGCGCGACCTGATCGGGAACCATCAAAATGGCGAAATTCGCCGCGTTAAAGAAACCGTGCGCCACAATGGGCGCGAGCAAATTCCCGTAAGTTTCATAGAGCCACGCCAGCACCAGCCCGAAGGCCAGCAACGGCACAAAGGACTGCTCATTGAAATGCAGCGCCGCGAATAAAAGCGAAGTCCCCCACCAAGCCAGCCGCGGATAACCCATTTGCTTGATAACCGGATAAAGAACCCCGCGAAAAAGCGGTTCCTCCACCAGCGGCGCCATCACAACCGCCACCACGCCAAACCCAATCTTCCCGCCCAACGACAGGTCCGGGTTCTGCAAGGCCTGCACCGCCGCCTGCGCCTCCGGCTTCCAATGGGCCAGCAACATCAGATTCTCACACACCCATTGCAGCGCCATCGCCACCGGAATAAACAGCGCGCCCGCAAGAACCCCGTAGGCCGCGACCGTCACCGGTTCAGACGACTTCAATCCGAAAGCCTCCCTCCATCCGACGCCATATTTGCGCAGAAAAAAGCGGAGCCAGACCAGCGCGGTGATTTGCGAAAACAACGCGGCCGTCAGCAGCTCCGCGAAGTCGCGCTGCCCTTTGGTCCAGACCGTCACGCGATCCAGCAAGCCGATGGGCAGCATACCCAGGCAATACGTTGTGATGATGCCCAAAAAGAGCAGCAGCACGCCGTCAATCGCCCAAGGTTTCTCCGCAATCACGCCAAAGCCTAACCCGCGCGCGACCGACATAAAAGCGCAACTTTCGCCACCGGGTGGGATGCGGGGTGTGAAGCGGAAGTCAAGGCCGCGCTGGAAAGCCCGGAAGAAACTCGGCATAGCAAAAGCGACGCCAGCGTGTATCTTTTTAGCCACCACACCCGGCGATGTATCTTGCCTTTCAGCGATGGGGCTGGATCAAGCATCGCCAAGAGACATGAACCCCAAGGCAGGGAACCGAGCCTGAACGTTGAGAATCAACCGTTAATGGCTTCGATTTCTTGTATCAGGTGAGGAAGGTTCGGAAGCGTGAAACTCATACCCGGCGCAGGAATGCGGTGGTTTCGAATGTCAGGCTGCACATGCTTGTGATGAGGAAAAGTAGAGGCCAGCGTCGGATCATTTGGGTGAGGAAAATCATCGTACCAAAACAGCCGCTCATTGCCCCGGTACACCTCGTAGCCGTAAGCTGTGATAAGGCCCGCTTCAAAATCCAACTCTTCACGCAGCCGCAACCGAGTGCCTTGCACGAAAAACACCTCGCCTTCCACAATGCCAGTCCAGGGACCATCCGACCAGACCGCCACCGTGGAGCGCGTCACGCTGGGCCGGGACAGGATTTCTGCGACGAACCGGCTATATGCGGCCAACGACTTTAGCGCAGGCGCGCTCATCCTCAGTAGGCTGGTTGCACGCGCAGGGTCTCGGCCAATCCGCGTTCCTGGAGTTGTCGCGCATAAGCCTCCTTGCGTCGCAGCCACGTTTCGTAAATCCCCTTCCAGCGACTGAAATCGGCACGGGTTTCATCGAAGGCATCGTAATGCGAGAGGCTTCCACGGGTCAGCGCGGTGTAAAAATCCGCGCTCAACACCCCGTACTTTTCCTCGTAAAGAGTCAAGCGGCGCTCCAGCAATTTCATTTCGATGACCAGCTCGTGAATACCCACAGCTTCATTGTTGTCCTGGTTGAAGGGATTGTCAACCGCGCTGGATCAGGCAACGAGGACAAAGGGCGATCTACCATCTGATGAACCGGGGAGACCGCCGGGAAGCGATCTTCCTGGAGGACTCGGATCATTCCGATCAAATGGGTCAGCCATAGTTTCCGCCAGTTTGGCGGTGGTTCACTGGACTTCATCACCGCAGAATGAGAAATGAAAAACAGTCCTGAAAACACCAAAAACGGCCCAAACTTTGGTTTGACTTAGATGGGCATCATTCCCAGGCAATACGTTGTGATGATGCCCAAAAAGCGCAGCAGCACGCCGTCAATCGCCCAAGGTTTCTCCGCAATCACGCCAGAGCCTAACCCGCGCCCGCCCCGCTTTAAAGCGCAACTTTCGATCCTCGGTGAATACGGGCGCTTTCATTTTTTGAGCGATGCCAGGCAAACGGCTCGCCGGCAGCCTCGCCATCTGCCATAAACGCCTCGGGAAGTCCCCAAACCAGGCCAAAAAACGCAACCGCCCCCCCGGGCCCAGGACAAAAATCTTCACGCCCCCGCGAAATCGCGGCACTTTCAGCCTGGATCGTGTCAGGCCTATGGTGGAACATATCTATTTGGATGGATTTCTTCGTTCCCTTATGTTCCTCTTAATCAGACTCGGTTCCTTCAAGCGGTGAACCTCAATGGCTGCGCCAATATTTCTAGGACCCTTTGACTCTTAGGAGAGAATGACAATGGCGGCACTCGCCAGAGTGCCGCTACGTTCGCGTAGCGGCGAACTGGCGTTCGCAGCATTTCTTAGCAGTGACCTGGTTATCGGGAGCCGCTCTCGTTCGCGGTTCGCCGGGCTATTGAAGTTCATATTCTCATCTTTCATACCGGCGGCAGAAACCAGTCCGCCGCTACGCAAGTTGAGGCTCGCGTTGTTGCTCGTAAAACCTCCAGAAGTCAGTAGCAGGTAGCAGGGTAGCAGTAGAAAATCCCCACAATCCACCTAGCGAATGCGCGTCAAACCGTAAAAGTGCAAATATCATTGACTGCCACTCGCCCCGCCCAGAGCCCGGAGCAACCGAAATGTTAAATGTTTAAGTACGACCCCAATGTCTTTCTATTTCGACCCCAATGTCTTTCTATTGGGTAAAATGTTGCCGTTCCTTAGCTGGAAAGACCAGCCGGAAATGTCCGCATATCGCGGATGGGAAGACTCTATAACGCAATCCGGGCGGCGGTCGCCGGGGCGTAGGGTTGGGGTTGCAAGGGAACGCGAACCGCCGCCCGGAAAATCTCTGTCACCTGCTTTTGTTTTTCAAAACCCGTTTTATGTCCTCCGAAAGTATGGGCGAGAGTATTCGGACGGCAATGTTCGTATCGTACAATTCGGCCCTCGCTTCCAATTCTGCAAAGGGAGTGGCAAATTCGGAGGGGACGTCATTCGTCGCCATTTCTCCAAAAAGCCCCTCCTCGTAGTAGAGCGTAATTTTTGTAATTGTGAATTTCTTTGCGGTCGCCAATTTTCGGAGCCGGTAAAAATCCCCTTCCACAAAGTTCGGCAACACGATTGATTTGTGCGCCCGAAGGCAACCAATTATCTCGACTGGGCTGGCAACGAGTTCTCTCCTGTAATGTTCAATTTCCGACCAGCGAACGGAAAAAGCCTGGATTCTTCCATGTTCGCCAAACTCCATTGAGTAGCCCTCTGCGCCATCGCCTTCGTCGTTAGCTGAGAAAAAGGGGATTCCATCGAGATGACGTGGAAAGAAAATGCCACGTCCGCAAAAATTAGTGGCTCCATCATCTGTCTGACACCAATGGGTATAAAATTTTCTTTCCGTTAGCTTCGACGGGTCGAGGCCGAGTTTGGGCGCATATTTTACTGCGAGCCCAGCCACTACGTCGTCATTGGGAATTCCAGTTTTAGAAATTGGCCGACAATCGGGCATCACGTAATACAAGTAAGCGTCGCGAGGGAGCATTCCAAAAATGCTGGGAATTCCAGTGGGCCAATCCGGTGGCTCTCGTTTGAAGATGTAGAAATCCTTGGTGGAAGGCCGGGGAAAGCCCCGGTCTTGCAGCGAACCAAGCACAATCGCGTTTGAAATAACCGTCGCCGGAAAAACCCGCGGCAGGTTCCTGCGATATATCCAGAAGCTCTCAGGCAGGTGACTAGTGCTGACTTGCCAATCAATGGCAGCATTCGTGAACAAATGCGATGATAGCTCTTGCCAACTTTGTGCAGTAACTGCCATTGGAAAGCCACCAATGAAAACAATTGCCGAAGCAGCAACAATTTGCCATAAGTTATCAAGTCGGCGTTCAAATGCAATCCAAGACAAGGGCATAACCTTTAAGATAAGGTTCGCCTCAACGTGCTCATCGCTTGAATCAGACGGTGGTCCACGGCGGCGTATTCGTTTGATTGTTTACTTACTTGGCGGGAAGCGGTGGCTTTGTCATGTCAATAATGGGACAGTCAATCTCAACCTCAATTTTTCCATGCCCTCTGTCAACCGTTGTCCAAAGGGCAATGAACGGCGTGAGCCAGTCGGAGGGACTAGATGGTGCCCCGGCGTAATAGCAAAGTTTCGCCTTTGTAATCGTTAGGCTTTTTATCGTACCCCAATTGATCGGCTCAGCATCCATCGGGATCATGTTCTGAACCGCCCTTCCGTGGCGTATCCAACTCATAATTGTACTGGACGAGGCAGTCTGATAGGATTCGTATCGTTGAATCTTGCGCCATGACAGCCAGATTCGAGACGGCTTGCCATATTCACCAAACTGCACTTGTCCATCGCCGCCAGTCTCAGCGCCTACCCATTCGCCACCATCGACACATCGCCGAAAATCTACTATATCTGACTCTATGTTGGTCAAAACTTGGTGGTTAACGTAGTATTCGGTTGATGAAACTGAAAGCGATAAGTCCGGAGACCCGTTGTCTTTTTTCGTCAAATCCGAACTCTTAATACCTACAATGTTGAAGAAACTCAGTGCCAGTGCCGCCGACTCTGCTACAGGCGGGACGTTTTTCACCAAATTTGTGAATGTAGGGGTGGCAGTCTGGTATCGAATTTGACCGAAGCGATATGAAACAAACAAATTTGGCAATCGACTCGATTTGATAAATAAAACTTCATTGGAGTTACTGCGGACTCGGTCCTGATCTGTGAATGGCCCCAACGAACGCAGGAATTCCATAGTTGCAGAAGAAAAGTGGTTGGGGAATAGGCGATAAACCCATACCCGATCCGGCACGCCGTTAGAAGGGACATTCCATCGGACATCCAGGTCAGAACGTTGAAAAGGCGTTCCGAACTTGAACGACAGGGATTGTGCAATCCCTGTCGTCCAAGCAATTAGAAGCAATAGTCCTACAAGAACCGCTTTCACGGATACACTTGTTGACTATGATAAAAGTAGGTTCCTGTGGGAGACGAATTTGTTTGTAAGTAATCGCCTCGGCAATTTGCATCCCCCCCGTCGGCAAATATAATGGTTGTCGCGAATTTATAGCCAGACTCCTTGTAGGCAGTTTGGGATCCCGCGTACCACGCCGATTCCACTGTCATTATTGGTTGCCCTGAATCCGGCCCAATAGTCATATCTTTCGCCCACTCCGAGGCCAAATAATCGCAGTCATAGGTGGTTGAATTCGCCCCCAAAAAAAGATGCAGGTTGCTGTTATACGGTAATCTACTGTAGCTTCGCATACTGGTCCAATTACCCTGCCGCATACTGTTGCAGGCCAAATTGGCCATCCATTTGAGTCCGTTTGTAGCTGAGCTACCAAGATTCATGTCCGAAATACGAAGATATTGCGCACTTGTGCCTGAAGTTATTGGAAAATAGATTTCCTGAGCACCATTCTCTGTCCAATCTTGCGTCGTGCTATAAGTACCATGAAGCAATAGAAGCCCTAGCTGGACATTGTTAAAGACATTGGCGCCTGACGACTTTAAGTCATTAATGCTTAGCTGATCGTTGACCTTTACAAATCCAGACGACCAGTTCGCTGCCCACATCTGAAGGATGAAATGGTCCATCAGCGATTTATGCTGAGGTCGTGGTCCATAATTAAAATAGGAGCGCGCGGCAGTATTACCCTCCAACGGTATCGGCCCTAATCCCTCTCCGTTTACTGGCGGGGCCAACGTATAACCGTTCGTTCCATTTGCTTGATACATTTGATAGGCCACTCCACACGTTCCGCCGCGATGGAGAACAGGTTTATTAGGCGGGCGGACCGGCGCACGGCTGCCTTGTGACGATGCTCCGCTATAGTCAGGGGAAAAGCCCCCGCTGCCTCCTCCGGCCACGATTATTGAAGAAGGAGTCGGCGCGCTTGCGGCTGTCGCCGTTTCGGGACTCCATCCCAAAGGTTCCTCAAATATATCAAAGCCGTTGGTGTCAAAGCCGGGGGGGATAATTACGAGGGGAACGGCAAGACCTGTTCCGTCTGACGGTTGTGCCCATAATTGGGTGGAATTCAACGCAGTAGCTGAACGGGATTCGGCAAAGTCAGGAGAAGGCGGGCCGCTTCCGCCGCTTCCACCACCGCTTCCGCCATCAGGTAGCGGTAGTCCGTTCGTTACAGCCGAGATTAGATAAGTGTAATTACCGACCGGGAGATTCGTTTCGCCGGTGCCCGTTCCGTCCCAGTCAAAGAGCATCGTGCCCCCACTTCCAGTGGCGGTGCGAACTGTGTTGGTATTGATATCTTGAATCTGGAGTGTCCAATTTACATTTGCCGCAAATGTAGCTGACACTTGTTGTGTGGTCCCGTCTTCTGGCGCAAAAAATGGCTGAGTAAACGAAATACCCGTAATCAGGTTGGTAAAATTAACAGACACAAAAGACGATACGGAGTGGCCAATCAAGATGGTCGGAGTGTCGTGTGGGCCTGCCGCCGCATTTTGGCAGCGCGCGCTGGCAAAAATAGTGTGGGGTCCATTGAGCCACTCGCAAGTATTGAGATAATACGTGTTTAGGGCATAATTTGTAATGCCGGTACTGTCCGTCCAATTTGTCGAAACATCCGCATCGTTTTGCTCCTGGCCATCGACATATAATTTCGTTGTGAGAAAACTTTGATCAGTTTCTGCTGCGACTGTCACAGTCAAAATGTCAGACACCGTGGAGCCGTTGACAAGATTCGTAATCATCACGACAGGTTCATCCGAGGTCGTGTCTGGCCCTAAATCCACTATTCTATAAAAGCGGTTGGTCGTATATTTCGGGTTCAGTATCGCCGGCACTGAAAGATAGTTTCCGCAATCTAGCCACAAAGTATTCGTTCCTTGAGAGGGATATTCTGTATCCATTTGATTCCACGTAATAGTCCCTTGAGCGTTGGTCGTTAGCGTATCTGCTTCGTCGATTTCGTAGGTTTCATGTGACGTGCTGTTCCAGGAAATTTGAATAGTGCCCTCTGGTGTGGATCTAATCGCATTGAAGTTTAGATTCGTCTGACCGAGACAAGGTCGCGCTACTGTCAATAGCATTGCTGACACTGCAACGCCTGTTAGCACTCCAAGTTGGAGGGTTCTCATAAGATTTTGCCTTTTGTTAATTGGGGTCTGTCGCACCATTTGTGGGTGATTTTGGGGAGTTTTCGGTTTTTTGCAAGCCTTTTTTGCAAGTTTTTTTGACACGCTGACGATTTTTCGGGCGTCACCGGCGCGCCTATGGGCGGGGGCGGGCGAGTCCGTTACGCGTGGCGACCTACAGGTGTCATACAGGTGTCAGTCCTCACTATTGACACAACTTTGCTGTTTTTGGGTAAGCCAAAGACCAGAGTTTTGTCCATTTTACGAAAAAGGAAAAGTCAGAAATGACTAAGGACGTATTGGGCGGATTTTTCTAAGCGAGGGCCTGGGGTCCTGGAAATTATGGGGCGGCGCCGCGAGGGCCTGGGGTCCTGGAAATATGACATTTCGCATTGGAGCGGC
>Ga0224557_1000852_pt1 | contig 31760 bp, 32 predicted proteins | sample 714S31014metaG_FD_180677 | JGI IMG/M metagenome (GOLD analysis project Ga0224557, IMG submission 180677) | Peat soil microbial communities from Stordalen Mire, Sweden - 717 S3 10-14 | ecosystem: Environmental > Terrestrial > Soil > Wetlands > Peat | place: Sweden: Norrbotten County, Stordalen... | reverse complement strand
CCGTCGCAAGCACGATGAACGGCTCGGGCAGCCTGCGGGTCTGCCCGTCCACGCTCACCTGGCCCTCGCCCATCGCCTCGAGCAGCGCCGCCTGGGTCTTCGGCGGCGTCCGGTTGATCTCGTCGGCCAGCAGCAGCTGAGTGAACACCGGGCCGGGCCGGAACACCATGTCGGCCGACCGCTGGTCGTACAGCGGGGCGCCGACCACGTCGGAGGGCAGCAGGTCCGGGGTGAACTGGATGCGGGCGAAGTCCAGGCCGAGCACCTGAGCGAACGAACGCGCGATGAGAGTCTTGCCCAGTCCGGGCAGGTCTTCGAGCAGGACATGGCCGCCGGCCAGGATGCCGATCAGGACAAGTTCCAGCGTCCGGCGGCGGCCGACGACCGCGCGTTCGAGCTCGTCCAGGATTTCCCTGCACGCCTGTGCGGTCTGTCCGGTCGTCGCTTCGGGGGGGCTTGGGGGAGCTTGGGGGTTCGTCCCCCCGGGCCAGCGCTGCGGGGTGGTCACAGCTGCTCCAATCGGTCGATGAGACGTGACAGCGTGCGCCGCGGAATGCCCGGTTGCTCGGCAGCGCCCCGCGGCGGGGTCTGCGGGCGCGTCGCGGGGTCGAGCCAGGCCCACAGGTCGGCGTCGCGGGAATTCCGGCACAGCAGAGCGCGCGCGGCGGCCGGGTCCTGGTAGAGGTTCACGCTGTGCCGTTCGGCGAGCCGGGCGGCCAGCAGGTGCTCGAGCACCGGCCTGAGCTCACCGTCGTAGTAACCCCGGCTGGTCATCGCGGTCTGCACTACGAACCTGCGGTGCGAGTAGCCGCTCAGCGCCCGGGCCGTCGGCTTCGCCCTGGCCTGCGTGGCCGCCTCCGGCGTCAGCTGCGGTAGCAGCCCGCGCAGCACGAGCAGCGCGATCGCCGCCGTCGCGATCGCCACCACCGAAAGGCCAGGCCAGCCGGCCGTGGCGTAACCCGCCACCGCCGTCGCGGCCACAAGCACCCCCGCGATGACAAGCTCCGGTCTGGTCCCGCGCCAGGGGCTCACCGTGCCGTCGGCACCCTCGCCGGGATCGTCCGTCATGCCGAGCCCGTGCTCTGCGCGGGTGCCGGGTCGGCCTGGGCCAGCGCGGCGGCCAGTTCGTCCAGCGCCTGGGCGGCCGCGTCACGGTGGCGGCGGGCCAGCGGATGGCTGGAGAACCTGGCCTCGTAGAACAGTGCGGTCAGCCGGGCGGCGGCGGTGCCGCGCACCAGGCCGGTGGACTGGGCCCGGGCCAGCAGTTCGTCGGGCGTGTCGGCGACGGTCCGGGCCGTGCCGCGTTCGGCGAGGTGAGTTTCCATGGCCACATAGCAGGCGATGATGGCGGCCCGGGCGTCGTCCAGAGCCTGGAGCGCCGACCGGCCCGACTCCACCGCCTCGCGCAGGTCCTGCGAGTCCTCCACGATGACGCCGGCCGCCCTGGCCGGCCGCGCCAGCTGGTACCGCCGGGACCACCAGATGCTGATCACGACGGCGGCCGCAAGCAGCACGACGAGCAGGGTATACAGCAGGATCGTCACGGGGAAGTGGAAGGCCGGCGAGCCTGGCGATCCGGTCGACCGCAGTCGCGGCGGCACCTGACTCGACGCCGGGAGCGGGCGCCGCAGCCCGGGTTGAGCGGTGAACAGGTGCAGATGCAGGCTGATGACCATCGTCACCGCCACGGCGACCATCCCCGCGCTGAGCACGAAGGTCAGCACGGCGCGCAGCTTGGCCGCGACCGAGTTCACCGGGGCCCCGGCCAGCGCCGTGCGGGCCCAGACAGCCCGGCGCCTCATCGTGATCACCAGCAGGAACGCCAGCACCAGCTCGAGTGCGAGCCCGATGACCAGCCCGTCCCGCTGCCAGGGCCCGTTCCACCGAGGCGGCGCCACCGCGCCGCGCAGGCCGGCCAGCCCACCGATGATCAGCAGCGTCAGCGGCAGCACCCGCACCAGCCAGTCCGGCCCGGAAGCCGCCCGCCCGCCGCCGTCCGGCGTCCCAGGGTCTCCGGTGGTCTCCGGTGGCCCCGTGGTCACAGTTCCCGGCTGGCGGCTGGTCATAGTCTCGCGTTCTTTGTGTGACGGATGGCCCGTATCCGTCTGTACCCGTGGCTAACGGCAGCGTAATACTTCCCCGCGCCAATCAGAACCGCCCGGGCTTTCCGGGACAAGAGCCGGATAATGTGCCTCGCCGGGAAGCCGGTTCCGTCGTCGAGCTATCCCATCCAGCCCGCCTCCGGTCCGGGCCGTGGGCTGCCGCCGGCGAATGATACTCTCGCCGCCATGTGCCGGAAAACGATGCCTTTGACCGCCCGCTCGGCCGCATGGCTGGCTCTGTGACCTCGCTCATCGAGCTGCTCACGACCTATGCGTTCCTTGGCCAGGAGCGCCAGGAAAGGCTCGGCGACTGGGTCGGCAACGACGGCGACTTCGCCATGGACTTCCCCAGCCGGCGGATCGAGTGGTCAAGCGGCCCGGTCGCCCGCTGCGATCTGCTTGGCTCCGAGGCCGGTGGCACCTGGCTATGGGCGTGGGCGAACACCTCGCTGCCCTTCGGCGGCGAGGCCTTGTCGGCCGCGAACGCCTTGCGTCAGCGCGGAACCGAGCTCGACGTGCCCGAGCTCACCGAACGCGGCTTCGACGTCGACGACGTCCGCAACGGTCACGTGCTCGGGACCGTCGCCAGCGGGCTGCTCGGGGCCAATGGCTACTACTTCGGTCATGGTGAGACATCCGCGGTCCTGACCCTGGTCACGGCGCCGGAGCTGGCCCTGCGGCCGGCCGACGCCATCCTTCTCTCCCGGATCATCACCCGCAGCCTCGGGGTCTTCCCTGTGCCGCACCGCCCGGCCGCCCGCGCTTACCTGGACCAGCGCGGTGCCCAGGTCGCCGTGGCCGACGACGGCTCCTGGCAGGTCCAGGCGCCCGCAGGCGGCCAGCTCACGCTGACCTTTGACCACCTCGACCGGGTATCCGCCGTGAGCCTGGAACAAGGCCCGGCGCAAGGCCGCCTGGCCCCGCCGGGCCGCCGCGGCCTCTTCCGCCGTCCCCGCTCCCAGAATTAGCTACCCGGGGGCGGCTTTGGCTTTGGCGGCGGCTTTCATGGCTTGCTTGTGCGAGCGCACCTGGGCGAGCGACTCTTCGTCGGTGATGTCCGCCACGGAATAGTGCGACCCCTCGACGCCGAACGATCCTGCCGCCTCCCGCCATCCCGGCGGCCGCACGCCCAGCTGCTTACCGAGCAGGGCCACGAAGATCTGCGCCTTCTGGGCCCCGAACCCGGGCAGCGCCGCCACCTGCTTGAGCAGTTCGGCGCCCGACTCGGCGGAAGACCACACCCGCGAGGCTTCGCCGTCGTACCGCTCGACGAGCAGCCGCGCCAGGTCCTGCACGCGGGCCGCCATCGCCCTGGGGTACCGGTGCAGGGCGGGCCGTTCGGCGAAGATGACGGCCAGCGCATCGGGATCGAACTCGGCGAGCCCGGCGGCGGTGGGCTCGTGCCCGAGCCTGCGCACCAGATCGAGCGGTGCGCTGAAGGCCCGCTCGAGCGGCACCTGCTGGTCGAGCAGCATGGCGATGAGCAAGGCGAGCGGGCTGCGGGTCAGCAGCTCGTTGGCCTCGGGCTCAACCGGCATCCAGATCGTCACGACGCCCTCCCCACGTGTTATGCCCGCAGCGTACTCCGCGGCACGATCGGCTCCGCTTGAGATGCAGGGATTCGCCGGGGCGCTATAAACTAAAAGAAGCTGGGTCGGCCTGTGGGTACCCGGCCCGGGACGAGGAACTGGAGTCAGCATGACACCGCACACGAAGTGGGCGATTGCCGGGATTGTGGTCGGCCTGATCCTGTTCATGGTTAGCCCGTGGCTGGCGATCGGTGTCATCTTGCTGGCGATCGCGGCCCCTGCGGGAGCCTGGCTCATGCTCGATGAGTCGCAGCGACGCCGGTACCGCGAGATCCGCCGCCGCCGCGAGATCCGCTAGCGACCACGCGGTAGCAAACAGGAAGCGCAGATGGCCGTCCGCCGCCTCAACCATGCCGTCCTCTACGTGCATGGCCTTGAGCGCACCGTCGAGTTCTACCGGTCCACCCTCGGCTTCGAGGTCCGGCTGGAGATCCCCGGCCGCGCCGCGTTCCTGCGCGCGCCCGAATCCGCCAACGATCACGACCTGGGCCTGTTCGAGATCGGCACCGGTCGCGCCCCCGATCGGCCGGAGCACCCCGGGCTCTACCACCTGGCCTGGGAGGTCGGCACGCTGGCCGACCTGATCGACACGCGGGCCAAGCTGGTGCAGGCCGGCGCCCTGGTGGGTGAAAGCGATCACCGGGTGTCGAAGTCCTTGTACGCGAAGGACCCGAGCGGCATCGAATTCGAGGTGCTCTGGCGGGTGCCCGCGCAGGACTGGGAAGCCGAGCTGGCCCAGGGCGGCATGACGGTGCCGCTCGACTGGGACGCTACGATCGCCCGCTGGGGACGCGACCAGGTGACCGGCGCCGCCGCCGGATCACCCACCTAGGCGGCCCGCACGCCCGTCCGTTCGGCGTCGGGGAGGTAGGGATCGGCCTCGGCGATGGTCTGCTTGTCCCCGGTCATCAGCCCCCGGCCGCTGCAGGTATCACGAACCTGCCTGAGGAATCCCAGGAGCTGCATGTCCGAATCAGACCCGCCTGCCGACCGATCCCGGTCGGCAGGCAGCCGCCTGCTTTACCGGGTCGATCGGTGGACCTCGCGGCCGCTCGTAGCGCTGATTGTGCTGGTCGCGGACTTGGCATGGATCCTTATCAGCTTCGCGGGGGGATTCCCCGGCCGATGGGAGACGGTCTTTCAGACCTTGGTCGCCGCGCTGACCCTGGCCATGGTCTTCGTTATCCAGCACACGCAGGCCCGCGAGCAGGCGGCTACCCAGCGTAAGCTAGACGAGATCCTTCAGGCCTTGCCCGGTGCGGACAATGCCCTGCTCTCGCTGGAGCACGCCTCCGACGACGAACTGCGGGCCAGCGGCCACCAGCACCGCGAAATCCGCCAAGCCGCCCTAGACGAGCAAGTCAGCCAGGATCAGCCAGGAAGATAATCAGCCGGACGGGCGGACGCGGGCTCTCCCGGTTCTCGCGCATGGAGGTTCCGAACATGCCCTGGTTCTCCGACCGCGCGGGGCCCGCCAGCAGCTCGCGATAGCGCCGCAAGCGATGTTGCCTTCCGCCAACTCAACGGCGTGGGCACCCCGGACTCCTGATTTCGCGGCTCAATAGCCCGGCCTGCGGCCACCGCGATCGCCGCCCTGGCCGCCATCGGCTCAATGCCCTGGCTGCCTGGCCGCAGGCCCTCGCCCAGCCACGAACCGGGCCAAGAGCATGCGGCCAGCCCGGCCAGACCGCCCAGCCCAGGCCGCGGCGTGCTGGCCGGGCTCCGCACTGCAGCCCTGATCCGCTCGGCCGTCATCTTCTCCGCCGCGACGATGGCGGTCGGGGTGCTCGTGACGTTCCTGCCGCTGGCGGTCAGGTCCGCCGGGGTGGCCGCCGCCGCGTTGCTGGCCCAGCCCGCGGCGGCGACCCTGGCCCGCTGGGCCGCCGGGCGGATCGGGGACAGGTACGGCCAGGCGCGGCTGCTAGGCCCCGGGGTGCTGCTGTCCGCCGCGGGCATGGCCCTGCTGGTCGCCACCGGCACGCCGGTGCTGGTCGTGACCGGCGCGGCCTGCTTCGGCACCGGTTTCGGGCTGCTGCAGAACGCGACCCTGACCTTGATGTACGCCAGGGTCTCCGCCGACGGCTACAACTCGGTCAGCGCGATCTGGAACGCCGCCTACGACGCGGGCATGGGCGGCGGCGCGGTCGCCATCGGGCTGCTCGTCGCGCACATCGGCTACCCGGCCGCCTTCGGGCTGACCTCCGCGCTGATCATCCCCGCGCTGCTCCTCACCCGCCGTGAACGCACCACCCGCTAGAAAGGTCCCGTCATGCGAAAAATTTTTATGTACATGACCATGTCCCTGGACGGGTTCATCGCCGGCCCCGGCGACGAACTTGACTGGATGCTCGACACCCCAGACCAGGACCTAAACGACGACATCGTGTCGTTGCTACAGGCGTCGGACGCCGGTTTCCTCGGCTACCCGGTCGCCCAGGGCATGATCCCGTACTGGGAAAACGTCGCGGCGGACCCGGCCGCGTCAGCGGCGGGCCACCAGATCGCAGCCGCGGTCAACCGCCTGCACCGCATCATCATCTCCCGGCAGCCCGTCGACCTGCCGTGGGACAACTCAGAGCTGATCGTCGCCGCTGACGATGACGCCCTGGTCGCTGCCGTCACGAAGATCAAGGAACAGCCGGGCGGCGCCCTCGGCGTGCCGGGCGGCGTCCGCACCGCGCAGCGGTTCGCCCGGCTCGGCCTCGTCGACGAGTACGTGCTGCACGTTCACCCGGTCGCGCTCGGCACAGGTAAGCCGCTGTTCACCCGGAAGTCGCAGCTGCGGCTGATCGGCGCCACCAGCTACGACTCCGGCGTGCTGCGGCTCCGCTACCAGCCCGGGTCCTAGCCGCCCGCCAGCCAGATTCCTAGCCGCCCGCCAGGCCGGGAAAGAGCAGGGCCAGCTCCCGCGGGTACCCGGCGATCAGCCGAAGCTCGTCGTCGGTCAGTGGCTTGCCTGTCGCCGACGCGCACAGCTGGACCAGCGAGAACACCAGATCCTCCGCGCCTGGGGGCACCGAGATCCCGAGCCCGTCCAGCACGTGCCTGAACCCGGCCTTGCCGCCGTACTCCCCGGTCAGCACGACCCGGCCGGCGCGGGCGTACCAGTCCGCGGGAAACGGCCCGAGCGTCGCGTCGTCGTACAGCTCGTAGTTGCCGCGGTCTTTCAGCGCCCCGTCGGCGTGGATCCCCGACTCGTGCGCGAACGCGTTGCGGCCGACCCCCGGCCAGGCCGGGGGCAGCGGCTGCCCGAACGCGTACGCGGCCCACAGCCCGAACCGCCGGGCCCAGGACAGGTCGAGGAGATCGCCGATCGTCGCCGTGTCGGCGACCCCGAACCCGTGCCGGAAGGCGAGAATGCACGACAGCAGGTCGGCGTTGCCAGCCCGCTCGCCGATGCCGTTCACACAGGTGTTCACCCAGGCGTCCTGCCCGGCCTCCAGGTCGCCGAGCGCGCCTGAGACCGAGTTGGCCACGGCCATGCCCAGGTCATTGTGGCAGTGCGTCTCGACAGGCAGGCCCACGGCGGAGGCCAGCTTGGCGAACCGCTCCCTGATCCGGCCGGGGGAGTCCCCGCCGATCGTGTCGCAGTACCGCACCCGCGCCGCGCCCGCGTCCCGGGCGGCGAGCGCGAACTCGGTCAGGTACCCCTCGTCGGTCCGCGAACCGTCCTCCGCGTTGACCCCGATCGTTTCCGCCCCGGCGGCCCGCGCCGCCGCCACGGCCGCCGCCATCTCGCTGATGATGGCCGACCGGTCCAGCCGGCCGCGGAACTTGTGCGTGATCATCTGGTCCGAGGTGGAGATCGACAAGTTGTAGTGCCGCAGCCCGAGGCCGGCCGTCGACTCGACGTCGGCCTGAATCGCGCGGCACCAGCCGGACAGCCTCAGCTCCCCGAACGCTCCGGCCTGGCCAAGCGCCACGCAGGCCCGCACGTACGGCACCTCGTGGAACAGGAAGGGAAACCCGATCTCGGACTGCGCCACCCCCAGCCGCCCCAGGTAGAAGTTGACCATCACCTTGCCGAACTTCGACAGCCCCGTCCGCGCGGTCTGCACTCCGTCCCGGTTGGTCACGTCGAGAAAGTGGATCGATGGCATGACCTCAGATTGACGAAGCGATCGACTATCGTCAATATTGATTAAATTCAATATTCCGAACGGACGAACCGGATTGCCCCATTGACCGATTTCCTGACTGCCGCCGAGGCGGCCCGGCGGCTTGGCGTCAAGCCCGCCACGCTGTATGCCTACGTCAGCCGCGGCGTCCTTAGCCGGACCAAGGCCGAGGACGGACGGGCCAGCCTGTTCAACGCGGACGAGGTTGAGCGGCTGGCCCGGCGCGGGCGGCCGCGCCGTCCCGTCGGCGCGCTTGACATCACGGTGGAGTCGGCCATCACCGAGATCACCGCAGGCACGCTGCGTTTCCGCGGCCTGGACGCCACTCGCCTCGCGGTCAGCCGCCCCTTCGAGGATGTCGCCGAGCTCCTCTGGACCGGCGAGTTTCCGGCTGTCCCTGGCCGGCCATGGCAGCCGAGCCCGGCGGGGCTGGCGGCCGGCCGGGCCGCGCAAGCCGCGGTGCCCGACGGAACGCTGCCGCTCGAGCGGATGCAGGTGATCGTGCCCGCGATGGCGACGACCGACTCGCTGCGGCTGCACCTCGACCCGTCCGCCGTGCTCGCCGCCGCCAGGAACCTCATCTCCGGGATGGTGGACTGCCTGCCGTTCCCGGCTTCCATCCCGGCTTCCACCCCGGCCCCCACCTCGGCGCCCGTCGCAGCCCCCACCCCGGCTCCTGACGCGCCGATCGCCGAACGCCTGTGGTCCAGCCTCTGCGGGCGGCGGCCCGCGGCTGGCCTGCTTGGCGCGCTGTCCGCCGCGCTCGTGCTGCTGGCTGACCACGAGCTCGCCGCCTCCACGCTGGCCGCCCGGGTGGCCGCGTCGGTGCGGGCGGATCCGTACGCGGTGGTCGGGACCGGGCTTGGCGCGATGAGCGGTGCCCTGCACGGCGGCGCGTCGCTCGGCGCCGAGACGTTGCTGGCCGCGGCCCGCGGCCCGGACGACGTTCCCCGGGTCGTCGGCGAACTGCTGCGGCGGGGCGAGAAGGTCCCCGGCTTCGGTCATTTCGTGTATCGCCACGGCGACCCGCGCGCCACCGTGCTGCTCGGCCTGGTGCGCCGCGCGGCACCGAAGTCCGCGGCGCTCGCGGTGGCCGAGGCCGTCCTCGCCGAGGTCAGGACCAAGGCCCTGCCCGCGCCGAACGTCGACTTCGCGCTCGCCACCCTGGCTCGCGTGGCGGGGATGGTCACCGGCGCCGGGGAGGCCATCTTCGCGATCGCCCGCACGGCAGGCTGGATCGCTCACGCCCTCGAGGCCTACGACGGCGACGGCCCGCTGCGCCCCCGCGCCGTCTACACCGGTCCTCCCGCGGTCCCAGACTAATCAGTGAGCCCGCGGATTCCAGACGGCGCCGGAACTCTCCGGCGACTGCGAGGTGACCGTGGCCGGGAACCAGCCAGCGGACGCCGGGCACCGCCGCTAGCCGGTCCAGCCCGGCCAGGTAATCGCCGGACTGCCCGGGCGGACAATAAGCCTCGTGAGGCCGGCCCCTTGGTTCGGAATTTGTCCCGCAGCGGCGCAGCGCTCCGGATGCCCTGAGCGTCTCTCAGGTATGGAAGCCGATCCGGCGGATGTCATTCACAGCCCAGGGCCATGGCCCGACCAGGCCGTCGACCGTGCTGCGACGGAGGGCTCGGCCCAGTATGTGACCGAGCTGTTCCTGGCGCATCACCTGGAACTGGTCCGGCTGGCCGTGCTGGTCGTGGGTGATCTGGCCACCGCGGAAGACGTCGTGCAGGACGCCTTCGAGCAGTTGCACCGCCGCTGGCGGACCCTGCGCAAGCAGTCGAGCGCCCTGGACTACGCGCGATCCGCCGTGCTGAACGGCAGCCGGTCCGTACTGCGCCGTCGCTCGCTCGCCCGCAGGCACGCGGCCCGGATCGCCGCGTACGGTCATCAGGCCGCCGACGCCGCGATCGGTTTCGAGCAGCGCAGCGAGCTCATCGAGGCGTTCCGGCTGCTGCCCGCCAGGCAGCGTGAAGTGCTCGCCCTGCGCTACTACGTGGACATGAGCGTGGCCGACGCAGCGGCCACGCTGCACATCAGCGAAGGCGCCGTCCGCTCGACCGCCTCCCGTGGCCTTGATGCGCTGGCTCGCATCCTCCCATCCCGTTCCTCGAAGGAGCCGTGAGGCATGCCTGACATCGAGAACCTGCTCCGCGAGGAGCTGAGGAGCGCGGCCGAGCAGGTCCAGCCCGAACTGCTCAGGCCGCTCCAAGTCCCCACCCGGCCGCCCGCCCGCCCGCCCGGCTGGCGGCCGCGCCTGCTCCCGCTCGCGGCCGCGGCCGCGGTGATCGCCGTCATCACGGCGGGCGCGCTTGTCGCGGGCCTGACTACCGCCCACAAGCCCGCTGCCGCCGGATCAGCCCCGGTCGCCGGCCTGCCGCGCTTCTACGTCACGACCGGCTTCACCCCCGACGGCCGCGGGGTACAGGCGGTAGTCCGCACGTCCGCCAGCGGGCAGGTCGTCGGTACCGTCCCTGTGCCGTCGACCGGCCCTGTGGAGTGGGCCGACTCTGGCGGCACCTTTGTCACCGCCGCCGCCGATGACCGCAGCTTCATCATCGGAGCCTACGAAGGCCAGGAACCAGACAGCGTCGGCGGCGGCTTGGACCTCCGCCTGTTCCGGTTCGCTATCTCCGCTGCCGGTAAGCCCGGCCACCTGACCGAGCTGGCACCCGCTCCGATGCGCAACGAGACCACGGAGGGCATCGCGCTGTCTCCCGACGGCAAGCTGCTCGCGGTCTCGCTGATGCGCGACTCCCCGGCGGACGCCGTCGGCGCCATTCAGGTCCTCGACCTGGCCACCGGGACCACCCGGACCTGGACCGCGCCGGCCCACAGCGTGTATATTCCCGGGCCGCCCTCCTGGGCGGACGGCAGCCGGGTGATCGCGTTCACCTGGCTGCGCTCCACCCAATCTGGCCTCATGTCCGCGCCGCGGGGAATCCGGCTGCTCGACACCGCCGCGCCAGGCGACAACCTGGTGGCGGGCACGGTGATCGTCCCGAGCGGCGTGGTCGCCGCCGGTTCCATCGTGAGCGCGATGATCACGCCCGACGGGCGCGATGTCATCGTGGTCACCTGGCGTGATCTGACTCCGCGGGCCAGTACCCACACCGTCGTCGTGCAGTTCGCCGAGGTCCAGGCCAGCACCGGCAGGCTGGTCCGGCTGCTCCGTACCCAGACGGAACGGTACAACCAGGTCAACGTCATCACCGTGGAGGACAGCCTCGGTGTCCTGTCGCTGAGCCCGCAGGGACGGTACGCCCTGGTCCAGGGCACCCAGTTCGGCTGGCTTGACGTCGGCGGCCCCGACCCGGGCCGGTTCACGCCGCTGCCCGCGGTCCCGGCCGGCCAGTACGTCAACTTTACCGCCTGGTAACCGGGAGGTCATTCGCCGGTGGCACCGTCGATCTGCTCGCGGAGCAGGTCGGCGTGGCCCAGGTGCCTGGCGTACTCCTCGATCATGTGCAGGTAGATCAGGCGCAGGGACATGACCTCGCCGTCGTGGCTGAACGTGTCGTCAAGCGACGCATGCGCCACGGCCGCGTCGACGAGCTTGAACTCCTCGGTCAGCCGGGCGTAGTCGGCGGCGGCCCGGTCCGGGTCGACCCGCTCGAAGTCGGCCGCGTTGTCCGGGCCGAACGGAGGGTCGACAGGCTCACCCGCGAACCGCTGGCGGAACCAGGTGCGCTCCACCTTCGTCATGTGCCGGATCAGCCCGAGCAAGGACAGGCCCGAGGGTGGCACGGTCTGCCCGGCGAGCTGGGCGCCGGTCAGCCCGGCGCACTTGTACAGCAGCGTCACCCGGTGCCAGTCGAGGAACGCCTGCAGCATCGGGCGTTCGGGGCCGGCGAGCGGGCCGTCCGGCCGCTCCACATCTGGGGCTTTCCATGTCACGACGCCCATCTTGCCACGCCGGCCGGGCCAGTCTTGCCACGCCGGCCGGGCCGCCAGGCGGACCGCCCGCGACGCCCAGGTGCACTATATTTCGGTCGATGCAGGTGAACACGGAGCGGCCCGCAAGTCTAGCCGCCAGGAGCTGGCTCAATCTGACGGCGATCGACGGGCCGGTCACCGACCTGTGCCCTGATTACGCGGCGTTGATCATCGTCGCCGAGGGGCTGCGGCCCGGACCTTGCGACCAGGCCACCGAGGCGCTGCTGACCGAGGCCGAGGCGTCCGCCCGGGCCGCGCTGGCCGGCCGGGCCGCCAGCGAGCTTGGGCCGGTCGCCGCCTGGCGGGACGCCTACCAGGCCTTCGGGGCCAAGCCGAAACGGACAAGGCCCAGCGTAGAGGCGCTGCTGCGCCGGGTCGAGGCCGGGCTGCCGCGGATCGACCGGCTCACCGACATCTACAACGCGATATCGGTGAAACACCTGCTGCCGATCGGTGGCGAGGACCTCGGCGCGTACCGCGGCCCGGCCCGGCTGGTGCGCGCGGCCGGGGACGAGCCGTTCGACACCATCCGCGACGGGCAGCCCGTGACCGAGCACCCCGAACCCGGCGAGGTGGTGTGGCGAGACGACGCCGGCGTGACCTGCCGGTGCTGGAACTGGCGCCAGTGCGTCCGCACCCGGATCACTGAGGCCACCGTCAGCGCGGTGTTCATCCTCGACGGCCTCGCCGCGCTGGGCGAGGGCGGACTGATGACCGCCGGGCAAGATCTGGCCGGCCAGCTGACCGCGCTCCATCCCGGTGCCCGGCTCAGCTGGCGGCGGATCGGGGCCGGTCCCGCGGCTTCCTGTCCAACGGCTACCGGCGCAGGGCCGGACGCTCAGGCGGCCGCGTCGTGATCTCGACGGCGCCCTTGTAGGCGACACCCCGACGTGTATACCTGTAGGCCACCGCGAGGAACGTGGTGACCGGGCCGCTGAGCTCGGCCGCCCGCAGATCGAGCCAGCCGCCGCCCTTGTAGACGACGGCCGTGTAGCGCTCGGGAACCCGCCAGCGCCCGGACCGCCGGACCGAACCCTTCAGCGCGATCGCGATCGCGAACCGGCCAGGCCCGGGGCCCGGAATCGGCGGCGTCGACGCCGCGCCTCCCTGTACCCGCTGCGCGACCGCGTCCCTCTCCCGGTCCGACGCGCGGGTCGCGAGACTGTCACCCAGCGGCTCCCCGACCCCCGCCGCCCCCGCTAGGCTCTCGGGTCCTCCTGCGCCCCCGTCGACTACCTTCATGGCATCCCCTTCCAGCATGGCTAAAACGAGATGTATCGTAACCAGGTCTGAAGCAAGCTGATGCATGATAGGCACTCATGAGACACAAACGCGCCGTCGAGAAGCTGCGGATCCTCGCCGAGGCGTGTGAGCGCGTGAAGATCTTCTGGTTCGACACCGAGCCGTTCCTGAAGGCCGTGTATGCCTTCGGCGATGTGGTGGACGGAGCCGACCCGTTGGAGGCCGTTCAGGTCGCGGTCGCGATCAACCTGCCCCCAGGGGAAGTCCCGTGGGAATCCAGCCCCGAAGGCACCGACTGGCTGGCGAACGAGTTGCGGCTCAGTAAGGGCGGCTTCATGTACTTCTGGCGGTCGTACCTGGACCCGGTCTGGAATCACTACATCCGCGGCCCGGTGCGCATCTGGTCTGTCGATGGCGGTCCCGACGAGCGGGCGCTCACGGCGCTGGAAGCCAGAGACTCCGGGTCGCTGATACGGCTGATCCCTGAGCCGCCCGATGAGCGGCTGCAGCTCCGCGAAGACCTGGGCGCGGCGCTATCTCATCTGCGCGAGGTCCGCGACAAGTACTGGGATCATGGCTGGCGACGCGAGCACCGCGGCTACGGCCGCTACCCGGAGAACGAACTGTGGGATGCGGTCGAAGGCTATCTCGACCTGCTTGACGCCTCCCGGTTCGGTCATCCGGACCCCTGAGGTCTCTGTGACCGGTGCCCGCGCGGGCTAGGACAAGTATGGCGGCGTGCCGACATTGTCAGTCATCCATTCCCTGGCGGGTGGATTGATGCCGGCAGAGCAGCGGCAGCACGCGCAGATCTTTCGGCCGCCCGGCTGACTCTTTGGACCGGATCACGTCGCCAAGGTCTGCGACAATCACCTCAACCTCATCCAGGCTCACCGTGAAGTCGGCGTGATGAGCTGCCGCTCCCACTCCCGGCGGGCGTGCGGACCCAGCAGTCGCCGCAACCGGGGCCACACGCTGACCAGTGATTCGCGGTGGACGAACCGCTCAAGATCCTCTCGCTGTGCCTCTGCAAGGAGCAGCGCGTACAGGACCAAGCGCTGATCTTCTTGGCTCACGTCGTACACACGGCGCCCCGACCAAGCCAGATGCAGCGGCAGCTCAACCTCGCCGACAGCAGGCCCCCTAAGGTCTTCCAGAGACAACGGCAGGCGGCGCTCATACTCCTCCCATCGCGATGGCAAGGCACCGTGTCCGCTGACACATACGGACGATTATCCTCCTTGAGGCGTGTCACCAGCACCCGGCACGCCGTAACCTCGCTCACCATGCACCTGGCGACCCGCGCCAGATCCCGCCCCTCGGGTGATGCGCGGCCATCTACCAGTGCAGCAAGCTCTGCGATGATGAACCAGCATCCTGGAGTATTTTTTCCCAGCTCAGTAGCTATACCTGCAGGCGTCCCCACAGGATTGGCGTGGCAAGTAAAGGTCACCGGCGAACAGTGACCATGCCGAAGCGGACTCCCAGGACTGGGAAGAGCTGGAGCGGGAGCTGCACGCGAACACGGCGACGGGACATCCTTCGAGGTCATCGCCCGGTGTCGAAGCACTGGGCGGCCGGCTGGACCTAGTCGCCGACTTCGGTGACCGCATCGTCCGGCTGCCTGTCAGCGACACCGCCCACGCCGCCTGACCACCGGGTCTGCTCGGGGCTGCGGCGTTGGCCCGCCCCAGCTGGCGGAGCGCGCCGGCCACCGGGCTGATATTGCCTGGCGGGCCTGGCTGCGGTTCTGCCATGATCCGCGGATGACCGGAATCGCGGCGGCGGGCGCCGCAGAGCTGGACGCGGCGCTGAACAGGTTCGTCATCGGGGACGGGCTGCCGGGCGCGGCGGCGGGGGTCGTTCACGGGGACGAGCTTGCCTGGGCGGCTGGCGCGGGGTTTGCTGACACGGGCGCGCAGGTGGCCAGTGATCCGGGGACGCTCTACCGGATTGCCTCTATCACCAAGACGTTCACCGGTACGGCCGTCATGCAGCTACGTGATGCGGGGCGGCTCGACCTGGATGATCCGGCGGTGAAGTACCTTCCTGAGCTGTGCGGCGCCGTCAGCCCGTTCGCGGCGATCGAGGCCGTGACCATCCGGCGGATGCTCTCGCACGAGTCGGGGCTGGCTACTGAGCCGCCAGGGACAGACTGGTCGGTTCCGGTCTACCAGGGCGACCCGCAGCTGACCCTGGCGCGACCGGGCGACATTGTCCTGATGCTCCCGCCGAACGCGCAGCACAAGTACTCCGATCTTGCGTATCAGCTGCTCGGCGAGATCGTGACCCGGGTGAGCGGAATCCCGTATCCCCGGTACGTACGTGACCTGATACTCGACCCGCTCGGCATGTCAGCGACGGGCTTCGAGCCGCTCGACGAGCCGCTGCTGAGCCGCCGCGCCGTCGGCTACAGCAGGCGGCCTTTCTCTGACGAGCTGGACCCGGAGCCAGCGTTCCCGCCAGTGTGGGCCGAAGGCGGCCTGTGGTCATGCGTACAAGACCTGGCCCGGTGGATCGCCTTCCATCTGCGCGCCTACACCGGGCCGGCCGCGGACTCGCCGGTTCTGGCAGCAGCCTCACTGCGGGAGATGCACAAGCCCCGGTACCTGGCTGACGATGACTGGACGAGCGCATGGGGCATTTCCTGGTGCGCGGATCGCCAGGACGACGTCAGCACTCTGGCGGTCTTCCCGGTTTCACCACCAGTGTGTGCTTCGATCCCAGGCAGCAGGTCGGCGCCATCGTCCTGCACAACGGAACCTGCTTTACCGCAGAGATTGCCCGCGAGCTGGCTGTGACCGCTCGCCGTCTGGCCGGGTCCGCACCTTCAGCGGCAGCGGTGCCAGCGCCAGCGCAGTACCGGCCGCTGCTGGGCCTTTACGTGCGGACCGGTCTGGGCGGCGGGGTGCTGAGCCTTGAGTGGCGAGCGGGGAAGCTGGCCTTCCTCATCCCGGAGATCCCCTCCTGGCAGCTGGCACTGGAGCCGACCAGTAGCCCCGACGTGTTCATCGCGGGACCAGGATCTGACTTCTCCAGCGAGAACGTGATATTCCGGCGTCACGGTGACGGCCGCGTTATCTCCGTGCTGCTGGTCCAGGGCACCTACTTGCGACTGGATCACCTGCCATCCCCGGTCGCCTGGTAGCGGCCGAGGATCTGCCGCGCAGTCCCGATGAGCTGGCCGCCGCACCGCATCCACCGGTGCCGCCTCGGCGACAAGGCGCGGGGCGACCCGGTGACCGGGTGAACCGCTTCACGACGGCGGCCGTGCGCCGTGGCCGCCTTCGCGGCGGTGGTCTCCGGGGGTCACGAGGCCTGCCTCGTAGGCGGTCACGACCGCTTGCGCTCGGTCGCGCAGGTTCAGCTTGGTGAAGATCCGCCCGATGTGGGTCTTGGTGGTTTGCTCGGCAATCATCAGCTGCTGGCTGATCTCAGCGTTTGACAGGCCTCGGGCGATTGAGGCAGAGCACTTCGGTTCGCGTGGCGTGAGCGGGTCCAGTACGGGACTGCTGGCGGGCCTGCGCCGGAACTCGGAGAAACGCTCGATGAGCCTGCGCGTGACTGGCGGGGCGAGCAGCGCGTCGCCCGCGGCGACGACCCGTACGGCGTTGAGGAGTTCCGCGGCGGGCGCGGCCTTGAGCAGGAAGCCGCTGGCCCCGATCCGCAGCGCTTGGTAGATGTACTCGTCGAGGTTGAAGGTGGTGAGCATGATCACCCTGGGCCGGGCGATATCGCCCGGCCTGGGCGACTGCGGCCGGCCTCGAGCGAGCTGCAAGAGCGCCGCTGATGGTGACGGCAGCTTCTCGACATCATGCGGTTGTGTCATGTCGTGCGCCCGATCTAGATGATGTGCTCACAGTCAGGCTCCGTGACACCTGGTGCTGGCGGCTTGCCCGCGCCTGCGTGCTCAGATCGAGCTGATGGCACCGCCGTCAACCGGGATCATCGCGCCCGTGATGTAGGACGCGGCGGGGGAGAGCAAGAAGGCGGCAGCTCGCCCGAACTCCTCGGGCTCGCCGTACCTGCGCAGCGGGATGTGCTCAGACAGGCGGGCGCGTACCTCGTCTGGATCTCCGCGCAGGGCATCAAGTTCACGGACCCTGTCGGTGGCGATCCTGACAGGCAGCAGCCCGTTGACCCGGATCCCGGCCGGGCCGAGTTCGCCGGCGAGCGTCTTGACCACCCCGGCCAGACCCGGGAACAGCCCGTTGGAGATGGCCAGTTCCGCGAGCGGCACGCGCACCGAGGAGGCCAGCACGAAGACGATCGAGGCGCCCGCCCCGGGGATGGAGCCGGGCGCCGTGCCGCCGTCGCCCCGGCCGCCCAGATCGGCCGCGAGAATCCGGGCGAGCCGGACAGCGCCGAGGAAGACGCTCTCGAACGCGGACCGCCACGCTTGGTCCGTCGTGGTCGCGATGGTTCCTGGCGGCGACCCGCCCACGCTGATCAGCGCGCCGTCCAGGCGGCCGAAACGGTCCCTGGCCGCCGCGATCAGCCGACCTGGGGTGGCCGGATCGGCGTTATCCGCGACGACCCAGGCGGCAGCATCGGCCGTGGCGGCTTTCTGCGCGAGGCGTGCCGCGGCCGAGGAGGCCGTAGCCTCGTGCGGAGCGCTGAGCATCACGCGGGCCCCGTCTGCGACAAGCAGTTGCGCCGCCGCGAACCCAAGACCGCGGCTGCCGCCGGTCACGAGGTAAACCCTGCCGTGCAATCCAAGATCCATCCGGCCATTCTGCCCGGCTGGCGGCGGGTTGCGCAGCTGTGATCCGCCGCAGCCCAGCCCTGTTACCTATCGTTACGATGACACGCGCAACTATGGGCGGCTGGGCCACGTCGAGCCGTCCCGGCGGGACAATCCGAACCGTCATAGTCACGGACTGCCGGAGCCCAGTAGAAGAGGTCTCACCCCAAGGTCGAATTCCGCTGGAAGGCTCCACGTGATCGCCTATCGTGCCACGCTTGACGTCCCCGGGGAACTGGCGCAGTTCACCGCGCGGCTGCTGCTGGCGGCGCGGCACCCCGCGGGGCAGCCGGGCGCTGAGCTGTTTCTGGCAGGCGGTGCTGGGGTTGCGGTGGTTCCGCGACCGGGTAACCCCTGATGCGCTGGCCCGCGATCACGCTGAGAGTGCCCATGGCTCGGAGTGTCGCACCGGGTGCCGACAAAATGGCCAGGGCCGGCCACCCGGGCAGCGCCGCGGACAGTGGTAAGCCCGCCTTGGCAGTGGCAGCAGCGACCGTCACTCAGATGTCAGACCCCGCAGAAAAGTGGCCAAATCGCCGCCTTCTAGCGCGGCAAAGGCGCGAGGAAGACAGTATCCGCAACCAATTCCCAGCTCAACAGCTATATATGCGAATGCGAACTCACTCCGCCATGCAAGCGATAATGACACACATCGTCCATCAGAGATCATTTCCCAGGATCCGGTACTGCTACCCTCGCTGGGCCGGTCTCTGGCTCTGGCTCCGGACCTGGTTCATAGGTCTGTGCGAGGTCGGGGTACTCCGCCCGCATGATGGCCATCGCCTGCTCTTCCAGGAGCGGCACTTCGTCCTGAGCGATCTTCCAGACAACCGCCCAGTCAACGCCAAAGTATTTGTGCACCGCGAGATTGCGGAAGGCCCGGATCTGCCGCCAGGCTACGTCAGGGTACCGGTCCCGCAGGATATCCGGAAGCGCGCTGGCGGTCTCTCCCAGCAGGAGCAGCCGGTAGACGACCGCGTCCCGCCGCACCCGGTCCTGGTCCCACTGCTCGCGGCTTATGCCGTCCAGGTACTCCCGGATAGCCCGCGTATTGTCGACAAGATCGGCGACGTACAGTTCATCACGCCGCATACAGGACCTGCGCGTCGGCGAGGACCTGATCCCGGATCACCCGGTGCAGGCCCTCCTTCGGGACGAGGTCTACAGGCCGGCCGAAGAGCTTTTCCAGGTCCTCCTGCAGAGCGAAATACGACATACCCAGGTCATTGCCGGGGACGCGCACGTAGAGCAAGTCCACATCACTGTCCGGCCGCGCATCGCCGCGCGCAACCGACCCGAAGACCGACAGCTCCGCTATGCCGTACTTCTCGCACAGCTCGGCAAGCCCCAGTCCCAGAGCCCTGATCTCGTCCAAGGTCACGCGTCACGCTCCTCCCTCGGCCTGTACAGGAGTCTACGGCGCTGCCGCAGCGGACTCAGGGAACCGGACGCAGCCGGACACGGAAACCGCAGTCCGCCGCCCGCCACCACAGCCGGGGCGGCCTGGTGGACTGAGCCAGTATGTATCCGCCGTTTTCCAGATCAGCGGCCATATATGCGAATGCAGCCGTAATCCATCGTGCAAAACGATAATGACACACATTGTCCGCCCGGCTCCTGGAAGGAGCCGGCATGTACGAGGATTCGCTTCGCGACGGCGGCCGTTGTGTGCGCCGTGGCCGCCAGCGCGGCGGTGGTGCCTTACTCCCAAAGCTACGGGTTGGGCCGGGCGCACGGCCAGGAAGGCGCGGCGGCCCGGCTGCTTTCGTTGTCTGTGGACGGGCTAGCCGGCCGTCACGCTACTCCTGCCGCCACCGGGCCCGGCCGAACATGGTCCCGTACATCTGGTTCCCGTAGCGACCCATATACGCCCGCTGGGACGGGCCGGCCTGGTCGATGGCGTTGGCGTAGAAGACCGGCGCGCCGGACGGCGGCTGGAGCAGCGCGACCTGCGACCGGTCCAGGTCGCACCGGATATGGCCGGCGGTGATCATCGCCACCTTGTCCGCCTCGACAAACCGCAGGTCATTGTGGCGGAACGTCTCAAGGAAACGGGCGGCGGACTGGTGACCCATGCTGAGCTCGCGCTGGATCCTGCGCTCGGCCCAGCCTCCGCCGCCCACCCACACCACGATGCCCTCGAAGATGTCTTCCTCTTCCACCGCGAGGACATGCTCCAGGATGCCAAACTGCTCGCCGTCCTTGGTCAGCACAGGAACACCGAGCGTGACACCCTCGTAGGAGGTCTGGAATTCATCGTCTATAACGGATAACGCTACAGGTAGCGCCAGGATCGCCGCCGCCGCGACCGCGATCCACCTGTCCTGGGTGGTCAAGATGGCCATGTTCTGTCAGCGGCGCAGGCCGGCCGGCGCGTCCGGGATCAGCCACAGACTCGGCTGTCGGCGGCATTCTGCGTGACCGTTCCGGGTGTCCTCGACCCGCTTTTATGGATCCTCAGGAGATGCGAGACACGTGGCCGTTTCCCAAGCACGAGAATGGCCGGTATGGCTGAACGCTTCGTGATCCCCGATGACCTGGCGCGGGCGGCTGCCAGCCAGGGACATGAGGATTGGCTCGCCAGGCTGCCGGCCCTGGTCGCGCGGATCGCCGCCGGCTGGCAGCTCGAAATCGGTGACCCCTTCCTTCCTGGTGGCGCGACCGCCTGGGTGGCCCCAGCCCGCGATGATGCGGGCAAAGACTTCGCGGTCAAGGTCGGCTGGCCGCACCCGGAGGCCGCGCACGAGGCTGACGGCCTTCGGACGTGGGACGGAGCCGGGGCAATACGTCTGTGCCGGGTAAAGGAGCTAGCGGAGGCGACGGTGCTTCTCCTGGAGCGGCGCTGGCCGGGGACACAGCTGCGGGCCTGGCCTCCCGAAGAGCACGATCTGGTGATCTGCGGCGCCTGTGGATGACGCCCCCTCCCGGCCACGGCTTCAGGCCTCTTTCGGATATGTGCGACCGCTGGGCCCATCGATACGAGGAGCGGGGCCCAGCCGAAAGGAGCTGCCTGGAAGCGCCGCTAGCGAAGGAAGGCATCCGCCTGCTCCGTGAGCTCCCGCGCAGCGGCGGCGATGCCCTGCTCCTTCATACCGATCTGCACGCCGGCAACGTCCTGGCCGCCGAGCGCGAGCCGTGGCTCGCCATCGACCCGAAGCCCTACGCCGGAGACCCCGCCTACGACGTGACCCAGCACATCTTCAACGGGGTGTTCCTGCAGGGGGGCGACGCCGAAGCCCTCGCCTCCGCGATGGCGCGCCTGCTCGATCTCGATCTCGATCTCGACCGGATCTTGCGCTGGCTCTTTGCCCGGGCGGTCGAGGCATCGCCGTACTGGGACGGAATGGCCGACCTGGCCCAGACCCTCTACTCCCGCCTGACCTGAGCAGCATGCAGCCAAGAACTCGCCGCTGACAGGACCGGTGCCTATGGCATTGACGAGGCGCAGTTACTGGTCGCTGCCACAACAGGGGCGTCCCCAGTGATCAGGAAAATCCTCGAATGGAACTCTCCCCATCTGCCGCGGCGTGAACGACACAATCACGGGCTCGATTCACTCGGCACGCGTGCATATTCGGCAGGGCTGCGCCGTTCTTCCAGGTCATGGGTGTATCTGCGAGTCCAGCCATGGCCCGCTCTGCAGGCACCATCATCGGTGTAAGCAGGCCGAAGGCTGGCGCAGCCCGCACCCGGCATCCTGATCTGGAGCACCCCCTGCGGGCGGAGCTACGTCACCACCCCCACGCAGTACGCAATCGTGCGACGTGAGGTCGCACATGTTTGTGAGTGAACTCGCAGACTGGAGGGCCGACATGACGTTGGTGTCGGCGGCGTAGTTCCAGGCTAGTGCTCGAAGCCTGTCCCCGCCCGCCCTGGCGTGCGTGCGCGGGTCCTGCCCGCGTGGGTGCGGAGCCCAGGGTAAAGCCCGAGGGCGCCCGAGTCATCCGGGGCCACAGGTGAGTGTCGGAAGGCCAATCATCGTCAGCCGCCGTGATCGATCCAAGACAAAATGTGTTCGCGGTGTGTCGCCAGTTCCGGATGTGGTTTACTGCCGTCCCTGCTCTGGGTGACCCGGCCCGGAATTAGCTCAGGCCGGCGATATGACTGCAGTTTCGGGGGTGATAGCACCCGGAATCGTAAACATATACGGATAAAGGTCCCTCCGGAGAGGATCGAGGGAACACAGGAACCTTCATCAGGGAACGAACTACCGCAAACCAGGCAGCCGCCGATATCGCGGGTACCGGGGACAGCCTGCTCAGCCCGGCACGCCCCGGCCCATACATGAGCCAATGGCGCTCATAAAAACTGAGCAGCCATGAAATTTTTCTTCGCCGCTCCCGTTGACGGCCGCTTACCGCGAATTCTGCCTCGTTTTGCGCTTGGATTGAGCATAGTATGCTCAACTTAATTGAGCATCGCAGATTGCCGCCCTTGGCGCCGGGTGTCAGGATCCGGTGGCGTGAGGAGTGAATGGCTGCGCCGCCATGTCGGCCTGCTGGCCGAGCGGAACTTCCGGCGGTTCTACACCGGCTACGTGACCTCGCTGCTCGGCTCGTCGATGTCGACGGTGGCGATCGCCTGGGCGGTGCTGGACAGCGGGGGTGGCGCGACCGGCCTGGGCTACGTGTTCAGCGCCGGGGTGGTCTCCCAGGTGCTGATGCTCGCGTTCGCCGGCGCGATCGCGGACCGGCTCGGACGGCGGCGGGTGATGCTGGCGGCCGACGTGCTGCGCGGCGCGGCGCAGGCCAGCCTGGCGGTGGCACTGTTCGCCGGGCGCCCCGCGATCTGGCTGTTCGTCGTGCTGGCCTGGCTAAGGGGAACGGGGGAGGCGTTCTTCTCACCGGCCCTGTCCGCGCTGACGGTGGAGATCGCGCCGCCGGAGCAGCTGAGCAACGCCAACGCGCTGTACGGGCTGGCCACCTCGGCGACCAGGATCGCCGGGCCGGCGCTGGGCGGGGTGCTTGTCGCCGTCGCCGGTCCCGCCGTGGTGGTGGCGGTCGACGCCGCGTCCTACCTGGCCAGCGTGCTGGCCCTCAGCCTGCTCCGGATACCCCGGGCCGAGCAGGCGGCCGCTGGCGGCCGGTCGCGCCCCACCCTGTTCTCGGACATGGCCGAGGGGTGGTCAGATTTCCGGTCGCGGAGCTGGCTGTGGGTGGTCACCGTCCAGTTCGCGTTCTTCAACCTGATCACCTGGGCGCCCTGGATGCTGCTCGGGCCGGTCGAGGGACACTCGTACCTGGGTGGCGCCGCCGTCTGGGGTGCGATCATGGCGGCGCAGGGTGCGGGCGCGATCGTGGCCGGGCTGGCTTGCCTGGGCCGCCGTCCTGGCCGGCCCATGGTGATCGCGACCATCGGCACCATCTGTTACGCATTGCCGGACATCCCGATGGCCCTGCACTCGTCCGCGGCCTGGGTGGGGGCGGCCGCGTTCGCCTGCGGAGCCGGCGCCGCGGTGTCCAATGCCTTCTTCGGCACGACCCTGCAGCAGCAGGTGCCGCCTGACCGGCTCGCCCGGGTCAGCTCGCTCACGTTGTTCCCCGCCTACGGCATCGGGGTCATCGGGTACGCGATCGATGGCCCGCTTGCGACGGTGCTCGGCGCCCCGGTGGTCTTCGGCGTCGGCGCCGTATACGGCCTGCTCAGCAGCGCCGCCGTCCTGACGCTGCCCTCCGTCCGGAGCCTGGCCTGGCGCGAGCAAGGGCCAGCGCGGCTAGGGCCGGCGGGTGACGCCGCGGAGGGCGGCGAACGCGGCCAGTCGCGCGACCACGGTGATGACGACCGCGACCGGGAGAACTTGAGCCAAGTCACCGGCCGGAGTGAAGGCGACGACGCCGAACGCGACGGCGACCCCGCCCACGGCCAGGCCCAGCGCCGCCGCGACCCGCGGAGCGCGCAGGGTCCGGCGGACCAGCAGCCGGGCCGGACGCGGGAGCCGCAGCACCATCCAGGCGAAGCAGGCGATGGTGACCAGCACCAGGGCGCCGAGGCCGATCACGAAGGGCAACCGGTCCACCCGAGTCACCGCCGGGATCCAGATGAGGATCAGCGCGATCAGCGTGAACACGTAGATCGTCCTTGACACCGTGCGCAGCAGCACCACGTCGATGTTCCTGCTGTAGATGCGCTCGTCTGGGGCGGCGCGGGCCGCGCTGATGAAATGCCTGATCGCGCCAGCCGTGTCATGCCGCCTGAGCCTGATCCGGCCCAGCTCGTTCATCGCGCCGCTGTGCGCGGGATCGAGCGCGAGGGCTCGTTCCTGGTGCTCACGCGCATGCCCCAGGTCGCCGCGGGCCAGACTCACCTTGCCGGAGAGGAAGTGCACGTCGGGCTCGTTCGGAGCCAGGCCACGGGCCCGCGCCGCCGCCTCGGTGGCGACGTCGAACCGCTGCGCCGCCAGGGCGGCCTGGGCCACGCAGACGTGCGTCTGCCAGTAGCCGGGCGCAAGCCTGCACGCCTCGTAGGCCGCCCGCAGCGCGGCCGGGTAGCTGGCCAGGTGGACCAGGGCGTTGCTGGCCAGCCGGTGTGGCCACTCGTCGGCGGGATCGAGGGCCACCGCCCGCTTGGCGGCGGCGACCGCGTCCGAGTAGCGCTCCCCGCCCAGGTGCGCGCGGGCCATCAGGCACCAGGCCCGGCTGCTCTCCGGTTCGGCGGACACCACTCGGGCCAGCAGCGCGGAGGCCTCCTCGAAGCGCCTGACGTCGAGCATCGCCGACGCCCGGGCCAGCTCCTGCCGCAACTCGATCATCGGCGCTGACTCAAATCAAGCGGCGCTTGCGCAGGTAGGCGGCCAGGTCATCGTAGGTTCCGCCCTCGTTGGCGAACAGCGCCACGTTGCGGGCGGTATCGAACCAGGCGCCCAGCGACGGCTTGACCTCGGCGATCGCCGCCTCGAGGTCGGGTGTGCCGATCATCCGCGGCTCGCCGCGGCGGACCGAGTCCATCAGGGCCCGCTCGGCCGCCGTCTCGCAGATGTGCGCGATATCGGCGCCGGAGTAGCCGTCAGTCTGCTTGGCCAGCTTGGCCAGGTCGATGCCGGCCACCGGGCGGTCCTTCAGGTGGTAGCGGAACACCCCCTCGCGCGCGCTGGTGTCCGGCGGCAGGACCAGCAGCGTCCGGTCGAAACGGCCGGGCCGGCGCAGCGCGCTGTCCACGTCCCACGGGTGGTTGGTCGCCGCCAGCAGGAAGACACCCTCGTTGTTGCCCGAGATATCGTCCAGCTCGAGCAGCAGCTGGTTGACCGCGCTGCGCATCGGCGTGTGCCGCAGCTGCGAGCGCTTCTGCCCGATCGCGTCGACCTCGTCGAGGAACACCACGCACGGCGCGTTGCGCCGGGCGATCTCGAAAAGCTCGTGAATGTTCCGCTCGCTCTGCCCCACGAACATGTCGATGATGTCGGCGAACGACACCGCGATGAACCTGGCGCCAAGCTCGCCCGCCACCGCCCGGGCGATGAAGGTCTTGCCGCATCCCGGCGGCCCGTACAGCAGGAGTCCGCCGCGCAGTGACTTGCCGAACAGCCGGCGCAGCTCCGGGTTGCGCATCGGAGCCAGGAACGCCGCCTCCAGGCGCGCCTTCACCTCGGTCATCCCGGCCACGTCCGCGAGCGTGAGCCCGGTGTGCTCGGCGTCGTACGCGTCCGCCTCGTCGATTCCCGCCGAGGTCGAGTCCGCCGCGCCACCCTCACCGACGAACATGGCGGGTAGCACGTCGCGCAGCTCGTCTTCGGCCTGGGACCAGTCGTACTTGGCCGTCTTGCCCGCCTCGGGAGCCGCCGGGGGACGTGGCGGAAGTGCCCCGGTCCGTTCGGGAGAAATGTCAGCAGGATCGGACAGCGGCGGCACTGCGGTATCAGATGGCCCTGCGGTATCAGACGGCCCTGCGGTATCAGCTGGGACCGGGCCCGTCAGCAGGCTCAGCGCGCGGGTGTTCCCTGGGTCGCGCTGCAGCACGGCGCCGAGGTGCCGGACGGCCTCGTCGCGCTGGTCCGCCGCCAGCAGCAGCGTAGCCAGGTGCAGCCGGAGCGGCACATCGTCGGGCATGGCCTCGATTGCCTTGCGGAGGCTATCCAGCACGGTGGGTTCAGGTTGCATGCATCCGTCCGGGGTCGGTTCGCTTGTTACCAGTGCGCTGCTTACAGGGTAATGCGCCGCACCCGCCCCCCGCCCCCGGCGGTTAGGTCCACAGCGAGGTCACCGCGAGGCCGAGGTCAGCCAGCAGGCGGCGGAGCAGGGGCAGGGAGATGCCGAGCACGGTGCCGTGGTCGCCGTCAATCCCCTCGACGAACCAGCCGCCGCGTCCGTCCAGCGTGAACGCCCCGGCCACGGCGAGCGGCTCCCCGGAAGCCACATAGGCGGCGATTTCCTGCTCCGACGGCGTGCCGAACCTGACCTGGGTCGCGGCCACCGCGGCGGCGCGCTGGCCGGTGGCGGCGTTGATCACGCAGTGCCCGGTGACCAGGGTGCCGGTCCGGCCGGACATCTCGCGCCAGCGGTCGGCCGCCTGCGCCGCCGACGCGGGCTTGCCCAGCGCCCGCCCGTCCAGGTCGAGCAGGGAATCACAGCCGATCACCAGCCCCTCCGGCAGGCCGGAGGCGACCGCGGCCGCCTTGGCCTGGGCCAGCAGGCGGACAAGTTCAGCGGGGGTGTCCGCGGAGAACGCGCTCTCGTCGATGCCGCTGACCATGACCTTCGGCTCGAGCCCGGCCGTGCGCAGCACCGCCAGCCTGGCCGGCGAGGCCGAGGCAAGAACAATCGACGTCACGCCACCTGAGCCTATATAGGCCGCAGTCGTGATGGAGACGACGAAGCTCGCCCAGGTGGCGATGCTCGACAGCGAGTGCCTTCGCGGAGGTTTTGGGCCCCTATGGGATACCTTTTTCTCCATTAAGGATGAATATTCCACGTAGATTGTCGAGCCAGCCGTACTGGTAATCGAATTAATGATTCTGATGGGGTGGAACGGGATGAAGAGGGCTCAAACACTCCACGATCACACGGCAACTCGTTGCGCACCAGCTCATCCCGCGGCTCGGAACGCGGCTCGGAACGCGGCTCGGAACGCGGCTCGGAACGCGGCTCGGAACGCTGCCCGCGACCGGGACCCCGCCATAGCCTCCGCCCGAGGTGCTGCCCAGCCAGCACCAGCGCCACCAGCAACCCCGCGACAATCCCGTCGAGCCAGAAATGATTGGCCGTCACCACCACCACGAGCGTGGTGAGCGCGGGGTAACCCACGGCCAGCCAGCGCCACCGGCGGCGGGACGCGGTGATCACTGCGACGGCCACGATGATCGCCCACCCGACGTGGACCGACGGCATGGCCGAGTACTCGTCCGCGTTGAAGCCGCCGTGCCAGGTGTAGACGGACTGGCCGTAGCGCGCCGCGGTGTCGACCAGGCCGGTGCCGGCCAGCAGCCGCGGCGGCGCCACCGGGATCAGCTGCACGAGCAGGCTGGCCCCGGTGAACAGGGCCACGGTGTTCCTGACCGCGGGGTAACGGTCCCGGTGCCGGACGTACAGCCAGACCAGGCACACACCAAGCATCGGAAAGTGCAAGATGTCGTAATACAGGTTGAAGGCCTGAACCAGCGCCGGATGAGGCAGGAAGATCCGCTGCACGCTCGTCTCGCTGGGCAGGTGCGCCACCCGCTCGGCGTGCCACAGCCAGCGGGCCCGCCCCATGGCCCCAGCCTGGCTCATCACCGTGAACGAGGCGGCGAACTGCCACAGGCCGTACAGCCCGAACAGCAGGGCGGCCTCCGTGACCACACCGATCCGGCGTCCCCACAGCATCCTGGCCGCCAGCGCCACCACCGCCAGGCCGCAGCCCACGGTGATCGCGTCCGGCCAGGAAAGCATGACATTATGCGGCACGCCGAGCTCCCGATTCAGGTCACCTCAGAGCATCCCTGCGATGATCGTACGTAACGCGGAAGGCATCCTCCGGTCGGCTCCCCGTCCGGCGTCAGGCCATGCCGTTACGGCTCAGGCCGGAGGGGTCGGGCTCGGCTTGCGGCAGGGACACATCGCCGGTCACGTCCGCGGCCAGCCGCACCCGGTCCCCGTCGACCAGCCGGACCTCGTTACCTGGCAGCACCCGGTCGTCGTTGACGAAGGTGCCGTTGGTCGAGTTCTCGTCCCTGATCGAGGCGTGCCCGGAGTCGTCGACCTGGACCGTGGCGTGCCGCCGCGACACGTTGTCGAAGCGGTCGAAGGCCGCGGCGACCAGGGACTCGGCCGGGTCCCTGCCGAGCAGGACAGAGGTTCCGGCCGGGATGTCCACGTTGCCGGTGGGGAAGGTGATCCGCATGACCACGGGGGAGATACGCCGGCGTCGGCCGGTCGGCAACGGGTCTCCGCAGGTCAGGCAGACCACGTCAGCGGCGTCGGATACCGGGGCACCGCAGTTCGGGCAGAAGGCCGCCGGATTCAGGGGGTCTGATCCGGCCGCGATGAACCGCTGGGAAATGGTCGGGGTCGGCAGGTCATCGTCGGGTTCAGCGGTATGCGGCAGGTTCGCGCCGCACCGGAAGCAGATCAGATCCTCCGGCTGGACCTTGACGCCGCAATCGGGGCAGCTCAGGCTGGCCATAATCTCGCTCTCATGTCAGGTTTACGGGCCCACGTTAGACTACCGCCCCACGGCAGCCCTTGCTGGGTGTGCGAAGGTGTTCTCATGGTCAGTTATCAGCTCACGACGGAGCAGCAGGACCTGCGGGCTACCGTCGCCGAGTTCGCCCGGGACGTGGTGGCGCCGGTTATCGGGGGCTATTACCAACGCGGTGAGTTCCCTTACGACATCGTGGCCAAGATGGGCAAGCTCGGCCTATTCGGGTTGCCTTTCGGCGAAGAGTACGGCGGCATGGGCGGCGACTACTTCGCGCTCGGCCTGGCGCTGGAGGAACTAGCCAGGGTGGACTCCTCGGTCGCCATCACGCTGGAGGCCGGGGTGTCGCTCGGTGCCATGCCTATTTACCTGTTCGGTACCGCCGAGCAGCGGCAGCGCTGGCTGCCCGAGTTGTGCACGGGCGAGCGACTGGCTGCCTTCGGCCTCACTGAGCCGGGGGGCGGGTCCGATATCCCCGGCGGCATGCGGACCACGGCCACGCTTGCGGACGGTGAGTGGGTGGTGGACGGGACCAAGGCGTTCATCACCAACTCAGGAACGTCGATCACCTCACTGGTGACGGTCCTGGCGATCACCGGCCGGGACGATCGCGGCGGCAAGGAGATCTCGTCCATCATCATTCCGAACGGAACCCCCGGATTTGCCCCAGGTCCGGGATATTCCAAGGTGGGGTGGTGCGCTTCCGATACGCGCGCGCTGTCCATCACCGGATGCCGGGTCCCGGCGGAGAACCTGCTCGGCGAGCGCGGCCGGGGGTACGCCCAGTTCCTGCGGATCCTGGACGAGGGCCGGGTGGCGATTGCGGCGCTGGCCACCGGCCTGGCGCAGGGCTGCGTCGACGAATGCGTCAGGTATGCCGGGCAGCGGGAAGCGTTCGGCCGCCGGCTGGAGCAGCACCAGGCGATCCAGTTCACCATCGCCGACATGGAGACGCGGGTGCACGTGGCCCGGCTGGCGTGGTACGACGCCGCGGCCCGACTGGTGGCGGGCGAGCCGATCAAAAAGGAGTCGGCCATCGCCAAGCTGACCGCCTCGAACGCGGCCATGGACAACGCGCGGGCCGCGACCCAGGTATTCGGCGGCTACGGCTTCATGAACGATTCTCCGGTTGGGCGCTTTTACCGTGATGCGAAGGTCCTGGAGATTGGCGAGGGAACATCGGAAGTCCAGCGCATGCTTATCGCGCGTGAACTTGGCCTGGGCGGGTAGTCATAGCGGGTGGTGAGCGCGCTTGCACGCCCATCCTGATACGTGAATGGGTCCCCGCTGGGCAGGCGGCAGCACCGGCGGAGGGTTGGGTCGTCCAGCGCGGCGATCATCGCGTCGAGGTGGCGGGGGGACACCCGCAGGTCACGCACCCCCTTTCTCATCCCCGGGAGCGCGCAGCTCACATCGAAATCGAATGAGCTAACAAATAAGGATCTGATCGACGTCATTTTGGGCTAATTGGATAGCTTCTGGGCGGCGGCCGCACGAGCGGATGCCACGACGGGGAGAGTGGGGGCATGGCACGAACTCGATGTAACCCAGGGAGTTCGGCAAGTAGTTCGTGACGGTATTCCAGGACGTCATGGATTGCGAGCAGTTACTATGTGGTCACCGAAGAGTGCCAGGGTGCTTGATCATGGCTCGGTAGACGGCACGGTAAACCTACGCCGTGAAGAGTTCGTGAAGATCTCGCCGGTTTACTAGCGAATGCCCCGTGGCGCGCAGCCAGAAGATGATTATACGTCTTTACCCGTTTTGTAACGCGAGAGTGTGGCCTTGGCCGCTCTGTTGACCCGAGCAGCGGGGATCGTTGCGGAGGGAAAGAGGGGTACGTATGTTGTCAGGCTCGTGTGATGGCAGCCCGGCATACGTGCAGGTCAGGTTCGCCGATGCGAGGTGCGAACGTAGTGCGTAGACGATCGGCGGACAATCTCGGTGAGTCAGCTGGTGACACCGGGTCCGTCAACGGAGGCCAAGCCGACGGGGGAGGTTCAGGACTTCTAGCGGGAGGCAGCGCGGACGAAGTAAGCGCGGTCGGCCAACGGGGCGCAGGGTCCACGGGCTCGCAGCCCGCTATGGACCAGGCCCTGGCGGCACCGGCGGGTCAGAGCGTCCAGGCGGCATCGCCGACGGGATACGCGGGTGCCGGCGGCGAGGCGGGCTCGGGCTCCGCCATGCCCACGTCCCTGCCCGGCACCGGCCGTCCGTCCGCAGCTCCGCCGCGACGGCCGGCATCATTGGCCCAGTCACGGCTCGCGCTGAGCAACTGGCGGGTGCGCTGGCGGCTGGTGGCCGTAATCGCGGTCCCGACTTTAACTGCGGCGATCCTCGGCTCGCTGCAGATCTACGGCGACGTCAGCCACTGGAGCGACGCTGGGCGCGTCCAGCGCCTGGCCCAGCTCAACAGCGCGGTGGTGCAGCTTACCCAGGCGCTGGAAGACGAGCGGGACCTGTCGGCCGGCTACGCGTCGGCTTTTCCGGACCGGACAGGCGGTGCCGGGGCCGGCAGCGCGCAAGCTAACTCCCTAGCGCGAGCGCAGAAGACCACGACGGCCGACGTCAACGCCGTCGGCGCGCTCGCGAGCGGAGTGAACACCGCCGCCGGGTATCAGACGACGACCGTGCAGGATCTCACCACGCTGACCGACAGCCTCCTGGACCTCGGCTATCTCCGCCATGTGGTCACGACGTCGAAGGTGCCGGAATTCAAGGTCATCCAGGCTTACACCGAGAACATCATCATTCCCGCGAACACGTTCAGCGGCGCGACCGGTGTCGGCGCGAACGATGCCGAGCTGCAGGGCGACGTCATCACGCTCGGCGCGCTGCTGCGGATCGAGAACGAGACGTCGGTGCAGCGCGCGGTCCTGTACGCGGTGCTCAGCTCGCCGACGGGGACGGTGGGACCCGGCGACCTGACCTCCCTCAACCAGGCCTTCGAGCAGCAGGCGGCCGGACAGTCCGACTTCGACGCCGCCACGGGCACCCCTGAGCGGCAGGTTCTCAGCAACACCGTCAGCGGTGTGAGGGTCGACCTCGCTCGCTCCGAGGAAGACCTGGCCCAGTCGATGCTGGCCGCCAACCCGAACGCGTCGCTGACCGCGCATAACACCCTGAATGCCGCGACCTGGTACACGAATATGTCGGCCACCATCGGTGACACGCGCCAGGTCGCCAACCAGCTGACCGGTACCATTACCACCCGGGTCAACGCGCTGCGGTCCAAGGCCACCCAGACCCTGCTGGTCACGAGCTTGGTGACTTTGGTCTTGCTGCTGCTGGTGCTGCTGGTTTCCACGTTCGTGGCGCGGTCGCTGATCCGCCCGTTGCGTAAGCTGCGCAGCGATGCGCTGGATGTGGCTGGTCACCGGCTGCCGGAGATGGTGCGGCGGCTGAGCCAGAGTGA
>Ga0224557_1000851_pt1 | contig 31783 bp, 33 predicted proteins | sample 714S31014metaG_FD_180677 | JGI IMG/M metagenome (GOLD analysis project Ga0224557, IMG submission 180677) | Peat soil microbial communities from Stordalen Mire, Sweden - 717 S3 10-14 | ecosystem: Environmental > Terrestrial > Soil > Wetlands > Peat | place: Sweden: Norrbotten County, Stordalen... | reverse complement strand
CTGATCGAGCTCGCCACCGCAGGCGTCCGCCAAACTCGCAGCGACCAGCGCTTGCTCTTCGCCTTTCTGGGTCAGACAGGGCTGGCGCTATGACCAAACCCGTCAACCAGATTAACGAAGGTCTTTAGTACATGGGGTTGGCGTCGCTCCCGTCCAGCCCCCTCGCTCCTGCAAGCCAGATTCGTAGCCCGGCCAGTTGCTCGTCGTGGTGAACGGGCGAGCCTGAGTACCGTTCGGTCGCCGCGATCACCACGGAGGATCCATCCGTCAGCAGAACGCGGATGGCTCGCCCCTGATACTTGAATCGAGCCCCACCGAGTCGGAAGCCTGCCACCGACTCGCGAGGGATCGTTCGCGTCGAGGCGAAATTGCGCACGATGAGCGCGCCTCTGGTGCTCCGGACCCCGACCCTGCTCCAGCGCCAGGCCACCGCCGTGAAGAGCCCCGCCGCGACCACAGAGATCAGCAGCACCGCGAGAGCGCCGTGCATGGCGGCCTCGATCGCGGAGAGGACGGCCCCGAGTGCGAGGACGGAAAACCATCCGACGGAGAAGGCCCGAAAGGGCTGAGGTATCCGGAAGTCGATGTCAGCGTCCAAGGCCGTGAATAGTAGGAGGACGCTGACATCCTGGCGTCGGCCACGGTGGGGGTGGGCTTGCCCAGACCCACGGTTCTTCCACGAATCGCCGCAGCTCAGCGGGGTGCGTCAACGGTGCGGAGTGTCCGGCGCGGCCGAGGTCTAGCTGCCAGGGCTCAGCCGAACAACGAGTTGATGAGACCGCTGAACGGAGACTCGGACGGCGTGGAGTTGGCGTAATAGTCTTCCACGATGACAAGATTCGTGCCCTGCGTGGCGACCATCCCGCAGACGGCTTGGCGTCCTCCGCCCATCGCCGCGTAGCTGAAGGAGTACCAGACGGCTTGGCCGCCCACCCCGGCCACCGGGGTGAAGGTTTCAGGGGTGTAGGTTCCATTGGTCGTGCTGAGAAACTGCTCGACGGCGTTGAGGCTAGCCCGCTCTCAGCTCCTCGTGTGGACATGTCCTCCGCCGCCCGAGAGGCCCGCTAAGGAGGCGGGGGGAGGCCGCCTCCTAGCGGACTATCTCGGCTATCGGCCGACCCCAGCCGGCTGCCTGCCCAGTGGAAGGGCGACAGCACGAGCGACGGGGTGCAGCAGCAGGACCAGGGCCGCGAGCGGCACCAGGAAGAGCGGGATGAAGGGGAGGACGTGGGCGAAGAAGCCGGGAACGGCAACGCCGCCGTGCTCGGCGGAGACCAGCGCCCCGCCGGGCCCCCACGCCGCCTCATAGGTGACGGCGGCGGCCGCCAGGATCACTGCCGCCTGGAGCGCGACCGCCACGCAGTACGCCCACACGCGCTGCCCGAGCTTGATGCTGACCGCCACCCAGAACGCGACCGCGCCCCCGACCAGGAGGCCCCCGCCGGCGGGGACCAGGTAGGCCTCGAGCCGCAGCAGGCGACGCGCCACTGCGAGCTGGCGAGGATCGGACTCTTCCGGCACCCTCCAGATGGACCACCCCTGCTCGGGGCGCCGGTATGCACCACGCTCTGACACGGACATCGCGCCCCGATTAGACCCGCCCCGCAGAGCCCTGTCATCAGGGTTTTCCCTCGATCTTCGAGGGGCTTTCCCGGAGAGCTAAACGCCGGCCAGGCCGAGGGCGGTGAGGACGTCGGCGACGCCACCCTCCTTGGCCACGGGGCAGGTGCAGGCAGCGTGGCTCAGCACCTCCGGCAGGGCACCCTCCACCGCCACACCGAATCCGACGGCCTCCAGCATGTCGACGTCGTTGGGGGCGTCCCCGATGGCGACCGCTCGGGAGAGGTCGACGCCGAGCTCCTCGGCCAGCCGGCGCACCGCCGGGCCCTTGCCGGCCCGCGGGCTGGCGATCTCGATGAACTGGGGGTACGACGGGGTCACCCGGGCCCGCGCGCCGAGTGCGTCGGTCATCACCACGCGGCAGCGGACCGCCTCCTCGCCATCGAGGATGACGATGACGACCTTGACGGTGCCGCCGGCGACGGCGAGGGTGAGGTCGTCGACGAACTGGATGGAAACCGCTCCGACGTGCGCATAGAGGCGGGCCTCGGGTCGATCCTCCTCGCAGAAGAGGTTGTCGTCGACGTAAGCCTGGCGGTGCCAGCCGTGCTCCCGGGCGACGGCGATCGCCAGCTGGGCGGTGGCGGCGTCGAGCGTCTCGGTGGAGATCAGCCGGCCGTACGCCAGCCCCTCTCCGGGATCGGGATCCGGCATGGCCTGGACCAGGGCACCCTGGTAGCAGATGAGCGGCGCCCTGACCCCGAGGCGGCGCGCCCACGGCAGAGCGGAGCGGTACATCCGTCCGGTGGCGATCACCACCGGCACCCGCGCCCCCGCCTCGCGCACCGCGGCCTCGATCCGCGGATGGAGCTGCTGCTGGAAGTCGAGGCAGGTCCCGTCGAGGTCCAGGGCCACCATCTCGACCCGCTCGGGGAGGACCGCCCGGGCGAGCGGGGGCGGGGCGGCGGATGCGGTCATCTGAGCACCTCGGCGGCCTCGGGATTGACACAGTGGACGGGCAGGCGCCCCGCCAGCACGGCCAGGGCGTTGTCGGCGGTGAGCGCGGCCATCGCCGAGCGGGTGCTCACCGTGGCGCTGCCCAGGTGGGGTGAGAGCACCGCGGTGCGGCACTCCGCCAGGCCTGGAGCCATGCGCGGCTCGTCCTCGTAGACGTCCAGCCCGCAGCCGGCGATCCAGCCCTCCTGGAGCGCCCGCACCAGTGCCGGCTCGTCGACCACCGGGCCCCGTGCCGCGTTGATCAGGATCGCGGTGGGTTTCATCCGGCGCAGCGCCGCCTCCCCGATGAGGTGCCGGGTCTGCTCCGTGAGCGGCGTGTGCAGCGAGACCACGTCGCTCTCGCTGAGGAGACGGTCGAGGTCGTCGAAGATCTGGACGGAATCGGCCAGATCTTCGGGCACCCGCACGCCGCGGTGGCCGTAGGCGGCCAGGCGCATCCCGAAGCCGCGGGCGCGCCGCGCCACCGCCTGCCCGATCCGGCCGAAGCCGACGATCCCGAGCAGCGCCCCCCTCAGCTCCTTCCCCAGCAGGTAACCCGGCTCCCAGCCGCGGAACTCGCCGGCGCGCATGGCCGCGTCGCCCTCGACGATCCGGCGCGCCGCGGCGAGCATCAGGGCCATGGTGAGATCGGCGGTGGCGTCGGTCAGCACGCCCGGGGTGTGGCCGACGGCGATCCCGCGCGCGGTGGCGGCGGCGACGTCCACGTTGTTGTACCCGACCGCGTAGACGCAGACCCCGCGCAGGAGGGGCAGCCCGGCATCGAGGACCTCCGCATCGACAACGTCGGCGAGCTGCGGGCAGAGGACGTCGACGGGGTCGGCGCGGAGCGCGGCGCAGAGCTCGGCGTGGACGGGGATCCGGCCCAGGACCCGGAGCGAGGCGGCCCGGGAGATCCGCTCGGCGTAGGGATCGGGGAGAGGGAGCGTGCAGAGGACTGCCGGCATCCCGGCCATCGTACGGCCCGCCCGCTTGTCTCCGCAGCGGCCGCAGGACCCGGGGATCAGGGGCCGGAAGGGGTCGGGACCGGGACCCTCAGCTGCCCGGGGCCGCCCCCCTGGACGGATCGCGGCGTGACCGAAATGCACCGATCCGCCCCGTGGGAGTCCCAGAACGGCGCCGCTCGGGTAGACTGAGGCTCAAGTTTGCGTTCCTCCACAACGATGCGGTCGCGTCGACCGCCGGTCCTCAGACCCCGACCCACTCCTGTCGCAGCGGAAGAGGACCGAGATCTCTACTCCCCCCAGAGCTTCGAAAGCCTAGGCCTGAGTGCGGCGATGCTGCGCACGGTGGCGGAGCTGGGGTTCGAGCAGACCACGCCGATCCAGACCGGCGCCATCCCGCCGGCGCTGCTCGGCAGCGACGTGATCGGTCAGGCCCACACCGGAAGCGGCAAGACCGCCGCCTTCGGGATCCCCATGGTGGAGCGCCTCGATCCGGACTCCGACACCCTGCAGGCCCTCGTGCTCTGCCCGACTCGCGAGCTCGCGGTGCAGGTTCACGACGACCTGGCCCGGCTGTCCGCCGGCCGGCTGCGCGCTCTGGCGATCTACGGCGGCGACTCGATGTCGCGCCAGCTCGACGGCATGCGCCATCACCCGCACATCGTGGTGGCGACCCCGGGCCGGCTCCGCGACCACCTGCAGCGCCGATCGATCTCACTGAGCGGGATCCGGATGGCCGTGCTCGACGAGGCCGACCGCATGCTGGACATGGGCTTCGCCCCCGACGTCGAGGCGATCCTCCGCGAGTGCCCCAAGCAGCGCCAGACACTCCTCTTCAGCGCCACCATGCCGGACTGGGTGCGCCGCATCGCCGGCCGCCACATGCACGATCCGGTCACGATCGAGGTCAGCACGCGACCCGAGATCCCCGCGGAGGTCCGGCAGCTCTATGTCCGGTCCAGTTGGGCCGACAAGGTGGACACCCTCTGCCGCATCCTCGACCAGCCCGATGTGACCATGGCGCTCATCTTCGTGGAGACCAAGCGCACCGCCGACCTCCTCCAGGTGCAGATCGAGCGGCGCGGCTACACCATCGGGGTCCTCCACGGCGACCTCACCCAGAAGGAGCGCGACGAGGCGATGCGGCGGTTCGTCGCCACCCACGTGCGCTCGCTGATCGCCACCAACGTGGCGGCGCGCGGCCTCGACATCGACGACATCAGCCACGTCATCAACTACGACGTGCCGGGCACGCCGGACGACTACCTCCACCGCGTGGGCCGCACCGGCCGGGCGGGACGCAGCGGGGTCGCGATCACCCTGATCACGCCAGCCGAGATCCTCAAGCTCCGCGACGTCGAGCGGCATGCCCGCACGCACATCGAGGAGGCGACGCTCGACGTGGACTTCCCGCTCCAACCCATCGCTAACAGCGCCTGAACCAATGAGGGAGGGCGGCGGCCGCTCATCCCCAGGGCCCGGGCCCGGCTCGAGCGGAGATCCCCAGCAGCCGCCCCGGCTCGCCCTCCACGACACCGGCGCCGGGCCGTCCCTCCTCCTCCTCCACGCCTTCCCTCTCGACGCCTCCCAGTGGGACCACCAGGTGGCGGCTCTCTCCGGGGGCTTCCGCTGCCTGCGTCCCGACATGTGGGGCTGCGGGGAGTCGCCGGAGCTGCCCGAGCCCCTGCTCGCGACCCTCGACGGGTACGCCGCGGCGGTGCTTCGCAGCCTGGATGCGGCCGGGGTGAGTGAGTTCGTGGCGGTGGGGACCTCCATGGGCGGGTACGCCGCGCTGGCCCTGCTGCGCCTGGACCCGGAGCGGGTGAGCGCATTGGTGCTGGCATCCTCGCGGGCTACGGCGGACACTCCGAAGCAGGCGGACAATCGGCGCGAGATGGCCAAGCTGGCCCTGCGCGACGGGGTGGAGACGGTCGTTCCCATGGTCAAGCGGCTACTGGGTCCCCGAGCGCGCGACGAGCCGCACATCGCCGATCCCGTGGTGGGACGGATCCGCCACTGCCGTCCGGCGGGGATCGCCGCCTGTCAGGCGGCGATGGCGTGCCGGCCCGACAGCACGCCGCTGCTCGGCTTGGTGGATGTGCCGGCCCTGGTGATCCAGGGCGATCAGGACGCGATCGTGAGCCTGGACGAGGCCCGGGAGGAGGCCGCCGTCCTACCGCGGGGCGAGCTGGCCGTGATTCCCGGGGTGGGCCACCTGGCCAACCTCGAGGACCCGCCCGCCTTCACCGCGACGCTCCGGGAGTTCCTCGACCGGATCGGCTGAGCCGCGGGCCCCGCCCCCGCCGGGGCTGGACCGACGCTTGTTTGGTCAATCTCCTCATCTGGTGAAGCCCCTTCCTGATCGGTCTCGTACCCCGTTTGCTGGAGCCAGGAGGCCGCTACCGACCGGAACCAGAACTGCCTCAGGGGGACGTGTGAGCGCGACGCCGCGTTAGCGAAGGAGAGACCGTGATGACCACCTGGACGAGCGACGAACCCGGTCGGCCACACTCAAGGTGGTGCCGCGCTCATGATGATGCAAACACGAGGCTGCGCCTCGAACGACAAGCAGTGAGCAGACGAAGGGACCCATCATGCGAGCAACGATCATCCATGGGGCCGGAGACATCCGAGTGGAGAACGTCCCCGATCCCCAGCTTCGGGAGCCCACCGACGCGCTGGTGCGCGTCGTGCAGGCCTGCATTTGCGGCAGTGACCTGTGGCCATACCGGTCGATGCCACGCTCGGAGGCGGGCGAACGGATCGGTCACGAGTTCCTTGGCATCGTCGAGGATCTCGGTCCTGAAGTCTCAGGTTTCCGCAAGGGTGATCTGGTGGTGGCGCCGTTCGTGTGGGCGGACAACACCTGCGACTTCTGCTCTGAGGGTCTGCAGACGTCGTGCCGGCACGGCGGGCTGTGGGCCAGCGACGGCATCGACGGTGGCCAGGGCGAAGCCGTCCGCGTTCCCCAGGCGCAGGGCACGCTGGTCAGGCTTCCCGTCGCCGAGGACTCGGCACTCCTGCCTTCCCTGCTCTCCCTCTCGGATGTTTTCCCCACCGGATACCACTGCGCTCACACCGCAGGCGTGAATCCCCGGACGACCGTGACGGTGATCGGCGACGGCGCAGTCGGACTGTCCGCGGTGCTTGCAGCCAAGCGGCTTGGCGCGGAGCGCATCATTCTGATGGGTCACCACAAGGGCCGCACCGATCTGGGGGTCGAGTTCGGCGCCACCGATGTGATCGCCGAGCGCGGCGAGGAGGGCGTCGAGAAAGTACGCGACCTTACCGGCGGTGACGGGACCCACGCCGTGCTCGAGTGCGTTGGCCTGCTGCCGGCCATCGAGGCCGCGTTCGCCGTCGTCCGCGACGGCGGAGTCGTCAGCCGGGTCGGCGCCCCCCAGTACCCGGCGGTCCCGATGGACTTCAGTGTCTTCATGGGCAACGTCACCCTCACCGGTGGCGTCGCCCCGGCTCGGGCCTACATCGAAGAGCTGCTCCCGGACATCCTCGAAGGGCGGATCGAGCCGGGAAAGGTCTTTGACCGCTCGGTCGACCTCGACGACGTCGCTGACGGCTACCGGGCCATGGCAGCGCGCGAAGCGCTCAAGGTCATAGTCCGGCCCTGAACTGCACTCGACATAAGGCCCTCACAGCAAGGAGATGCAGATGGACATCCGATCTAGGCGACCGACCACCAAAGGGGCGGCCGAGACGTTCACCGGCGATGTCTGGATCGACTCGATCGTCCAAGGCGAGGAGCCCTCACGGGTGAGGGTCAACCTGGTGCGGTTCACCCCCGGAGCCCGCACCGCCAGGCACTCCCACGCCCTCGGCCAGACCCTCTACGTCTCCGAGGGGGTGGGGCGGGTGCAGTCCCGAGGGGAGGAGATCACTGAGATCCGCCCCGGCGAGGTCGTGTTCACCCCCTCCGACGAGTGGCATTGGCACGGTGCTGCCCCCGACAACTTCATGGCCCATTTCTCCATCACCGAAGGTGTCGGCGACAGCCCCAAGCCCGAAGCCGATTGGGGCGCACACGTCACCGACGCCGAGTACCGGGGAACACCCTGAGGCCGGAAGGGCAGGCGGGGTTTGGCCGAGGAGCGGGTTGCCACGATTCCACGAAGGGGAGGGAATCCATGAACACGCGGAGAGCAGAACGATGAAGCGCATACGGCTCCGGGGTTGATGCGACCCTCGAGGACGTCGGGCATCAGTTCTCGTATGTACCTTCGCGCAGGTGACACGCCGCCTCGCAAACCGGTGTTGCGGAAGATGGCGGGGAGTCGCCGCGGTAATACCAGAGATCGGAGCCGCACACGCAGGCAAGCACGACCCGGACAACCGCGTCGGTCGGCATCTCGATGGTCGGGTCGCTGGCCCACTGTGATCGAACCGGGGCCGTTGAAGATCGCTGCACGCATGGCGACCACTGAAGCATGTTTGGCGATCCACAGGGAGTCCCTGTCGAGAGGGTACTGCCAGGGACTCCCTATTCGAGGAGGCAGGTGCCGTCAGCCGGCGGTCGCGCGCACCGGGGGGGCCGCCGCCGAGCGGGTGAGCGGAACCGCGCAGAAGCCCTCGTAGTCGATCGGCTCGGTGATGGTCGGGTTCTCCCCGCAGACCGGGCACTCCGGGTCACGCGGGACGCGGAACTCGCGAAAGCGCATGTCCAGGGCGTCGATGGCGAGCAGGCGGCCGGTGAGGGGCCGGCCGATGCCGAGGATCAGCTTGACCACCTCGGCGGCCTGGAGCACGCCGACGATGCCGGGCAGCACCCCGAGCACGCCCGCCTCGGCGCAGGAGGGTGCCTCCTCGGGGGGCGGCGGCGCGGGGTAGCGGCAGCGGTAACAGGGCGAGGCAAAGGGCACGATGGTGGAGACCTGACCCTCGAAACGGAGGATCCCGCCGTCGACCAGGGGCTTGCGCTCGAAGATGGCGACGTCGTTGGCCAGGTAGCGGGTCGGGAAGTTGTCGCAGCCGTTGACGATGACGTCGTACTGGCGGAAGAGCCGGGGGGCGCTTTCGCTGTTGAGCACCTCGTTGTGCTCGACCACATGGACGTCGGGGTTGAGAGCGGTGAGGGCGATCTTGGCGGACTGGGTCTTGGCCATCCCGACCCGGTCCTGGGCGTGGAGGATCTGGCGCTGGAGGTTGCTCACGTCGACGGTGTCGAAGTCGACCAGCCCGAGGGTGCCCACCCCCGCCGCCGCCAGGTAGAGGGCGGCGGGCGAGCCCAGACCACCGGTGCCGATCATCAGCACCTTGGCGTCGAGGAGCTTGCCCTGGCCCTCCTCACCGATCTCGGGCATGAGCAGGTGGCGGCTGTAGCGGAGCTTCTGCTCGGCGGTCAACGCCCGGGGGACGGTGAAGTGGAGGCCGGCGTCCTTCCAGGCACCGAAGCCCCCGGACATGGAGGCGACGTCCTGGTAGCCCATCTCCCCGAGGGCCCGGGCGGCGAGCAGGGAGCGGATCCCGCCGGCGCAATAGAGGGTGATCGGCGTGGAGCGGTCAGGCACCGCGTCCTCGATCCGCAGCTCGATGTAGCCCTTGCTCAGGTGGAGGGCCCCGGCGATGTAGCCCTGGTCCCATTCGTCCTGTTCGCGGACGTCGATCAGCACCCGCCCGTCGCCCTCGTGCACCTGATGCGGGGTCAGCTCACGGACGTTGCGGCGGGCGGCGGCGAGGAGATCGCGGGAGGTCTGGGACATGGGCGAAAGTCTACCCGGTGGCGGGCGAATCTCGACTTGACGGGTGGGGATTCGCAGCGGTGACCTGCCGGTCGCGTCGGCGACGCTCGTCATCGCCCGTTGCCCTGGGGGCCCTGACGCCGCCGGGCGGACGCACCGCCGCTGGGGGCGGCGGCGCCAGACCCAGGACAAGCTCCTGGATCCGGTGATCGATGTCCGTGACGGCGGGGGAGCCGCGATCCTCGGCCCACGCCTGGGCGAGGGCATCGGTGGCGACGTACTCGACGGCTCGACCCGCGCCACGGGCCTGGAGAAGGCCGGCCGTCTCCAGGGCCACCAGGTCGCGGGTGGCGGTTGGTCGCGACACACCATGCTCGGCGCGGTAGCTGTCATTGCGGGAGGGCAGGCCGAGCAGCGCCTGGTCCAGGGCGGACGCGGCGCGCTCGGGGAGGCCGGCATACGCCGCCAGTCGCGTGCACAGCCGAAAGCGAATGCCGGCCTCGGTCAGGTTCCGCTGGTGCTCCAGGGCCTGGAGGAGATGAGCCCTGACGGCGAAGCCCACCCACGGGGTCGCGTCCCCGATCACCGGGTCGTATCGCCCTCCGGGCGACGCTGCGGAGAGGGCGGCGTAGTAGGCCTGCGTGTGGCGCCCCAGGAGGCCCTCGATGGAGGCGAACGGCGCGGCCAGCTCCCCCTCACGGGCCAGCACAAGGGAATGGACGATTCGGGCCATCCTCCCGTTGCCGTCCAGCCAGGGGTGGATCACTGCCACATGGAGGTGGGCCATCGCGGCCCGTACCACGGGGGGAGTGGCGGCCGCCTCGTCGCTGCGCAGCCAGGCGCACATCTCCCCGGTCAACGTGGCGACCTCGGCCGCGGGTGGCGGCTCGTACACGACATGTCCCTGCCCGTCCGCCAGGTGGACTGCGTGGTCGCGGAATCGGCCCGGCCGCGCCTGGGCCACGCCCTGAGCCACGTCCGCGTGGAGGATCAGGAGATCGCTGCGCCGCCAGTCGAAGTCCGGGCTCCCCGCCAGCACGAGCACCTTCTCCATCGCCCGGCGGTATCCGTCGATGGCGGCCACGGTCTCCGCGTCGGTGTGACGAGGCTCCCGCTGCTCGACGATGGCCAGGGCCTCCTCCGCTGTGGTGTTGAAGCCCTCGATGGCCGTCGACGACCGGATCGCCTCCGCCCAGGCCACGCGCCGCAGCGTTCCCGTCCAGCTGGAGGCGTCCTGCAACTGGTGGGTCAGCTCCTTCCGGACCGCGGCGAGGTCGCCAAGCTGGCGGTGGACCTCCGCATCGAGGTGGGGTAGTCGGTAGATCATGAGGCGATTATGCGCATCATGGCCACGAATTGCCTCAGAGCCCTCAGGAGAGCGGGTGGTCGCATTCAGGCGACGCGCGGCTCGGAGTGCAGGTGCAGCACCGTCTCGGCAGCGTAGACCGCGACGAAGATCACGAGGATCGAGATCCCCAGCAGGGCCACCAATCGGGGAAGCCCCGCCGCGGTGCTGTTGCTCCCCACCATCCACCAGAGGCCGTCGCGCAGGGCAAAGGGGACGAGCAGCCCGACGCTGGTGATGACCGCCGCGTCGATGAGGCGTCGCGCCGACCCGTGCCACGGAGCGCTGCTCCGGACGAGCCCGAGGTACTCCCCGCTCGCGACCAGAAGTCCGAACATGCCCACGGCGAGGAGGAGGGCGACGAACACTGTGACCTGCCCGCCGTATCCCTCCCTGATCCCCTGGTTGACGCCGACCCCCGCGCCGAACATGGCGCAAAGGCCAAAGGCGGTCCAGAGCGGGTGACGCCGGATCCTTGCCAGCAGGTGCCGGTCGGCGAGGCCCGTCGCCCATAGCGCCAGCCGGCCACCGGGGCCGAACCGGCGGCTCCAGGTGTCGACGAAGCGGAGAAAGTCGCCCAGCCAGTCGGGGTCGGTCCGCATCGCCGGTTCTCTGCCCTGGCGGGGCAATCCTGCACGCCGCACCGCCAGCACCGCGCCGACATCCATGCCGCTCATCACCACGAGCATGCCGATCTGCAGCCAGGTGGCACCGTTCCACTGCACGCTGCTGTCGCGCACGAAGACGCTGACCCACTCGGCCGCCAGCGTGAGGGTGATGCCCGCGAGGATCACCCGGCATCCGCGCAGCACGTCATGGATCCGTGCGGTGGGCAGGGGCTCCGCACGCCGGCAGAGCAGCACGCGCGGCGCGCAGAGGACGGCGATGAGCGGGACGAAGAACATCATGAAGGAGATCGCGGTGTCATAGGGGTCGTTGGTCCACGGCGCGTGATCGAAGAGGAAGGGCGTCTCCTTCACCGGGGCGGCGTACAGGAAGAAGGCCAGCGCCAAGAGCAGGGTGCCGAATACCGGGACGCGCAGGCTCGCACGCCAGGGATCGCCGACCGGGATCAGCGCGGACGCCGGAGAGAGCGTGGGGGGGCTCACCGCGCCATTCTCCCGCACCCCGGATCTCGTATCAACGCGCGAACTCGAATACGGCCGGCCCGCAAGGGAGCTCGGTGCAACCCCCACGTGAGCGTAACCTCCGGCCGGGTGACTGCGTTGACCTCATCGACGCCCTGAGGTGGAGTGCGGTCGGAAGGAGTGGAGCAGGTGGCTCTCCAGGCTTTCGAGCAGGGGACCCCACCAGGGGCGTGACCTCAAGCGCCGTATAGGTTCAGTGCCCTCTCGACAGCCGCAGTCACCGCCCGATGCAGCTCCGCGTTGCGGCGACGTTCGGTGCGGACCTCCACCACCTGCAGCCCACCGGCGGCGCCCGCGGCGGTGACGGCGGGTGCCAGGTCCCGGCTCCGGGTGACCAGTCGATGACCGGCGCCCGCAGCGGCCGTGAGAGCCGCGAGGTCGATGCCGTGCGGGGTGGAGAAGAGCGCCTCGTGCTCCGGGAGCCGGGACTGGTCGAGGAGATCGAAGATCCCGCCGCCCTGGTTGTTGATGACAACAATGACGAGATCGTGTCCGCGGCCGGCAGCCCAGAACAGTGCCCCGGCGTCGTGGAGGAAGGCGAGATCGCCGATCAGGGCGAAGGTGCGGGGGTCCTGCGCGGCCGCGCCCGCCGCCAGGCCCAGCGCGGTCGACACCGACCCGTCGATGCCGCTGGCACCGCGGTTGCCGACCACCCGAAGCCCGGTCCGCGGCAGCATGAAGCCGTCCAGGTCGCGAATCGGCATGCTCGAGCCGGCGAAGAGGGTGGCACCCTCCGGGAGACAGGCGGCGAGATCGCGCGCCACCCGGCCCTCGAAGGGCTCGTCGCCCAGCTCCTCCATCCAGGCGGCGACGGCGTTCGCGGCCAGCCGGTCCGCCTCTGACCAGGCCCGCCGCCAGGCCGTCTCCGGGCGCGGGACCAGCCGCTCCACCAGCGCCGCGGCGAGGGCGGCCGGGTCGCAGCGCACCGTCATCCAGGCGGCGTGTCCGGGGTCCGCCTCGGTCCCCGGCGCGGTGACCACGACCAGGCGCCGCGCTCGGGCGGCGGCGGCGAGTGCGGCTCGGCTGGTGGGAGTGGAGCCGAACTGGATCACCAGGTCGGGGACGTGGCCGGTCGCGAAGCCGGGGGCGCCGAGGAGGAGGGCTCCCATGGCGAGGGCCGCGGGACCGATTCGTGCACCGGACGTCGGCTCGGCGATGAGCGGCCAGGCTGCGGCCTCCGCCAGCCGCGCGATGGCAGAAGTGGCGCCGGGCTCGCCGGGGCTCCGCAGGCCGCCGGTCAGCATCAGGCCGCGCTCGGTGGCACGGACCAGGCCGGCGAGCTCATCGACCAGGGCCGGATCAGGTGCACCGGGCGAGGCGGCCGGCGGCGTGTCCTCCCCGTCCCGCGCCGGCAGCTCCGGCCCGAGGTCGACGGTCGCCCCCGACGATACCAGCGGCTCGGTGAAGGGCAGGTTGAGGTGGACCGGTCCGGGCTGCGGTCCCAGCGCCCGCTCCACCGCCTCCGCCGCCAGGGCGCGCCATGTGCGCCCAGCATCCGGGCTGGGAGCCGGAAGGGGCGCGTCGAGTGACCAGCGGACGTAGCCCCCGAAGATGCCCACCTGGTCGATGGTCTGGTTGGCCCCGGCGCCGCGCAGCGCCGGGGGCCGGTCGGCCGAGAGCAGGAGCAGGGGGATCCCGGACATCGATGCCTCGACCACGGCCGGCAGCCAGTTCGCCACCGCGGTCCCGGAGGTGCAGACGAGGGCGACCGGCCGATCGGAGGCGCGGGCCACTCCGAGGGCGAAGAAGGCGCTGGAGCGTTCGTCGAGGTGGACGTGGACCCGGATGCCGCCGTGCCGGGCGAGGGCGAGGGCGATCGGGGTGGAGCGCGACCCCGGGGAGATGCAGGCGTCCCGGAGGCCGAGGCGGTGAAGCTGGCCGGCCAATTGAGCCATGCAGGCGAGAGCGACGTCGCCGTCCGGCGGCGGGGTGGGGGCGGTCATGACCGGGAGCCGAGCAGGAGGTCGGGCAGGACCCTGCGGGGCACCAGCCGTCCCTGGACCGGGAGCAGCGGCTGGGCGGTGACGTCCTCAGCGAGCAGGGAGGCCGTGCCGATGCCGTGCGCGTAGGGGGAGGCGGGCAGGGCCGCGGCGACGGCGAGGCAGGCGGCCAGGCCGACGGACGTCTCGAGAGCGCTGGAGACCACGAGCGGGATGCCCGCCAGCTCAGCGGCGCGCAGGGCGGCGCCGATGCCCCCGATGCGCTGCGGCTTGATGACCAGCACGTCGGCCGCGTCCAACCGCCGCATCTCGACCACGTCCTCTATTGTCCTGATTGACGTCTCGGCGGCCACCGGGATCGGGCACCGGCGCCGGAGGCGGGCCAGCTCCTCGAGAGTGGGGACCGGGTCCTCCACCAGCTCGATGTCGTAGCGGGCCAGGACCTCGAGGGAGCGGATCGCCTCCTCGAGGTCCCAGGAGCCGTTGGCGTCGATCCGGATGTGGGCCGCGGGACCGACCGCCTCTCTCACGGCCCGGACTCGGGCCTCTCCCTCGGGGTCGCCGACCTTGACCTTGACGGTGCGGCAGCCGGCGGCGACCGCCATCCGGGCGGCGATGTCAGGGGCGACCCGCGGGATCATGGTGTTGATCTCGACGGAAGCCTGGATGACCGGGGGGAAGGCCGTGCCCGCCGTCTCCAGCGCCCCCCGGTGGGCGGTCTCGCCCTCCTCCCGGCTCCAGCTGGGGAGGGGGGACCACTCGGCCCAGCCGGCGTCGCCTTCGATCAACCAGCCGGACCGGGTGGTGACGCCGAGCACCGGGTGGCGGAGGGCCACGGAGAAGGGGATGCGGCGTACGACCATCCCCGGTCGTATACCACGCCCGGCGCGTGGGGGGTCGCGTCCGCTGACCGCGCCGTGGGCCGCCCGGCGGCGGTCCCCCGGGCAGATCATCTCGCACAGTCCACACGCGCCAATGTGATCGGTCGCGACCGGGAGGGGCCCACCATCCCACACCCCTATAAGGACAAGATTGTCCTTAACCCGCTACGAAGAGGTTCCCTCCCTTGCCTCGCCTACCAAAGATGGGCCATCCCCACCTGCGGGGGCAGCAGGGCGGAGGCGAGCAGGGCGGCGGCGAGCAGGGTGCCCAGGGCGGCGTGCAGCCGGGCGGTCAGCGGGAGGAGCGGCACCAGGGCGCGGCCCTCCCGGTCGTGGTCGGCCGCGATCTGCAGCGGGCTGGCCAGGAGGGGCACCGCCAGCTGGGAGGCGAGCGCCAGCAGGGGCAACTGCCCGATGAGCACCCCGAGGTCGGGCGTCAGGACCCCGGCGACGATGAGCGCCGCGTAGAAGGTGCGGGCCCGTCCGTCGCCCAGCCGGACCACCAGGGTGTGACGGCCGGCGTCCCGGTCGGTGGCGAGGTCGCGGAGGTTGTTGGCGACGAGCACGGCAACCGCCAGCAACCCGATGGCGACGGCCGCCCACCAGGCGGCGGCGGGGACCCCGTGACCCTGGACGGCGGCGGTCCCGAGCGTCGCCATCAGGCCAAAGAAGGCGAAGACGGCCAGGTCCGCCACCACGCCGGTGGCGGCGTAGGGACGGGGCCCACCGGTGTAGAGGAGCGCGGCGGCGAGCGCGATCCCCCCGGCGACGAGCAGCCAGATCTGGCCGCTCGCCAGGACCAGCCATAGGCCGACCACCGCGGCGACCCCCAGGCAGCCGAGGGCGGCGGCCAGGACCGCACCCGGACGGACCAGGCCGCTCGCGGTGAGCCGCCGGGGACCGACCCGCGCGGCGGTATCCACCCCACGGCGGCCGTCGAAGTAGTCATTGGCCAGGTTGGCGCCCACCTGCACGCCGACGGCGACCACCAGAGCGCCCGCCGTGGGCAGCGCCTTGGGGTGGCCGCTGGCCGCGGCACCGAGTAGGACCGGCACCGCGCCGACGCCGAGGGTGCGCGGCCGTGCCCCGGCCAGCCAGAGGCGGGCGGCCTCGCCCGGGCCACGCCGCCCGGCGAGCGTGGTGGAGGTCACCCGGTCACGGCCGGCGGGGAAAGCGGGAGAAGTCGGGGCGGCGCTTCTCCAGGAAGGCGTCGCGACCCTCCCGCGCCTCCTCGCTCATGTAGTAGAGGAGGGTGGCGTCGCCGGCCAGCTCCTGGATCCCGGCCAGGCCGTCGGCGTCGGCGTTGAACCCGGCCTTGAGGAGACGGAGGGCCAGCGGGCTCATCTCCAGGATGCGCCGGCAGACGGCCACGGTCCGGGCCTCCAGCTCGTCCACCGGCACCACCCAGTTGACCAGCCCCCAGCGCTCGGCGGTGGCGGCGTCGTAGCGCTCGCAGAGGAACCACACCTGCTTGGCCCGCTTGAGGCCGACGGTCCGGGCCAGCAGCCCCGCGCCATAGCCGGCGTCGAAGGAGCCGACCTGCGGCCCCGTCTGGCCAAAGACGGCATTGTCGGCGGCGACGGTGAGGTCGCAGACGAGGTGGAGGACGTGGCCGCCGCCGATCGCGTACCCGGCGACCATGGCGATGACCGGCTTGGGCAGCCTGCGGATCTGGACCTGCAGGTCGAGGACGTTGAGCCGGCCGATCCCGTGGGCGTCGCGGTAGCCGTCGTCGCCCCTGATCCGCTGGTCGCCCCCCGAGCAGAAGGCCTTGGTGCCCTCCCCGGTGAGGATGATCACGCCCACCTCGGGATCGTCGCGGGCCATCTCGAAAGCGCGGGCGAGCTCGGAGAGGGTGGTGGGACGGAAGGCGTTGCGCACCTCCGGCCGGTTGATGGTCAGCTTGGCGATGCCCTCGGCGGTCTGGTAGCGGATGTCCGTGAACTCGCCGTGGGAGGTCCACTCGGGAAGCTGGGGAACGGCGTCATCTGGGCTCATCGCGCTGTCGGTTAGCGTACTCAACGTGAGGGAAGCTGCGAGCAGCCCTGGACGCCGACACCGGCGGCGGACGGCTCCGGCATGAGTGCGGCCAGGCCGCCGGCGGGAGTGCGGCTCCGGCGCGGCGACGTGGTCGCGGTCGCGCTGCCCCCGGGGGAGGCGTGGCTGAGCATCGCCGCCGCCACCTGGGCCGCCGAGGCCTCCCTGCTGCCCGTCGATCACCGACTGGCGGCGCCGGCTGCCCAGTCCCTGCTGGCGGACGGTCGCCCGACCGTGCTGGTCTCTCCCCAGGGCTGGCGGCGGGTGCGGTCGGGACGGCCGGCGGACCCCGGGGTGGCCCTGATCGTCCCGACCTCCGGCTCGTCGGGGCGGCCCCGGCTGGTGGAGCTGACCCGCGCTGCGGTCGAGGCCGCGGTGGCGTCCTCGCTCCGGGCGCTGACGGCGGACGCCGGGGACGGCTGGGTGAGCTGCCTCCCGTTCGCCCACATCGGCGGGCTCCTGGTGCTGCTCCGGGGCGTCCTGGGGGGGGCCCCGCTGCTCTTCCGGGGGCCGGCGGAACTGGAGCCGGTGGCGGGTTTCCCCTTCGTCTCCGTGGTGCCGACCCAATTGGTCCGGACACTGGACGCCGGTGTCGAGTTCCGCGGCTACCGGGCTCTTCTGGTGGGGGGAGGGGGGATGGACGCGGCGCTGCGGTCCCGGCTGGCCGCGGCCGGGGCACCCTGCGTGGTCACCTACGGGCTGACCCAGAGCTGCGGGGGGGTCGTCTACGACGGGACTCCACTCCCGGGCGTCTCCGTACGGATCGACGAGGGCGGCGAGATCCAGCTCGGCGGTCCGACACTGCTGCGTGGCTACCGGGACGGGTCCGCCGCCGGCCTGACGGCGGACGGCTGGCTGCCCACGGGCGACGCCGGACGTCTGGACGGCGACGGCCGGCTTCACGTCCACGGACGCCTCGACGACCTCATCGTGACCGGCGGCGAGAACGTCTGGCCCGGGGATGTCGAGGTCGCGCTGCGCAGCCACCCCGCCGTCGCCGACTGCGCGGTCTTCGGCCGTCCCGACCCCTCCTGGGGGCAGCGCGTGGTCGCCGCCGTCGTCCCGCGCGATCGAGCGGTGCCGCCGACCCTGGAGGAGCTGCGCGACCACGTCGGGGCGCTGCTCGGTCGCCATCAGGCTCCCCGGGAGCTGCTGCTCGTGGAATCGCTGCCGCGAACGGCGCTGGGCAAGTTGCAGCGTGGCGGGCTGGGCGAAGGAACGCAGGGGTCGGGCTCGCGCGGGTGATCCGGGGCCACGTCCGGCTGGGGGCCACCGTCCGCACCCTCACGGGCCGGATCGAGCCGGCATCCCCGACTCCCTCATCCTGAGCGAGACCGCGATCCCGGGGGCGCCTCGGCCATGATGGGAGGGTCGTGAGCATCCCCACCCCCCTTCCGGCCGGCGAGGAGAAGGCACGGGTCGTGGAGGCGATGTTCGACCGGATCGCCCCCCGCTACGACCTCATGAACCACCTCATGACCGGCGGGCTGGACGTCCTCTGGCGGCGCCGGGCGGTGCGGGAGCTGCGCCTCCCCCGGGGCGCGACCGTGGCGGACCTCGCCTGCGGCCCCGGTGAGCTCTGCCGAGAGCTGCACCGGCAGGGCTACCGCTCCATCGGCGTCGACAGCTCGGCCGGGATGCTGGCCCGAGCGCGCGGCGCCGATGAGCTGGTTCGCGCCGACATCCTGGACCTCCCCTTCGCCGCCGCCAGCGTCGACGGGGTCACCTCCGGCTTCGCGCTGCGCAACGTCGTGGACATCGCCCGGTCCGCCGCCGAGATGGCGCGCGTCGTCCGGCCGGGCGGGCGCCTGGCGGTGATCGACCTGGCCGAGCCGCGGGCGGCGACCCGCTGGCTGCAGTCCACCTGGGTCGAGCGGGTCGTGCCGCGGCTCGGCGCCCTCCTCTCCGACGCCGAGGCCTACCGCTACCTGCCGGCCTCCACCGCGTACCTGCCCGACGGACCCACCCTCGTGGGGATCTTCCGCGAGGCGGGCTTCACCGACACCCGGCGCATCCTGCTCGGGTTCGGTGCCGTGCAGCTCCTGGTGGGGACGCGGACGCCCACCGCAGGCCAGGGCCCAGGATCGCGGGCGGCCCTCGAAGCGCGCGGAAGATGAGCACCGCCTTCCGCGCCGGCGCCCCGCCGGACACGGCCGGACACGCCGGAACCGCCGTCGACCTGCTCGCGGCGTGGCGGCCGGGCGGGTTCCTGATGGAGCGGCGGGGTACCGGGATCGTCACGGCCGGAGAATTCCGCCGGATCGAGGTGCCGGAGGGGTCTGGGCAGGCCTCCCGCGCGGCGGTGGTAGCGGATGACGCGCTGGCGGGCCTCGGCTTCGAGGAAGCGGTCGTCATCGCCGCCCTCCCCTTCCGCGGGGATGTGGCGGCCCGCTTGGTGATCCCGGAGCGGATCACCGTCACCTCGATCTCGCCCCGCGAGCTGGACCTCGGCGCCGGGCGCGTTCGACGGGCAGAGGTGGAGGCCCTTCCGCCTCCCGCCGGCACCGCGCGGCCGGTCTCACCGATGCGATGGGAGGCCGAGCCGCCCGCCGCCGCCTACGCGGCGGCCGTGACCGAGGCCCTGTCGCGGATCCGGGCCGGTGAGCTGGAGAAGGTCGTGCTCACCCGGGCGCTGACGGCGCCAAACCCGGGCATCGACCTCGCCGCGCTGCTGGCCGAGCTGCGCCGGCGCGACCCCGAATGCGACCTCTTCGCCGTCCCGGCGGATGAGGGCGGCGCCTTCGTGGGCGCCACGCCGGAGACCCTGCTCCGCCGCGAGGGGGATCGGGTCGTCTCGCTTCCCCTTGCCGGGACCGCGGCCCGATGGCCGGACGATCCGAGCCGTGACCGGGAGGCAGCCGAAGCCTTGGTCCATTCCGCCAAGGACCAGCACGAGCACGCCGCAGTCGTGGAGGCGGTTGCCGAGGCCCTCACCCCGTACTGCACCAAGCTGCGCGTCGACTCCGAGCCCCACCTGGTCGCCACCGCCGCCGTCTGGCACCTCGCCACCGCGGTGCGTGGACGCCTCCGTCCCTCGGCGCCGAGCGCCCTGGCCCTCGCGGCCGCGCTGCACCCCACGCCAGCGGTCTGCGGAACCCCGACCGATGTGGCCGATGCTCTGATCGCCCGTCTCGAGCCGGCGTCCCGGGGACTGTACTCGGGCCTGGTGGGCTGGGTGGACGGTCGCGGGGACGGCGAGTGGGCGGTGAGTCTGCGCTGTGCGCTGATCACGCCCGCCACGGTGCGCATCCACGCCGGCGCGGGGATCGTCGCCGAGTCCCGCCCCGACCTCGAGGTGGCGGAGACCGAGGTCAAGTTCCGCACCATCGTCGACGCGCTCGAGGCGTGCGCGGAAACGGCCGGCCGGAATCCGGGGTAGGGGGGCAGAACCACCGATGCTGCTCTCCGAGCTCCTCCGCCAATCGGGTCTCGACCCCGCGGGCGGCGACGACCCCGAGGTGACGGCGGTCGAGTACGACTCCCGCCACTGCCACCCGGGAACGCTCTTCGTCGCGGTCCCCGGTTTCCACGTCGACGGTCACGACTTCGCGGTGGCGGCCGTCCGGGCCGGAGCCGTCGCGGTCGTCGCGGAGCGCACCCCGGTCCCGGCGATCCCGGAGGCCACACCTCTGCTGCGGGTCGAGAGCGCCCGGCGAGCCCTGAGCGCACTCGCGGCCACCCTCGCCGGGCATCCCTCCCAGCGGATGACGGTGGCCGGGATCACCGGCACGGACGGCAAGACCACCACCGCCACCATGCTCTGGGCAGCCTGGCGGGCGGCGGGGCAGAAGGCGGCCAGCGTCACCACCGTCGACCTGCGGATCGGCGACGACGTGCGCCCGAGCTCGGGCCGGATCACCACCCTGGAAGCCACTGAGCTTCACCGCTTCCTGGCCGCCGCCGCCGCCGCCGGGTGCACCCACGCCGCCGTGGAGACCTCGTCCCACGGCCTCCACCTGCACCGGGTCGACGACGTCGACTACGCCCTCGCCGTCTACACCCGGATCACCTCCGAACACCTCGACATCCACGGCAGCCGCGAGGAGTACCTGCGCACCAAGCAGCGCCTGCTGGAGATGGTGGGGACGCGGACCAATGGCCTGGCCGTCCTCGACCGCGACGACGACTTCGCCTATCCCCGCCTCGCCGGCATGGCGGTGGCACGCCGGCTCACCTACAGCGCCCGCGGGCGCCCCGACGCCGACCTCGTCGCCGAGGAGCTGCGAGTTGACGCCAGAGGTGTCCATTTCGTGGCGGGCACGCCGTGGGGCAGGGCCGAGGTCCGGCTGCGGCTGGCCGGCGGCTTCAACGCGGCCAATGCGCTGGCGGCGCTGGCCGCGGCCTGCGGGGGTGGCCCCGGCGTCGACGGGCGCGATGTCCCCCTCGAGGCGGCGGTCCGGGGCGTGGCCGCCCTGGAGCGGGTGAACGGGCGGATGGAGCGCGTCGACCTCGGCCAGGACTTCGGCGTGGTGGTCGACTACGCGCACACCACGGCCGCCCTGGAGACGGTGCTCGGCGAGCTGCGGCCCGCGACCTCCGGGCGGCTGTGGGCGGTCTTCGGGTCGGCGGGGGAGCGCGACCGGGAGAAGCGCGGAGCCATGGGCCGGGTCGCGGCGCGGTTGGCCGACGTGGTCGTCGTCACCGACGAGGATCCGCGCGGCGAGGATCGCATGACCATCGTCCTGGAGATCGCGGCGGCGGCTGAGGCCGCGGGGGCCGCTCGCGGCGCCGCGCTGCACCTCATCCCCGATCGCGCGGAGGCGATCGACTTCGCGATCGGCCACGCCTCTCCCGGAGACACGGTGCTGCTCGCCGGCAAGGGTCACGAGCGGACCATCGAGACCGCGGCCGGCCCGGTGCCCTGGGACGAGCGGGCCGAGGCGGAAGCGGCGTTGCGGCGGAGGCTCGGCCCGCTGTCGGGATAGGGGACTGGTGTCGACCCTCCTTCGGTGGTGCGCCGGCAGCGGGACGGGCCGCCGGAGGCGCCTGCCGTCAGCTCCCGTGTAGCGGGCGGCGGGCGGGCATCCCCGCACGCCGGGGATAGAGCTCCGGAGTGGGGGCCACCTTGGTGATCGAGAGGATGCCGGGAGCGAGCGCCGCCGGCACCCCGCCCCCGCAGGCGGACGCGGCTGCCGCCGCGATGCCCGCGTCGGCCTCGGCGTCGGCGACCAGCGCCACCAGACGCCCGCCGGCGTGCAGCAACGGCAGGGCCAGCTCGCACAGCACCGGCGCTGATGCGGTCGCCCGCGACACGGCGAGGTCGTATGCCTCGCGGTGGGCCGGGTCGTGCCCGACCTCCTCGGCCCGCCGGGGATCGACTCTGACCTGCGGACATTCGCAGACGGCGGCGGCCTGGAGCAGGAATCCCGCCTTGCGCCGATCCGACTCGATCAGGGTGACCCGCAGGTCGGGGCGCAGGATGGCCATCACCAGCCCCGGCACGCCGCCGCCGGCACCGATGTCCACCACCCGTGCCCCGGGGGCTGGAGCGGCGTGGACGAGCAGGCGGCGTGCCTCGGCGAGGTGGCGGCTCTCCGCATCCTCCCGGGGGATGGAGGTCAGATTGATTCGCTGATTCCACCGGTACAGCTCGTCGAGGTAGCGCCGCAGCCTCGGCTCCGCCTGGATGGCGCTCATGGTCGTCTGGTCATCCGGGCCCCGCTGTGGGAGCCGCGTAACGAGAATGCCCCCGCCGAGCCGGGCGTGCCATCATGTCTCCACTAGGCAGGACGACCTCGGAGGAGCCGATGGCCACGCCCAACCCGTGCCCCCGTTGCGGCTCTCCGCGTCTCACCATCATCTATTACGACGGTGACGGTAACCTGATCGGCGGCCGGCTCGAGTGCACCGACTGCGGGCCCCGTCAGGCGGAGGAATTGGTCCCCGCCGGCAGCGACGACGTCCGCGCTCAGCTCCTCAAGCGCAAGGCGTCCTGACCGCCGCCACGGCGGCCTAGCCCGGCGGCGTTCCGGAGATCGCGTCCCGCATCTCAACCGGCGGTCGCGGGCGTCCCGAAGTAACCGAGCGTCAGCACGGTCGCACACGTCCGCGACCTCTCGATGACGGAGCCGTGACCTCGTCCCTGGCCGTTTCGCGGGGCTGGGCATACTCGGGGAGCGATGAGCCGACAGCGATCCGGGCGTGTCAACCGCCCGACCCGGCTCGGCGCCGCCATGGTGGCCGCGCTGGCCCTGGTGCTCTGCCTGGCGATCACGCCCGTCCTCGCCGACAGCTCACCGGGGGGCGATGGCGGGGGGGATCTGGCCGCCGCTCAGCAGGCCCTCGCGCAGGCCCAGCTCCAGGCGCAGCAGGCGAGGAACCAGGTGGTCGAGGCCGCCGCCCAGCTCGACAATGCTCGGGCGCAGCTGGCGGAGGCCCAGGCTCAGCTGACCGCTCTCCAGGGGAAGATCACCTCCCTGGACGCCGAGGTGACCTCCGACCAGGCCGAGGTCTCCCTGCTCGACGGCGAGATCCAGAGCGACAAGCAGCAGCTGGCCGCGTTCCTGCGCGCCAGCTACGAGAGCGGCGGAAGCGAGACGACGATCGAGGACGTCGTCGACGCCCAGAGCATCAGCGCCATGGTGGCGCAGGTCAACGAGATCAGTCACGTCGCCAGCGCGGGCAACGTGCTGGTGAACCAGATCAATGCCGAGGAGGAGCAGGAGCAGCGCGTGCTGACCGCCGCCACCGAGGCGCGCAGCCAAGCCCAGGCGGCCGAGCAGCAGGAGGCCACCCAGGAGGTGATCATCGCCAACGCCGAGGCCAACGACGCCGAGCTGCTGGCCGAGAACGAGGCCACCGCGGCGGAGGCGGACGATCAGACCACCACCGCGCAGAACCAGTACGACCTCATCTCGGAGTACGACAGCGAGTACGCCGACGCGGCCGAGGCCCTGGCCCTGGCCCAAGCCGACGGCACCATCTTCCAACCCATCGCCGGCCCCCTCCTCACCGAGGACACCGACCTCACCCTGCCCTCGGGCGAGAACGCCCAGACCATCGACGGCTTCCTGACCGGGACCGCCCTCGCCGGGCTCGGCGCGACGTACATGCAGGCGGAGAAGACGTACGGCGTCAGCGCGCTGTACCTGGTCGCCCACTCGATCGAGGAGTCCAGTTGGGGGACCAGCTCCATCGCCCAGAACGACGACAATCTCTTCGGCTACGGGGCCGACGACAGAGACCCAGCCGGTGACGCATCGAGCTTCCCGAGCTTCGCCGCCTGCATCCTCTACGTGGCCCAGCAGGTGAAGGAGAAGTACCTGACCCCGGGCGGCGGGTACTACCACGGACCGACGCTCCGGGGGATGAACGTCGACTACGCCTCCGACCCGCTGTGGGCGTCGAAGATCGCCGCCATCGCCCGCACCATCCCGCTGCCCGGCCCTTAGCAGCACCCTGCTGACCCCGGATCCGAGCCGCCCGGACGGGCGTTGCCGGGACGCGAGGAGGAAACGGCCAGGTCGCGCTGGGACCGTTCCCGGCAGGCTGTCATCGACCTGACAGGAAGCGACTGGTAACTCTTGCGAAGGGGATTCCCCCACCTTCATCACGAGCTTCAACCAGACCCGGTCGACAGGCGTACAGACAAATATGATCTCCCCGCTCCGCGTCACCAACGATGAGATCACCGAGCAGCTCCGATACCGGATCCGCCGTGATTCGGAGAGACGGCGCATGGAACGTCCGATCGAGGAAGTCGACCGGATCATCGCCGAGTGCGAGGAACTGCTCCTGGTCGGGCGCAAGCGCGTCCCCCTCTGCATGGAGGAGAGGCTGCGCCGCCTTCAGTGCACCCTCCCCTTCTGCGCGCCGGAGCTGCACGCGGGCGTGACCATCGTCCACCTGATGGACCAGCTCTTTGACCTCCAGGCGGGACTGCTCGGCCGCCGCATCGACCGCGCCGCGTATCCGGACCCCGACGACTTCGAATGACCCGGTGGCAAGGCCTTCGCCCCATCAGGGTGCTGAGGCACCCTGCTAACCCCCGTTGATGGCCTCCGGGAGGGGGTTGGCGGCGCAGTAACCGGGGTCGGCGTTGACGAACGGAATGTGGAAGCCGAGCTCCAGCCCTCGACCCGGCACGACCATGAGGCATTCGAGGCCGTACTGGCTCAGCTGGCCCCCGCTCAAGAGTGAGGTGAGCGAGAGGACCGCATCGCCGCGCGGGTCGATCGCTGAGCGCATGAAACCGGGGATCGCCTGGTCGCCGACCTCGAGCTCTTCCACGTCGGGAGTGATCTCCCCTCCTGACCGCAGGCTGAGGGTGAGCCGGGCAGTCACCACCACTGCCAGGGGCCCCAGGTGACTGCCGGCGCTGACCCACAGCTCGGCTCCCCGGGCGCGGACCTTCAGGGCGGTGAACATCTCGGGATCGGGGTTGTCCACCGCCGCAAGCGTGGAGAGATCCTGCTCGCTCACCAGGACCGCCGCCCCCGGGGCGCCCGGGCGGGCCAGCTCCGTGTCGACCTCGCCACCGAGGGCGGCGGCGATGGCCCCGGGGCTCCCGCCGTCGTCGGGGCCGGCCGGCGGCGCTCCGAGATCCGGGGCGCTGGTCAACCGAATCAGCAGGACCAGGGCGAGGGCGGCCACGACGAGGAGGAGGAGACCGGCGCAGCAGCCGCGGAAGAGGCCTCGCTCCCCGGCTCGACGCCCCCGGGGTGGCGCGCTCAACGGATCTTGAAGAAGAGGAAGAAACTGGCCCCCGCGACGACAGCACACACCACGATCGCGAAGATCATCCATTCAGCGAAGGACGAGCCGCCCCCGGTGTGGCGCGGGACCTCGCCCAGGTTGGCGTTGGTGAGCGGGATGCTCGCCTGGGTCTGCTGGGGATCGATGGAGTCGGAGTAGCTGGTCGGCACGGCGGTGGGCGCGGCGGTCGGGGTCGGGGACGGCGCCGGGGTCGGCGTGGGGGTCGCGGTCGGCGTGGGGGTCGCGCGCGGCGGCGGCGAATTGCAGAAGAAGCACAGGGTCGGGATCGGGGTCGGGGTCGAGATCGCCGTGGGGGTGGCGGAGGGCGTCGCGGCCGGCGGTGGGTTGTCGGCACGTGCCCCGGAGGAGGCGGGGCTGAGCGGCCCGGCGAGGAGCAGCCAGCCGGCCACGACGGCGGTCGCGATCCCGAGAGCCCGGCGCAGGGTGATCCTGCCGTCTCTCGCGAGGCCCCGCCTCTCCGCTCTCCGAGCGTCGCGTCGCACCGCTCAGCGCTCCTCTGGGGGCAGCGGTCGGCTCTCCCGGTGTCGCCGAGGGTGTCAGCGAACAGGCCGGGATCCGGTGGCCCCGGTTCGGGAGGATAGCGCGGTCCGCACGTCTCGGGGATATCTGATCCGGAGACGCGGTGATCCGCACCGAGATGGGAGAGCGCGTACCATCGGTTGCGGTCAATGGCTGCGAGGACCCCTCTCCATGCCCGCCACGTCTCCGCCCAGGCGGCGATGGTCGAGTTTGCCGGGTACGAGATGCCGCTTCGCTACAGCTCGATCCGGGATGAGCACGTGGCGGTGAGGACCCGGGCCGGCCTCTTCGACCTCTCCCACATGGGTGAGGTCCGGCTCCGCGGGGAGGGCGCCGAGGCCACCCTGCAGCGGCTCGTCGCCAACGACGTCTCGACGCTGCCCTCCGGCCACGCCCTCTACACGGTGATCTGCAACGACGGCGGTGGGATCGTCGACGACTGGATCGTCTACCGGGTGAAGGACGGCTTCCTGCTCGTGGTCAACGCGGCCCGTCGCCGGGCCGACCTCGAGTGGATAAGGGGCCACCTGCTCGCGGCCACGGAGGTCATCGACGAGAGCGACGAGACCGCGCTGCTCGCCATCCAGGGCCCGGAGGCGGTCGGCATCGTCCAGACGCTCGCCGGCTCCGACCTCTCGGCGCTGCGGCCCTTCGCCTCCACGCTGGGGACGGTGGCGGGAGTGGAATGCCGGATCTCCAGAACCGGTTACACGGGGGAGGACGGTATGGAGCTCTACTGCGAGGCCGACCCCGCCGCGGGTCTCTGGGACGCCCTGCTCGAGGCGGGGGCCGAGCGTGGCCTGCTCCCAGCAGGGTTGGGTGCGCGGGATACGCTGCGGCTGGAGGCCGGCCTCCGGCTCTACGGGCAGGACATGGACGAGAGCGTCGACCCCTACAGCTGCGCCCTGGGCTGGACCGTGCGGCTCGGCAAGGGGGAGTTCATCGGGGCACCGCGGCTGCGCCAGCTCGATCCCGGGAACCCGCCCCGACGCTTCGTGGGCCTGGCCCTCGGGCCGCGCCAGATCCCCCGCCACGGGATGACCGTGAGGTCCGGGGGAGAGGCGGTGGGAGAGGTGACCAGCGGAGGCTTCAGCTTCAGCCTGGGCCACGGCATCGCGACCGCCTACGTCGCACCCGACCTTGGCGAGGCACCGCTCACCGTCGACCTCCGCGGCGAGACCGTGCCCGCGCGGCGCGTCCCCCTCCCCTTTGTCCGTCGCGGTGCCCACCTCGCCCAGCACCCGCCCCGGCGCAGCGATTGAAGGAGCCAGCCATGCCCGACCTCTCCGGTTACCGCTTCACCCCCACCCACGAGTGGGTGCGCCGTGACGGCGACACGGCCACCGTCGGGATCTCGGACCACGCCCAGGCCCAGCTCGGCGACGTCATCTTCCTGGACCTGCCCGCCGTCGGAGGGAGACTAACGGCGGGCGAGCGCTTCGGGGCCATCGAGTCGGTCAAGGCGGCGAGCGACCTCTACGCACCGGTTTCGGGAACCGTGAGCGAGTTCAACGAAACGCTCACCGACGCCCCCGAGCGGGTCAACACCTCCCCCTACGAGGACGGGTGGCTGCTCCGGCTTCGCGACGTGACCGAGGGGGACCTCGAGCTGGTCGACGAGGCCACCTACCTCGCCCGGGCGGAGGAGTAGATAGACTTCGGGGGTTCCCGGGGTCAGCTAGCTCAGTTGGTTAGAGCGCGCGGTTCACATCCGCGAGGTCGAGGGTTCGAGTCCCCCGCTGACCACCACGTCATCCGATGAGCCTACAGGCTAATGTGGACAGGATCGGTCCTATATAATCGGAGACGTCGTGGATCTCTCGAAGGAACGCCTCCTGACCCTGCTGGAGCTGCTCCAGGTGCACCGGGAGATGGGCGGCGAGGAGATCGCTCAGCGGCTCGAGGTCACCCCGCGCACCGTCCGCCGCTACATCCGCGGCCTCCAGGAGATGGGCATCCCGATCGAGGCCGAGCGGGGACGGGCGGGCGGCTACCGGATGCGGCCGGGCTTTAAGCTGCCACCCCTGATGTTCACCAACGAGGAGGCGCTGGTCCTGGTGCTGGGCCTGCTCGCCGCCGAGCGCCTGGGGTTGGTCACCTCGGGGCTCGCGGTCGAGGGCGCCCTGGCCAAGCTCGACCGCGTGCTGCCCGAGACCCTGCGCGACCGCCTGCGGGCGGCCCAGGAGACGCTGCAGCTCGGCCTGGGCGATCCCGACGACGAGCGCGAGCACGCCGACGGAGAGACGGTGCTGACCCTGAGCACCGCCGCCAGCAACGGGATCCGGCTCCGCTTTCGCTACCGCTCCTCCCGGGGCGAGGAGAGCGAGCGGCTGCTGGACCCGTACGGGATCGCGTTCCACAACGGCCGCTGGTACGTCGCCGGCTGGGACCATCTCCGGGAGGCGATGCGCACCTTCCGGCTCGACCGGATCCTCGACATCGAGCCGACCCGGGAGCGCTTCGAAACCCCGAAGGGATTCGACCTGATGGATGAGATCCACCGCAGCATGGCGAGCGTCCCCTACCGGTGGAGGGCGGAGGTCCGCCTGGAGATCCCGTTGGATGAGGCGCGCCGGCTCGTCAACCCGAACGTGGGCACCGTCGAGCCGATGGAGGGCGGCATCCGGCTGCGCATCGGCGCCGACGACCTGGAGTGGATCGTGCGCCGGCTCTCCCTGCTCGGCGTCGCCTTCACCGTGATCGGGCCGCCCGAGCTGCGTGACGCGGTCCTGAGGGAGGCGGCGCGGCTCGCCGTCTGCGCCCGAGGCTGAGCAGGGCCGCGAGATCAGCCGGCGGGGGCCCCCCGGTCTCGGGCGAAGAGGCGGAGGCTCACGACGCAGGCGACCGCAGCGAGGGTCAGCCCGCCGGCCAGGTCGGCGAGGTAGTGCTGGTGGACCAGCACCGTGGAGGCGACGATGAGCAGGGTCCACACCCCGGCCGCGATGCCGATGCGCCGGTCGACCCGCCACCAGTAGATGGCCACGATGGTCGAGAGCGACGTGTGCAGGCTCGGAAAGTCGTTGTAGGGCTGGTCCCCGGCGTAGACCGTGCGGATGAGCGCCGTCAGCGGATCCGAGCCGGCGAGATGCGGTCGAGCGACGTACGACTGGAGGAAGAAGTAGAAGGCGTAGCTCACCAGCCAGGCGATGATCATCGCCACCGCGGCGGAACGGAAGAGCCTGACCCTCGCCAGCAGGAGGAGCGCCATGGTCACGGCGATGTACGGGGTCAGGGAGATATAGGGGATGACAAAGACGGGCACCACCGGAATCGCCTGATCCAGGGGCGTGCGCAGGAAGATCCGGTTCGGCCCGTGGTTCAGGGGTGTGTAGAGGAGGCTGACCCCGTACCAGGCCACGAGCAGCACCAGGGTGGCCAGCGCCACCCCCCAGCTCTCGCCGAAGATGCCGCGCCGCAGCTGGCTGCGCGCCCATGTGATCACGGTGCCGGCAATGATGCGACAGCCCAGCACCTCCCGGTGGGGGCGCGGTTCAGCGGGGCCGGCGCGAGCCTGGGGCGCGGTCGGCGGCCCGGGGGCCGGAGCCCTTCTGTATCCGGTTGAGGTACCAGACCTGGAGACCGATGTAAGCCACCGAGAGGAGGAGAAGCGCGATGGCGGCGACGGTGAGAGCGACGCGCCCGGTCCCGCCGACGATACCCCCGAGCAGCAGCATCGCCATCGCCACGACCCAAATGAGGGCCGCGACGGCAAGCCGGAGGGACGACGGCGGCTGATGGCTGTTCATCGCTGCCGAAGCATAACCCCGGGCGGACTCCCCCGATACCGGACTCCCCCGGCAGGAGATCAGAGGGTATCGGGGGCCGGCTGCGCCCAGGTCACGGGGAAGACCGGGACAGCCGGGGCGACGGGGGTCCGCAGCAGCTTGACCAGGGCGATGGAGTTGAGGACGAGGGTCACCGGGGTGGCGACCACGGAGACCAGTCCCCACCAGCCGAGAATGACGGTGTCGAGGGTCATGTGCCGCCAGGCGACCAGGCCGCACTCACGGCAGAGGGGGCCGCGGAGGACCAGATGCCTCAGGGTCAACCCACGGCCGCGGTGCTGGTGGAGAGTGGCGACCGCGGTCGGCTCGCGCTGGCAGAGGCGGCAGCTGGCCTGCGGGGTGTTCTCTGGGCTCATGAGCTTGGTGGAGTCTGCCCTGGCGCGACCAGACGGGATAGATGCATCAGCCGCTTGTGGCCCAAATGCACTCCTTCCGTTACCAGCCGGGACGGCGCCCCTCCCGGCCACGCCGGGGGCTGCCCAGGCGTACGCTGCAGGGGATGGAGCAGGTGAACCCGGGGCCCGCAACACCGGCCTCCGGCAGCGGCGCGGATCCCGATCCGGATGCGAGGGAGGGGGTGACCGCGGAGGGGGAGACGACTCCCGCCGACCAGGGCTCGCGGCCCCACGACCCCCGCACCCCGGCCGCCCTGGTCGAGCTGATGTCGCGGGACTGGGACACCACCAGCACCTTCCCCGACCATCCTCACCCCGCCGCTCCACGGTACGCATCGCGGCGGCGCGCGCTCTCGGCCCTCTTCCCCGGAATTCACCTGGTGATCCCGACCGGGGCACCCAAGGTGCGGGCCAATGACACCGAGTACCGCTTCCGGCCGGGCAGCGATCACTACTGGCTGACCGGGCACACGGAACCGGGCGGCGTGCTCCTTCTCCGCGCCGGGGCCGAAGGCCACCAGGCCACTCTCTACCTCGAGCCCCGGAGCGATCGCTCCAGCCCCGCCTTCTTCACCAATGCCCGGAGCGGGGAGCTCTGGGTGGGCCCCCGGCGCGGGGTCCCGGAGACGGCGTTCCTGCTCGGCGTCGAGTGCGCTCCGCTGGACGGCCTGAACGGCGACGTGCGGGGGCTGGGCGGGCCGGTCCTGCTGCTGCGTGGGCTCGACCCCGAGGTCGACTCGCTGGTCAGCGCGCCCGGCGACCCGTCGGAGGAGCGCCGGCTCGCGGAGGAGCTGAGCGAGCTGCGCCTGGTGAAGGACGACCACGAGATCCTGATGCTGGAGCGGGCCGTCGAGGCGACGGTCCGCGGCTTCGAGGACGTGGTCCGGGCTCTGCCCGAGGCGATGGAGCAGGGGGAGCGGGTGGTGGAGGGGGTCTTCAACCTCCGCGCCCGGGTCGAGGGCAGCGACGTCGGCTACGAGACCATCGCGGCGAGCGGGGCCCACGCAACCATCCTGCATTGGAGCCGGAACGACGGGCAGGTCCGCGGCGGAGACCTCCTCCTCCTCGACGCCGGGGTCGAGGGCGACGAGCTGTACACCGCCGACGTCACCCGGACGCTGCCGGTCTCGGGCCGCTTCACGCCGGATCAGCGCCGCCTCTACGAGCTGGTGCACCGGGCCCAGGAGGCGGCGATCGCCGAGGTCCGGCCGGGAGCGGCCTTCCTCGACCCCCACCGGGCCGCGATGCGAGTCCTGGCCGAGGGTCTGGAGGAGCTCGGCATCCTCCCGGTCAGCTCCGACAAGGCACTGGCCGAGGACCTGCAGGCCCACCGCCGCTACACCCTCCACGGCACCTCCCACATGCTCGGCCTCGACGTCCACGACTGCGCCCAGGCGCGGGAGGAGGAATATCGCGGGGGCCGGCTCCAGCCGGGGCACGTGCTCACCGTCGAGCCCGGCCTCTACCTGCAGCCCGACGACCTCACCGTCCCGGTGGGGCTGCGGGGCATCGGCATCCGGATCGAGGACGACGTCCTCGTGACCGAGGACGGCTGCCGGGTCCTGAGCCGGGGGCTTCCCACGGAGCCGGATGAGCTGGAGCGGTGGATGGCGGGGCTGCGCGGTCAGGACTTGCAGCTCCGTCGCCCCCTCGCCTGATCGCCCTGGGCGCCGCCGCCGCAACCGCCAAAGGCCAGCCTGGTACACTCTCGCTTCCGCAGCTTTCCTGCGTCCGGCGTCACCGCCTTGGCCACCTCGGCGGCGAACCGAAATCTCGCCGGGCGCCGTTCAGCCCATAGGAAAGGAGG
>Ga0224557_1000850_pt1 | contig 31790 bp, 28 predicted proteins | sample 714S31014metaG_FD_180677 | JGI IMG/M metagenome (GOLD analysis project Ga0224557, IMG submission 180677) | Peat soil microbial communities from Stordalen Mire, Sweden - 717 S3 10-14 | ecosystem: Environmental > Terrestrial > Soil > Wetlands > Peat | place: Sweden: Norrbotten County, Stordalen... | reverse complement strand
GGCCGACCCGCGAATATCAGCGTGATGACCGTCGCTGCTTCCTGACCTCGGCGGCGCTCCCCGCCCTCGCCCCGCTTGACAAGGACTTCCATATCAGCCACTCACCACTGCGAGTTGGGCGGCGAGCTCCCCGGGGTCCGTGGTCGGCACCCGGCAGACGAAGCCCTCGCAGACGTAGGCGGCGGGGCGACCGTTGATGAGTGACCGGCCGGCGAGCAGCGGCACGGAGCCGCCGGCGCCCCAGGCCAGCACCCGGTACGGGTCGCGGCGCACCCACACCTCCCGGAGCAGCCACCGGGTGGCGGCGTCATCGGCGGCGCCCGCGATCGCCACCTCCCGGGAGGGGGCGACCAGCTGGTCGAGGACGCAGGCGAGGCTGCCGAGAGCGAGCGGAGCCCGCGCGATGGCCGGGACCAGGGGCCGGACGATCTCCCGGGCGCTCTCCCGCCAGCGCTCTTCGCCGGTCAGGCCGGAGAGCCGGAGGAAGAGCTGCGCCGCCATCGACCGGCCGGCGGGGAGCGGATTGTCCTCCAGGCCGCGGGGCCGGATCAGCAGTGGCTCGGCGTCCGCGGCGGTGTCGAAGTAGCCGCCCTCGGGATCGCGGAAACGCGTCTCGATCTCCCCGGCGAACCCGACCGCGCGCTCGTAGTGGCTCGCCTCCCCGGTCGCCTCGTAGACCGCCAGCAGGCCGTCGCCCAGGAGGGCCACGTCCTCCAGGAAGGCGTTGACCCCGGCGGCACCGGGCATCCAGCTCCGGCGCAGGCGCCCGTCGACGACCAGCTCATCGAGCAGGAAGGTCGCGCAGTTTTGGGCAACTTCGACATAATCTGGGCGCGCCAGGGCGCTCCCGGCCTCGGCGAAGGCTCGCAGTGCCAGGCCGTTCCAGGCGGTGACCACCTTGGCGTCTCGGCCCGGGGCAACGCGCTGGAAGCGCGAGGCGAGAAGCCCGCGGCGGAGACCCTCCACCCGCTCGGCCGCCTCGCCCGGGTCGATTCCCAGCTCGCGGGCGAGCTGATCCGGCGTCACGGCGAGCGACAGCACGCTGCTGCCCGCCTCGAAGCTCCCCTGCTCCGGCACACCGAAGACCCGGCAGGCAAGTGCCGCCTCCTCCGGGTCGGCCACGGCCGCGCGGACCTGCTCCGGGGTCCAGACGAAGTACCGCCCCTCCACGCCCTGGGAGTCCGCGTCCTGCGAGGAGGCGAAGCCGCCGCCCGGGAGGCGCATCTCCCGGACGAGGTGGTCGAGGGTCAGCTCCACCGCGCGGCGGTAGGCAGGATCGCCGGTCAGCAGGTGCGCATGGAGGTAGACCACGGCCAGCTGGGCGTTGTCGTAGAGCATCTTCTCGAAGTGGGGGACGGCCCATGCGGCGTCGACGCTGTAGCGGTGGAAACCGCCGCCCAGTTGGTCAAAGATGCCACCCCGGAGCATCCGGTCGAGGGTGGTCCTGGCAGCGGCCGCCGCCTCTCCGTCCGAGCCGGCGAAGCCGCGGCGGAGGAGCAGCTCCAGGGCCGCTGGGTGGGGGAACTTGGGAGCACCGCCGAAGCCGCCGTGCCGCGCGTCGATCTGCTCCACGAGCCGCGCCACCGCCCGGGTGACGACCTCGGCGGAGGGCTCCTCCCCTGGCGGGAGCGGCGGAGGATCCAGAGCCCGGCGGATCTCGGCCCCGGTCCGCTCGACGTCCTCCCGGCCCTGCCGGTAGGCGTCGGCGGCGGCGCGGAGGACGGCGGGGAACCCGGGCATGCCACCACGCGGCACGGGAGGGAAGTACGTCCCGCCGAAGAAGGGGACGCCGGCGGGGGTGAGGAACACGGTCATCGGCCAGCCCCCCTGGCCGGTCATCGCCTGGACCGCCTCCATGTAGACGGCATCCACGTCGGGGCGCTCCTCGCGGTCGACCTTGATGTTGACGAAGAGCTCGTTCATCAGAGCGGCGGTCCCCGGATCCTCGAAGCATTCGTGCGCCATCACGTGGCACCAGTGGCAGGCGCTGTAGCCGACCGAGAGGAGGATGGGGCGGTCCGTCTCGCGTGCCGTCCTCATCGCCTCCTCGCCCCAGGGATACCAATCGACCGGGTTGCCAGCATGCTGGCGGAGGTAGGGGCTGGATGCGGTCGCGAGGCGATTGGCCATGCCGGCGGGAGCGATCAGCTCCGGCGGCGCTGGGCGAGGCCGACCAGAGCGAGCGGGAGCACCGCCGCTCCCCAGCGGGGAGGCGCGGATGGCGGGCCGTCGGGGACCCGGGTCCATCGGTTGGGCACTGCGGTGAGACTATCGCAGCGGGAGGCTGCCACCAAGCGTTTCCAGGGCGTCCGGGGGGTCCGCGTTGACAGCGATCATGCGCGCCCATCACCATGCGTGGAACGAGCCGGTCCCACCTCGCAAATACGCTCAATCCATGGGGCCGGGTCGCGACGGGGATGAATGCCGCCTGACGGGGCAACGGAGGCCGGCGCTCTGGGCGCCGACGCGACGCGCGCAGAGGATGGCGCCGTCGTCACCCTCCGGCAGCTACCCCAGGAGTACCTCGGCGATCCCGTCTTCCTCCGGCGGTTCCGGGCCGAGGCCCCGATCGTCGCCCACCTCGACGGCACCTACGTGGTCCGCACCCGCGCCTACGTCGAGGACGCCTTCGGGATGGCCCTGGTGACCGACTACGTGGACGGGGCCTGGCTGCGCCAGCTGATGGCCACGGCCGGGACCCTTCGGGACGTGGAGACCGCGCTGGTGGTGCTGCGCGACACCCTGCTGGGGCTGGAGTCGGCGCACCGCGAGGGGATACTCCACCGCGATCTGCGCCCGGAGAAGATCCTGGTCGACCGCCGGGGGGTCTCCCGGGTGGCGGAATTGGGGATGGTCGCGCGCACCGCGGGCGGACACTGGATCCAGGGGACGCCGGAGTACATGGCGCCCGAGCTGTGGCGGGACGAGGAGCCGAGCATTGAGACCGATCTCTACGCGGCGGCGGTGGTCCTCATCGAGTGCCTGACCGGGGCGCCCCCCTACCTGGGCGGATCCGCAACCGTGCGCGAGCAGCACCTGGGCGCTCCCCTGCCCGGCCCCGAGCTGCCCGAGGAGATCGCGCCGCTGGTGCGCTTGGGGATGGCCAAGTCGCCGCGCCAGCGCTACCTCCGAGCATGGGACTTCGCCGAGTCGGTCGAGGCCGCCGGCATGACGGTGGGCGGGGCGGAGTGGGAGCGCCGCGGCCGCCGCCGCCTCGCCACCGCCGTCGCGGCGGTGCTCGGCCCGCCGCCCGGGGGCGAGATGAACGACTCCCACCGGGGCCTGATCGGGCGGGCCCGCTTCCGGCGGAGGGTCCAGAGCTAGCAGGGGTCCCTGCCGGTCCCGGCCGCGTGCTCCGCGATCGCCTGCCGGTACACCTCGACGGTGCGCAGGGCGACCTGCTCCCAGGTGAACCTCTCCAGCACCCGGCGCCGTCCGGCGGTGCCGAGCCGGGTCGCGAGATCGGGGTCGGCGATCAGCTGATTGATCCTCTCCGCGAGAGTGGCCTCGAAGTGCCGGGCCGCTGTCGCATCGGAGGCCACCGCCTCGGGGTCGCAGGGGACCAGGTAGCCGGTCTCCCCGTCGACAACGATCTCCGGGATGCCGCCGACAGCGCTCGCGACCACCGCCGCCTCGCAGGCCATCGCCTCGAGGTTGACCAGGCCGAATGGTTCGTAGATGGAGGGGCAGACGAAGGCGGTGGCGTGGCTCAGGACCTGGATCAGCTCGGGCCGCGGCACCATCTCCTCGATCCACACCAGGGATGCCCCCGCCGCCTGCGCCGCATCGCGGAGATTCCGGGTCTCGGCGGCGATCTCCGGCGTGTCGGGAGCGCTGGCGATGAGCACGATCTGGGCGGCGCGGTCGATCCGCGGGGCGGCGCGGAGGAGATGGTCGAGACCCTTCTGGCGGGCGATCCGTCCGACGAAGAGGATGAGCGGGCGGACGGGGTCGATGCCGTAGCGGACCAAGGCGGCGTCACCGTGGTCGGGGACGTAGGCCCGAGCGTCGATGCCGTTGTAGATGGTGTGGACGCGGCCGGGGTCCACCGCCGGGTAGCAGGCGAGCAGATCCTGGCGCATCGCCTCCGAGACGGCGATCACCGCGTCGGCGGAGAGCAGGGCGGTGCGCTCGCAGAAGAGCGAGAGGGCGTAGCCGCCACCGAGCTGCTCGGCCTTCCAGGGGCGGAGCGGCTCGAGGCTGTGGGAGGTGCAGACGTGGGGGACGTCCCAGACCAGCTTCGCCAGGTGCCCGGCAAGGTTCGCGTACCAGGTGTGCGAGTGGACCAGGTCCATCCCCTCCAGCCCTCCCGCCATGGCGAGATCCACCGACATCGCCGCCAGCGCGGCGTCCTCGGGCCTGCCTCCCTGGAGCGCCTCCCAGGGCTGGTAGGCGGCGGCCACCAGCGGCGAGCTGCGCGGCTCTCCGAAGCAGTGCACCCGGACGTCGACGTGGCGGGCGAGCTCCCGGGCCAGGTACTCGACATGGACGCCGGCGCCGCCGTACACGTCCGGGGGGTACTCCCGGGTGAGAATTCCGACCCGCATCAGTCGACGGGCTCGATGACCTGGCGCTTGGCGACCACCACGATGCCGTTGGCAGAGACGGTGAAGCGCCGGGCCTCGATCTTGGGGTCCTCACCGATCACCGCGCCGGGGGGGACCACCACCTCCTTGTCGATGATCGCGCGCCTGACCAGCGCGCCTTCGCCGACCTCCACCCCGGACAGCAGCACGCTGTCCTCTACGGTCGCGCCCCAGCCCACCCGCACCCCGGGGGAGAGCACCGAGCGGCGCACCGTGCCGCCGGAGACGATCACCCCCGGGCTCACGATCGAGTCCACCGCTATGCCGCGCCGGCTCTCCTCGTCGAAGACGAACTTGGCCGGAGGCAGCGGTCCGTAGAAGGAGTAGATCGGCCACTCCAGGTTGTAGAGGTTGAACATCGGGACCACCGAGATGAGGTCCGTATGCGCGTCGTAGTAGGAGTCCAGCGTCCCGACGTCGCGCCAGTAGCCGTGATCCAGCTCGGTGCTCCCGGGGACGACGTTGTGCTCGAAGTCGTAGACCGCCGCCTCACCCCTCTCCACGAGGTGGGGAATGATGTCGCCGCCGATGTCGTGGCGGCTGGTCTGCTTCTCCGCGTCCTCGACCAGGGTGTCGACGAGGAACGGGGCGGTGAAGACGTAGTTGCCCATCGAGACGCGGCAGCGCTCGGGGTCGTCGGGAAGGCCGCTGGCCCGGGCGGGCTTCTCGTGGAAGGCGGTGATCCGGTCGCCGTCACACTCGATGACACCGAACTCGCTGCACTGGGAGGTGGGGACCTTGACCGAGGCGACCGTCACCCCGGCCCCGCTCGCGATGTGCTGTGCCAGCATCTGGCGCGGGTCCATCCGGTAGAGGTGGTCCGCTCCGAAGACGAGGACGTAATCGGGCTTCTCGTCGCCCAGGAGGTTGAAGTTCTGGTAGATGGCGTCGGCCGACCCCGAGAACCAGCGCGGCCCGCGGCGCATCTGGGCCGGCACCGGGGTCACGTAGTTGCCGAGCAGCGGGGAGAGCCTCCAGGCCTGGCTGATGTGGCGGTCGAGGCTGTGGCTCTTGTACTGGGTGAGGACCGCGATCCGGGTGAACTCGGCGTTGACCAGGTTGCTCAGCACGAAGTCGATGAGCCGGTAGACGCCGCCGAAGGGGACGGCCGGCTTGGCCCGGTCCTTGGTGAGCGGCCAGAGCCGCTTGCCCTCACCGCCCGCGAGGACGATGGAGAAGACGCGCGGCGGACGGCGCAATGCTCCGGCGGGGTCGGCGACCCCAGATCGCTGATCTGCCATCTCCGTCAGCGATCATGGCAGACCGCCATGGGGTATGGGTTGTCGGGCGGGGTCCACGCGGCGAGGTCGGCTCATCCAGCGGAGCGGGGCCCCTCGGCGGGGCGGACCGCCATCTCGGATCGAGAGTGGCGTGCCTGGTCGGGGACGAGCATCACGGTCACCGCGGAGGCGGCGAAGGCGAAGCCGGCGGCCACCGCGAGCGCAGCCAGCAGACTTACCCCGAGAAGCGGCCCCGCGACCGCGGAGCCGATCGGATTGCCCACGAAATTGAGCGACATGCTGACCGCGAAAGCCCGCCCATACCAGTCCGGGTCGGTGCGACGCTGCCGCATCGAGAACATCCCGATGTCGATCGGGCCGCCGGCGCCCCCGAAGACCAGCATGGCCAGGGTCACCACGAGGAGGTTGGGGGCGACGGCCAGGAGCACCAGGGCCACACCGATGGCGAGCATCCCGGCGACGATCAGGGGGCGCTCGCGCCCCTGGCTGCCCCGATGGCCGAGGACGACCGCGACGATCCCGCCGCTGACGGCGCTGAGCGCCCAGAGGGCGCCGACGATGGCGGCGTTCTGGTGGAAGTGGTCGAGGACGAGGACCGGGAGGGCGATGATCAGGATCCCGGAGGCCACGTTGGACACCGAGAGACTGATCGCCAGGCCGCGCAGGGAGGCGTTCCGGGCAACGTAGGCGAGCCCCGCCCAGGCATCGCGGACGACGGACTGGGACCTGGGCTCTGACGGGGGCAGCGGCAGCGGCTCCATTCCCAGCAGCGAGAGCACGGCGGCGACGAAGACGGCGGCAGTCGCCACCAGGGCGGCGGGCCTGCCGATCAGCCCCGCGATCACGGCGGCCAGGGGGGCTCCGATGACGGCGGCGACCACGTAACCGGCGCTGTCGGCCGCGTTGGCCCGGTCCCAGAGGAGGCGGGGCACCAGCATGGGAAAGAGGGTCCGGGCCCCGGCGCTGCTCAGCGGGTTGGTGAACGAGCCGAGCGCCGCGATGCCGACCAGGAGGCCCGCGCTGAGAACCCCGGTGGCGCCGAGGGTCACGATCAGGATCAGGGTCAGGGCGGCGACGGAGTAGTCGAGCATGATCAGCCGGATTCGCCCGGAGCGATCGAGGAGGGCGCCGGCGATGGGGCTGAACACGGTCCCGGGAAAGACGCTGGCGAAAACCGTGATCCCGGCGATCGCGGGGGAGTGGAAGCGCTGCAGCACGAAGAGCACGAGGGCGACGGTCCACATCTGCCCGCCGATGCGGCCGAGCAGCGCCGCCACCATCACGCGGGGCAGCCCGCGGACCTGGAGCAGGCTGCGGTAGGTGGCGGGGAGCGTGGTCGAGGTACTCCTGGTCGGAGGACGAGGGCTGGGGCCGGCGGAGATCCGCCGCCTGCCCGAGGTCAACCGGGCGCGCGACGGGAGGCCGGAGAGGGAGGGCTGGCGCAGGCCAGGTTGCAGATACTAGTCCGTCGCCGGCCGAGCTCCCCTGCGAGCCCGCGCCGCTTCCCGCGCCTCGCCGCCCGGGCTCAGGACGCGAGACACCCCGTCATCCCCTCCTACGGCGGAGGTCCGACCGCACGCTCGAGGAGCCTCAGCAGGGTGGTGCATTCGTCGTCGGTGAGGCCTTCCAACGACTTGCCCACGCCCTCCCGCCAGGCGGCCTCGCGGCGCCGCAGCAGATCCCGGCCCCGGGGGCTGAGCGTGACGCGGACGAGCCGGCGGTCGCCCGGATCGCTCATTCGCTCGACGAGGCCGAGCTTCACCAGGCGGTCGGCCATCTGGGTGGCACTGCTCAGCGAGGCGGCCTCGAGGCAACCGGCGAGCTCGCCCATGGTCACCCCGCTGCGGCGGGCGATGACATGCAGCGCGTGCATCTGCTGGAAGGTCACTGCCCCCATCTCGGCATGGACGTCGGGGGGGATGACCCGGGTGAGCCGGCGGTGCATGCGCGGCTGCAGGTCCAGGAACTCGTCGATCAGCTCGGCGCGGGAGCGCGCGGCGGATGTGGTGCCGGCGTTCGGGGTCAACTCACCTCCTCCAGCGCGTTGGCGAACTGACTGGCGTAGAGGTCGTAGTAGAAGCCGCGGCGCTCCATCAGCTCGGCGTGACTGCCCTGCTCCACGATCCGCCCGCTGTTCATGACGACGATGGTGTCCGCATTGCGGATCGTCGAAAGACGGTGGGCGATCACGAAGCTGGTGCGTCCATGGCGGAGGCGCGCCATCGCCTCCTGGATGAGCACCTCGGTGCGGGTGTCGACGTTGCTCGTGGCCTCGTCCAGGATCAGGATGGTCGGGTCGGAGAGGAAGGCACGGGCGATGGTCAGGAGCTGCCGCTCGCCGGCGGAGATGTTGGATGCATCCTCGTCCAGGACGGTGTCGTAGCCGTGGGGAAGGGTGCGCACGAAGTGGTCCGCGTGAGCGGCCTTGGCGGCGGCCACCACCTCGTCGGTGCTGGCGCCGCTCTTGCCGTAGGCGATGTTGTCGCGGACGCTCCCCGCGAAGAGCCAGGTGTCCTGCAGCACCATGCCGAACATCTGGCGGACACTGGCGCGGGACAGCTCGTGTGCGTCGACGCCGTCCAGGTAGATGTGTCCGCCGTCGATCTCGTAGAAGCGCATCAGAAGATTGACGATGGTGGTCTTGCCCGCCCCGGTCGGCCCCACGATGGCGACCGTCTCACCCGGGTACACGTCCAGGTCGAAGTCCTGGATGAGCGGCTTGTCGGGCTGGTATCGGAAGGAGACGTTCTCCAGGACGACGCGCCCCTGGGCGGCGAGCAGGGCAGGAGCACCGGCGCTGTCGGGTGTCTCCTCGTCGGCTGCCAGGAACTCGAAGACCCGCTCGGCCGAGGCCAGACCCGACTGCAGCAGGTTCATCTGGCTGGCGATCTGCATGATCGGGTTGGTGAACTGGCGCGAGTACTGGATGAAGGCCTGGATGTCGCCCAGCGACATGGCCCCATTGACCGTCAGGTACCCACCGATGACAGCGATGGCCACGTAGTTCAGGTTGGAGAGGAACATCATCGCGGGCTGGATGAGCCCGGAGAGGAACTGGGCCCGGAAGCTGGGCTCGTAGAGGGCCTGGTTCTCGCGATCGAATTCTTCCAGCGTCCGGCGGGAGCGACCGAAGACCTGGACCAGGGCATGGCCGGTGTGGGTCTGCTCCACGAGGCTGTTCACCGTGCCGGTGCGGGCCCACTGTGAGGTGAACTGCTTCTGGGATCGCCGCGCCACCAGGAAGGTGACCCCGATCGACATCGGCACCATCACCAGCGAGATCAGGGCCAGCAGCGGGCTGATCCAGAGCATCATGGCGAGCACCCCGAGGATGGTGAGGATCGAGGTGAGCAGCTGACTGAGACCCTGCTGGAGGGTCGTGGTCACGTTGTCGATGTCATTGGTCACGCGGCTCAGCACGTCGCCGTGGGGATGGCTGTCGAAGTACTGGAGGGGCAGCCGGGCGAGCTTGGCCTCCACGTCGCGGCGCATGCCCGAGACGGTGCGCTGCGCAACCCCGGCCATGATGTAACCCTGGGCCCAGCTGAAGAAGGCGCCCACGAGGTAGAGGAGGGCGATCACCCCCAGGCTCACGCCGAGCTGGTTGAAGTCGATCCCATGGCCGGGGTTCACCGTGGTGCCGGTCAGCAACTGCGCCAGCGGGCTATGGTGCAGTCTCAGGTACGCCTCCGCTTGAGCCTGGGTCATCCCCGCGGGAAGGGATTTGCCGATGAGGCCGTCGAAGAGCAGGTTGGTGGCATTGCCGATGATCCGGGGCGCGGCCACCAGCATCCCGACCCCTGTCGACCCGATCAGCGCGGCGGCGGCGATCCGCCAGCGATCGGGACGGAGCCGCGCCACCAGCTGCCGCAGCGCTCGCCAGAGATCCTTGGCACTCTTGGGGGGACCGGCCGCTGCCATCCGGCCCGGCCCACCGAAGCCGCCTCTGCCGTGCCCGCCCCCGGGCCCGCGCATCATGCCGCGTTCTCCCCGAGCTGGGAGACCACGATCTCGCGGTACTCGTCGCAGGAGACCATCAGCTGCTCATGGGTCCCGGACCCGACGACGGCACCGTCGTCCAGGACGATGATGCGGTCCGCGTTGAGGATGGTGCTCACCCGTTGGGCGACGATCACCACCGTGGCGTTGCGGGTCTCCGCGCTGAGCTGCGCGCGCAGCCGCGCGTCAGTGGTGGCGTCCAGGGCAGAGAAGCAGTCGTCGAAGAGGTAGATCAGCGGCCGTTTGATGACGGCCCGGGCGATCGCCAGCCGCTGGCGCTGGCCGCCCGAGACGTTGGTCCCGCCCTGGTCGATGGGAGCCTCGAGCTGCCCATCCATGGTGGCCACGAAATCGCGGGCCTGGGCGACCTGGAGGGCGTGCCAGACGTCGGCGTCGTTGGCGTCCTCGGCGGCGAAGCGCAGGTTGTCCGCCACGGTGCCGCCGAAAAGGTATGCCTGCTGGGGTACCAGCCCGATGCTGGCCCACAGCTCCTCGAGCGCGCGATCCCTGACGTCGATGCCGTCGATCAGCACCGCGCCCGAGGTCGGATCGAAGAAGCGCGGGACGAGATTCAGCAGGGTCGTCTTGCCGGCGCCGGTGCCGCCGATGATCGCGGTGGTCTCCCCCGGCTGGATCTGGAAGGAGAGGTCGCGCAGCACCAGATCCTCGCCGCCCGGGTAGCCGAAGCTCACGTTGCGGAACTCGACGATCCCCATCGAGTGGGACGGGGTGATCGGGTGCTGCGGGCTCGTGGTGGCAGGCTCGACACGCTCCACCGCGGCGATGCGCTCGGCGCTCGCCTGGGCGCGCGGGACGAGGATCACCATCACCACGGCGAGCAGCACCGACATCAGGATCTGCATGATGTAGGCGAGGAAGGCGGTGAGGTTGCCGATCGGCATCTGCCCGCTGCTGATCAGGTGGCCGCCGAACCAGAGGACCGCAACGCTGGAGAGGTTCATGATCCCCATCAGCGCCGGCATGGCCAGCACGAAGATCCGGTTGACCCGCAGGCCGGTCGCGGTGAGGCTGGCGTTGGCGGTGGCGAAGCGGCGCTCCTCGTCCTCACCGCGGACGAAGGCGCGGATCACCCGGACGCCGGTGATCTGCTCGCGCAGCACCTGGTTGATCCGGTCGATCTTCACCTGCATCGACTTGAACTGGGGTACGGCGACGAACAGCATGGTGAGCACCAGCACGGCCATGAGGGGCACCGCCACCACCAGGAGGAGGGAGAGGGTGGCGTCCTCGTGGATGGCCATGATCACGCCGCCGACCATCATGATCGGGGCCGCCACCATGAGCGTCAGCGCCATCTGCAGGAAGATCTGGATCTGCTGGACGTCGTTGGTGTTGCGCGTGATCAGCGAGGCCGTGCCGAAGCTGTTCATGTCGCGCGCGGAGAAGCGCATGACCCGCGAGAAGACGGTGGCGCGCAGGTCGCGGCCCACCCCCATCGAGGTGCGCGAGGCGAAGTAGGTGGCGATGACGGCGGCCACGCCGCTCAGCAGCGTCAGTGCCAGCATCCACGCGCCGGTGCGCCAGATGTACCCGACGTCCCCCTTGGCGATGCCGTTGTTGATGATGTCGGCGGTGAGGTTGGGCAGGTACAGGCCGAGTACGGTCTGGATGACGATCAGCCCCAGGACGATCGCGACCAGCCACCGGTAGGGGCGGAGGCGGGTCAGCATCATGCGGACCAGGGTCACGGGCGAAGCCTCCGAGGTCGCCCCATCACCATCGGGAGGGGCAGGGGCCGGACAGAAGGGTCAGGGGTGGTGGCACCCGAGGTCACATCCTACATGTACTGCACCATTCTTGTCCAGCAAGATTGAGGTCATGTAGGGGATTTGTTACCGTCTGCCCCAGCCCTGCCAGCCCGGCGGCGCGACCAGACGATCAGGGCCACGCCGGCCACGGCGATGACGCCGAGGCCGAGTGCGATGGTGATGAGCCACTTGCCGGTGAGGCTTCCGCCCGAGTAGTTGGGGATGGTCGGCTCCGCCTGGAGCCGGTGCACGTAGAGCCCCTGACTGGTGCCCGCCCAGATGGCCGGAGCGGCGCCCGAGGCATCCGCGGCCAGGCTGAGCACGTCGTCGGGGAGGCCGGGGTCGGCGCGCACCCAGTCGTCACCGCCGTCCGAGGTCAGCAGGGTTCCATACCCGGCCGTCCCGATGTAGACGACACCGCTCACCGCAGCGGTGTTGAAGCCGGCGATCGAGGTGACCGCCGGGGTCCCGGTGATGAGGGTTGCCGGTAGGAGCGCCAATGAGACCGACCAGCCGCCGCTCGGGGCTCGCCGCCAGACCGTCCCCCCGGTGCTGACGGCGACCACGAAGCCGGGCACGGCGAGGGGGGCGGCGATGAGATGAGCGCCCGACCCGAGCTCGGGGCTGCCCGGGTCGCGGCGGGCGGTCCCGCCGCCCTCGGCGACCATCACCTCCCCGGCGGCATCGATGGACCAGGTGCGCGAGCCGGTGGTCACCGTCGCGGGGGCCGCCGGAGGCGGCGCGGCGGCCGCGACGAATCCGGTGGCCGTCTGGACCATCGCCGCGCCTCCCACCAGGGCGGTGACCCGGCCCTGGACGACGGCCACGCGCGTGACCGTCTGCCCCGGGAACGCCGCCAGCTGCCACCACGGACCAGCCGCCTGCACGGGCATGGCCGCGGCACAGGCCAGGGCCATGGCGGCAAGGGGCGCGGCGAGGAGCAGCCTGGCCCTGCGCACCGTCCGGCGACGGGGCGGCTCAGACCGGGTCAGGGGAGTCTCGTCGACCTTGCGAACATCGTCAGCCCTCGGATGATCCACAGGCCCCCGATGACGATGAGCCCCCAGGGGACGTAGTAGGCCCCGCCGGTGGCACTGCTGGAGGCCGCGCTGTAGGTGCCCACGGTGATGACGATCCCGATCACCAGGATCACCGCGCCGGTCACGGTGGTGCTGATGCCCCGCCGGCGGAGATACGCCCCGCCCATGGGTCGCATGCGACCCCTCATCCCCATCATGGGATAGCCCATGCCCGGGTAACCGGGACCGGGTCCGTAGGGTCCCTGCCCGTAGGGAGCGGGGCCGAAGCCCGCCGGGCCGGGCGTTCCGGCAGCGTTCGGCGGCATGCCGTAGGGCGACGGTGGAGGGCCGGCGTCGTTGGGCGGCGTCCCGAAGGGCCCCGGTTGAGGGGCCGCACCTGGACCGGGCACTCCCCAGGGGGCGGCCGGATCGGGCGGAGGGTAGGCCGAGGCGGCCTGGCTGCCGGGCGGTTGGTCCAGGGGCGGGGTGCTGCTGGGATCCGGTGTCCACGGCGTGTACCAGCTGGACTGGTCACCGAGCGGGGACGGCGTGCTGGGGTCCGGGGTTCCGGAGGATCCGGGGTCCGTGGGGGGGTAGCCTGATTGGGTCATCCGGCCGTCTCCGCATGGCAGGGGTGCACGGATCGAGCATACCGGTTCGCGTCGCGTGGCATCGGCGGGCAGCGAGGGGGTGCTGAGGGCCCGGGCGAGCGGCGCCGGAGCCCTTGTGCCAGACTCCTTCCTGTGAGCCGGATCGGCGTCGCGGTGATCGGGTACGGCCTGGCCGGGTCGGTCTTCCACGCCCCGCTGGTGGCGGCGACGCCCGACCTCGAGGTGAAGGCGATCGTCACCGCCAACCCCGAGCGGCGGGAACGGGCCGCGCGCGACTTCCCCGACGCCCGCCTTCTCGCCACCCCCGACCAGCTCTGGAACGACAGCAGCGGGATCGGCCTGGTGGTGGTGGCCACCCCCAACCACCTCCACGCACCTCAGGCGATCGCCGCCCTTGATTTGGGACTCGCGACGGTGGTGGACAAGCCGATGGCGCTGAGCGCGGCGGAGGCGAGGACGATCCTGGAGGCGGCCGAGCGCGCCGGCGGGGTGCTCGCGGTCTTTCAGAACCGGAGGTGGGACAGCGACTTCCTGCTGCTCCGCGAGGTGATCGACCGTGATCAGCTCGGCGGGCTTCTCCGGCTGGAGAGCCGCTTCGAGCGTTTCCGTCCGGAGGTGAACAGCAAGTCCTGGCGGGAGGAGACCTCCCCGGAAGCGGGGGGCGGACTGCTCCTCGACCTCGGCGCTCACCTCATCGACCAGGCGCTGCTTCTCCTCGGGCGACCTCACGGGGTGTACGCGGAGATCGGGCTGGCGAGGCCCGGGGCGGTCGCCGACGACGACTGCTTCCTCGCCCTCGAGTTCCCCGGCGGTGTCCACGCCCACCTCTGGATGAGCGCCACTGCCCCCGCGATCGGGCCGCGCTGGCGGGTGTGGGGCAGCCGTGAGGCCCTCGAGGTGTGGGGGCTCGACCCCCAGGAGGCCTACATCGTGGCCGGGGGACGCCCCGGCGATGCCGGCTACGGTCTGCCGGACGGGAGCCAGCGCGCCGTGCTCACGGCGGGCGGGGACCCCGGTCCCGGGCGCGAGCTGCCGCTGCCCGCCGGGCGGTACGGTGACTTCTACGCGGGCATGGCGACGGCGATCCGAGGGGAGGGGCCGGTGCCCGTCCCGGCCCAGGCCGGCTGGGACGTGCTCGCCGTGGTCGAGGCGGCGCGGAAGAGCGCGGCCACGGGCACCGTGGTCAGCCCCGCCGCCCGAGCCTGACCGCGGCTCAGAAGCCGTAGAGGCCGGGGAGGACGGCGAGGGTCACCACGACGTCCGCCACCCCGTGGACCACGACCGCCGGCCAGATCGAGTTGGTCTTCTGGGTCACCCACCCGAGCACGAAGCCGAGCAGCATGGTCAGGGGTACGAAGGGCGCGACCGGTCCCTGGTAGACGATGGCGAGGTGGGCGAGCCCAAAGACCACCGCCTGGCAGGCGTTGGCCACGAGTGGTGAGGTGAGCCGCTCCAGGCTGCCGAGCAGCAGGCCGCGGAACTGGAGCTCCTGGGCCGCGCCCTGCAGCATGTTGGCGGGGACCAGCCAGGGGGCGTCGCGCAGCACCGCAACGACCGGGAGCCCCTCTCGCCCGAGCAGGGAGGCAGGGATCAGCAGGAACACCAGGAAGAAGAGCGCGGTGCCCCCCACCCCGAAGGCCACGGCGCCCCACCCGAGGTGGAGCAGCCGGAGCCGGGGGTGATCCCGGCGCAGCACCAGCCAGACCAGGCAGAGGATCACGACGGTCACCCCGCACCAGGCCACCGAGGCGTTGAGGTTGGCCTGGTCACCGCTCTGCTGGACCCCCGCGTGGCCGAGCAGGGCGGGCGCCCCGAGGAACGCCGACCAGCCGAGGGTGATCGCCACCAGGCTGACCAGGATCAGGCGGGCGCGGGCCAGGCTGGGGACCACCAGGGAGACGGCGAGGAGGCCGAGGGCGACACCGCTGGTCCGGAGCGTGTAGGGATCGAGGCCGTTGGGGTCGCTGTAGAGGTTGGGAGCCAGCACCACCACACCGAGGGCTACGGCGGCGATCAGGAGAGGGACGAGCGGACCCCAGGCGGTCCGTGGCGGCGCCGGAGAGGCGGGCGCTCCGAGCGAGCCGTCAGGGTGCGGCGACCCCTCCTCCGGCGCGGCGGGGTCGGGGTCGGCGGGCACGGGTCCGGGGTCAGCCGGCGGCGGTGTGGACATCCCGCCAGCGCTCGATGACCTCGGCCACCCCGAGGCCGGGCCTCCCGGCAGCTTCGGCCAGCGAGGTGTTGGCCGCGGCTGTGACCTCGACGCCGATCAGGCGGTGGCAGGCGATCAGGAGATCCATGTCGTCCTCGGCGATGGGCGCGACCGCCATCATCCCGCGCATCACCACCCAGTCGCGGGTGACCTTGTACCCCAGGCCGATCAGCTTGCGGCCGTCCACGGCGATGTCGCTGAACCCAGGGCACCACCCTCCCTCGACGCGACCGGCTGCGGCACGCACGCCGAATCCGGCGAGGGCGGTGCGGAACCAGGCGCTGAGCGAATCATTCATCCAGTCGAGGGGCATCCCGCGCCCAGGAGGAGGCACCCCGACCGCGCAGAGGCCCATCCAGCCCGGGCCACCGATGACGAAGGTGCCCCCGGCCGGGCTGGTGGCCAGACCGGGCAGCCCGGGAAGGGCGCGGACCGCCGCCAGGAGATCGGGCTTGCGGGCCAGTCCGGCACCGGCGGCCACCCTGCGCACCGTGGTGCGGAGTTGGACGGCGACCGTTCCGGGCTCGCCAGCGAGGTGGAGGGGCAGCTCGGGCAGGTCGTCGAGGCCGCCCTCGGCGGTGACCTCGGCAACTCGGACCGCCCCCACACGTGGCCAGACGGGCGCGGGCTGGGCGGTGTCCTCGAGCTGCTCCGCACTCACGAGGTGGACGGTAGCGCAGCCCGGCGCCCCGGCCGGCACCGGAAATGACAGGATTGCGAGCCGTGCCCGATCCGACACAGGTGCCCGACCGCCACGTCCACACCGAGTGGTCATGGGACGCGGCGCATGGCGAGATGATGGCGACCTGCGCTCGCGCGGTCGAGCTGGGCCTCCCCGCGGTCGCCTTCACGGAGCACGCCGACTTCAATGCCTGGGTGCCGTGCGCCGCCGACGAGGACGCGTCCGCGGGGGCGGGATCCCGGAAGGACACCGGAGCGGCGGGGGTGGCCGCCCCCAGTCGCTGGGACTGGTCGCAGGGGCATATCCCCGGGCACCGGTGGCCGGTGCGGACGCCCGTCAGCCCCTCCCGGAGCGGATACCTCGACATCGCCGGCTACTGGGAGGCGATCGACCGGTGCCGGGCGGTCTACCCGGACCTGCGCATCGAGTCGGGTGCCGAGCTGGGCGAGCCCAACCTCTTCCCCGACCAGGTCGCGCGGCTGCTCGCCCACCGCCCGCTCGACCGCATCCTCGGATCGATGCACTGCATCGACCTGGACGGTGAGCTGGTCGACATGAGCGTTCCCGAGCTGCTCGCGCCGGAGCACGCGGCCTCCCGATTCCACCGCTACCTGGTCGCCACCCGCGAGCTGGCGGAGAGCTCCGCCCCCTTCGCCATCCTCGCCCACCTCGACTATCCCAAGCGCTACTGGCCGCACGCGACACTCAGGTTCGACGAGCGAGACTTCGAGGAGGAGTACCGGGCCGTCCTGGTCGCGCTGGCCCGGAGCGGGCGAGCGCTCGAGGTCAACAGCAGCCGGGCCATGGGGCCGCCGCGAGGCCCCTGCCCCGGTCCCCTGCCGCTACGCTGGTGGCACGAGGCGGGCGGCGAGGCGATCAGCTTCGGCAGCGACGCCCACCGCCCCGAGGACCTGGCCGCCGGGCTCTCCGACGCGGCCGCGATCGCCGAGGCCGCCGGGTTCCGCGCCGGAGACGACCCCATCGAGCTCTGGCTCCGGGCCTGAGCCGCACCGGCCACGCCCACGGCAGGGCGCGACCGGATACGCTGCGCGTGCTCGATCCCAATTCCTGGAGGCCCGGTCATCAGCGTCACCATCCTCATCGGCGGTCAGTGGGGCGACGAGGGCAAGGGGAAGGTCATCGACCTTCTCGCCGGCTCCGTCGACATGGTCGTGCGCTCCCAGGGCGGCGACAACGCCGGACACACCGTGGTCGTGGACGGCCAGACCTTCAAGTTCCGGCTGGTCCCGAGCGGCATCCTCTCGCCGACCACCACCTGCGTCATCGGCCACGGGATGGTGGTCAACCCCAAGTCGTTCCTCGCCGAGCTGGACGAGCTGCACGCGCACGGGATCAACACCGACAACCTGGTGATCAGCGACCGGGCCCACATGGTGATGCCGTATCACCCCGTCTTCGACCGGCTGGGCGAGCAGCAGCGCGGCGACGACCGCCTCGGCACCACCCATCGGGGCATCGGCCCCGCCTACGAGGACAAGGTGCGGCGGGTGGGCTTCCGGGTCGGCGATCTCACCAAGCCGGCGTTCCTCGAGAAGAAGCTGCGCTTCGTCCTCCGGCTCAAGAACGAATCGCTGACCCGCCTCTACGACCACGAGCCGTTCGACGAGCGGGCGATCCTCGACGAGTACCTCGAGTACGCCGAGCGCCTCGGCCCGCGCATCCGCGACATCTACCCGATCATCCAGGGGGCGCTGCGCGAGGATCGCCGGATCCTCTGCGAGGGCGCCCAGGGGGCGATGCTCGACCTGGACCTGGGCACCTATCCGTACGTGACGTCCTCGGCGCCGACGGCGGGAGGGGCCCTCACCGGCAGCGGCATCCCGCCCAACAAGGTCACCCGGACCATCGGCGTCTTCAAGGCCTACACCACCCGCGTCGGCTACGGCCCCTTCCCCACCGAGCTGGAGGGGACCCTGGGCGAGATGATCCGCGAGGTCGGGAGCGAGTTCGGCACGGTGACCGGCAGGGCGCGGCGGGTGGGCTGGTTCGACGCGGCGGTCGCGCGCTACTCGGTCAACACCAGCGGCATCGACTCGATGGCGATCACCAAGGTGGACGTCCTGGACCAGATCGAGACCCTCCGGATCGCGACCGGCTACCTGAGCAAGGGAGAGCACTGGGATCACCCCATGTCCAACATCTCCCACCTCAAGCACGCGGAGCCCGTGTACGAGGAGATGCCCGGCTGGCTGACCTCCACCAAGGATTGCCGGCGGTTCGAGGACCTGCCCACCGCCTGCCAGGCGTACATCGAGCGCCTCGGCGAGCTGGCCGGCGCCCCGGTGGACGTGGTCTCCGTCGGGCCGGACCGGGAGCACACCCTGGTCCGACGCTCCATGGTCTGAGTTATCCTGGCCCGGCTCGCCGGCCGTCGCCGCCGGCCCGGGCGAGGGTGCTCCCTGCGCCACACCTCTTTCGCCCGCCCTTTGGAAGCCACTCGGATCACCACCGCCATCAGGAACCTGAACTCCCCACGCCACCGGCTGCGGCCGCGACGGCTCGCGGCACCCCTGGTGGCCGGAGCCGCCGCCGCGCTCCTCCTCACCGGTGTGCTCTCCGGGCCTGCCGGCGCGGCCGGCTGGGCACCCGCGGGGAGCCTCCCGGGGCTCGGGAGCGGGGAGATCTGGCAGGTCGCCTTCGCCCCGCAGGACCCGCTGCTCGCCGCCGCCGCCACCGACAACGGCGTCTACGTCAGCGCGGACGGGGGCAACACGTGGACCTCCTCGGGACTCCACGGCTCGCGGGCATGGGCGGTCGCCTTCAGCGACCAGCCGGGCCAGGGCGTGTCCATCTACGCCGGTCTCGCGAACGCCGGCATGCGGGTGTCGCTCGACAGCGGCGTCTCCTGGTCGAACGACTCCGCCGGCCTGCCGAACCTGGACGTGAGGGACATCGCGGTGACCACGGGTGGGCTGGCCGCCGGCACCGACGACGGGGTGTCCCTCTCCAGCGCCGGTGTGACCTGGTACTCGGGCGGGCTGACCGGGGACAGCGTCAGCGCCCTGGCGGGTGTCTCCGGCCCCTCGGGGCCGGTGTTCTTTGCCGGGGTCGACTATCCGAACACTGGGTCGGCCTTCCTCTACCGGCGCAGCCCGAACGACGGCCAGTGGGAGCCGATCAGGTCCGGGCTGCCCTCCGGGGACGTCGTGAGCTCGATCAGCATGGGCCCGACCACCGCGACGATCACGACCAATCCGGTTCTGGTCACCACGGTCAAGGGGACATACCGCTCCGGGAACGGGGGCACGTCCTGGACCGCGAGCACCGGTATCCCCCAGAACACCTATCTCACCGACTCCACCTTCAGCCCGCTCGACCCCAACCTCGTCTATGCCGGAGCCGACGCCGGCGGGAGCAGCGGGGGCGGCCTCTTCCGCTCCACCGATGCGGGCCAGAGCTTCACCGCCGCCAACCAGGGGCTCCCCACGACCCACGGCTCCGGTGAGCCGGCACGCCGGGAGGTGGAGAGCATCGCGGTGTCTCCCGGGAAGCCGTATGCGACCGTGATCGCCGCGCTCAACTCGTACGAGGGTAACCCCTCCATCTACCGGGAGCTGGACACGACCGCGCCGTCGCCCCCGGTGCTGACCACCGTGTCGGCAGGCGTCGCCACCCTTCCGGCATCCGGGGCCAGCACACCGACGCCGTCCAGCCAGGCCGCCGGAGCCACACCGACGCCGTCCCCGGGTGCCAAGACACCGCTCATCGGGCGGGTCCTGGGTGCCGCCTTTCACTTCCCAACGCCGCTCGTCTTCGAGCTTGCATTGGTGCTGCTCGCAGCCGGCCTCTACATCCGGTGGAGACGCCACTACTACGTGGACGGCCCGCCTTAGCAGGGTGCGGCAGAGCCCCCTGTTGACCGAGCCCGCGGCCCGCGCGCGGGAGCGTTCTCGGACCGCGCTGTAGACTGCCGTCAACGTGGCTTCGAGACGCGCCCCTTCCCCTGGAGACGCGGCCGCTCGGGCGGATCGGGTGGAGCCAGAGGACGCCGGGGTGCGCCGGTGGTTTCAGCGGCAGGTCGCCAACCGGATCGTCCGGCCGTTTGTCCTGACGCTTCTCCGGATCGTCTTCAGGGTGCGCATCGAGGGCAGCGTCCCGCGTGAGGCGTGCGTCATCGCCGCGCATCACAGCTCGTACTTCGACGGCCCGCTGCTGGGCCTCATCGACCGTCGCGTGCAGCCGATCTTCAACCGGCGCTTCCTGGAATCCCGCAGCTTCGGCTGGTTCTTCCGGGCGGTGGGAGCCATCCCCACCCGGTCCGACACGCTCACCCGCGCCTGCGAGGTGATCCGGGCGGGCGGTGTGGTGTGGATCGCGACGGCCGGCTTCACCCCCGGCGAGACCCAGAAACGTCCCCGGCGCGGGGCGGCGCGCATCGTGCAGGAGACGGGCGCTCCGCTCGTCCCGATGATCGTCCGCGGGCTGGAGGACATCGTGCACATCGGCGAGATCCGGCCGCGGCACTTCCGCCGCCTGGTGCGGATCGTGCTCGGCGAGCCGCTGACGTTTCCCGAGGGCGCGACGGTCGCGGAGATCACCGACGCCTGGCTGGCGAGCATCGCCGGCCTCATGGAGGCGTTTCCGGCAGCGCCTCGCCCCTCGCAGGGTTCTTCAGCACCCCGCTAGCGCCCACCCCCCGCCAGCGGCAGCCAGAAGGTGACCGTGGTCCCGGCGCCCTCGGCACTGGTGATGGCGACGTCGCCGCCCTGCGCGCGAACGAGTCCCTGCACGATGGAGAGCCCCAGCCCGCTCCCCCCCTCCTCGCGGCTCCGCGTCTTCTCCCCGCGGTAAAAGCGCTCGAAGAGGTGGGGAAGGTCGGCCGCCGGGATGCCCGGTCCGTCGTCGTGCGCGTCGACGCGGGCCCGGGCGCCGTCCGCCCGCACCGACCACACCTGGCGTGCCCCGGGCGCGTACTTGCAGGCGTTGGTGAGGAGGTTGCAGACCACGGTGACAACGGCCCCGCGGTCGCAGTGCACCAGCACTGGGGACATCGGGAGATCCCGGTCGACGCGTGGCGGCATCCCGGGAACGCCCTCGTCGAGCAGCCGGCCCAGCGCCGCCACCAGGTCAAAGTCCTCCGGTTTCTGCTGGCTGCGCGCGTCCACCCGGGCGAGGGTGAGCAGGTCGAGGACCAGCACCCGGAGCCGGTCCGACTCCCGCGCCATCATGTCGAGGGCGGCGTTGAGCGCCTCCGGGCTCTGGGCGGCGCCACGGCGGAGCACGTCGATGTAGCCGCCCAGCGCGGTGACCGGCGTCCGCAGCTCGTGCGAAGCGTCGGCGATGAACCGTCGCACCCGGGTCTCGGACTCGCGCTGGGCCGCGAACGCCTCCTCGATCCGATCCGCCATGTGGTCAAAGGCAATGGTGAGCTGCCCGACCTCGTCGGCACGGGGGACTAGCCGGCTCCGGGCTCGCAGGTCGCCGCCCGCCAGCTGACCGGCGGTGTCCGTCAGCCGCCGGAGCGGGCGGAGGGCGCGACTGGTGAGAAGGAGGCCGAGGAGCAGCACCAGGAGCAGGAGGATGCCGCCTCCGATGGCGAGCCCCTCGACGTCGCCGGAGAGCACGTTGTCGATCGGGGTCATCGGCTCAGAGACCTCGACCACGGCGGTGGTGCGAACCAGCGTGGGGTCTTTCACCCCCACCGGAAAGCCAGCGACCAGGTCCGAGCCGACGATCTCGTGCTGTCCCTTCCCCGCGGATAGAAGTGTGCTGAAGATTCCCGGGTCGAGTTGGGGCGGGTCGGCGCCTGCCGGGATGACGGCGCGCCGGAGCCCCGCTGGACCGAAGAGGGCGACGGTCACGGACTGGCCCGACGCCGAGCGGATCAGGGTGGCCAGGGTGCGCACCTTGGCGACGGCCGTGGTGGACGTCAGATCGCCGCTCGCATACAGCTTCTGTGCCGCCAGCAGGTCGCCACTCAGAGCCTCGACGCGGCCATTGATGAGGCTGCCCCGGAGCGACCCGTACTGGAAGACGCCGAGGCCGGCCAGGAGCACGGCGATGAGCACCAGGTAGGTGAGGGTGAGCCGCCAGCGAAGGCTGCGCAGCGCCCGGCCGATGCGGCTCACGGGGTCACCTCACGCCTGCGCAACCCCACCGACCGCGTGCAGCCGGTAGCCGACGCCGCGCACGGTCTGGATGCGCCGGTGGTCCGCGTCCCCCAACTTCTGACGCAGGTAGCGGATGTAGACCTCGACGTTGTTCTCGTCACCGAAGAAGTTGTGGCCCCAGACCTCGTCGAGGATGCGCTGGCGGAGCATCACCTCATCGGCGTGAACGGCGAGGTAATGGAGGAGGTCGTACTCGCGCACCGAGAGGTCGAGCTGGCGCTCCCCCACGCGGACCTCGCGCGTCGCGGTGTCGATGGTGAGGTCGCCCGCCCTAACCACACGCTCAAGATCGGGTGCTCGTCTGCGCAGCACCGCCTTGACCCGGGCCAGGAGTTCCCCGAACTCGAAGGGCTTGACCAGGTAGTCGTCGGCGCCCAGCTCCAGCCCGTGGATCCGGTCGGTGGTCTCGTCGCGAGCGCTCAGGATGATGACCCCGCGCCGCGGCTCCCCGACGATTGCCCGGCACAGCTCGAATCCGTCCAGCCGGGGCATCATCACGTCGAGGATCACCAGGTCCGGCTTGAACTCGTCCACGGCACGGAGCCCCCGGTGCCCGTCGCCCGCGGTGGCCACCTCATAGCCCTCGTGGTGGAGGCCCAACGCGATGAAATCGGTGATCGCCGGCTCGTCGTCGACCACCAGGATGCGGCCGCGTTCGGTCATCTCGGTTTCGAGTATATGGGTCAATCGGCCCGCTCCCCTGGCCGGACGCCGCTTCTCATCGACCTCTCAGCCCGACCCGACCCGGCCCCGGGACGGCCGGCAGCCGATTAAGGGGGAATGAAGAGCCGGGTCGTTAGACTGCCCCGAATGTCCTCCAAGGCAGCCGGCGTGGTCGCCTGGCTGAGTCGCCGCCCCGCCTGGGCCCGCCGCTCCGGCCCGATGGTCGCCGTCGGTCTCGGCTATGTCGTGGTGGTCGCCGCGATCATGATCTGGCGCGGGATCTCGGTCTCACCCGATTACCTCCTGCTCGTCTTCATCCCGGTGGCGCTCCTGAGCGGCCGGTTCTTCCGCTTCCTCGGGGACTGGGTGCCGTTCATCGCCATCTTCCTGGGATGGGAGGCGATGCGCGGGATCGTCCACAACGACGGCATCGCGCCCCAGGTGGCGAGCCTCGCCAACCTCGAGAAGTGGCTCTTCTTCGGCCACGATCCCAGCCAGATGCTGCAGCACGCGGTGAGCGGCACCACGCTGCACGTGCTGGCGGTGGTCGCGACCGTCGTCTACTTCTGCCATTTCGCGGTGCCGCTGCTGGTCGGGCTGGTGCTCTGGCTCAAGGACCGCGCCCAGTACCTGCGCTTCGTCACCGCGCTGCTCGGGATGTGCATGGTCGGATTCGTCTTCTTCATGCTCGTGCCGACGGCGCCACCCTGGTACGCGGCCCAGGATCACCTGCTGAGCGGGGTCACCGACCTGATCAACTCGCAGCACACGCTGCCCAGCGCCATCAGCCCCTTCTACAGCCTGCTCAACCCCAATTCGACCGCCGCCTTCCCCTCGCTGCACGCGGCGTTCCCGTTCCTCTGCTTCCTCTCGCTCCGCCGCGTCTATCCACGCGGCTCCTGGATCCTGTTCGGCTGGTCCTGCCTGGTCTTCGTGAGCGTCGTCTTCCTTGGCGAGCACTACGTCATCGACGTGATCGGAGGAGTGCTCCTCGCCTCGGCCGCGTGGTGGGTGATGATGCGTTTCGTCGTGCCCCACGTCACCGTCCTGCGCACCGCCCGTCCCGTCCTCGAGGCCCCCGCCGCACCGGCGCAGGGCGCCCATGCCTGAACGCATCCGGCTCGCCGCTGGGCTGAGCGCCGCCGAGGCCCACAGCCACACCCTGGAGAGCGACGGCATGGTCACCGCGGTGGAGCTGGTGCGCGCCGCCGCCGCCATCGGGCTCTCGGTCATCTGCGTCACGGACCACGACACCCTCTCCCCCCTGGAGGAGGCCACCGAGGTCGGCGCCGAGCTGGGCGTCGAGGTGGTGGCGGGGGAGGAGGTGACCTGCGCCTTCCCGCCCGGGATCCACGTGGTAGCCCTCTTCATCGACCGGGCGATCCGGATGCACATGCCGGTGGAGGACACCGTCGACGCCATCCACGACGCCGGCGGCCTGGCGGTGGTGGCCCACCCCTTCATGCCCACCTGGTTCGCCTCGATCACCGAGGGCCGGCTCCGCCGCCTCCTGGAGGCGCGGACCATCGACGGGATCGAGGTCCGCCACACCGCCCCGGTGCTCCCCGGCACCTGGAAGCGGCTGGACGAGTTCTGCGCGGCGCACCGGGAGCGGGTGGGGGCGATGCTGGCGGCCGGGGACAGCCACTTCGGCGTCCACGACCTGGGCCGGCTGGTCTCCGTCTACCCGGGGAGCGGGGCCGCCGATCTCCGCCGGGCCATCGAAGGGCGCACCACCTCGCCGCTCCGGGCGCTCAACCCGGCCGGGCCGCCGCTCTCCCTGCGCCTGGGTCAGCAGCGCCGCTCGCTGCTCGAATTGAACCTGAAGCGGTGGCGGGGGGTGGTCGGAGGCCGCCCCGGCTCCCCGAGCGCGGGCGCCGTGCGGCGGTAGAATCGGTCGACGAGGGGTGGCCGGCGGTTCCGATCGCCGGCCCCGGACTGGCCCGCTTAGCTCAGTTGGTAGAGCAGGGGACTCTTAATCCCTTGGTCACAGGTTCGAGTCCTGTAGCGGGTACCAGGTTCCTCAACGGTTTCCGACGTTTCGGGGTGGTCGTCTGGGGCCTCGGAGGGGTCGTTGCGGGCAAGGTTGAGAGCAATCAGCCACCGAGCGGCGGCTGTCGGGTGGTCGCTGATCACGTACACTTGTTCGCCGTGACGGAGCACAGCATCGACCCTGGGTCGCCATATGCGCGTTAGGAATTCGATCGCTTAGGAGGCCCCGGAGGGGTGCACAGGACCGAGACGATCGACCAACCTTCGGAGAGTCCGCGCCATGCCTGAGAACCGGTCTCCACGTCAGCTTGCGAGGACCGGCGGTCATACCCAGGCCGTCTTCTACAGGGACAGGCGCGGCACCGAACCCGTGAACGAGTTCATCGAGCAACTCATGACCACCTCGCGGCCCGCAGCGGCCAAGATCGACGACTACGTCGAGGAGTACCTCAACAGCCGCCCTGCCGGAGCACCCGAGCCGGAGTTCCCGATCACGTCGCAGATCGAGGGTGAGCTGATGGAGCTCCGTGTGCGATTCGCCAAGACACGATATCGCGTGCTCTACCAGCGCTCAGGCAACCTCCTGGTTCTTATGCACGCCTTCGAGAAGAACACCGGCGAGGTGCCGGCCGCCGAGAAGATCACGGCCCAGAAGCGGTTCGCCGATTTCCAGGAGCGGATGGATGCCCGACCACGGACCCCTCCGAGAGCAGCAGGGCAGGACGCTCCACCGAAGGCCCGGCACCCGCCGCGTGCTTGACCAGCCTTATCATTAGTGATAAGTTTCACTCATGCCCGATATCGTCCACAGTCCCAGGGGCCAGACCGCCACCGAAGCTGCGAAAGGCCGCTCCGAGCGCAGCCCCGAGTACCGGGCTGCCCGGGACGAGTACGCGCGTATCCGCGAGCTGCGCAAGGTCAACCCGATCGCAGCGCATCTGCGGGAACGCCGGTTTGAGCTCGGGCTCACCCAGGAACAGGTCGCCCAGGCGGTGCAGACGTCGCACACCAACATCTCCCGCATGGAACGGGGCACCTTCATGCCCAAGCTACCGACCCTACAACGGATTGCCGCCGTCCTCGACGAGGAGTTGCTGGTCTGCTTCGAGCGAACGGTCGACGGCGAGGTGGAGCAAGAGTTCGCGGCCGTCCGGGCCTGACAAACCGGCACCGGACCTCTCTGCGAATTGGCCTGCGTATTCGGGGCCCGCCTCTTCGCGCTCGCGGTGGACCGCCTCTGAACACCCGATGGAGGGTAGATGATGACCCGGAGGTTCGCATTGTGCTGAGCCAGGTGTAGCAGCTTCACCGCCGCGCTCCGAACCGCTACACTATAGTTGATTCAGCAACCAATTCTAGGACGGAGAGTCCTCCCGATGAACGTCCTCCTTTTCGGCGCAACAGGGAATATCGGCAGCGCCGTAGCCGGTGAGCTGGTCGCACGCGGCCATCGGGTGACGGCCGCGACCCGCCGCGGCGGGGGCCTCGACGGCGTCAACCTCGCCGTCCGGCGCGCTGACGCCGCCGATCCGGTCCAGGTGGCTGAGGCCGCGGCCGGCCAGGACGCGATCGTCTCCGCAATCGGCCCGCAGCACGGCATTGACGACGACGAGAAGGTGCTGGTCGGAGGCGCCGAGGGGCTCATCGCCGGGGCCCGACGGGCGGGGGTGAAGCGACTGGTCGTGGTTGGAGGGGGTGGCAGCCTGCTGGTCGCCTCCGGGCAGCGTCTCCTCGACACCCCGGACTTCCCGCCGGCGTGGAGACCCGGAGCCCTGTCCCAGGCGGCCGCGCTCGACCTCTACCGCGCCGCCGACGACCTCGATTGGACCTACATCAGTCCTCCCTTCCTGATCGAGGCAGGGGAGAGGAGCGGGCACTTCCGCCTGGGCGGGGACGAGGTCCTCTACGATGCCCAAGGCGCCAGCCGCATCACGTATCCGGACTTCGCCATCGCATTGGTCGACGAGCTGGACCGCGGAAACGCCATTCGCCGCAGGATCACGCTCGCCTACTGACCTTCACTCGGTGGGCGGCCCCAGCGCCGCACTCAGTCGCCGTAAGTTGTGGCGTCCACCGTCCGGGGAGACCCATGGATCTCTGGCAGCGAACCATGATCCGGCTGGCGCGGAGTGAGCGGGTCACGGACCTCATGCAGCGTCATGGCGGAGCCACGGCGCTCGCCCGCCGCTTCGTGGTGGTGGGGGGACCGGAGGCCGCGGTGGCCACCGCGTGCCGGCTGCGCGACCGGCGCGGCATCTCGGCCTCGCTCTCCTACCTGGGCGAGTACGTCAGCGACCCGGTGCTCATCGAGCGGACCGTCGAGGCGTCCCTCGCCGTCTCCCAGCTCCTTGGCGCGGCCGGTCTCGACGTCCAGGTCTCGGTCGACTCGACCGCGATCGGTGAGCTGGCGAGCCCGGACCTCTGCCGCGCCAACGCGGAGCGCATCGCCCGCTCCGTGGCCGCGCAACCGCTGGCGGGGCGCAACTTCCTGATGCTGGACATGGAGGACCTCTCCCTGGTGGAGTCGACCCTCCGCCTGCAGAGCCATCTCCTCGACCATGGGCTGCCCGCCGCAGTGACTCTCCAGGCCCGGTTGCGGCGGACCGTGCGCGACCTCGAGAGCGTGCTGACCCGGTCGCCGGCGGTCCGCCTGGTGAAGGGGGCCTTTCCCCGGGGCCCCGAGGACGACCACCAGGGGAAGGCCGCCATCGAGCGCAGCTACCTCTCGCTGGCGCGGACGATGCTCAGCCCACCGGCGCGCGAGGCGGGCCTGCACCCAGTCTTCGCCACTCACGACGACGGGCTCATCGGGCGCGTCGCCGGGCTCGCCCGGGAGATGGGCGTGCCGCAGGACGGATACGAGTTCGAGATGCTCTACGGCGCCCATCGGGAGGGCGAGCAGCGGCTGCGGGCCGAGGGCTACGCGGTGCGGCTCTACGTGCCGTTCGGCGTCGCATGGTGGCCGTACGCCGTGCGGCGGGTCGGCGAGCACCCGCGCAACGCCCTTCTGCTGGGTCGGTCGCTGGTCCGGCAGCGGCGGACGGGCGTGCTGCTCCTCCACCCTGACGTGGTGAGGCGGACCTCGTCCACCGTTACCAGGTCTCCGATTACGCGGAGACCGCTGCTCATCTTCGACGGCGAGTGCGGCTTCTGCACCGCATGCGCCACGTGGGCTCAGCGCCGGCTGGGCAATGCGGACGTCCTGCCCGGACAGCGGGTCAACGTTGCCACGTACGGCTTGACGGCGCGGGACGTATCAGCAGCAGCATGGTGGATCGACAGTGCGGGCCAGGTGCATCGTGGCCATCGCGCCATCGGTAGGGCGCTCCGGGCATGCGGCGGGTGGTGGACCGTGGTGGGCTGGGCATGTCTGATCCCGCCCTTCTCCTGGGTAGCCTGGGCTGTCTATGGTCTGGTCGCTCGCTTCCGGCATCGGCTTCCCGGCAGCACACCCGCGTGCCATATGACGTCAGACGACCGATCCGGCAGGGCCCAACTGGCCGATTCGGGGAAGGATTAAGCTTGCCCACCGACCCTCCCGCAACGAGCAGGCCCGACCTGGCAGCCGAGCCCGCAGTCGGGACCCGGGCAGAGGCCGGAGCAGCGTCCGCCCCCGAGACGGATGCTCGGCAGAGCCGGAGTGGCACCATCTCGCGCCGACTGGTCGCCCTGCTCGCGATCGCCAGCGGTCTGGCTGTGGCGAATCTCTACTACGCGCAGCCCCTCCTCCACGAGCTGGCCGGGGCCTTCGGCGCCAGCTCGGCCGCGGCCGGGCTCGTCGTGACCGTCACCCAACTCGGCTACGCTGCCGGCCTTCTCCTCCTGGTCCCGCTCGGGGACCTGGTACCGCGTCGCCGGCTGGTGGTTCTGGTTCTGCTGGTCGCCGCCGTTGCCCTCGCCGGCTCGGCCCTCGCCGGCAGTCTTGCGATCTTCGAGGCGGTGGCGCTGGCGGTCGGCTGCGCCTCCGTGGTAGCCCAGGTGCTGGTGCCAATGGCGGCCGACCTTGCCGCTCCCGAGCGCCGCGGCCAGGTGGTGGGCACCGTGATGAGCGGGCTGCTGATCGGGATCCTCCTTTCCCGAACGCTCTCGGGGCTGGTGGCGGCGGTGGCCGGCTGGCGGACCGTCTACTGGTCGGCGGCCGTGGCCATGCTCCTGCTGGCGCTGACCCTCCGGCTGGCGCTGCCCCTCGAGAGGAGGTCCCCGGGCATCGGCTACCCGGCACTTCTCCGCTCGACGGCAGCTCTCGTCCGGCGGGAGCCGCTGCTACGCCGGCGCTCGCTCATCGGGGCGCTGGGATTCGCCGCTTTCAGCGCCCTCTGGACCACCATCGCGTTCCTCCTCTCCGGGCCGCCCTACCACTACGGGCTCGCCGTGATCGGGCTCTTTGGGCTGGTGGGGGCGGCCGGAGCCCTCAGCGCCAGCTTCGCGGGACGCCTCGCGGACCGCGGTTGGGCGCGGCCGGCGACCCTGACCTTCGCGCTGCTGGTGGCTGCCGCCTTCCTCCTGCTGCTGGCGGCGCGCACTCTGCTCCTACCTCTGATCGTGGGGATCGTGCTGCTGGACATCGGCGTGCAAGGCAACCACATCACCAGCCAGACCCTCATCTACCGGCTGCGCGGCGACGCTCGGAGCCGCATCACCAGCGCCTACATGACGGCGAACTTCCTGGGCGGCGCGGCAGGATCGGCCGCCGCCGGCGCCCTCTACGCTGGGCGGGGGTGGACGGGCGTCTGCGTGCTGGGCATGGTGGTCGCCGCGGGCCTCGTCGCCGTGTGGACCTGGGACGCGCTCCGGCCGATCGCTTCCGCTGCGGCGGTGGCTGGCTGACAGCTCCGAGCGGGCACCCACGTTGGCGACGCCGCCTGCGGCGGGGCGTCCCCGGACCGCCGCGTCTCAGCGGTCAGGCATCCCCGCGCGGGTGAACCCGGAAGGCCGGGTAGCCGGGGGCGATGCGCGCCAGGTCGGCGTCCGGCGCGTCGGGTCCCACCCCCTGGAAGAAGGCGCCGATCTCCACCTTCCAGCGCCGAAGGTAGGCGCGCAGGACGGTGAGCTTCTCAGCGTCCGCCAGCTCGGTCAGCGTGACCGGCTCACGGCGGCGTCCGATCCGCAGCTCCACGTCGCAGCCGGCGCGGACGTTGCGCACCCACTGGGTCACGCCCCGCGGCGCCACCAGGTACCGCGAGCCCTCATGGGTGAGGAGGTTCACCGGGGTGGTCCGCCAGAGCCCCGTCTTGCGCCCGCGCACCGCCAGGATCCGCGAGCCGAGGACGCTGATCCCGATGCGGGTCAGCCTCGCAACCAGCCGGTTGAAGACGTTGGTCGTGAACCAGCCGGGACGGAGGTAGCGGGTCGCCATTGCCCCATTCTCCGCGGATCGACCTCAGGAGGCGCCCGGGTGGGCGTAGACGTTCAGGTGCACGAACCGGTCGACCGGACGGCGCACCCGCAGCTGGGGGCGTGGCTCGCCCGCCCGGTGGCCGAGCCGGCAGGCGAAGGCGATCTGCAGGTGGCTCGGGATCGAGAGCAGGCTGCGCAACCCGTCCTCGACACCGTCCCCGCCGAAGACGCTCATGATCTGCATCCCGATGCCCCGGGCCTGGGCCATGAGCCACATGTTCTGCATCAGGCACCCGAGACTCATGATGCCGAGGACATCGCCCTCGGAGGCCGGCGCCCGCCGGCGCGGGTCGTAGAGGACGATCAGGACCACCGGGCAGGAGCGCATGGTCGCCTCCAGGGTCGCCGGCTCACCACTCGTGTCCGGCTCCGCGTCCGGGGTGCGCCACGAGGGCGGGAACATGGTCGCGAGCAGCCCGGTGCCCTTGCGGATCAGCTCCTCCTCGCTGAAGGAGAGCTGGGCGTAGTTCTCCTTGAGGAAGTCGCCGGATCCGCCGGGCTGGAGGCGACCGACCGCGGCCAGGGTGGACGGGTCGTCGATCACGACGATCTCGTAGTTCTGCATGTTGTGGGCGGTCGGCGCCCACCTGCCCGCTTCGAGGATCGCATCGAGATCCGCCGCCTCCACCGCCTGCGAGGCGTCGTAGGGACCGCGCTCCGAGTGGCGGTTGCGGATGATCTCGCCCAGGCAGGTCGCGGCGTCGGGCGCACGGGCATCAGGCATGGCGGTCGCCCTCATGACTCTCTTCTGGTGCCGGCCGCAGGGCGGCGCGGAGGTGAACTGGAGGCCTTCACGTCACTGCGTTTCGGCGACGAGCCACCAACTCAGCATGTCCGGGCAGTCAGGGGTGCGCCAGGGCCGATGGTCCCCCCCAGGCTGGGCCGGATGCCGCGCCACTACGTCAGGAGTCCCCAATACGCGGGGTCGTCGAGGACGGTTGCCGCCGCCACGGTCTGGAGGGTGTGGGCCTCACCGCTCGGAAGGCCATCGTCGTAGCCCAGCCCGACCGGGCTCTGCCGAAAGATGGTCGCGTAGAAGACGCAGGCGGCGAGGTACGTGCCGCTCACTGTGGGGTGGGTGCCGTCGGACTGCCACATGTCCGGATGCGACGCCTCGCCGACCACCGTCTCCCAGGCGGCCCCCACCGGCGCCACCGGAACGCTGAGCTGATCCGCGATCCTCATGTAGCCGGCATCGATCGCGGCCTGCATGCTCGGGTAGTCGGGAAGACCTTCTTCCGACCAGCCGTCCTGGTGCGCGAAGGTGAGGTAGAAGATGGGCTGGGCACCCCGCTGGCGGATCATCGCGACCAGCTTGGTTGCGGCCGGGTACATCATCCCGGTCCGGTCCACGGCGAGCGACGGGAGCTGGCTCTGCTCCTGCAGGACCACGTCGTCCCACCTCTCGGAGTCGATGGTCGGCGCCGTCTCGGACGCCGCAAGGTGCTGTGCGAGGGTCCAGCCTCCCTCGTCCAGGGCCTCGGTCTGGAC
>Ga0224557_1000846_pt1 | contig 31949 bp, 31 predicted proteins | sample 714S31014metaG_FD_180677 | JGI IMG/M metagenome (GOLD analysis project Ga0224557, IMG submission 180677) | Peat soil microbial communities from Stordalen Mire, Sweden - 717 S3 10-14 | ecosystem: Environmental > Terrestrial > Soil > Wetlands > Peat | place: Sweden: Norrbotten County, Stordalen... | reverse complement strand
ATCGAGTTGCCGCTCAATGAGAACTTTCAAATTGAAACGCACCCCCCATTGCTCGCGAAACTCGCGGGGGTGAAACTGGTTTTCATTACGCAACCGAATGCGCCCAGCGGTGTGTGGTTGCAGCGCGTCGAATTGCAGCGTGTGATTGAGGAGACGAAGGGCGTTGTGGTCATCGACGAAGCCTATGTAGACTTTGCGTCCGAGAACTGTCTCGATCTCGTAGGTGAGTACGACAATGTGATTGTCGCACGGACGTTTTCGAAGGCGTTTTCGTTTGCGGGTATGCGCGTGGGTTGGGCGGTCGGTTCGCGTGAGTTGATTGCCGCGCTCAATAAGGTGAAAGACAGCTACAACGTTAGCCGCCTGAGCCAGCTTGGCGCGGAGGCGACGCTGGAAGAGTGGGATTACTTCCAGCAGAACGTGAAGAAGATTTGTGCCACTCGGGAGCGGACGAGCGCGGCGCTCGCCAAACTCGGGTTCTTTGTTTATCCTTCACAAACGAACTTTGTGTTCGCGAAGCCGCCGGCGCCTGTATCGGCAAAGCAGTGGTTCGACGGACTGCGGATGAGAAATATTCTCGTGCGCTGGTGGGATGCCGATCGCATTCGCGATTTCGCGCGGGTCAGCATCGGCACGGATGAGGAGATGGACAAGTTTCTGGCAGCAACGAAGGAGGTTTGTGAAGAAGCGAAACGCTAAGGTCATTCGCAATACGGCCGAGACGCAGATTTTGTTGGCCCTCACGATTGATGGGACCGGCAAGTCGAAGGTGTCGACCGGGATCCCCTTTTTCGATCACATGCTCATGCTGCTGGCGAAACATTCGTTGTGTGATTTGACCGTAACAGCGAACGGCGATGTCGACGTGGATGCGCATCACACCGTCGAAGATGTCGGCATTGCGCTCGGACAGGCATTCGTACAGGCGCTCGGCGACAAGCGCGGGATTCGGCGCTACGGTTGGGCGCTGGTGCCGATGGACGAGACGCTGGCGCAAGCGCGTATCGCGCTGGATTTCAGCAATCGGCCGTTCCTCGTGTTTGAAGCGAAGAACTGGAGTCGCGTCGCGAATGTATCGCTCGGACGGAAGAAGGAATTCCGCGTCGGGTTGGTGAAGGAATTCCTGCAGGGATTCGCCAACGAGGCGCGCTGCAATCTGCACGTCGATGTGTTACGCGGCGACGAGCCGCATCATGTCGTCGAAGCGATCTTCAAAGCGCTGGCAAAGGCGCTCGATCTGGCCTGTCAACGCGACCCGCGTGTTAAGGGTGTGCCGAGCACCAAGGGACGGCTTTAGTCAGCGAAACTTTGCGGTGCGGCTGGTGGAGCGGCCCCAGGTGCGAGGCAATGGCAGCGGCGCGGCGGGAAGCTCGCCCTCTAACGGCTTCCATTCGTCCTCGTAAACCAGATCAAGCACGCCCCCGGGGATATTGTCCATTTTGATTTCCATCTCGCGCTGCGGGATGAAGGGGCACTTGGGTTTGTCGGCGACAAGATAGGCGGCCTGTTTTTCGAGCAGCAAACGCGTGCCGGTCTTGACGCAGCGTTTGCCATAGCGTTGTTCCACTTCCTCCAGCGCGTGGTGCAGTTCGCGGCGCTTGTATTCCACGTCGTGATTGAAGAAGTTGGGTTCCAATTCCAACGGCTGCAGGTTCCAGAAGTTGATGCAGACCTGGCGGATCGGCTGTTCCGCGTGCGCGGTGAGTTCCCGGAACAATCGCTCCACCTGCGGATTGATGAGGCGCGGTTCGAACTGTGCGGTGGGGAATTTTATGCTGGCGCCATTGCCTTCGTGGTCTTTGAAGCGCACATACACGCCCATCTCACGGGCCTTGAGGTTCTCGCGAAAGAACGTGGTCACGACCTTCTCGGTCTGGTCGAGCAGGAATAGCAGGGCGGTTTCATAGTCCGGCTCGTCGTAGGGCAGGGTGGTAGCGCTGCCGATGCAGGTGCGCGGCTTGTGGGCCAGCGACAACCGTTCGCGATACCGACCGCAGGAGAGCAGCCATAATTCGAGGCCGAAACACCCGTAACGTTTCTCCAGCAATCCCAACGGTAATTCCGCCACATCACCGAGTGTCCAAACGCCCAGCGCCCGCAGAGAACGCGCCCGTTGGGTGGCGATGCCCGACAGCTTCTGGATGGGGATGTTGTGGAGAAATTCGCATTCCTCGTCCTCGGTTACTTCGCGAAAATTGTTGGGTTTGCACTTTTCTGTCGCCAATTTGGCCAGCCAGCGCGAGGAACCGAGTCCCATTGATACCGGTACGCCGACTTCCTCGAGCAATTCGCGCCTCATGCGGATGATCAATTCCGCCGGAGTGCGGCAACGAAACACGCTGGGTGAATCGGTGAAGTCCAGATATCCTTCGTCGATCGAGGTGGGCACTAGCAGGGGAGTGTAGTGGCGGACGTGTCGGAAAATTTCCACCGACAGCCGCCGATACTCATCGTAGTGCGGACGCACCAGTACACCATCGGGACATTTGTGCTTCGCCTCGAAACACGCCATGCCGGTGATGATGCCGTAGTCCTTTGCGAGATAGTTGGCGGCAATCACGATACCGTCACCGCGTCGTCCGCCGCCGACAAAGATGGGCTTATCCTTCAACTTCTTGTCGAGCGCGATCTCGCAAGAAGCGAAGAACGAATCGCCGTCAACATGAAGGATTCGTTGGTTTCGCAGTGGCATACCACACAAATGTGTGGTATTAGAGGAGAACTGTCAAGTGCCGGGGTGGGACTACTTGTTAGTCATCCCAATGTAACTGATTTCAGGTGGCTTGGTTGTGACAACATCCACCAGATCGTTGGGACAATATATTCCGTAATGAAAAAGAGGATGGGTCTGGACATGGGAAAACGCGGATTTTTCGACAAAGTTAAGTAACTGGGATTTCTGGTAACGGCGGAAGCTAGTTCCTTCAAAAACGTTATCATAGCGCGGAGGGAAGCAGGCCTCGTCGCTAACCATAAAAGTCATATATCTTGGAAAGGAAATTTCGAATGTTTCGGATTCTGCGTAAACTATCGGCGCGGACATAATATCTCGAACGTGCCTGCCAATAATCTCCGGCCGCGGGTTTGGAACAACATGGCGCACGACCACGACCAACGTTTGCTTGCCTGACCACCGCAGTTCAATTAGGTGCAGTGGCTTTTGAAGTCGCTCAAACACAATCTCCTCTTACCCTAATCACCGAATAGGTAGCAAGGTTTGTTCTTCCATTGGTCCTAGTCCGACAGGTTCCCGTGCATGGTCTGCGAATGGGGCTTGGCGCCGGCGTTATCTACCATCAGGTGAAAGGTCGTGCCGGCGTGGTAGGCGAAGCGTTTGGAGAGCAGGGACTCGATGCGCTCGGCTAACGGGCCGGTTAATTCTTCAACTTCGTCGGCGCGGATGCGGACGGTGGGGTTGAGGTCGTGCTCGGGGGGAAGTTGGTCGGCGAGCACATCTGCCTGGGCGCTTGCGGCATCGCCCGGCGTTTGGTCGGCGAGGTAGCGACGTACATCGAAGTTCAACGGTGTGTCGGAGGGATAATTGGCGAACGTCATGGCCCGCTCGCGTGTGCAATGCGACGCATCGTCGAACTGGACAATGCAGTGAAGGGGCGGAGGGAGGTAAAGATCGGCGACGATCTTCACATCACCCCAGGCGAATGGCTTGTTGCGCTCAGCCTTAACGTTAAAACGCTGCCGCATCAGGGATGCGACAGCGTCAAGCACGGAGTCCCTTGTGATCTTCACAATGACTTCAGGCAATCATCGAGCATCGTGTGCAACTGCCCGACGGTCTCCGGCGTCTCATCACCCATGTGCGCGAGGCGGAAGCTCTTGCCCTTGATCGGGCCGTAGCCGCCGTCGATAAGGACTTTGTATTTGTCCTTGAGCGCTTTCTGCAACCTGGCGACGTCGATGTTCTTATTGTTTTTGACGCAAGTCAGTGTGACAGATTCGTATCCCGCTTTTGGAAACAGCTCGAAGCCATTTGATTTGGCCCAGTCGTGGGTCTTCTGCGCCATCTTGCGATGTCGCGCGTAACGGTTTTCGAGACCTTCCTTCTCGAACTGGTCAAGTTTGAATTTCAACCCGTAGATATGGGGGATGCTCGGCGTCGATGGCGTCATGTTCTTGTCGTGGTTCGCCTTGAATTCGAGGAAATCGAAGTAGAAACCCCGGCCAGGAATCGACTCCGCCTTCTTCAGCGCTCGCTCGCTCACGGCAAACACGGACAATCCCGGCGGCATCGCCCACGCCTTCTGCACGCCCGCGAGCAGCACATCGATGCCCAGCGCGTCGGTATCAATCTTCAGGGCGGTCATCGAACTTACGCAGTCCACGACGAACATCACGTCGGGATATTTCTTCACGACCTGAGCGATCTCTGCCAACGGATTCATTACGCCGGTGGAAGTTTCATTGTGAACGAGTGTGATGGCGTCGAACTGACCGGTCTTCAATTTCGCGTCGACCATTTCCGGCAGGATTGGCTGTCCCCATTCGACCTTGAGCGCCTCGGCTTGCTTGCCGCAGCGTTGGCTGACATCGAGCCATTTATCGGAGAACGCGCCACAGCAGCAGTTCAGTACTTTCTTGGCGACAAGATTGCGGATTGATGCCTCCATGACACCCCACGCTGACGAAGTGGAAAGGAAGACGGGGTTCTTGGTGTAGAGTACCTGTCGCAATTTTGGCTGGATTGCCGCGTACAGGTCCTGAAACCCGCTGCCCCGATGACCGATCATCGGCTGGCTCATTGCCTGGAAGGTGTCCTCGCTAACCTCCACGGGACCAGGAATAAACAACTTTACATGCGGCTTGGTCATGGGCATTTTCCTCTCTTTTCTCGTGACAAACGGGGCGCGCCAATGAGTATAATGTTTCGCAGCAAATCTCAACCCTTTATTGTGAGCGAGAGGCGAGCCAATGCCAAAAACCCTGAATGTCGGGATGATCGGCTACAAATTCATGGGCCGCGCCCATTCCAACGCGTGGCTGAAAGCGGACAAATTCTTCGACCTCAAAGCCCGCCCAATCATGAAGGTCATCTGCGGGCGTGACAGGACCGGGGTGATGAATGCCTGTAGTCGCTGGGGCTGGAGTCAGTTCGTGACCGATTGGCGCGAGGTCGTTGATGATCCGACCGTCGACATCATCGACATCAACACCCCCAACGACACGCACGCCGAGATCGCCATAGCCGCCGCCAAAGCCCGCAAAGCGATTCTTTGCGAGAAACCGCTCGCCATGGATGTGAAGCAGGCCAGACAGATGGTCGACGCGGTGAAGAAGGCGGGGGTCGTTAACATGGTGTGTCACAATTATCGACGGATTCCCGCCATCGTCCTGGCGAAGAAGATGATCGCTGCGGGCGACCTCGGCAGGATTTACCACTATCGCGCTCGCTACGCGCAAGATTGGATTGTCGATCCGAACTTCCCGCTGGTTTGGCGACTGCAAAGCCAGATTGCCGGTTCCGGCACGCACGGGGACATCAACGCCCATGTCATAGATCTCGGTCGCTACCTCATCGGCGAGTTCAGCGAGGTGTGCGGACTGATGGAGACATTCATCAAGGAACGTCCGCTGCCAGGTGAGTCGAGCAAGAAAGGCAAGGTCACCGTCGATGACGCGGTCATGTTCATCGGTCGTTTCGAGAATGGCGCGCTCGCGAACGTCGAAGCCACGCGTTTTGCGCTCGGCCGCAAGAATGGCATCCAGATTGAAATCAACGGCAGTAAGGGCTCGCTGGTCTTCGATTTCGAGGAGATGAACCGCTTGAAGTATTACAATGAAGCCGATCCGGAAGACCGCCGCGGTTTTCGCGATATTTTGGTCACGCAAGGTGGCGGGGTGCATCCTTACGTCGGCAATTGGTGGCCGCCGGGCCACATCATTGGCTACGAACACACCTTCGTCCACACGATCGCCGACTTTATCAACGCGGTCGTGGACAAACATTCCGTACAGCCGACTTTCGAAGACGGCCTTACGAATCAGATCGTCCTCGATGCCGTCGAAAAATCCGCCAGGACGCGGAAATGGGTCACCATTGGAAAGTGATTGAATGACCTGGAGCGAACTATTCGGGGTCTTTACCAAGCCCCTGTTTCAACTTGGGCAGACGTGGATCTCGCTGGCGACGATCGTCGAATTTGTTGTCGTCTTGTCGCTCGTTGTCTTGCTGTCGCGGCTAGTGCGGCGCCTCTTGCGCACCCGCATCCTGGCGCGGACGAAGCTCGACCCCGGCCAGCAATACGCCATCGCGCGGATTGGTAGTTACGTCGTGCTGGTGTTGGGGCTGCTCATCGGCGTGGAAACGGTAGGGGTGAATCTCAGTTCATTGGCGGTCATCGCGGGTGCCCTAGGCGTTGGGATCGGTTTCGGGCTCCAGAACATCGTCAGTAACTTCGTGAGTGGATTGATAATTCTGGCTGAACGACCGATCCAGATCGGCGATCGCGTTGATCTCGGTAACAACACCGTGGGGAAGGTGGAGCGCATCGGCGCCCGCGCCACGCATGTGTTGACCAACGACAATATCTTGATCATTGTGCCGAATTCGGAGTTCGTTTCCGGCCGTGTAATCAATTGGACGCACGTTGACCCGCGCGTGCGCTTTCGCATTGAGATGGGGGTCGGTTACGGCAGTGATCCGCATGTGGTGGAGAAGCTTCTTCTTGAAGTTGCCGATGGTAACCCGAATGTCCTCAAGAGCCCTTCGCCGACGGTGGTCTTCAAGGCTTTCGGCGAAAGCGCGCTCAATTTTGAACTACGTGTGTGGTCGTCGGACATGGCGCACCGGGCAGGCTCACTCGAAAGCCAGTTGAACTTTGCCATCTGGGAAAAGTTCAAGCAGTGCGGCATCGAGTTGCCATTCCCCCAACGCGATCTTCACATCAGGGAACCCCTCCGGGTCGAAGTCAAGTCGGTGTAGACGACAAGCGCTATTTGGCTGGGCATGCGGGCGTTTGGAGAAAACAACCTTCAAAGAAGGAGCGCAGCCGAAGGTGAGTTCACCGAGTCGTGAACGAGGCATGTTTTGGTTCGTTTCATTGCCTCTGCCTAACGGCTGCGCCCTAATCAAGATGACGGCCAAAAAAATCTTACACTGGATAGTGCCGAGTTGATGAACCACAGGCACCCGTGCCAGCGGCGTTACCACCTACTATCGACCATATCCCAAGCTTTTGCAAGTGTCGGAGGCGTTTCACATCCAGCCTGGCGATCTATCGTATGTGATGAAAACCCCTTATTATGGTCCGTGGCCGAGCGCCCGTCCTCCTGACATGCTCCTCAACTTGTCATCGTTTTGTACACCTTGGACAGAAGGTTACAGGCTGGGGGTGGGGAGAGACGCGTTTTGCCAAAAAGTTTTCGTGTCGTAACGTTTTTGACTGGAGGCGTCTGCATACATTTACGCGCGAGATCGTATGAGGTACGGTTTGTTTTTTGCTAAACAGGAACTTGTTGTAACCCCTTAAGGAGGGGGGATGAAATGAAGGACAGATTAGAAAACACAAACCCTCTCGCTGAGCTGATTCGATTACAGCGAGAGGAGATTGAAACATATCGTTGGATCGAAAGCGAGAAGGCAGGTCGGGACATTGGCTGGAAGCGTGCCAGCGAGGAATGGAAGAGGAAGCATTTCGTGGCTTGGAAGTGCTCTCTCCGTGACGGGGGGATCCTGCATCCCTTGTTTGAAATTCTCTGGTCCCAGCAGCAGGAAATCGAGAGTTACAAATGGATCGAAAGCGAGAAGCGGGGCCATGATATTGGTTGGAAACGCGCCGTGACGGAATGGCAGGACCGGCATTATGGTGAATGGAAGACACATGTGATGCTCGGCAGTCCTGAAGACCGCTCAAATGCGAAAGGAATTGTGTCTTTATCGTCGTCCAGAAAACCCAAGCGTGCATTCTCGACGGAACATCGCCAGAAACTCGCGTTGGCCATGCAGGCCTGGCACGGGAAAAGGAAATCTCGGGCCGCGAGCAGGCAGTAGAGTTGGTGTTCCAACAACGTATTATGGGCGTCCCGTGCATGGGCAAGGGACGCCCATTTCATATTCAGTTGCCTTGATTTATCGCGCGCACTCAGGCCCTGCCGCCGAAGCTCACATAATCGTCCAGATCGAGCAGGTCGAACCAGCCAAGGATGTCTTCCCGATCCTTGCTGAACTTCGCGAGCAAACCCGTGAAAAACTCGCGTGTCTCCACGTCGTTCGGGCCGCGCTGCTCGGCAAACGCGGTCCATTGCGCGATTTGCCATGGTTGCTGCTTCGTGGTTGAGTTGGCCTCGATCCACTTGAGGATCTCGCCGTCGCTCTTGCCGAGCGCCAATTGTTTCTTGAGGGCATCGCCCGTGATACCGGCAAACTCCAGGACCCGTTGGTCCAGCGGGCAATCGTAATTATACTCGCCGTTTTTACCGGCCAGAAGGGCGCGGCCCTTGTCGAGGCAGCGGGGGAGGATGGCGTAGCCACCAAGCCGCACACGTGGGCTGCGGGGTGGTTGCTTTGTGAGATCAGGTGCATGGATGTTTTTGGATTTCATAATTTCTCCTGTTTGCTGTGGGATGTAAGGTTATGGCTATCGGTTTCAGTTCGAGTGAAAGAAAAAGAGCGCCCCGAACTGGGACGCTCTCTTCGTGAACTTTCGTTCGGCTGTCGAATTAACGACGGCTGAATTCGCGCTTGCCGCCGCGACCGCCGCCACCGCCGCCGAAGTCGCCACGAGGACGCTCTTCACGGGGTTTGGCTTCGTTGACAGTCAAGGCGCGACCGTCCAATTCCTTGCCGTTGAAATCGGTAATGGCCTTGGTGGCCTCTTCCTGCGTGCCCATCTGGACGAACGCAAATCCGCGGGACTTGCCCGTGAACTTGTCCATGATGAGTTCGCAGCTGCTGACGTTGCCAGCCTGCTTGAACAGGTCGAGGATGTCGCCTTCAGTGGTATTGAATGATAGATTGCCTACGAATAGCTTGGTAGCCATTTTGTTTGTTTATTCTTTCTGCTGCGGAAGGGAGGTCTCAGTGACTGTTCCCGTTTTCGGGTTTCGGACTGTCACCGAGCTACGAGGCCTGACTGACAATCTACCAATCTCACTGCGGACTGCATCTCTCTGCTAGCGGACTGAACCTTACACCAGAGCGCAGCGATTGCAAGAACAACTTGAGGCTTTTTAGGACCGGTGGGGCGGCCGCACTGTAACATATTGCGGCTGTGTGGTTAGCGCTCTCGCTTATGGATCTTGCGACGTGGACAGCCAGCCGAGGCTTTCAAAACGCAGGTACAATTCGCGGCAGGCCCAGGCGTCCGTGGCGGCGTACAGTTGTTGCCTCGGTGACAAGGTCGGCTGCGCCCAGTTCGATGTTTGCGGGCCTTTTGTGATGCGGCCGCCGAGAAACATTCCTGTCAGGTTGCGCAGACCGGTTTGCGCCATTCCACGGTGCTTGGCAATATCGCCGAGATCGACCACATTTGCCGGGTTGAATGGGAACAGTTTTTGCAATTCTGAGAGATCGCGCGCCAAAGCCACACCAGCCTTGATGATCTGCGCGTTCTTGAATACTTCTGCCAGAGTGTGCGAGCAATCCAGCCGCGCGATCGGAAAGAGATGTACGGCATGGCCTGTGGCGATCTGCACGAGGCTGGGAGCATGGAACTGGCCCTTGCGAAACGTCGGACGGGTTTCTGTATCGAATCCCACCACGTGCTCGCAGCGGATCTCTCGCAAGGCACGGTGCAGATCGTCCTCGGTTTCGATGAGGCGGATTGCCCCGCGATACTGCACGATCGGGAGCTGCATCAATTCTTCGCGCGGAATCGTGCGGCGTACGGCAGGTGTCGTTACGGATTCGTGCTGGTCCATGGATGGACGGAATAACCCGTCTACCTCCATCTTACTTCATCAGCCCGACGAGTGTCTCGCCCATTTCGGCGGGGGTTTTGGCGACGGCGATGCCGCAGGCTTCGAGAGCTTTGATCTTGTCGGCGGCGGAACCGCTGCCGCCACTGATGATTGCGCCGGCGTGGCCCATGCGGCGGCCTTTGGGCGCGGTTGCGCCCGCAATGAACGCGGCGACGGGTTTGGTGAAGTGGTCCTTGATCCAGAGCGCTGCCTCTTCCTCTGCGTTGCCGCCAATTTCGCCGATGACGATGACAGCTTCCGTCTGCGGGTCGGTCTCAAACATCTCCAAAAGATCGATAAAGTCGAGACCCTTGACGGGATCGCCGCCGATACCGATGCAGGTGGACTGGCCTATGCCACGCGAGCTGAGTTGCCACACCGCTTCGTAGGTGAGCGTGCCGCTGCGAGAGATCACGCCAACCGGGCCGGTCTTATGGATATAGCCGGGCATAATGCCGATTTTGCACGCCCCCGGTGTAATGATACCGGGGCAATTCGGACCAATGAGTTTCACGTCCGTGCCTTGCAACGCGCGTTTCACGCGCACCATGTCGATCACGGGAATGCCCTCGGTGATCGCGATGACCAGCGGGATACCGGCGTCCGCCGCCTCGAGGATCGCGTCGGCCGCAAATGGCGCGGGCACGAAGATGCAGGAGACATTCGCGGACGTCTTGTGCACAGCCTCGCTGACGGTATTGAAGACGGGAATCTTCTGCGAGTCGAGATCAATGCTTTCCCCGCCGCGGCCCGGCGTGACGCCGCCCACGAGCTTTGTCCCGTATTTGAGACATTGTTCGGCGTGGAATTTGCCCGCGGTGCCAGTGATGCCCTGGACAATCAGCCGCGTGTTCTGGTCGACCAGGATGCTCACGGACGCACCGTGGTGTGCTTCTCATGCACGATGGCCATCAGGCCGCCGATCCGGAAGCTGGAGTTCTTCCACTGGAAGGTCTCGACGGAAGTGTCATGCAACGCTTCCTCGTATTCCTGCAGGAACCCGTCGACTTCGTTGTCGGGGATATCGACCACCAACGGATGCTGGACGTTTTCGTAGTAAAGATAGAGTTTCATGTTCGGTTACTTCGCGGCTTCGACGATCTTCTGCGCGGCATCGGACATCGAGTCCGCAGGAATAATGGCAAGACCGCTTTCTTTCAAAATCGTTTTACCCAATTCGACGTTCGTGCCTTCGAGGCGGACGACCAACGGGACGCTGACGTTCACTTGCTTGACGGCGGTGAGAATGCCGTTGGCGATCACATCACATTTCATGATGCCGCCGAAGATATTCACGAGGATGCCCTTCACGTTCTTGTCGGAGACCAGGATCTTGAAGGCCTCGGTGACCTGTTCGGTGGTCGCCCCGCCGCCGACATCGAGGAAATTAGCCGGCGAACCGCCGTAGTACTTGATAATGTCCATCGTCGCCATCGCGAGGCCTGCGCCGTTGACCATGCAGGCGATGTTGCCTTCGAGGCCGATGTAATTGAGACCGAATTTACTCGCCTCGACTTCCCGCGAGTCTTCCTCATAGACATCGCGCATCGCGGCGATATCTTTGTGGCGGAAGAGAGCGTTGTCGTCAAAGTTCATCTTTGCGTCGAGCGCCATCACGCGGTCGTGCTGATCGACGATTAGCGGGTTGATTTCGATGAGTGAGGCGTCCGTTTCCATGAATGCGCGGTAAACGCCCAGGATGAGATTCACGGTGGCCTGCAGATAATTGCCGCCGAGGCCGAGTGCGTAGGCGATCTTGCGGGCCTGATAAGGCTGCATGCCGACCGCGGGATCGACGGGTTCCTTGAGAATTTTCTCCGGTGTTTGCGCAGCGACGGCCTCGATATCCATGCCGCCTTCGGTGCTGGCAAGGAAAGAGGGGCGCGCGATGGTGCGGTCGATCAAAATGCCCAGGTAAAATTCGCGTTTCGGTACGCTACCGGCTTCAACGAGCACTTTGCGCACTTCTTTGCCTCGCGGACCGGTTTGGGGCGTGACCAGAACCTTGCCGATAAGTTCGCGCGCGGCCTTCAGCACTTCTTCGGGCGTTTTGACGACCTTGATCCCGCCCGCCTTGCCGCGTCCGCCGGCATGGATTTGCGATTTCACTGCAAAAACATCCGCTGTCAGTGAGTGCGCGATTTTCTCCGCTTCCTCCCGCGTGAAGGCCACCGCGCCTTCGGGCACGGGTACGCCGAATCGACGAAGAATTTCCTTGGCTTGGTATTCGTGGATATTCATGAAATTACTAGGTCCAACTCAACGCTTGTCGATGGGCACGACCTTGAGCCCTTCCGGGCCCGTGTATTCGCTAAGCGGACGGATGAGACGATTGTCGGCGAGTTGCTCCAGCACATGTGCCGTCCAGCCCGCCATGCGCGCGATGGCGAAGATCGGCGTGAACAGGTCGGTCGGGATGCCGAGACTGTAGTAGACCGTGGCGGAATAGAAATCGACATTGGCATTGAGATTCTTTTCCTGCTTCATGGTCAAGGCGATACGCTCGCTCATGCGCAGCCATTTCGGTTCGCCTACTTTCGCGGAAAGCTTCTCGGCCAGGCGCTTCAAGTGCGGCGCGCGCGGGTCAAGCGTCTTGTAAACACGGTGGCCGATGCCCATGATGCGCTTCTTGTTGGCCAGCGCGCTGCGAACATAATCGTCCACGCGGCTCTCGTCACCGATCTCCAGGAGCATCTGAATCACACCCTCGTTGGCGCCGCCATGCAACGGACCCTTCAGAGTGCCGATGGCGCTGGTGATCGCGGAATACATGTCCGAAAGGGTGGCGATGGTCACGCGCGCGGAAAAAGTCGAGGCATTGAACGCGTGCTCGGCGTGCAGCACAAACGCCATGTCTATCGTCGCGGCGGCTTCGTCACTCGGTGCTTCGCCGTTCAGCATGTAGAGAAAGTTGGCTGCGGAATTCAGTTTCGGCGACGGCGCGACCGGTGGTTTGCCCGAACGGATGCGATGGAAATAGGCCGTGATCACCGGCAACTGCGCCGTCAACCGCACCGCCTTGCGCCGATTCGCTTGCGGCGTGTTGAGGTCGGCATCGGGATCGAGGGTGCCGAGCATGGAGACTGCCGTTCGCAGGACGTGCATGGGAGGCGCGTTCTTGGGAACCAGGCGCAGCAGGTCGACGACCGCCTTCGCCAGCGGCCGGGCGGCGATCAGTTCGCCTTCCAACTGCTCCAGTTCCTTACGATTGGGCAGTCGGCCTTCCCAAAGCAGATGGATGACTTCCTCGAAGCAAACGTTGCCCGCCAGCTCGTTGATGTCGTAACCGTAATAGATGAGTTGGCCGATGTCCCCACGGACGTCACCGATACGGGTTTGGGCGACCGCAATTCCTTCAAGACCTTTTGTGACAATGGGCATGTTTTTTCCTCGCCAAGGGCGATTGAACCGACTCACGGAGGGCGCCACGGATTGACAGCCACACTTCTCGCGCCGCACAGTTAATCTATGGACGCGCGCCCGCAGCGTCAAGGAAAAGTCGAATTCATTGTGCAAAGAGGGACGATCCACTCGGCGTGTCCATTTGCCTTGAAATCGCGTGCCGTTTCATGCGACTTTGCGCGAAGCAAGGAGCAACCCTTTTGCGTTTAGCAGACAGATCATTTCCATGGACCCTTTATGTTCTCGGGCTGGTTTTCGCGAGTACGGCGTTCGCCCAGTTGACGACGCTGAAGGCCTATCGCTATGAGAATACCTATTACATCGCCGCCGGCGATGTGGCGAGTTACTACGGACTCGGGATCGACACGCGTGGTGCGGTCAATCGCGCCGAATACAAGACGAGTTTCGCGCAGTTGGAGATGGAGGCCGACCGACGCGACATCCTGATCAACGGCGTGAATCACTGGCTCTCCACGCCGATTTTGGCGATGCGCAGCAAGCTCTGGATTTCCGAGGTCGATGTCTTGAAGACCCTCGATCCCGTGCTGCGGCCCGAGCGATTGCGGAAACCCGGAGCCGCCGTTCGGACGATCGTGATCGATCCCGGTCATGGCGGGGCTGACCGTGGCACCCGTGGGCGCGCGAGCTTCGAGAAGGTCATGACGCTGGATGTGGCGAAGCGCGTGGAGCGGGATCTTGCCGGCAGTGGCTTGCGGGTGTTCAAGACACGGACGGCAGACACGACCGTCTCCTTGGAAGATCGCGTGCAGTTTGCCCAGGCGAAGGGGGCGGACTTGTATGTCAGCATCCATTTCAATTCGGGAGGCGGCTCGGCCGAGGGCATTGAGACGTATTGCACGGCGCCCGCGGGCACGAGTTCCACGGCGAATTTTTCCGGAAGCGGTGGCGATCGTGACGCGGGTGGTGATCGTAGCGCGGTGACGAACAATCGTTATGATGCTACCAACGTTTGGCTGGCGCATTGCGTGCAGAAATCATTGTTACAAGCCACGCGGGCGCTGGATCGGGGGGTGCGGCGCTCGCGCTTCTACGTATTGCGCTACGCCAACTGTCCGGCGATACTGACCGAGTGCGGTTTTCTAACGAGTTCATCGGAAGAACAACGCATTTTGCGACCCGATTACCGCGAGACCCTCGCGAAGGCGATCGCTGACGGCATCGTGGCATATAAGAAAACATTGGAAACGCCCCCGGGGCTTGTTGGCGCGTCGGATCGAATCAAATGAAAACAATCATGTTGGCTGTCTTCCTGGCAATCTTTGGCTCGGCCTGCAATTATAGCCATATTGGCCCCCCGAACACGACATTCAGCCGGCCGTCGCCACCCTTGGGCGTGGCCACGAATGAAACGCCAGATGGCCCGCTCGTTTTGAACATCAGCCGCCACCTCGACACGGTCATCCGTGGGCCCGACGTCGAGGAAGACCAGCTTCTCGTTCTTACGGTTCGGGACTTTCGCGTTGGCGAGAAACTCCAGATTCCTTCGGCAAGCGTGACACCCGAATTCACCGCTACCCGCTTCGGGCCCAGCTCGCGGGGTGACACTTTCGTTGGCTACCTCATCGTGAGAAAGATCAGCAGAACCAAAGTGGACGCGTCTCTTCGCCTCGACGTAGTCGCTCGCACCAGCTCGGGCTCCTACACACAAACCGCCAAGTTTCACGGTGCCTACAGTTTCGTGTACCGGGCCTCCGATAACGATTCTGCGCCATGAAAGACCTGGTAGTTAAGACCAGCCGTCACACCGAGTTCGTCGAGATCACGGAACAGGTGCAATTGGTCGTAGACGGGGCCGGCGTGAAAGAGGGCATCTGCATCTGCTTCGTGCCGCATACGACGGCGGGGATTACAATCAACGAGAATGCCGATCCCGACGTGGTGACGGACATGATTTATGCGCTCGAACAGGCGGTGCCGTGGAAAGATTCGCACTACCGGCACGGCGAGGGCAACACGGCGGCGCACGTGAAGTCGAGCATGATGGGGCACAGCGTGCAGGTGCTCGTGCGCGGCGGCCAACTGCAATTCGGGACGTGGCAGGGGATTTACCTGTGTGAATTCGACGGCCCGCGTTCCCGCAAGGTGTGGGTGTCGGTCATCGAATAATTGCTCCGGGATCGTCGCATCAGATCGGGTGACGGAAGGTCTTCGCTATTGCGGCAAGAGAATAAATTTGTCGGCGGTTAGAGTGTAACTGGTTGAAGGATTGCCTTTTCCGGTCACTGTCAGGCGGACGGCATGATTGCCGGTGGTCGGCAGGTTGGTCACGCCGAAGTCCACGAGCGGGTAAAAATTGGTCGGCCAATATTGATCGAGTGTTGTGCCGAGCGGATTGCCGTCCCAAGTGAGATTCATTTGCCCGCGGTTGTTGCTGGCTTTGAATGCGAGCAGAAGGCGATATGCACCCGCCGGGACACTGGGGATGGTGAATTCGATGTAATTGTCCGCGCCTGTACTATTGAGCGTTACCAATGAATCGCCACTGGCGTTCGTATCGGTGGACGTCGACGCGGTCGCGCCGTTGGTGATATAAGAAAGCGATTCAGCTTCAAAATTCAGTGGGGCTGGCGCGCTCGGTGGCGGGAAGTGAAGACGGTAGAACTTCTTGTCGGCAAGGGGCTCGGTCGCGACGTCCTGCCAGTTTGAATTCGCGGAGAAGGTGGTGTTGGAACTACTCCAGTCGGTCATGTTGGTTGACGTTTCGAAAAGGAAATTGGTAATGCCGGCGTTCCAGGAAACTGTGACCTGATTGTTGGTCGCGAAGATGCCCAATTGCGGATTCAGCAAGATCTCGGCGCCGGCGAGCATGACCGGGCCGGGCCCGTGTGGGTCGTTGCTGGCGGGTTGTTCCGTCACGGCATAGTAGTTGAAGCTATTGGTGAGGCTTGTGCCCGGGCAGACCTGATTGACGACGCCATTCGTCGTAATATAATTGCAGAGGCCCACAAAGGCCTTGCGGGCCACGGCGATGTTGGCGGGGTCGATCCAGCCGCGATTGACCGCGCGGGCGATGCTGTAGGCGAACATGGCGGTGCAGGAAGTTTCCTTCCACACTTCCGGGTGATCCAGCACTTGATGCCACATGCCGTCGGTGTCCTGCACCGATTCGATGCCGGCGATGTGGCGGCTGAGGATATTCAGCAACGTGGGACGCGCCGGATGATTGGTCGGCATCACGGAAAGGACTTCCACTGTTGTTACCATGGCCCAACCGTTGGCCCGGCCCCATTTGATGCCGTTGACAGCATGGCTGTCGTAATAGTACCCGTGAAACCAAATGCCATTCGTGTCCTGAAGATAGCCGGCCATGTTCATGACCTGCGTGGCGGCGTCATTCAAGTAATTGGAGTTACCGGTGTATTCATACCAGCGGATGAGGAACGGACAGCTCATGTAGAGATCGTCCGCCCAAATTGTGTCTGAACTTGTCGGCCGCCAGAGTGTGCCGTCAGGCAAACGCGGTTGACCGGTGCTGACCCAATTGGCGGTCGTTTGGCCGACGAAGGCCTGCAAATTTGTCATGGTCCCCATATGGCGGAGCGCGCCTTCCAGCATTTGCGCGGTCATCGCGCCGCAATAATCCAGGCGGTCGATGGCCATGAATTCGCTCAAGGCGGTGCCGGCATAGAAGGATGCCAGTTGCGCGGCGGTCGCATTGGTGACGGTACTCTTCAAACTATTCAGCCACGAATAATAACGCGCGCAGATTAAATTGTGGTTGAGGACGAAGTTTTCGAAATTCGTGTTGCCGATGGCGTCCTTGGTGTGGAGCATTCCATACAGCGAGACGCCCCACTGATAGGTCCACGTGATGCCGGTGGGCTTGGTGGCTGACTGCGCCGCTGAGAGCGTCCTGGCCGTTGCGTAATTCCCGTCCGCGAGCGTCTTGAGTTGATTGCTGGCCACGAGAGAGATGACGGTGCGTATCGAAGCGTCCGTCTGGCCGGACAAATCACTGGCCTCGACGGTGGCACAACAAAAGATAGAACAGGCGCAGAGAACAAGTAATCCCAGCTTTGCGGCCCGGCTCATCTCCAGAAGTTTACCATATACGCGTTTCTCAGCTCGATATTTTTCTATTCGCCTTATACTGTATTTGTCATGGTCTCGATGGTCAATAAGCTGCTCCGATGGATCGCTCCAATTATCCTGGTTAGCCTGGTGGCGATCGAGGCACACGCGGGTCTCTGGACCTCGGCTTACTACGCGGGCTGGATGCAAGGCTACCTGCCGGCGCAACAGGTCGATTTCACGGCAATGACACACGTTATCCATTTTTCGGTGGTCCCGAGGACCGACGGGAGCCTGGACAGCGATATCAATGCCGTCACGTCGGCAAATTCGACGGATGTGATCGCGCGTGCGCACGCGGCGGGCGTCAAGGTGCTGATTTCCGTGGGTGGAGAGAACAGCGCCGCCGGTTTTCGAGGGGCCACCAGTGCGGGCAACCGGCCGCGTTTCGTCACGAACCTCGTGAACTTCGTTGCTTCACGGGGCTACGATGGCGTCGATTTGGATTGGGAACCACTGGATCCGACGGATGCCGGGGCATACTCCAATCTGGTCAACGATTTACGCATCGCGCTGAACGCCATTTCTCCCCGTCCGCTGTTGACCGCGGCCGTAGGGTCTGAGCCGTCGCTGTTGGCTTCGCTACAGGGGCAGTTCGATCAGATCAACCTGATGACCTACAGCTTTTCGGGAGCTTATCCCGGTTGGGTAACATGGTTTAACGCGCCGCTCTATGACGGCGGCTACAGGTTTGCGAGTTCGGGTGAGTTGGTGCCCTCCACGGACGGGGTCGTTAGTAATTTTCTGGCGCATGGAGTTACTGCTGGCAAACTCGGCATCGGGATTTGCTTCTACGGCTGTGTCTGGAGCGGAGGGAGCGGCACGTCCACCGGTGGCGCGGCGTTACCGCGACAATTCTGGATCACAGCGCCGACGGTGACCGACGCCGCTTACTCGATGATCATGACCAGGTACTACCAGCCGCAGTTGTATTTCTGGGATACGAACGCGCAGTCGGCCTACCTCAGTATTGATCAACCCGGTTCTGCCAACGATAAGTTTATCTCGTATGACGATCCGGCAGCTTGCCGAGCCAAAACTGCTTATGCGCAGCGGAAGGGGCTGGGTGGATTGATTATTTGGGAGTTGGGCGGAGGCTATCGCGCTGATCAACCGGCCGGCAAGCGAGACTTACTGCTGCAATCTATCGAGCAAGCCCTTCGATAGACAGCGATGGACGTTAGGCAGCCGTGCAGACACGGCGGTAGAGAGCTTCGTAGCGGGGCACGATGATTTCCGCGGAAAACCTTTCGCGGGCGCGATCTTGCGCCGCGCGACCCAGCGCAGTCCGGCGGATGGGGTCTTTGATCAAACTCTCGACAGACCGGGCGAAGGCGTCGGCGTCCAGCGAAGGTACCAGCAGTCCGCTCACACCGTCTTCGACCACCTCCGGAATGCCGCCCGCGCGTCGGGCGATGCTGGGACAGGCAAAGCACATCGCCTCCAGAATGCTCAAGCAGAAGCTCTCGGATTCGGAAGTGATCAATCCAAGGTCAGCGGCCTGGAGGTAGTCTTCGATGTCGCTGATGTTTTCGCGCACGACGACACGGTTTTCGAGGCCGAGCCGTCGGACGTCTTTGAGGAACGGTGTAAAATCCCCGCCGGCGAGGATAACGAGCTTGAATGAATCTTGCGGACGAATGCGCGCGACGGTTTCGAGCAATACATCGATGCGTTTCAGCGGACGAAGATTCGAGGAATGCAGAATGAGCACCTCGTCATGCACGCCCAGGTCACGCCGCACCTCTTCCCGCGAGCGGTGGGGTGGGCGGGGCGCGAAGAAATTGTGGATCACGTCTATCGGCTTATCCACCGCGAGCAACCGCTGGGTTTCCCGTTGCAGGAAGGCAGACACTGTCGTGATCGCGTCCGAACAGGCGAGGGCGTGGCGGATCGCCGGCCCGTACCCCGGATCGCGGCCCAGCAACGTGGTGTCCGTGCCATGCAACGTGGTGACCACGCGTGGCTGTTGCTCCAGCGGCAGCATGGACCGCGCGAGAATGGCCGCGGTAGCGTGAGGCACGGCATAGTGGACGTGGAGGACGTCCAAGTGGTGGTCGCGGCTCACTTCCGCCATTTTGACGGAGAGCGGGAGCGTGTAATCGGGGTACTTGAACAGATCGTAGTCGTTGATGACCACCGGATGAAAGTGCAAGCGGGGTACGTCCAACGGCAAGCGGAACGGACGTTCGTAACTGATGAAATGCACTTCGTGGCCGCGCCGGGCCAACTCCTCGCCCAGGGCGGTGGCGAGGATGCCGCTCCCGCCCACCGACGGGTAACAGGTGATGCCGATTTTCAATGGGCGGACGGTCGTCATGGCAAATCAAAAACGACGCGCACCCCGGCTCACTGGCGCGAGCGAATCGAGAACGAGCGGATCATTCGGAAAGAGAGCCATGGCATGGCCGATCCCGGCGCGTAATCCGTATAAGCGTGCGCGAGTGAGTTGCAACTCGACGTAGCTGCGAGTTTGCATCTGCGACCCGTGTGCTTCCATCGCGGCGGTCCACACGGCGAGAATTTCCCGCGCGGAGACGTCGATGAGTACCGGCGTAATGTCGGAAGGTTCGGCCTCCGGTGTTACCGCGTAGAAAAACAGTTGGTCGATGGCGTGCGGAGGCGAGCCCCGTAATTCCTTCACACCGCCGTAACGAGCCAGCCGCGCGGCGTCGCGCACCAGTTGTCCGAGCCGCGCATGGTCGGGGTGCTGGTTTTCCACCAGGCTCGGCGCAAGTACGACGCCCGGTTGCACCCGGCGGATGATGCCGGCCAGTTTAATGGTGTGGGCAACACGGACCTCAAGGCGGGCATCGCCGTCGAGCTGGATAAACTCCACTGTTGCGCCGAGGAGCGCCGCGGATTTTTTCGCCTCGGCGATCCGTTGTGCAGGCGTGCCCTGAGTGGCCGTTTCGCCGCGCGAACAGACGACGAAGTGCGCGGCCCGGCCGCCGCGGGTCTCGCGTGCGATCACACAGCCACATCCGAATTCGATGTCGTCGGGATGCGCGCCAAAGGCCAGGAGGGGCGCGGGCTTACGCGGGGATTTCGGTATAGGCTTCATCGGAACGGTCGATACTATCACGTTTCACAAAGGTAATCTCCGGCGTTTCCTTCGTGTGCAGATAGTCCTGTTCACTGGCACCGGAGACGTAATGCGTGCAGTGAACGACGGATTGCATCCAACGGAGCCGGGTATCGCGCGACGGGCTGACCTGCTCCCTGGTGAAAGTCGTTGCCGGCAGGGTCACGAAACGATCTCCGCCCTCGTGAAGCTGGAAGTTGCCATCGGAACAGCGGGCGCGTACGATTTCGCCCTCGTACGCCACATCGACGAAGAACTCCTCGACGTCGCACGCCGCGCGACGGAAGCCAGGGTCGCTGGAGCGAGCAACGCGGAGGCCATCGAGCAGGCCCAAACGACGATACATCTCCAGACAAAAGTCAGCCGCATTCGTGGCGGAAGTTTCCTGGAAGACCTCGATGCAACGGCGCTCGACGTAATTGGGCAATTGGAGCGCGGTCCGGGCCTGCCAGTCGGCCGGAATGCGCTTGAGGTAGAGCGGAGAGAATTTTCTTTGCAGCCTGTTCTCGAAGGTGAAGTTAAGCTGCGCCCGTTCACCGGTCTTGCGGTGGCGTAGAAGAGTCTTCGTCTCGCGCGGATCGTGGTCACTGTCGTGATAGAAGAACACGATTTCGCCGCCGAGTTCGGCCTGGAGTCGCCGGGCGGTATGGATTTTTGCCACCAGGAATCGCTTTGGGAAAAACCCGCACGGCTGCTGGCCGAAGCAAATGACGGGTGACGTGGTCATGACGTAGCCAATGACTGTGCTGGCGGATTTGTGGAGCCGAGGGCGGCCTGGATGAGCAGACTGAACAACACGCAGGCGGCGCAGCCGATAAAGTTGTACCAGAGATAGCTGATGCTGAGCGAAAAATAGAGGACGAACACCAGCAGCTGGGCCGCCAGCGCCGCCCAGAAGATCGCGGTGCCGCCGATCCACCGCAGGAAGAACGCCACGAGGAATAGCGCGAGCACTACGCCGTAGAAGACCGACCCGACGATGTTGACGGCCTGGATCAGGTTCTCCACCAGGTTCGCGAAAAGGGCGAAAGCGAGCGCAACCAGACCCCAGAGGAGGGTGAACCATTTCGAGGCGGTCACGTAGTGCGCGTCGGTCGCGTCGCGCTTGATGATGTGCCGGTAGAAATCGATGGTGGTCGTCGAGCCGAGCGCGTTGAGTTCGGCGGCTTTCGACGACAGCGCAGCGGCGAAGAAGGCGGCGACGAGGAGGCCTATCACCCCGTGGGGCAGGTGATCGAGCACAAAGGTGATGAACACGTAATCGGAATCGTTGGTTTTCGCGTGCGGGTCCGCCGCAAGGAGTGCTGCCTTGACGTCGGCGCGCACGGCCTCGCTACGGTCGAGGGCGGCCTGCGCCTGCGCGCGGGCTTCCGCTTCCGCTTTGTGATTGCCCGCATGTTTGGCGTCGAGCCAGTTGTGAATCAGTTGTTCCTTCTCGGCGTGAATTGCGGCGAATTGCTGATTGAGCGAACGTAGCCGTTCGCCCGGATCGTGTTTGGCATCGAGGTTCCAGGCAGTCTCATTGAAGAACACCGGTGGCCGTTCGAACTGATAGAACACAAAAATCAGGCAACCGAGCAGGAGAATGAAGAATTGCATGGGGATTTTGAACACGGCATTGAACATCAAGCCAAGCCGGCTTTCGCGCAGGGATGCGCCCGAAATATAGCGCTGCACCTGGGATTGGTCGGTGCCGAAGTATGACAGCGAGAGGAAGAGGCCACCCAGCAAACCCGACCAGAACGTGTAGCGCCGTTTGACGTCGAGAGAAAAATCCACTGCGTGAAGTTTATTGAAGCCGCCGGCCACAGTGAGGGCGTCGGTTAGTGAGAGATTTGGCGGTAACCTCATCAGCAAGACGACGAAGGCTGTTACCATCCCGCCGAAGATCACGGCCAACTGGTATTTCTGGGTGAGGGTGACTGCTTCGCTTCCACCGGCCACGGTGTAGACGATGACCAACAAGCCGCTGAGGACGATGGTGAGGTCGAGACGCCAACCAAATACGGTGGAGAGGATGATGGCGGGCGCGTAGATGGTAATTCCCGCGGCGAGCCCGCGCTGCAGGAGGAAGAGGGCCGCTCCGAGTAGACGGGTCTTGGTATCAAAGCGGTGTCCGAGAAACTCGTAGGCGGTGTAGACATTCAAACGCCGGTACATTGGCAGGAATACCGCGGCGATGATGATCAGGGCGAGGGGCATCCCGAAGTAGTTTTGCACGAAGCCCAGCCCGTCCTGATAGCCCTGGCCGGGCGTGGAGATGAAAGTGATGGCGCTGGCCTGGGTGGCCATGACCGAAATGCCGATGGCGGCCCACTTCACGTTCGGGTCACCCTTCAGGTAGGTGCTCAGGTCCTGGCGGCCCCGCGTGCGCCACATGCCATAGATGGCGATTCCGACCATGCTGCCGATCAGGACTACGAAATCGAGCGGGCTCATGAAAACGTAACCGTCAGCGCGACGAGGAGGCCCACCCAAATGACGAAGGAGACGAGAACGAAAATGTAAACGGCACGCCAGGTCTTGAACCACGGCAAGCCGGTCTCTTTGTCGTCCAGCGGCTTCATTTTCCGAGGGATATCAGGTTGGCAAAAAGACGGTAGGCACCGGGCACACCCTCGGGTAACTGGCGGAACCACGAGAGTCCGGTGTAAACGAAATAACCATGACCATAATGCGCCACGAGGAGGCTCCCGTTTTTGGGCGATTCGCCGGGGTCATTGCAGGCAAGGAGAGGAGTGAAATGGTCGTCCCATTCGCTCGCAAAATAGAGTCCGCGCTCCTGCACCCAGCCGTCGAAATCGGAGGGGACGATGCGGTTGGGAGTTGTAAACACCGGATGGTCTGGGACGAGGAGCGTCATCGGCGCGTTTTCGTCCGTGACGCGATCGTGCGAGAGTTTCAAATTGTAAGGCGCCAGACGCGTGTTCTGCAAACCGTCGGACGTATTGTACTGGACAATGACGGTGCCGCCGCCCTCGGCGTACGCGAAGAGGCCGGGGAGATTCGGGGCCAGGTCTGTGCGTGTATTGAAGGCCCGAATACCAATCACTACGGCGTCGAAATTGCGCAGGTGGTCGGCTGTCAGGTCCGCGCCGGTGAGAAGGGTGACCGCATAGCCCATTCGTTGCAGGCATTCGGCGACAGAGTCGCCGGCGCCTGGCAGGTAGCCGACTTGATGACCGCGAGTCGCCAGCTCGATACTTAGCGCCTTGAACTGCGCGGGTGGCTGCAGCAGGAGCGCGGGGATATGATCGTGGTGAATCTCGACGCGCCGATTGTGGTAGCTCTTGCCATCGATGTCGGCCGTCGCCAGGATTTTTGCGGTTGTGGAGTTCGTCGGGGCGGTGATGGTGAAAGTGAAACGCGCAAGCTCATGGTAGTTGGTCAGGGAGAAATCGTACGACGCGGGTGTTACGTTCCAATCGGCGGGTGTTTCCAGATGAAGGGTGCCAGTTGCGCCGGCGCGGGCCGAGGTGACTTCCACCACTACAGGCCTGGCGGTGCCCGGTGCGAATAATGCCAGGTCTTCGGGAAAATTGAGAGAGACGGGCGGGATGACTTCCAGACGCTGGCGTACCTCGCCTTTGACACGGTCACCGATGACCTGTACGGGTTCGTCAGGGACGACCAATGTTTGGCCGTCGATTTCGAAGACGTAGTCCACCGGAAACGCCGGAGGATTTTCAGGACGGCCAATGAGAGAGGGATCGGCCACCCGGAACATACCGATCGTGCCTTCCTCGCGCAACCAGTAGGGCTGGCTTAAGGGGGTGTTGTCCGGCAGCGTCCGGGACGACTCGTGGTTTACCGGCTGATTTGGTTTCAGATCGGTGCCTATGGCAAGTTCGTCTCCACCGTCCGGGTAGAGCACGGTGACCCAGCGCACGGGAAAATCCGTCCGCACGATTGCGCTATGACGCATCTTCAATATTTCGCCGGGCACGGCTTCGGCCACGGGAATCGTTGTTTCGACATATAGCCCGAGGCAGCCTTGTAAGATGTGATCGAGTTGGCGGCGTTTGTACTCGATGACGCTGTCTGTGGGCGGCGCGGCAAGGCGTTTTCGCAACGTCAGCAGGACTGGGACACTGGCGGCGGGATTCTGCGGGTTGAATTGCGCGATAGCCTCATCTGCCAATTTTCCGATCTCCGCGCCGTTAGGAACGCGGGCCCAGGTCGTATCGACGCCTTCGAGGATGTCGTTGGTGGCGGGCTCGCCACCGAGAAGTTGAAAGGTTTCGTTGGCGTTCCCGCGCGTGCCGACGCTGCCGAAGCCCTGGGTCTTGTGCATGGACCGGCTTTTAGCGGCAATTTCGCCGTAGGATTCGCCGAGGAGTGGATTGTAACCGCCGATGTCGAGTTGCAGGCCAGGCGGCGTATTGGTTCCGCTGTCTGCGCCGCGTCCTCCGAATCCTCTGGGAAAGCCATTCCAGAGAATGCGTTTCGGTTGCCAGGGCTGCAACTCGTGAAGCTGTTCGGGAAAAGCATTCGTGTCGCCGGCGAGCTTAAAGGCTTCGAGTGCGAGGATTGCGGAGGCCGTATGGTGACCGTGAGTATTGCCGGGTTCGGTGGAGAAACGCGTGATGAGCACATCGGGTTGGAATTCACGGATGACCCGCACGACATCGGCGAGCACTTGTTGGCGGTCCCAGATGCGGAAGGTTTGGCGGTAATCCTTGGAGAAGCCGAAGTCGAGGGCGCGCGTGAAAAACTGCTGACCGCCGTCGATGCGCCGGGCGGCGAGCAACTCCTGGGTGCGGACCACGCCGAGTTCTGCGCCCAACTCGGGACCGATCAGGTTTTGGCCGCCATCGCCGCGAGTCAGGGAAAGATAGCCGGTGCGGTAGCCGCGACCGCGCGAGAGGTAGGCGATGAGGCGGGTGTTTTCATCGTCGGGGTGCGCGGCGATGTAAAGGACGCTGCCCATTTCGCGGAAACTGCGGAGTTCCTGCAGGATCGCTGACGCCGACTGAGGGTCGGCGGCGCGGGTGGAGATGGAGAGACTGATGAGCGCGCACGCAGCGATGGCGAGGAATCGAATTCTTGGATTCATGCGATACTGATCGTCCGACAAATTCCCAACTGCGACCCAGGAAACAATCCACCGGCTATTTCTTGACCGTGAACGGCACCGAGAACTGCGTGCTTTCCCACATCAACTTAAGTAGACCCCCGCCGGACGGATTTTTCTCAATCACCATGGTGAATTGATCGACTGGCTTATCCAGGGCGTCTTTTTTGAGGTTGATGCGCGCCACGTCCAGGGACTCATCGTATACCTGTTTCGGATCACCCCGGCCGACGCCCCATTGGCCGATCTGTTTGTTGATGGCCAGTTTGGCTGTGCCGTCTTCATTCGGGAGAGTCCAGAGGGTGAACGCGCCCGCGGGAATCGTCGTGTCACCGAAGGAGATCGGCTTCTGCGTGATGAGGAGCGTGGCTTCGTCGGAGCCGGTGCGCCAGATCTGACCATAGGGCACCAAGCCGCCCCAGATTTTGCGGGCTTCGCCTGTGTGGGGATCCTTGGTGTACGGGCGCCCGTAAACAATCGTGACGCGATTGCCATCGATGACGGTGCTGATGGTTTCGTGAGGGCTGACGCGTTTTTGTTGGGCCATGAGCGGCGAGGCGCTGAGGGCGAGGGCGGCGATAACGAGAGCGAACTTGAATTGGTTCATGCGGTCTCCCATGAGTTGGGTGGACTTGGATTATGGTTTTGTTTGGAGGCTGGAGATCACGTCATTATTCAGTTTTACCCAGGAACTGTTGGCGCCTTCGGCCTTGATCGCCAGGTCGCTGGATTGTTTGGCGGCGGCAATCGCGCCGTCTTTGTCGCCTTGTTTCGCGAGAATCTTGGCTTTCAGGTTGAGTAATTCGTAGGCGATACGGGGCTTGTCGGCGAGACCGGTGTCCAGCCATGCGAGGGCCTTCTTCAGGTCGAGGTCGTGATTGAAATAGAACGTTGCGGCCTGGAAGTAGAACTGCGGCTGCTGTTTGTCCTTTGAGGCCATGGCGGCTTCGATCTGTGGGACTACTTTGCTGACGACGTCGACTTCGACCTTGATGGGGACGACGGTCTTTTCCCAAACCAGTTCGAGGACGGCGGATTCGTCGCGGATATGGTTGAACTCGATGGCGAATGTCTCGATGCTTATGTCCGCAAGTTTCTTGGGCGCGGTCTCGAAGCGGACCAGATCGTTCTCCGGCTTGTAAGCGAAGGCTCCAAAACCATTCGTGTCCTTCGAGATGATAATCGTCCACTTGTCCTCGCCGGGGATGGTGAAGAGGGCATACTTGCCGGCGGGGACCGCGTTGCCGTTGAGCTTCACATCGGTCGAGAAGGAAATCTTCGTGGAAGCATTTGCGCCCGTGCGCCAGACTTCGCCGTACGGAACGAGGTTGCCGAAGATCACGCGTCCCTTAACGCTGGGACGGGAGTAGGTGATCTCGATGTCGGTAAGGCCGATGTGTTGTTTGAGGGTAGCGGTGGGACTGGCCTGGGGAAAATCAACCTTGGGTGTTTGCGCGAAGAGGGCGGTTGTGGATACCCACCCGAAAACAAACAATAGAGAAGCGTGACGTGCATTTGAGTTCATGATCGGAAAGGCTAGCACAACCGAAACGGAATGAAAGCGGGAAGTGGAGAGATTGAATTCAACGATTCCGGACGGCCACGACGGAGCGTGGCCCTCCACATCGGGACATTATGAATCATGGCTTGATTTTTTGGGGTGCGAGGCGCAGAACAGCAGAGCATGAAAGTTAATCCAATCCCGGAAGGTTGCCACTCAATCACTCCTTACCTGCTGGTTCCCGATGTGGGGCGGCTCATTGAGTTCTTGAAGCGGGCATTTGATGGAGTTGAGCGGGAGAGAATAGCGCGACCGAATGGGACGATTCTTCATGCACAGGTTCGCGTCGGTGATTCGCTGCTCATGATTGGTGAACCGCAGAGTCCGTGGAAGCCGCTGCCGACGATGCTTTACCTGTATGTCCCCGATGTTGACGCCACATACAAGCAGGCCATCGCAGCAGGCGGGGTGTCGACGGTTGAGCCCATGGATATGTTCTACGGTGATCGCAGTGCCTGTGTGAAAGACGTGGCGGACAATTCCTGGTGGATTGCGACGCACAAGGAGGACCTGACGCATGCCGAGACGCAGGAACGGGCGACGGAGTTTTTTAAGAAGATGGCGGCGCAGTAATCCATTCTTTACGCGGTGGAAAGGCTCGACTTGTTAGCGCCGCAAAGCTAGTATTTCTCTGCTACAGAGCTGGTGAGGCAATGTTTGGGGGAAGCGTCGGGTATGAACAAACCGATTTATGTCGGGCTGGCGACGGGAAAAGCATTGCGCCTTATCATCGGGATTATTCTATTGGTTTCGGGTGGCGGGGCTTTCAATGCCAGCGGGCAGACATTGACCACGCTGCACATCTTTGCCGGTGGAGACGGATCCGCGCCAGGGGGTATTTTGGCTCAAGGAACTAATGGCAATATTTACGGCATAACCACTGCGGGAGGAGCACACCCTAATTGGGGTACGGTGTTTGAAGTTAGTCCGAGTGGGACGTTCACAAGTCTGTGGTCGTTCACCGGCGGTGTCGATGGCGGCGCTCCTGAGGGAGGTATTATACGGGGCACGGACGGCAACCTTTACGGCACCACACAATCTGGTGGAGGAGACCCCAATTGTCCCGGATGCGGCACCGTATTCCGGATAATATCGAGTAACGTCTTCACTAATCTTCACTCGTTCGGCAGCTTGGATGGGGCGGCGTGGCCATCCGCGCCGTTAGCACAAGGCAGCGACGGTTACCTGTACGGAACCACTTGGAAAGGAGGCAACACGAACCTCAACGGCGGAACAGGGTTGGGAGTGGTGTTCCGGATGAGTACGGACGGCAGCTCTACGAATCTCCACGTGTTTAATGGCAACGATGGATTTGATCCTAATGGCCCGTTGGTCCAAAGCACCGACGGAAATTTCTATGGGACGACGGAGTATGGTGGGTACCTCAATCTCAACTTCGGTCTTGGCGACGGCACAGTTTTTCGGATTAGTCCGACAGGAGACTTCACAAATCTTTACCTTTTTACTGGCGACGCATCTGACGGAGGTGTGCCAATCAGCGGGTTGACGCGATGCGTCGATGGCAACTTTTACGGAACTACTACTTCGGGCGGGACGGGTAATCAAGGTACGGTTTTCAGAATCACGCCTAGCGGCACCCTGACCACACTTTGGTCATTTTGCAGTCAACCTTCTTGCACCGACGGTATGCTCCCAAACGGATTAACCCAAGGCAGCGACGGTAATTTCTATGGCACCACTCGGAACGGTTCCCTATTTAGAATCACACCTGACGGGAACCTTACCAATCTATACCCCGTGGGCGGGCCTTTTTTCCAGCGTGGTTTATTTATGCAAGGCGCAGATGGCTGCTTCTACGGGGTCACCTACGAGAGTACAACCACCAACGGCACAGTGTCCCGCATTTGCATCCCGCTTAGTCCGCCCGCCAATCAGGTTTCCGAAATTCAGCTATCCGGCGGCAATGTTCTTCTTAGCGTCCCCTCCGTGGCCTACGAGACCTATCAATTGCAGTTTAGCAGTTCGATGGATCCTACTAACTGGGTGAATGTTCCGGGCGTATCGGTGACGAACAGCATCGGGGCGCTGCTGACGTTGACCAACTTTGGCGGGGCGGTGGGACCGCAGGGGTTTTATCGGTTTGATATTACGCCGTAGAACCTGTAGTCGCAGGCTTTAGCCTGCGCTAGTTGGCCGATCCACGCACCCTAAAGGGTGCGACTACAGGGAAGAACCGAGTTTTGTTAGGCGCTCTGTCGCTGCGCCCGCTTAACCTGCTGCCCCTTTCACCCCACGCCGACAGAGCGGCGTGGCTACAAGAATCGGCTTTGATAAAGGCTCTTAGCAGTGGTGGAAGCCGGTCGCTTCCTTAGCATGAGGAGTCCGGCGAGCAGGGTTCCGCCGACCAGCAGGTAGGTGGAGGGTTCGGGGACGAAGGTGATGGTGGCTTGGAAATCGACGCCGGAGGGGTCGGTGAAGTTGTAGAGGTAGACGGTCAGGTAATTTTGGCCGACCTGAAACTGGCCGGGGTTCGATGTGGTGAACACCGAGGGAGGGTTGGTGAAGTTGCTTGCATCCTGGATGAACGGCTGGCCGCCGAAGATGACGCCGTTGAGGATACCCGTCGCGACATTGTCGGCAAATACCGACAGCGACAACTGGGGACTGGAGAAACCAGCGGGCAAGGTAAATCCGACACGAAACAGCATGTCGGTGTTTTGGAGGCCAAAGCCGGAGCTGTTAAACGCGAGCCATTGGGTTCCCGGGATCACGCTATAGTGGGAATCCGTCGGTATGATCGTGGCGGGGCTATAGGTAGCGCCGCTGTCGGTGGAAACCTGAACGAGCGAGTCGGCTGATCCGATGGTGCCATTACCGCTGACAATGGTTATCGTGTCGGCAAAGACGGCTGGTGGCAAGCAGAGGGTGGCGAGGAGCAATGGAAGCAGGAAAAAGCGGCGGTTACACGGACGATGCGTGGTCGGCATCATAACAGGCTTTCCTTTCGAAAAAGGTTATCTCGCTTCGGGTGACAGTTGCATCACCGAGACGGGATACTAGGGTTTATGTGGCTTAGGTGTCAACTGAAAGCGCCGATCCGGGGAGGAGGCGTTCGTGGCAATCGTTATTCGATATTTTTACTGGACGGGGCATGGCAGGAGTGGTATAGTGGGCGTGGTTCTTTGAAAGGGCAGGTGTCAGCCGTCGCCAAAGGCATGGCGGACCAGATAGCGATGGTTTGTCAGGGGAGGAGGGGGTATACCCCCCCCCATTTCTACCAAACGAAGCCATTTGTAATGTTGAAGAAAAAGCATCTATATGGTTCGGAGAGAATTGGTTATGTAGATTACAGAAAAATGACAACTGGCTTCGTTTTCCGGGAATTCGTGTAGTTAGAGCTTGCCGCGGAGCGGTCAGGAGATCGGCGCGCAACAGAGGGCGAGAATCCGAACGCTGCCGCTATTCGGTGTGAGCAATTGGAGTAGTGGGGGCGCTCTAATTGATAGAAGGGTGTTTGGTGTCTTGAGAGATGCCTCGGCAAGCTCGGCATGACAGACCGGGGAGAGGTCGCGGGCAGGACGCTCCTCGTTGACACACCTTGCGGTGCGTGATACTTTTGCCCGCTCTTGGCGGGGGCCACATGGCAGAAACCCAGGTAAATTACAAAGAGACGCTGAACCTTCCGCAGACGGACTTCCCGATGAAGGCTAACCTGCCGGCGCGCGAGCCGGAGATGTTGGCGCGGTGGGATTCCACGGGGCTCTACGAGAAGATCATGGCGGCTCGCGCTGGTGCGCCGCTCTTCGTCCTGCACGACGGGCCGCCATTTGCCAATGGGGATGTGCACATCGGCCACGTGCTCAATAAGACCCTCAAAGACGTCGTGGTGAAGTACAAGGCGATGAGCGGTTTTTGCGCGCCGTACGTGCCCGGCTGGGACTGCCACGGATTGCCCATCGAATTCAAGGTCACCCAAGAGATGCGCAAGGCGGGGAATACCACGGCGGATGCGGCGACGATTCGCCAGGCGTGTGATGCCTATGCGCGCAAGTACATCGACATCCAGCGGACACAATTCAAGCGTCTCGGTGTGTTGGGGGACTGGGAGCATCCCTACCTCACGCTCAACAAGGAATATGAGGCCGACGAGTTGCGGCTGTTTGCGGACATCGTGGAGCAGGGTTTCGTTTATCGCGGCAAGAAGCCGATTTATTGGTGCGCGACGTGCCGCACGGCGCTGGCGGAAGCGGAAGTCGAATATGCCGATCATGTTTCGCCGTCGGTATATGTGAAGTTTCCGGTGAAGGGACGCGAGAAGGAGTTTGCGGTCATCTGGACGACAACTCCCTGGACGTTACCGGCCAACCTGGCGATTGCGGTGAAACCGGATTTGACCTACGTGCGTGTGAAAGCGCCCAACGGCGAAACGTGGATCCTGGCGGAAGGACTCGTCGAGCGGGTTGCGGCAGCGAGTGGGGTCGAGTTGGTTGTGCAACAGAAGGTTGCCATTGAGGAACTGGAGAAGCTGGTGACGCGTCATCCGTTTGTCGAGCGCGATTCGCCCGTGGTCCTTTCGCCGTACGTGACCCTGGAGCAGGGCACGGGTTTGGTGCACACGGCCCCGGGCCACGGCGCGGAGGACTACGAGATCGGGCAGAAGTACGGGCTGGAAACGCTTGCGCCCGTTGATGACGGGGGAGTCTTCACGAAAGAGGCGGGACAGTTTGCGGGTCAATTTGTTTTCAAGGCCAACAAGTCCATCGTCGAGCATCTTCAGGCCATCGGGGCACTGGCGGGATACACCGAGGTCACGCATTCGTATCCGCACTGCTGGCGTTGCAAGAACCCGATTATTTTTCGCG
>Ga0224557_1000845_pt1 | contig 31956 bp, 31 predicted proteins | sample 714S31014metaG_FD_180677 | JGI IMG/M metagenome (GOLD analysis project Ga0224557, IMG submission 180677) | Peat soil microbial communities from Stordalen Mire, Sweden - 717 S3 10-14 | ecosystem: Environmental > Terrestrial > Soil > Wetlands > Peat | place: Sweden: Norrbotten County, Stordalen... | reverse complement strand
TGCGCGTTACGCGACTGTTTTAGCGGATGATCCCGGTTGCTCAGTGCTCTCGCTCACCAGTCTCGGCATGGCCCAACTCAGCCGCCCCAAGCCGTTCGCGTGTCGTAGCGCTGTGGAAGGATCGCTTCAACGGCGCGACAGAAATTGAACTCCCACCTGGCGCTGACGCCATCGCCGTCTCGCTATCGACCCGCTACGACGAGGAGTTCACGGCCGACGGGCGAGGAGATGGCGGCAATGCCGCCTTCCCGATTCTTTCGGGAGTGCATCCGATCAGCGCTGCGGCCAAAACCCAAAAGCGGTAAACTTGGGAATATGGCGACCGTAAACATGCTCCGGTTTACGCACCACGACGCAAACGTGATTGCTGCATTGGCACAGTTTCCTGGCTCGCCGGAGGAAATGAAGAAAAAGCGTCTCGCCAGCCTGGAAGAAGAAGATGCCCGCCTAGTCGGAGAAGTCCTTGTCGGTGTCCGGGACTACTCGTCGGTGTCTCCCGCAGTGCAGGCCTCCGTCGACCTCTATCGCGCCTGGGTAGAAAACAACCGGCAACGGCGCCTCAAGCGCGAGGCCCGGCAACATTCCAGCCGCAGCCGTTAGAATTCCGCCCTCAAAAACCGCCCCACCCAATCTGTGAGATCCTGGGAACAAGATCGCCGTCATCGGCGTTATACCTCAAGAAGGAGACCAGCGCAATGAAGAAGAGTTTTTACCTCGCCGCAGGCCTGTTGATCCTGGCGTCCGGCTTCCAATTCGGAAAAGCCCAGGACAAGGCCGCCACCCGCACCCTGAAGGTGAATGTGAAGTACACCGGGTCCGGAACGGTCGACGACAAACACAAAATCCAGGTGTTCCTGTTCGATTCGCCGGACTTTATGCAGGGCAACGCGATGCCCACCGGGATGCAGATGACCGCGGCCAAGGATGGAACAGTTACGTTTTCCGACATCGGCAGTTCGCCGGTTTATACTGCCGCCATTTACGACCCCAAAGGGGAATATGATGGCGCATCCGGCCCGCCTCCGTCCGGCTCCTCCGCTGGCCTGTACACCAAAGAGCCCCCCAAACCCGCGCCCATAAGCATCGACGCAGGCAAGACCGTCGAAGTCGACTTGCCCTTCGACGACACGATAAAGATGCCCTGATTACCCGCGCCGCAGTATTTCGGTCGCAATCACCGCCTGTCCCAGCGCGATGCCGCCATCGTTCGGCGGCACCTGCGCGTGGATGAAGACCTCGAAATCGAGCCGCCGCAAACCCGCCAGCGCACGGGCCAGCAGCTTCATGTTTTGAAAGGTCCCGCCGCCCAGGCACACCCGGTTTAGCTTCTCTTGCGCGCGCAAACGCCGGCAGACTTCCATGATCGCCTCCGCCATCGTATTGTGAAACCGCGCCGCGATCATCGGCGCCGGCGTACCTGCGCGCACCTCCGCGACGATGCGTTCGATCGCCGGCCGGAAGTCCACGGAATCCCCTTCGAGCGCAAACGGGTAGCCGTCTGCCACGCCATCCGCCGCGATCGTCTCCAGTTCGATGGCCGCCTGGCCCTCGAAGTTGATCTGCTGGCGCACTCCGATGATTGCGGCCACCGCGTCGAACAGCCGTCCGCAAGACGACGTATCGATGGTGTTCACGCGTTGTGCGATCATGCCGCGCACCAGCTTGCGCTGGCTCTCGGGAACGTCGCGCCAGATCGCCAACTCCGGAAATTCGGCAGCCGCTCCGTACGTGTCGGCGAGATACGCGAGCGCCGGCCGCCAGGGTTGGCGCACCGCCGCATCGCCACCCGCCAGCGGCACGTAGCGCAGGTGCGCGCGCCGTTCGAATCCGCCGTAGTCCGCCACCAGGAACTCCCCGCCCCAGATCTGGCCGTCGGTCCCGTAGCCGGTGCCATCCAGCGCCACGCCGATTACTTTCCCGCGCAATCCATTCTCGGCCATGCAACTGGCGATGTGCGCGTGATGGTGCTGCACGCCGATCTTCTCCAGGTCCGGCACGCGCAGCGCGTATTGCGTGCTCAGGTACCCCGGATGCAGATCGTGCGCCACGGCCCGCGGCTCCACGCGGAAGAGCTTCTTCAGGTTGGCCAGCGTCTCTTCAAAGAAGACCAGCGTTTCGTAATTCTCCATGTCGCCGATGTGCTGGCTGAGCACCGCGTAGCGCCCCTTGCTTAGACAGAACGTGTTCTTCAACTCGCCGCCGCAAGCCAGGATCTCGGCCACTTCCATGCCCAGGTCGATGGCCCGCGGCACGAACCCGCGCGACCGGCGCAGCACGCGTTCCACGCCTTCGAATGTGCGCACCACCGAATCGTCCGCGCGCATGTAAATATCGCGATTGTGCAGCAGAAACCAGTCGGCCAGCGGACGCAGCCGGTCGAGCGCCTCTTCGTTCGACGTCACGATGGGTTCCTCGCTGAGGTTCCCGCTGGTCATCACCAGCGCATCGTACGGCGCGCCCGAGAACAGCAGATGATGCAGCGGCGTGTAAGGCAGCATCACGCCGATGGTGTTGTTGCCCGGCGCGACCGCCGCGGAAATGCCGGAATCCGCCAGCCGGGGCAGAATCACGATGGGCCGCCGCGCGCTGGCGAGCGCCTGCCGATCGTCGTCCGACACCGCGCAGAACGCTTCCACCGCCGCTACATCGCGCGCCATCAAAGCGAACGGCTTGTCGCTGCGGCGTTTGCGCTCGCGCAGCAGCCGCACCGCCCCATCGTTGCGCGCATCGCAGGCCAGGTGGAACCCGCCCAGTCCCCGGATGGCCACAATCTCGCCCTCCCTCAGCCGCCGCCGCGCCTCGGAAATCGGCGCGGACAATTGCGGCCCGCATTCCGCGCAGGCGTTGGGCTGCGCATGAAAACGCCGGTTGCCCGGATCGTCGTACTCCGCCTGGCAAGCCGCGCACATGCGAAAGGCCGCCATGGTGGTGTTGGGCCGGTCGTACGGAATGTCGCGGATAATCGTATAGCGCGGGCCGCAATTGGTGCAGTTGGTGAAGGCGTAGCCGTACCGCCGGTTGGCCAGATCGGTGAAATCGCGGTAGCAGTCGGGACAGGTGGCCACGTCGGGCGATACCAGCACGAACTCGCCCTCCCGCGCCTGGCTTTCGCGAATCGCGAAATCCCGTTCGCCCAGCGGATCGATCTCCGCGACGAACATCTCTTCGATGCGCGCCAGCGGCGGCGCCTCGGTACGCAGGCTCTCGACGAAGCTGTCGAGCGCGGCCGGCGCACCCTCCACTTCCGCCACCACTCCGGCCGACGAGTTCAGGACGTAGCCTGCGAGGCCCAGCCGCCGCGCCAGATTATGCACAAAAGGCCGGAAGCCTACGCCCTGCACCACTCCACGAATGCGGATCTGCCGTCGCGCCAGCACCACGCCCGATGGTAGCGTATCCGGGGACTTTCGCCCCACCGGATTTTGGTACGTTTGGTCATGGGCGGTTATCTTAGCGTCGCTCTGATAGCTACCGCAGGGATCCTCTGCGGCGCCGAACCGCTTGTGGACGAAGGTCTCCGAATACGTATCCTGCGTGCATTGTTTCCCGAGATGGCCGTATCATTGGCGCCCGAAAGGTCGATTGACTACACTTGGACGACACAAACCAGGGCGCCCCTGGTCTTCCCCGACGCGCTCGCATCTGAAAATGTGTACAACGTTGGCGGCCCGCCATCGGACGATCTGGAGCGCTGCGCGGCGCAGGATATGCTGAGTCGTCACGCCAGCGAAACACGGGAAGTTCGATTCCGCGTCTTTCCATGGCCCGCCAGTAACCGCGGGGAGATTCTTGCGATAGTGCAATACCGGTTCTCGGAGGCCAAACCCGCCGGGTCCTGTCGCTCAATAGCATTCCTGGTTCGCCTGGCGCCATCCAACGGGAAATGGGAAGTGAGAGAGCGCTTCTTATTGAACGGCGGTTATCTCCATCAGTTGGAGAGTATTCGGTGGATTAATCTCACCAGCTCCGGCTACCAGGAGTTAGTCGTCGAATCCGACCTGGCGGACGGAGACCGACTCTGCTCCAATGCACATATTCTCAATCTTGCCCTGGGCCGCTTCGAAGAGCTCCTTGTCGTCCCCACACGGGTACACGTTTCGAGCAAAGGCGAAACGTGGACGCAGACACTTGACATCCCCAACACGCTCAAGGAGCATGGCCAGCGATTTTGCTTTGTGAAGACCGTGTATGCCGTCGAACATCATTGGTTCCCCATTCCGAGCGTGAGCGTAGCGTGCTATGGGCCCGGCGACTGGACTGTGACCGGCGATCACCGTAGCTTTTGGGAACTTCCGCCCCACCGCGGTTTCTAAACCACAATGACCATCCGCCACCGGCTGCGCGCAAACATGGATATTCTCGCGCAGGATCTACGCTACGCCGCGCGCGGCTTCGTGCGATCCCCCACATTCACCGTGGCCGCGGTCTTCGCCATCGCATTGGGCACCGGCGCGGGCACGGCCGTCTTCAGCGTGGTGGACCGCATCCTGTTTCGAAGCCTTCCCTACCAGCAGGCCGACCGCCTGGTGTCGGTGGGCTTCGTCGCGCCCATCATCCCGCAGGAGTTCATGCTGGGCACCGATTACGTGGAGTGGCGCGCGCGGCAGCAACCCTTCGAGTCACTCACCTCCTGGGCCGGCGTCAACGATTGCGACCTGACCGGCGCCAACCCGGTGCGCCTGGAATGCGCGCTGGTGGAGGCCAGCTTCCTGCACACGCTGGGTATCCAGCCGATCATGGGCCGTAACTTCACGCGCGACGAAGACCGGCCCAATGCACCGCCTGTCGCGCTGCTCTCGTACGGTCTGTGGCAGAGCCGTTTCGCCGGAGATCGCCGCATCGTGGGCAAGACCATCCCGCTCGATGGGCGATCCGCTACCATCCTGGGCATCCTGCCGCCCCAATTCGAGTTGCCCACGCTGGAGCATGCCGACGTGGTGGTCCCGCAGGCCATGGATGAAGCACTCCAGCGCAGGCCGAACACCGGCCGGGTGCTGTGGTCGATTGCGCGCCTGAAGCCCGGAGTGGCACCCGCGCAGGCCGCCGCCGCACTGCAGCCGCTCTTTGAAGAGTCGCTGCGATTCGTGCCTGGACCCTTCCGCAAAGAGGTGAAGCTGCGCGTGCGCTCCCTGCGCGACCGCCAGATCCACGACGCGCGCCTGGCCTCCTGGATCCTGCTCGGCGCGGTGCTGGCCGTGCTATTGATCGCCTGCGCGAACGTTGCGAACCTGCTGCTGGCGCGCGCGGCCGGCCGCCAACGGGAGCTTGCCGTGCGCCTGGCGCTGGGCGCAAGCCGCGGACGTCTGGTGCGCCAGACGCTGACCGAAAGCCTGCTCCTGGCGGCCACCGGCGGAGCGGCCGGATGCCTGCTCGCGGCCGCGTTGCTGCGCATCTTCGTCGCCATCGCGCCGGAGGGCATCCCGCGCTTGCAGCAGGCCACCGTCGACCTGCGCGTGCTGCTCTTCACCTTGACGGTATCGCTGGCTTCCGGCATCGCATTCGGACTAGCCCCCGCCCTCCAACATCCGCGCGCCGAAACGCTGGCCGGATGGCGCTCCCTGGGCGGACGGCAGTATTTGTTCCGGCACAGCCTGGTGGCCGCACAGATCTGCGCCTCGCTAGTTCTTGCGACCGGCGCAAGCCTGTTGCTGCGCAGCCTGTGGAACCTGCAGAATCAGCCGCTGGGCATGCGCACCGCGAGCGTGCTCGCCGCTACCGTGACGCTGGGCCAGCAATCGTATGCCGAACCGGCCAGCCAACTCGCATTCTTCGAAGAACTGGAGCGGCGCTTGGGCAGCATACCGGGCGTGACCCAACTGGCCCTCAGCGACTCGCCGCCACTGAGCGGGACCGCGCGTTCCACGATCTATTCCGTCATCGATGTCGCTGGACGTCCGCGTGCGGCGGAAGGCACTGGAGGGATGGTGACTTTGCGCGCCGTCACGCCCGGCTACTTCGCGGCGCTGGGCGTTCCCATCCTGCGCGGCCGTGGATTTCGAGAGGATGATCGCGACCCGCAACAGAACGCCGTCATCCTGAGCGACTCACTGGCCCGCCGCCTGTTCCCCGGCGAAGATCCGCTCGGGAAGCAGATCAAGCCGGGCCGCTCCGGACCTTGGAAGACGGTCATTGGCGTGGCCGGTAACGTCAAGAACAGCGCCCTGATGGAGCGCGACGATCCCGAATTCTACATGGTCCGCAAGCATTCGCAGGAATCTCTCGGCCGCACTGCGACGGCTATTCTCAGCGGCCCGATCGATCCCACGGCTCTGGCCCGCTGGGTGCGAGCTGACGTGGCGGCGCTCGATCCCACTTTGCCCGTGAACATCGAGACCCTCGACCAGCGCGTCGGCAAGCTCGCCCAGCGGCCGCGCTTCAACGCCTGGCTGCTGGGCCTGTTCGCCGGCATGGGACTGTTGTTGTCGGCTATTGGTCTCTATGGCGTCGTCTCGTTCCTGGTGGCGCAGCGCACCGGGGAAATCGGCGTGCGCATGGCATTAGGTGCGACACCCGGCGCGGTGGCGCGGTTGGTGCTCGGGCACGCCGCGCGCTGGACCTTCGCCGGGACCGCGCTCGGCGTCATCGGATCGTGGTTCGCGGCGCGCTGGCTCGAAGCCATGCTGTTCCACGTCTCCGCGCGGGATCCGTGGATATTGGCCGCTGCCGTCGCCGCATTGTGGGCCACCGCCATGCTGGCTGCCTGGGTGCCTTCGCGGCGTGCGGCGCGGGTAGATCCTATGCAGGCACTGCGGCAGGAGTAATCCGGAAACCGCTCCCTAACGGTCGCGGCTCCGTACCCCACGCGACCGTTCCCCGCCCCGTTACCGACCCGCGGCCGCTACCGAGCCGCGACCGTAAGGGAGCGGTCGTCCTGCTATACTGGGATTTCCCTTTATCTCAGGAGATTACGCAACATGTTCGATCTGTTCCGCAGCCGAGACAAAATCGTGCGCATTATGCTCGGCGGATTGCTTCTCGTGGTGGCATTGTCTATGCTGACCTACCTGGTGCCCAGCTACAACATGGGCGGCAGCGGCGGGTCCGATCAAGTGGTCGCCGAAATCGGCAAGGAAGCCATCACGGTGCCCGACGTCCAGCAAGTCGTCCAGATGAATTTGAAGGGCCGCCAGATACCCGCCGAGCTGATGCCGCACTACGTCCCCCAATACATCGACGCCATGGTCACCGAGCACGCGTTGGCCTTCGAGGCCACGCGGCTGGGCTTCAAGATTTCCAATGAAGATCTGGCCGCCGGCATCCGGCAGACGATTCCCCAATTATTTCAGGACGGCAAGTTCGCCGGCAAGGACGCCTACGCCCAGGTGTTGGCCCAGCAGAACATGACCATCCCACAGTTCGAAGAGGACATCGGCCGCCAGTTGCTCATCACCAAAATGCGCGATGTGGCCCTGGAAGGGGCCGTCGTAACTCCCCAGGAAATCGAACAGGAATACAAGCGCCGCAACGACAAAGTCAAGATCGCATACGTGAAAATAACCGGAGACAAACTGCGCTCGGAGGTGCAGGTCACTCCCGAGGATCTGCGCAAATACTACGAGGCCACCAAGCTCACTTATCAGGTCCCCGAGAAGCGCGATCTCGGCATCGTGATCGTGGACCAGGCCAAGCTGGAGCAGACCATTCAGCCTACCGACGCGGATCTGCTGCGCGTCTACAACGAGAACAAGGACAGCTACCGCATGCCGGAGCGTGTGAACGTACGGCATATCCTGCTCAAGACCACCGATAAAGACCCCAAGCAGGAAGCCGCGGTCAAAGCCAAGGCCGACGACCTGGTGAAACAACTGCGCGCCGCAAAAGGCGCGAATTTTGCCGAGATGGTCAAGAAGTACTCCGAAGATCCCGGTTCGGCCGCGAAAGGCGGCGAGTACGATGGCGTTGTGCGCGGCCAGATGGTAGCGGAATTCGAGAAGGCCGCCTTCTCCCTCAAGGTGAACGAGATTAGCGACCCGGTCAAGACAACCTACGGTTACCACATCCTCCAGGTGCTCGCGCACGAGCAAGCGCAACTGAAGCCCTTCAACGACGTGAAAGCCCAACTGGCCGCCGAGTACAGGAAACAGGGGGTGAACGACCTGATGCAACAGTTGTCGGATAAAGTGCAAGCCGCTCTTACCAAGGACCCGCTGCATCCCGAAAAGGTGGCCGCCGATCTGGGCGTGCAGTACGCGAAGGCGGACAATGCCGGGCCCGGCGACCCGCTGCCGGAGGTGGGCGTGAACAAAGACTTCGAAGACGCCATCTCCAGTTTGAAGAAGGGTGAAGTCACGCAGCCAATCCCGGTGCCGCCCGATAAGCCCACCAAGATGGCCATGGCCGTCTGCACGGGCGACATTCCGGCTCACCCCGCGGGATTCGAAGAAGTGCAAAGCAAGGTCCGCGATGCGCTGATCAAAGACAAACTGAACAAACTGGTCGACCAGAAGGCCACACAACTGGTCGAGAAGGCGCGCGCGAATGGCGGCGATCTGGCGGCGGCCGCCAAGGCTATGGGGCTGGAAGTGAAGACTTCCGACGCAGTCGATCGCGCCGGCGCCATCGAGGGGCTGGGATCGGCCGGCATGCTTCCGGACGCCTTTTCCAAGCCAGTCGGCTCCATCATCGGTCCCAACGGGTTCAGTGTCGATTCCAGAATCGTGGCCAAGGTGGTGGAGAAAATCCCCGCCGACCTATCCGCCCTGGCCAGCCAGCGCGCGGCGATTCGCGACCAGATCAAGGGCGAGAAAGGCCGGGTCCGCAATTACCTCTTTGAGCAGGGCGTGCGCGATGAGCTCACCAAGGAAGGCAAAATCAAGGTTCACCAGGACGTCATCGACCGGTTGCTCGCCACTTATCACGGCTGACCGCGACTAACGGCATGCTGCATTCCCTGCTGGACTTCCTGCACTCGCTCACCGACCCGGAGCGGCTGATTCAACTCCTCGGCACGCTGTTGACCGGGTGGCTCGGCTATGCCGTCCTGTTCGGGCTGGTGTTCGCCGAAACCGGCATGCTCGTGGGTTTCTTCCTGCCCGGCGACTCGCTGCTGTTCACCGTGGGCGTGGTCTGCGGCGCCGGACAACTCGATATCGCGCTGGTCGTTGTCCTGCTCATCTGCGCCGCCATGCTGGGCGATACAGCCGGCTACCTGCTCGGCAGAACTTCGGGCCCGCACATCTTCAATCGGCCCGATTCGCGCATATTCCGCCGCGAGTATTTGCGGCGTACGCACGAGTTCTACGAAAAGCACGGCGGGCGGACCATGATCTACGCGCACTTCATTCCCATCATCCGGACGTTCGCGGCTTTCGTCGCCGGCGTGGGCCGCATGAATCTGGTGCGCTTCCTCTCCTTCGATATCTTCGGCGTGACGGGCTGGGTCGTCCTGATGACGCTGCTGGGCTACAAGCTCGGCGGCGTGAGCTTCGTGCGGCACAACTTCGAGAAGGTGATTCTGGGGATCGTCGCCATCTCACTCGTGCCGGCCGGGCTGGAAGTACTGAAGGCCCGGCGGCGCAGCGTGGCGCCCGCGCAACAGTAGCCGTAAGGCTCGCTTTTCGGCACGGAGTTGCATTTCCATCGAAGCACGTATCATAATACGTATCAGGTCGAAGCCATGTCCACATTTACAGGCTCCATCACGACTACCGGGAAATCGGAGGCGATCCGCCTGGATAAAGCCTTGTTTCGTCTGCACCCCGAATTCCGCCAAAAGGCGAAAGTCCGTGCCCAGGTCATTTCCCCCGGTCACGCTCTCATCTCGGTCATCGATGACGAGACCTTGCCCGCCCGGGATGAGGACCCCGTAGTGATGGCATTCCTGGCGTTCATTGAAAACGACTTGAAGATGCATCCTGGCCGGCGTTCCCGCTTGTCGAAGACCTCACTTCGACGGGCAGTTCGCTTGACGAAGAATGTCAAAGTTGCCCACGACGAGACTATTCCCGAGAACGTGACCCTCTGAGTCCATGTCCACTGGACCGTTTGCCGTACGAAATGGATGGAGCCTCTACGCGCACGCAGCGTTCGGGGATGCGTTTGAGAATCTCAGCGATGCAATGCAAAAGCTGAAGAAGGAACAGCCGGAGCGCTACGCTGGCCATCCCAAGGCGAAGCTTCTCAAGCGGATCCTGGAGTTGATTCTGGACGAGATCCCCCGGAATCCGAATGCCGTCGAGTATCAACTCGGGAATACATTGGGTCCACCTCACCGGCACTGGCGCCGGGCTAAGTTCCTGGGACGCTTTCGGCTGTTCTATCGCTTCAGTACCGTCCACAAGGCGATCGTCTACGCCTGGGTCAACGATGAAACAACGCTCCGCAAGGCCGGCTCGCGGACGGACCCCTACTCGATCTTCAACAAGCGATTGCGCGAGGGCGATCCTCCGGATGATTGGGACGACCTATTCCGGAAAACGAAATCCCGCCGGCGCCGCACTACGGCGCCGCTATTCTGACTTCTGACTTCTGGTCTGTGACTCCCCTCCAACCTGCTGATTCCACAGGAGGCTGGCTGTGGGGCGGCCAATCTTGGCCGCAGCCGCCTTTCAGGCGACCAAGCCGGCTAAAAGCCGGGCTGACTTCTGTCTTCTGACTTCTGACTTCTGTCTTCTCTCTCACTTCTTCGGCCGCGGCGTGGCGTCGCCCTGAGTCATGCCCATCGCCCATTTCACCGCTTCGGTCCACATCTGCTGGATGTCCGGTCGGTCCCAGACTTCCTCGCGGTGGCCCAGCGAAGAATAGAACACCCGGCCCTTCCCGTATTGGTGTACCCAGGTCACGGCGAAGTCCTGGTCGGTGCGGTGTACCCGCGGGTTCTTGAGGTCGACCGAGGCGGGATCGACGCTCATCAACACCCGCACTTTCTCGCGCGAATACGGATCCTTGAACTGATAGATCTCGTCGAAGATCGGGAAGTGCGCCGGGAAATGTTTGGTGGCCGGGAAGGTGCGGTCCTCCACGTTGATCTCGCAGTGCACCTGCATCCACGGGTGCTCGTTGAAATAGCCGCCGATCAGGTCGCCGTATTCCAGCCATTTGTAGAAGGTGTCGGTGGCGCTGTGCGTGCCCAGGAAGCCTTTGCCATCCTCTTTGACGAAGGAGAGAAGCGCGGCTTTCTGCTCGTCGTTCAAATCCAGCTCGCCGGTGGTGTAGAACATTACCGCATCGAAGTAATCCAGATTCTTGGCATTACCCTCCAGCTTTCGCTTGGTCAGCAGTTCCGAATCCGTGCGCAGGTAGGTGTCCCACAGGCCGCTCTGCTGGCCCAGCTTTTCGATAGTCGCCATGGCGTGCGACACCGAATCGTGCTCGAAGCCCTTCACCTCGCCGATGAAAAGCAGTTTCTTCCTGGGCGGCGTTTGCGCCTGCGCCGAGCCGCACACGCCGAGCGTCATCAACAGAGATGCGAGCAATATCCAGTTCTTCATAGAGTTTTCCCGAAGGGCAATCATCTCACCAGTACCGTGGCGGCGCAACTGGCGGCTCGCGCCGGCCAGCCTGAGAGGCCGCTGCAAGGCCGGGGCCTGTCCCACGCCCACCGTAACCGGAACTTAACAATTCCGTCATCAACCCATAATCGCGAGTCGCTACCCTGGATGAGGCCGAAGCGCAGGCCATCGCTTGCCTGCAAGACGTCCCCGCTCGGCGGAGGATGTTCGGCTGTAACTTCCAAATTTCACAAGGAGCTTCAATGAAAAGAAGAGTACTTGCGACGCTCGGTGGAGTCCTGCTCCTTTGCGGCGCACTGATGGCGCCCGCGCGCGCCCAGGAAACCGCTGCCCCCAGTCCGGAGATCGAGCGTTTGAAAGCGCAACTGGCGGCTCAACAGGAGCAGATCGATCAGCTTCGCCGCACGCTGGACGAGCAGAAGAAGGTGTTGGATCAGGCCAGCCAGCCGAAGCCACCCAGTCTGGGCCAAGTCGCCAGTACCACGGCAATGGTTCCAGCGGGCGACGTGGCTCCCGTGCTGCATCCCGCCTTGGCGGCCGCAGCGGCCCTCCCGCAATCGACCAGCGACGAGGCCCCGTCACCCTTGCAACTGAAGATCGGAACGGCGACCATCGCGCCGATCGGCTTTATGGACTTGACCGCCGTCTTCCGTTCGGCGGATGGCGGTAGCGGAATCGGCACCAACTTCGGTGGCACCCCTTACAACAACGTGACCACCGGATTGGGGAAATTGAGCGAGACCCGCTTCAGCGCGCAGAACTCGCGGATCGGCGCGCGCATCGACGCACTGGTGCATGGGACCAAGGTGCTGGCCTACTGGGAGTCTGACTTTTTAGGCACCCAGTCAACCAATGCGGGCGTGTCCTCGAACAGCAACAGCTTCCGCATGCGGCTTTATTTCGTGGACCTGACCAAAGGGAAATGGGAACTGCTAGGCGGGCAATCCTGGAGCATGATGACACCGGGCCGAAAAGGCATCTCTCCGCTGCCATCCGACATCTTTTATAGCCAGGATATGGACACGAATTACCAAGTGGGACTTACCTGGACCCGCGCTCCCCAGTTCCGCGCCGTGTATCACGCCAGCGATGTCGTGACCCTGGGATTCGCCCTGGAGCAGTCCGAGCAGTACGGCGGCGGTTCCTCCGGCGGAGGTTCCGTGGTTCTGCCCGGTGCGCTTGCCACCGCTCTCACCAACACGCAGATCGATATGGGCGCGGCCACCTTTACGCCGCCCAACCTGACTCCCGATGTCCAGGCCAAGATTGCGTTCGATCCGATGGTGAACGGCAACCTGTTTCACATCGAGTTCGCCGGCCTGCTCAGCTCGTTCAAAACGTATAATCCCATCACCAGTGAAAGTTTCACCAAGGCTGGCGGCGGCGGCTCAGCCAACTTCAACCTGGAGCTGGTGAAGAACTTCCACCTGATCGTCAACACCTTCTTGAGCGATGGCGGCGGCCGGTATCTTTTCGGCCAGGCCCCCGATCTGGTCGTCCGGGCCGACGGCAGCCCCTCACCGCTGCACGCCTCTTCCGCTATAGGCGGCTTTGAGTACACCACGCACAACACCCTGCTCTACGCCTACTACGGTGGCGACTATATCGGGAAGGATGTCATCATCGACAGCACCAACAAGAACGTATTCGGCGGTTACGGCTATCCGAAATCGGCAAACGGCCAGAACCGGACCATCCAGGAAGGCACCATCGGCCTGAACCAGACATTCTGGAAGAACCCGAATTATGGCGCGTTGAGCTTCATCGCCCAGTACTCTTACCTGTTCCGCAACCCGTGGTACGTGGCTACCGGATCGCCTAAGGATGCGCACAACAGCATGGTTTGGGTAGACCTGAGGTACACACTGCCGGGACAAGCGCCGAGCGTCAAGAAGTGAGATCCTCGTGGGCCAGGAGGGCCTGGCCTACATTTGTAACAATTAAAGAAAAGGAGTCATCAATGAAAAAGAGTAGTCTGTGGCTGGGCGCCTTGGGCGCTCTGGTCATCTTGTTGACGGCGGCCGAAGCCAAGGTGCTGATCAACGCGGCGGGCGCCACGTTCCCCTATCCGATCTACGGCAAGTGGTTCGACGAGTTCGGCAAAACCAATCCGGACGCGCAGATCAACTACCAGTCGATCGGCTCCGGCGGAGGAATCCGGCAGTTCACCGAAGGCACGGTCGACTTCGGCGCGTCGGACATGCCCATGACCGACGAGCAGATCGGCAAGGTGAAGAACAAGCCGCTGCACTTTCCGTCGGTGCTGGGCGGGCTAGTGCCCACCTACAACATCCCTGGTGTCACCCAGGAGTTGAAGTTCACGCCCGAAGCGCTGGCGGGAATCTATCTGGGCAAGATCAAGAAGTGGAACGATCCGGAGCTGCAGAAGGCAAACGCCGGCGCAAAGCTGCCGGATAACGAGATCGTCGTGGTGCATCGGTCCGACGGCAGCGGCACCACCTTCGTCTGGACCGATTACCTGTCCAAAGTCAGCCCGGAATGGAAGTCCAAGGTGGGCGCGAACACCTCGGTGAGCTGGCCCGCGGGCTTGGGGGGCAAGGGCAATGAGGGAGTGGCCGGCATTGTCAAGCAGACCCCCAACTCGATCGGCTATGTGGAACTCATCTACGCGCTGTCGAACAAAATGGCGTACGGCTTCGTGCGGAACTCCGCCGGGACGTACCTGAAGGCGGACCTGGACAGCGTCACGGAGGCGGCGGCCTCCACCGCCAAGACCATGCCCAACGACTTCCGGGTTTCCATCACCAATGCGCCGGGCACGAAGGCCTACCCCATCTCCTCATTCACCTGGTTGTTGATACCATCGAAGATCGACGATCCGGCAAAGAAGAAAGCGATTGTCACCTTTCTGCACTGGATGCTCACCGACGGCCAGAAATACGCCGGGGCACTGGGCTATGCTCCTTTACCCAAGGACGTCGTCGCCAAGGAAGAAAAGCAGATTGCGCTGATCAAGTGATTATGGCAACTTCGGCGGCAGTAAGCGCGCCTCCTCCCACCGGCGCGCGGGCGTTGGTTTTGCGCCTGTGCAACGGCGACGAGGTGGCGCGCCTGATTACCCTGGTTTTCGCCTCCAGCATCCTGCTGGTGACCATCGCGTTGGTCTACGAGCTATGGGTTACCTCCGCGTTGGCGCGGCACAAGTTCGGGTTTGGTTTTCTTACGTCGTCGATGTGGGACCCGGTGACCGGCCAATTCGGCGCGCTGCCTTTCATTTATGGAACCGTGATCACATCCGTGATCGCCCTGCTTATCGCCGTGCCGCTGGGCGTGGGGGCTGCGATTTTCCTTTCGGAACTGGCGCCGGCGCGCCTCTCCAGCACGTTCACCTTTTTTATTGAATTGCTGGCGGCTGTGCCCAGCGTGATCTACGGCGTGCTCGCCATGTTCACGCTGGTGCCGTTGATGCGCGATTATGTGGATCCCTTCCTGAAAAAAACGCTGGGGTTCCTGCCTATTTTCTCTGGCACTATTTTCGGCTACGGGTATCTGACGGCCGGCGCGATTCTGGCCATCATGACATTGCCGTTCATCGTTTCCATATCGCGCGAGGCGTTGCTGGAAGTGCCGGTTGAACAGCGGGAAGCGGCGCTCGCGCTGGGCGCCACGCGTTGGGAATCCACTTGGCAGGCGGTGGTACCGTGGGCGCGGCTGGGGATTTTCGGCTCCATTTTTCTGGCGCTGGCGCGCGCTCTGGGCGAAACCATGGCGGTCACCATGGTGATCGGGAACGATCCCAGCATCCACGCCTCGTTGTTCGCGCCGGGATACGCGATTGCAGCCGTCATAGCCAACGAGTTCACCGAGGCGACTGGCGATTTATACTTACAGTCGCTGGTGGGCCTGGGTCTGGTGCTGTTCCTCCTGACTATTGTGATCAATGCGCTGGCCCGCTTGCTCATCATTGCCACCACGCGCCGCGGGAGCGCCCATCCATGACGTTGAGGAACCGGTGGAGAAAGACCCTGAGCTACTGCATGCTAAGCCTGACGGGTGTCTGCGCGGTAGTGGCCGTCAGCCTGCTGTTCCTGATCCTGGGCATTCTGGTCTACAATGGGTGGCGATCGTTGGACTGGAACTTCTTCACGAAACTGCCGAAACCGCCCGGCGAGAACGGCGGCGGCATGGTCAACGCCATCGTGGGCAGCTTAGAGATTGTTCTACTGGCCACCATGATGGGTCTGCCGGTGGGCTTCATGGCAGGCGTCTACCTTTCGGAATTCGGCGGCAAGACCTTCGGCTTCCTGGTGCGTTATATGGCGGATCTGCTGAATGGCGTACCTTCCATCGTGATCGGCATCTTCGTCTGGACGGTGGTGGTGACACGGTTTCACTTCTCCGCTATAGCCGGAGGTGTGGCTCTAGCCCTCATTCTGATTCCGATTACCGCTCGCAGCACCGAGCAGTTCATGAGTTCTGTGCCGCAAACTCTGCGCGAGGGCGCCTTGGCGCTGGGGGCAAGTAAATGGAAGACCATCGCCACCGTGGTGGTGCCCGCAGCCTACCGCGGAATCGCCACCGGCATGATCCTGGGCGTGGCACGCATCTCCGGCGAGACCGCGCCGCTGCTCTTCACCAGTTTGAACAACCAGTTCTGGGGCGGCGGGTTGACCGACCAAACCGCTTCGTTGCCGGTGATGGTTTACAGCCATGCCCTCTCGCCCTATGACGACTGGCACCGTCAGGCGTGGGCCGCCGGATTGGTGCTGTTGCTCGGCGTGCTGCTGGCCAATGTCGCCGCCCGCCTGATCCTGTCGCGGGGAATCGCACTCCAAAAATGAGCCCCAATGAGCCTATGATCATGAGCACCGCTAATCTACCTTCCGCGAGTCCGGCCGCCGGGAAGCCGGTGGGGCATCAGGGCAAACTCAGGGCGGTCAATCTCAACTTCTTTTACGGCGCCTATCAGGCCCTGCACGATATCACGCTGGATGTTCCGGCGAACAAGATTACGGCGCTGATCGGGCCTTCCGGATGCGGCAAATCCACTTTCCTGCGCACCTTGAACCGCATCAGCGAGACCATCCGCAACACGCGCGTGGAAGGCCAGGTTCTGCTGGATGGCGAGGACGTGATGCAGGTGGATGTGACCTTGCTCAGGCGGCGTGTGGGCATGGTTTTCCAGAAATCCAACCCGTTTCCCAAATCCATCTTCGACAACGTGGCGTACGGATTGAAGGTGAACGGATTCCGGGGCTCCCTGAAGGATGCGGTGGAGCACAGCCTGAAGCGCGCCGCACTGTGGGAAGAGGTGAAAGACAAGCTGCAAAAGTCGGCGTATGCGCTCTCCGGCGGGCAGCAGCAGCGGCTGTGCATCGCGCGCGCCCTGGCCGTCGATCCCGAGGTGCTGCTGCTCGACGAGCCTTGCTCGGCGCTGGACCCCATCGCCACAGCCAAGATCGAAGATTTGCTGTTCACCTTGAAAGACCAGTGCACCATCGTGATCGTGACCCATAACATGCAACAGGCGGCGCGGGTCGCCGATGGCACCGGCTTCTTCCTGTTGGGAAAGTTGATCGAGTACAATACGACCGAGATCATCTTCAAGAATCCCGCCAGGCAGGAAACCGAGGACTACATCACCGGCAGATTCGGGTAGAGCGGTGGTCAGAGGGAATCAGGAGATCTGAATTGCGACAATTTTCCGTTGAGCTCGATGAGTTGCACGAAAAGATCCTGCAAATGGGCGGCTACGTGGAGTCGGCCATCCACCGCAGTGTGCGCGCGCTGGTGGATCGCGATGCGGAGCTGGCCCGCCAGGTGTTGCGGGACGAAGCCCGCATCAACCAGATGGAGATCGAGATCGATAATCTGACCACGCGTCTGTTCGCTCTCCGCCAGCCCATGGCCAAGGATCTGCGGTTCCTGACCGCGGCCCTGAAGATCAACACCGACCTGGAGCGCATGGGGGACCTGGCGGTGAACATCGCGCAGCGGGCGCTTTCGCTGGTGGCCCAATCGCCGGTGAAGCCCCTGATCGATATTCCACGCATGGCGCAGTTGGTCGAATCCATGCTGTTGCGGGTGCTGGATGCATTCGTGAAAGGCGATGCCGACGTGGCTCGCGGCGTACTGCTGGCGGACGATGAAGTGGACGCGTTGCGCGACTCGGTCTACACGGAACTGGTGGCTTACATGCAGAACGACCCTACCACGGTGCCCGGCGCGGTGGACCTGATGTTCGTCGCGCGCAATCTCGAGCGCATCGCCGATCACGCCACCAACATTGCCGAGGATGTGGTCTTCCTGGTGAAGGGAGTGGACGTCCGGCATCACGCCATGGAGGCGAAGGACGCGTAATTTCTCTAGGGCGGGCGTGTAAGACGTTCCAGCCGGGGCCGGCAGACGGGGCTTAAGTCTTTTCAATTCTTAAGCTGCTGGACTGGCCCGTGCCTTGCAAGTACGGATATCAGTTGAAGTGGCGCGAACCGGCGGATCCGGAGCCGTTCCAAAGAATGGGCTCCGTCTCCGCCGGTTGCTATTTTGGGGCGACCGGGATGCCGGCATGCGTCAGCGCCGCATGCACCTCGGCAGGCCGCAGGCGCGTGGCATCGTATTCCACCGTAAGCCTGTCGTTCGACGGTGCCAGCCGAATCTTCTGAATCCCGTATATTGAGTAGGCCGCGGCGATGCGCGTCAGCAGCTCGTCGTCGAGGGCGTGTTGCAGGCGGAAGTCGATCTGGACTTTGGTCATCCTTAGTCCAGCATAACCGACTGGAGGGCGGACTTTAGTCCGCGCGGGGCTTGAGCCCCGCCCCCGTGCTACCTTATGAAACTTGCCCGCTACACAACTGCGCCGCCAGCTCGGGTTCTTCGACGCCACCATGATCGTGATGGGCGGCATCGTCGGCTCGGGGATTTTCATCAATCCGTACGTGGTTGCGCAACAGGTGCATACGCCGCTGCTGATTCTGGGCGTGTGGCTGATCGGCGGGGCGCTGGCGATGGCCGGCGCTTTCATCTGGGCGGAACTGGCCACGCGCATGCCGGATTCCGGCGGCCAGTATCTTTACTTGCGCGAAGCCTACCATCCGGGCGTGGCCTTCCTCTATGGGTGGGTGCTGTTGCTGGTGACGCAGACCGGCGGGATGGCGGCGGTGGCGGTCACCTTCGCCAGATACTACCGCGAGATTACGGGCCTCAAGAGCGGCGATGGAGCGATCGCCGCGACGGCGTTGCTGGGCCTGACGGCCATCAACTGCCTGGGAGTGCGCGCGGGCAGCAACGTACAGAGCGCCATGATGCTGCTGAAGTCCGGCGCCATCGCGGCGCTGGTGCTGGTGGGAATTGTGTGGGGCGGCGGCGTGGTGCATCCGTTGCCGCTGCTGGACCGGCCAGTCTCGTTCGGACTGCTGCGGGCGATCGGCGCAGCCATGATCCCGGTGGCGTTCGCTTATGGCGGGTGGCAGACCTCCACGTTCGTGGCGGGAGAGATGCGCGACCCGCGGCGCGATCTGTCGCGCGGCCTGGTGGCAGGGGTGATCGGCGTGATCGCGTTGTACCTGTCGGTGAACTATGTATGCCTGCGCGTGCTGGGGCCGGCGGGCCTGGCGGCATCGCACACGCCGGCATCCTCGGTGATGCGGGTGGCGCTGGGCGAGCGCGGCGCCGAATTCCTCGCGGTGGGCATCGCCGTTTCGACGCTGGGCTTCCTGAGCCAGGGCATCCTGACAGCGCCGCGCGTGTACTGGGCGATGGCGCGCGACGGACTGTTCTTCGAGCGTGTGGGCTGGCTTTCGCCGCGCACGGGAGCGCCGGTGGTGGCGATCGTGCTGCAGGGCGTCTTCGCCACGGTCATCGCCCTATCGGGGCGTTATGAGCAGATCCTGAACTACGTGGTGTCGGTGGATTTCATTTCGTTCGCGCTGACCGCCGGCGCACTGTTCGTGTTCCGCCACAGGGACGCGGCAGGACCGCCCGAGGGCATCTATCGCGCGCCGGGACATCCGTACACCACGGCGGCGTTCGTGTTGACATGCGCTGGGATTGTGGCCAGCACCATCGCCGCGTATCCGGCCCATAGCGCTGTCGGTCTGCTGATTCTGCTGGCGGGCATTCCCGTATATTGGTACTGGCGCCGGAGCGGGCGCCACCCTAGGACATGAGACACAGACATTCCGATTACATGTATTGGGCCAAGACGCAGAGCCGGGGGCGTTTCAACCTGGCCACCAGCGGTGTGGGATCGTTTCCGCTGGCGGAGTTGCCGCGCCAGCCCGCGCTGGAGATCAATGGCGACAGCACCTATGGCTACGCTCCTTTGCAGCAAGCCATCGCCCGCAAATGCGGCGTCGATCCGGATTGCGTGGTGGCCGCGGCGGGCACCTCGATGGCGAATCACCTGGCGATGGCGGCGCTCGTCGAGCCGGGCGACGAGGTGCTGATCGAGCATCCGGCTTACGAGTTGCTGGTTTCGGCGGCGCTGTTTCTGGGGGCGCGGGTAAGGCGGTTCGCGCGCACCGTGGAGAACGGCTTCGCGCTCGATCCGGCGGCGATCCGCGGCGCGCTGACGCCCAAGACGAAGCTGGTCGTGGTGACCAATCTGCATAATCCTTCGAGCGCGCTCACGCCGGATGCGGCGTTACGCGAGGTTGGCGATCTGGCGCGCAGCGTGGGCGCGCACGTGCTGGTCGATGAGGTGTATCTGGACGCGGTGTACGAAGACACGCCGCGCACCGCGTTTCAGCTTGGCCCGGAATTCATCGTGACCAACAGCCTGACGAAGGTATATGGGCTGAGCGGGCTGCGCTGCGGCTGGATCCTGGCGCAGCCGGATCTGGCGCGCGCGATGTGGCGGTTGAACGATCTGTTCGGATCGATCCCCGCGCATGCGGCGGAGTTGCTCAGCGTGGCGGCTCTTGAGCAGTTGGATTTCATCCGCGAGCGCGCGCGCAAAGTGGTGGAGGCGGATCGGGCACTGCTCGGCGAATTCCTGTCGCGGCACGCAGCCGTGTCCGCCGCGCGGACCGCCTGGGGCACAACCGCGTTTCTGAGATTGCATGGCGCGGACGTGGAGCAACTGCTGGCGCGGCTGCGCGCGGATTACGAGACTACCGCGGTGCCGGGCCGCTTCTTCGAGATGCCCGATCACTTCCGCATCGGGATGGGCGTGAACACCGAGATGTTCGGCGAGGGCTTGCGGCGGCTTGATCTGGCGCTCGGTGGGACAGGCCTCCCGGCCTGTCCAGCTTGAGCTATTTGGCCGGCCAAAACGGCTCGGCCGTGGCGATGAATTCCACCGGCACTTCGTTGACGAAGCCCTTCAGCCAGCGCGCGCAATCCTCCATGCCGGCTTGCTCGGAAGGAATGTGGCCGAGAATCACGAGTGCTTTGTGCTTGCCTTCCGCGGCGGCATCCGCGCCGTATTCGATGGTCTCCCATTCCAGTCCCTCGCCCATCACCAGCACTTCGACATCGTCGCGCTGCAGCATGTGACGTTCGCTCGGGAATCCCGGGTAGCCGGGGTTGAGCGCCAGCTTGGTCACCCGCATAGCCGGGTCGCCAACTACGCGCAGGGTGCGGATTCCCAAACGCTGCTTGATGCTGCTGGCGAGTTGGTCGAGCGTGGTCTCGGGGATGACAAAGAGGTGGTCGTCGCTCGGATTCCGAAACTTCTCCCAGCCGAGCGCGCGGATCATTCCGGTTTGAATGCCATCGGGCGTGCGGGCATGCCAGTGGTCGTGGAAGCGCCAGACCACCAGGTGATGCTCGGCGATGAACGCCTGCTTGGCGGACAGCACGGCATCGTTCTCCTTGGCAAGATCGGCGGTCTCGTCCAAGTGACCGTAGAACGTCGGCTCGTGCGTAATGATTAAGTTGTCTCCGGCGGCGGCGGCGCGCTGGAGCACATCGTAGGTGGCCATCATGGTGGTGGCAACGCCGGTGACGGGTGTGTCCGGATCGCCCGCCTTGAAGGTATCGACGGTCTGACTGCGCCACGGGACGCCGACATGCTTCTGAATGCGCTCGATCACCTGGCGGGCAGTCAGGCGATTGGCGGCGGCGTCTTGGGCCATCGAGGGAATGTGGAGCAGCGCTCCAAGCAAGACGGTAGCGAATAGAGTTCTAGTCACGCCCCGATCGTATCAGAAGTCCAGCTCCACTTCGTCGATGTAACACCAGCCCCAGTCTTCGCCCGGCTCGAGCGAGCGCATGATGGGATGGTTGGTCTTGTGGAAGTGTTTGGTGGCGTGTTTGTTCTTGGACGAATCGCAACAGCCCACGTGGCCGCAACTGAGGCACAGCCGCAAGTGGACCCAGGTATCGCCCATCTTGAGGCATTCTTCGCAGCCGTTGGTGTGCGGAGAAACTTTTTGTATCTGGTCGGTGTGAGTGCATCGCATCATAATGTGGCTCCTGTTGGCGTGGCTCCCGATGGCAGCGGCAGCCGAATCTGAAAGCGGGTGTCACCCAGCGGCTCGCCGCGCTGCTGGAGCTTCTCGAGGAGCGCGAGTGCGGCCTGGCCCGAGTTGGCCGCCAGCACACGATAGTTGGCAGCGTACTGGCGGCGCAGGTCGCGCTCGACGGCCTTCAGGACTTCGGGGTCGTCGTCGATGGTCAACAGGACCGGTTTTGCCATGGGCAGACCAAACGCTGAAGGTTTTGATGCGCGCGCGGCATCGGTGGTCGCAACGGGATACAATGTGCTTGATGCCCGAAGTAACCGGAGTCGTGGAAACGTGCTTGTACGTGGACGATCTGGAGCGCGCCAGCCGCTTCTACGAAGACATTTGCGAATTCAAGAAGCTGATCGGCGACGAGCGTTTTAGCGCGCTGAGCGTGGCGGACCGCAACGTCCTGTTGCTATTTCGCAAGGGGGCGACGCTGGAGTCCATTCCGACGCCCGGCGGGACGATTCCGCCACACGACGGCGCGGGCCACACGCACGTGGCGTTTTCGATCCCGGCAGCAGCGGAAGCGGACTGGCAGCGGCGGTTAGAGGAGCACGGCGTCGAGATCGAGAGCGCGGTGGACTGGCCGCGCGGCGGACGCAGCCTGTATTTCCGCGATCCGGACCAGCACTTGCTGGAGTTGATCACACCGGGTTGCTGGTCGATTTACTGAAAAAGCGGACAGGCCAGGAGGCCTGTCCTACACCGGATGCAGCCAGGGCGCGCGGTAGGGCCGGGCCAGCAGCCGGTTGGCGGCTTCGTCGCCCACGATGCGCCCCGCTTGCGGGTCCCAAGCCAGCGTGCGGCCGAGCTTCATCGACATATTGGCGAGGATGCAGCTTGCAGTGGAGATGTGGCCTTCTTCGATATCGGCGACGGGCTTCGATCGCGCATCGATGGCTGCGAGGAAGTCCAGCATGTGATGCCGGATGGCAGGCGCTACATGCCGTTCCAGGTCCGGCTCGGTTTTGTCGACCGGATATTCCTCGAGCTCATAGGTGACGTCGCGATGAACCGCGCCTTTGCCTCCCTCGGGCACAAAATCATAACTGAACACGCTTACCTTCAACGTGCCCTTGTCGCCATAAAAGGTCGAGCTCCAGGCATACTTGGGATCGGGATCGGGCGCCGCGCCCCAGGTGCGATGCTGCCAGACGACCTTGAGGTCGTCGTAATCGAAGGTGGCGGTCTGGGTGTCGGAGATGTTCGCCTTGGACTGCTTGTCGATCAGGATGCCGCCCTCCGAAGAGACGCGCCTGGGCCAACCGAGACCCATCATCCAGCGCACCATGTCGAACATGTGGACGCACATATCGCCCACGATGCCGTTGCCGTATTCCATGAACGCACGCCAGCCGCGCGGATGCACCAACCGGTTATAGGGGCGCATGGGCGCGGGACCGGTCCACATTTCGTAATCGAGATAGGGCGGCGGAGCGGTGTCCGGCGGATTCTCGGTGGCGCGCATGTGATAGTAGCAGCACATCTCGACCAGGCCGATCTTGCCCAGTTTGCCTTCCCGGATGAAGCGGTCGCGCGCCTCGACGATGTGCGGCGTGCTGCGGCGCTGCGTGCCGACCTGCACCACGCGCTGGTGCTTGCGCGCGGCGGCTAGCATGGCCTGGCCTTCGCGGATGTCGACGCTGACGGGTTTCTGCACGTAGACATCGGCGCCGGCTTCGACGGCAGCGATCATGGCCAGGGCATGCCAATGATCGGGCGTGGCGATGAGCACGATGTCGAGGTCTTTCTGGGCGAGCATCTCGCGATAGTCGGTGAAGGTGCGCGGCTTGGCGCCGGATGCCTGGCGCGTGGCGGTGAGATCGGCGGCGCGGGCGAGCATTTGTTTGTCCACGTCGCAGAGCGAGACTACATCGACCGGCGCCACCTGAATCAGCCGGAACAGGTCGGTCTTGCCGTACCAGCCGGGGCCGATCACCCCGACGCGCCTGGGCTTGCCGCTTGCGTAGCCGGTGGCGGAGAGGGCCAGGCCCGCGGCGCTGGTGTAGAGGAATTGGCGGCGATTCATAAGGTTGAGTATACGACGAACGGTGGCTGGTGGTTGGTGGCGACATCAGAGTAACACGCCGGAACGATATACTATGAGGACCCTATGTTTACGCAGGAAGAACGCGAGGGCTTGCGCTCCGGCCTTTTGGAACGCGCTGCCGGCGACCAGCGGATCACTGGCGCGGCGATCACTGGCTCGGCGGCAGACGGGCGCGAAGACCGGTGGTCGGACATCGATCTGGCGTTTGGGGTCGGCGACGCCGGCGAAATGCCTAATGTCATCGCCGATTGGACGGCGTATATGTATGATCGGCATCTTGCCTTGCATCATCTGGACGTCATCGCCGGCGCGTGGGTTTACCGCGTATTCTTGCTCCCCAGCACGCTGCAGATCGATCTCGCCTTCGTGCCCGCGACGGAGTTTCGAGCGTTGGCGCCGACGTTCCGCCTGGTATTCGGAAAGGCGAACGAGCCGCGGCACATTCCAGCGCCACCGGTTCGGGACATGGTTGGCTGGGCTTGGCTCTATGCACTGCATGCGCGGAGTTGCATTGCCAGAGGAAAGCTATGGCAGGCGGAATACATGATTAGCGGTGTCCGCGACAGCGCGCTGGCGCTGGCCTCGATTCGTCACGGCCTTCCTGCTGTCCATGGCCGCGGCATGGACCTGTTGCCAAGCGGGGTCGCCGCCCAATTTGAAGGCGCGCTGGTCCGGCAACTGGACACCGCCGAACTTTGGCGAGCTTTCCGGGTTGTGATTCAGGAGCTGCTGAGCGAGATTCGCAGCATCGATCCGGAGCTTGCCGATAGGCTGCAAGGCTTGAGGCAGTAATCGCGAGTCGGGCGCTTGTGCCAGCCTTTTCGGCGAATTCGGGAACAACGGGTCGAACTCGTCGCGGTAGTTTCTTTATCGACGCAGGCTGCGCCCCATGGCGTATCCGATGACGTTAAACGTCTTCTTGAAGCTCTCGAAGCCGAGTTTCTTCAAGCCAAGCGAATCGTATTTCGAGAGATATATTGAGGCTCGCATAATACAGTGACAGCAACTTAGCCCTTGTGGGGCGGGCAATTTTGCCCGCAGCCGGCTTTCAGCCGGCCCGAGCCGCCTAAAAAGGCGGCTGCGGCCAAGATTGGCGCCCTACATCAGCCCCGATGCAGAGGGGCAAATTTCTCGCGAAAACCGTCACCGTATTACGCGAGACTCAATAGGCCAGCCAATATGAGCTTCTCTCTTTGTGATTCGCTGCGAATTCGGTGGCATAACCATGCCGATCATAGCCTAACTTCGCGATTCGCACGAGGGCGCTGCATTGTAACGGGATCAAACCGGAATCTGCTTGAAGGTCCCTGGGCCGAGGCGATCACCGCACCGAATCCTCCACCTCTCTTAGCCAATCCGGCCGCTTCAACACCTCCCGCGGCTTGCTGCCATCCGGCGGCCCGATAATTCCGTCGCGCTGCATCGTATCCAAGATGCGCGCGGCGCGGCCGTAGCCAAGCCGCAGCCTGCGCTGCAACGTCGAGGTCGACGCCTTGCCCATCTCCAGCACGATGCGCAGGGCGTCTTCGTACATGGGATCCTGCCCGCCCGGCGCGGCCTCGTCGCCCTCAGGTTCCGCGTCGTCGGTGGGCGGCGCGACCAGGAACGACTGGTCGTACTCCGGCACGGCCTGTTCCTTCCAGAAATCCACCACGCGGTTGATTTCGGTTTCGGTCACGAACGCGCCGTGCACGCGGATCAGCCGCGACGACCCCGGCGGCAGGAACAGCATGTCGCCCTTGCCCAACAGGTGCTCCGCGCCCATCACGTCGAGCACCGTCCGCGAGTCCACCCGCGTCGCCACGCGGAAACTGATCCGCGAGGGAAAGTTAGCCTTGATCAGGCCGGTAATCACATCCACGCTCGGCCGCTGCGTGGCCAGCACCAAGTGCATGCCCACCGCGCGCGCCATCTGCGCCAGGCGCGTCACGGACTCTTCCACGTTGCGGCCCTCCAGCATCATCAGGTCCGCCAACTCGTCGATCAGGATCAGGATGTAGGGCAACGGCCGCAAGTCCTCCACGGTGGCCTCGTCCTCCTCGAAGAGGCTGCGCGGCTCCTCCTGTTTCTTGCGGATTTTCTTATTGAACTGGTCGATGTTGCGCACGCCGAATTCGGCCAGCAGGCGCAAGCGGCGATCCATCTCCAGCACCGCGTTGCGCAGCGCGTTGGTGGCCTTCTTGGGATCGGTGATCACCGGCGTCAGCAGGTGCGGAATGCCCTCGTACATGCCCAACTCCACGCGTTTGGGGTCCACCATGATCATGCGCACTTCATCCGGCGTGGATTTGTACAGGATCGACATGACCATGGAGTTGATCATGACGCTCTTGCCCGAACCGGTCGAGCCGGCGATCAGCAGGTGCGGCATGGATTCCAGCGCGGCCACCTTGATGCGCCCATTGATGTCTTTGCCCATCGAAATCGTCAGCCGCGACTGCGACTGCGCGAACTCGTCGGACTCCAGCATCTGGCGCAGCGCGATCACTTCGCGCTTGGTGTTGGGCACCTCGATGCCCACCGTGGGCTTGCCCGGAATGCGCTCGATCAGGATGGATTCGGCCTGCAACCCCAGGCACAGGTCCTCGGTGAGCGAGGTGATGCGGCTGTACTTGATGCCCGCCTCGGGTTTGAATTCGAAGGTGGTCACCACCGGGCCGGGGTTGATTTGTACCACGTTGCCGAGCACGTTGAACTCTTCGAACTTCGACTTGATGCGTACCGCGATGTCTTTCAACTCCTGTTCGTCGTAAGGGCTGCGGCCTTGCCCTTCATTAAGCAAGTCCGTCGACGGCAGCCGGTAAGACGCGGGGCCCGGCGCGCGCACGGCCACCGGGACCGCTTCCTCCCAAGGCGGAGTGTCCGCCGCGGGCAAGGGCTTTTCCTCAAGCGCGCAAATCGGGATTTCGACGGGCTCCACGGGCGCGCCCGCGGGCGCTTCGGCAACCGCATCGAGCGGCGCAGCGGAAGAATCGATGTGCGCCGCGTCCACTTGCGGCGCCACCCTCGGCCGGCGGCGTTGTTCGGCTCTCTGCGCAGCGAGCAACCGCGCCTTCTCCTGTTTGCGCCGGCGCCGTTCCTCGCGCCAAAGCCGCCACGCATCCACGAGCATCCCCAGAATACGTAACGGTCCCTCGAACCAGCCAGCCAGTTTCGACATGGTGAACGTTGAGACCAGGTAAACGGACACGATCAGCGTAGTGATGGTGAGCAGAATCGCGCCGGTGGCATTCAGCGCATGCATCAAATAGTGCGCCAGCAACATGCCCGCCAGTCCGCCAATCGGAATCGCACCGCTGAACAGCGTGAGCCGCGGCGCGAAGGAAACCGCCGCCGTCAGGCTCAGCAGCAGCAGCAGCGTCCCGCAAAGCTTGATGGCGCCCGCTTCCACTTCGTCCGAGCGGACCCATTTCCACGCCAGGCCGAACAGTAAAATCGGGAACACAAACGCGCCGATGCCGAAGCCTTGCAGCAGCAGGTCGGCAAACCATGCGCCCGGATAGCCTATGAGGTTGCGCGGCCGTGTGGCCGCCGCCGTATTCAGCGAGGGGTCGTGGACGTGGTACGACGCCAAGCTGAGCAGCAACACCACGCCCAGCGATAGGAGCAACACTCCTACCAGTTCGTTGATTCGCTTCTGCGGAGTCGGAGATAAAAGCTTCATCCCGCTGGCCGGCGGAAGAAAGCCAGAGCAAGCACCATTATGCCAAAAATAATGCGATAAAACACAAAAAACCACAAACTGCGGCGGCGGAGAAAGCGCAGGAACAGGGAAATCACGATCATTCCCGTAACGGCGCTCACCACGATGCCCACCGCCAAGGCGGTTTCCATGTTGGGATCAAAGGCTTTGTGCTTGATCATGTCGTAGACCGCTTTGGCCGCCGCCGCGCCGATGGCGGGCGTCGAAAGCAGGAAGGAGTAGCGCGCCGCCGCTTCCCGATTTATGTTGCGGAACAAACCGGCCGTGATGGTGATGCCGCTGCGGGAAACGCCGGGAACCACCGCCAGCGCCTGCGCGATCCCGATCGTTCCGGCATCCACAAAGTTGATTCCGGAGATGTCGCGCGTTTTGCGGCCCATCCACTCGGCAATCCCCATCACGATCCCGATCCCCACCATCATCGTGCCGATCACCATGGGATTGCGCCACGCGCCTTCCGCCTGCTTGTTGAACAGCAGACCCGCGACTCCCACCGGAATCGATCCGATCGCCAGCAGCCATAGCAGCCCGGTGTTGCGTTCCAGTTGGTCGTCGCGTCCCCAGCGCATGCCAAAGCCCTGCGCGATAATCTGCACCCAATCGCGCGCAAAGTAGATCGCCACCGCCAGCAGCGTGCCGATGTGCAGCGCAATATCGAAGGTCAGGCTTTCGGTCTGCCACCCCAGCAGCCAGGACGTCAGATAGAGGTGCGCCGTGCTGCTGATGGGCAGGAATTCCGTCAGGCCTTGCACAATCGCCAGCACAATCACTTGATAGATAGGCATGTTGGTTGCAAAAGGGAATGGTACCTAATTTTTGCGCCGCGTGGCGCAGACGATCGTTGTTTGTCGTCTGCGAACCGTGCTCGAACTTGGCAGGCCACGAAAAACGATGGCCTGCCCCAGAGTTTTTAAGCCGCTCCTCCTGATATAATGGTTTTCGCCGCGGGAGTAACTCAGTGGTAGAGTCACAGCCTTCCAAGCTGTTGGTCGCGGGTCCGATTCCCGTCTCCCGCTCCACCAGGCTGGCGTAGCTCAGTTGGTAGAGCATCTGATTTGTAATCAGAGGGTCGGGGGTTCAAATCCCTCCGCCAGCTCCATGAAATCAATCACTTAAAAGCTATTGGATGATCGGCAGAGGCTCCACTTTGGGGGAAACTTGGGGTACCCCGTTCGTGGTTTTCGTCTTTGGGGTGAGGTTGAGCGATTCGCCGGCTTCACGCTTCGCCGCCATGCGGATGTGACTGTAGCGTTCCAACATCGCCCGGCTCATGTGGCCCATAATCGCCAGCATCGTGGACTCGGGGACGCCCGCCTCGGCCATCTTAGTGCAGACGGTGTGCCTCAGGTCGTGCCATCGGCACTTGACGCCCGCCGCCTTGCGGATTCAATTCCACGCGGTCTTTAGTTCGACACTGGGCCGCGCCGGATCGCTGGGAAGCGGCGATCCCCACGGGAAGACGTAATACTCTGGGTTCGTCGCGCCAAATCGTTCTGTGAACCATGCCGCGCGGGCGGACAAAACTTGAAGCAGGGCTCCAGTCATCGGGATCTGCCGCCCCCGGCCCGCCTCGGTCTTCGAGTCGCCCACCGTTACCATCTGGGTAGCGAAATCCACCCGGCCCCAGGTCAGGTTGGAAAGCTCGCCGGAACGTAGCCCCGTAAGCAACGAGATGCGGACCATAGCCCGCACGTTCGGCGACCTGTTCCGGTCCGCCGCCGCCAGCAGTGCTTTTTCCTGCTCCGGTGAAAGGGCTTGCCCTACATCGTGCCGTTCTTCCAGTTTGCGAACACGCGGCCACAGGTACGACCCACGGGCGTCCGATTGCCCGGCTCAATACGCCAAGTTCGGCGTTGATTGTGCGCCCCGCCGCGCCTTCTTCCTGCCGTTTCTTCATGTATTGGCGGATTCGGTCCTCGGTCAGGTCCGGCAGGATGACGGTATCCAGAAGGCGTGCCAGATTCTTCACACATGGCGTTACGAACGCCATGGTAGAGCTGCGATGGGTGATGCCGTATGTTTCCGCATACGCCTCCAGGAAATCGGCCATGGACCGGATACGGTCTCCCCGCTTCGCGACAGGGGCACCCGTCATCGCACGTTCAAGATCTCGCCGCCGCGTTTTCTCGGCATCGCCCGCCAGCGTTTTGCGCGTGGTCTTGGCCGATTCCCTTATGCGCTTTCCGGCGTAGGTAAATTCGTACCACCAAACATTGGGGGTCTTTTTCTCGCCGGTCTTTCCGTCAGCATATTTTGGCTGGAATAGGGACATAGTTGCTTCACCTCTCGCGTGCTCTGCGCTACGATTCCAGCAGTAAAACACGCATCACTGGTATAGCATCCTCAAACAGATGCGGTCGTGGCTGGAAGCGAGCACGGGCACCCGGCCCCAATAGGCTCTTGAATCTCTCATGTACTGCTGGTACCGGATCGAAGACATAAAACTCCCTAAACACGGTGGTGCCAACGGTACCCAGGGCATAGAGATATCGGAAAAATGCATCCGTCTCAGGCAACGAATAACCACAGACAATTATCGTACATGCTGTGGCAAGTTCCTTCGCAGCCTGTTGCCATACGGAGACTATGCTCCTCCGGCCCTCTGACTTGTTCCACGATGGCGGTACTATAAGGCACTCATCTACCGACTTCCCGCAATGCTGCTAATGCGGCATTTTAAACCTATAGCTTATGCCCGATTGAGTCTGAGTAAGAATAGGAATTGCCGGTGTTGCAACCGCACAGCCGCATTCTAAGCATTGCCCCCAACTCACCGACCCGTGGAGCTTAAGAAGCGGGATCTGTCCGGCGTCAGGACCCTCAAGGTAATACGATGGCCGAATATGCTTTACCAATAACGCGTAATCGAGTCCAATATCATAGTTGAATGTTATAATCGCGGCAGTTCTGCGCGGCGTCTTGGTCTCAAGCGCCACCAACATGTTCGCGAAATCGCCATATGCAGCCGACGGAGCCGCTATCGAACTCATGTGTGCTGGCATAAATACCATACTCTCATTTAGCGTCCAACTAATTACGCGTTTTAGGGATGCGACCGCGCCACTGTAATCTGAGAGCTTGAGTAGTTCTGCCATCTCAAAGGCCCCGAATACCGATTCTAGGTTCACGATGTCGAGCTCCGACTTAGAGTGAGCCAACGTAAGCCTAGAGATCGCCTCAAACACACGGTCAAGATCGTCGTGGCATTCGCTTGAAGGCTTCGCTGCCCGCAAATCGCGGGCTTTATCGAGGAAATCAGCCATCAATGGTGCGCCTGCGTGCCTTGATGCGCCAGCGCCAAGGATGAAAACGATATCACTCATAGCTGCCCCAGTAAAACGCCGCTGTGCCTGTAGGGGGACGTGCTAGTTCTCTCCCTCTGGCTTGTGTGCCTGTGCCCGTTTAAAAGCACGTGCAAGACGCCCACCGGGTTGTGCCTGTGTCCGCTTAAAGGCACGTGCAAGACGCTCACCGGGTTGACGTTCTGGCAAACCTCCGGCCGATTTAAGATTGGCAGCCTCGGCCAGTGGCACACTTGATCGGCCAGGGCCCTCGTACAGGCCGGGTCCGGCGTACAGGTCCCACGAATTCTGGAAACACATCTTATCAATGGCCCCGGTCAGCCCCTCGAATCGCGCAAGTAAATCAACCGCAATGGCACCATAATTCCGAGTAAGTGAGACGAGCTCCTCAAGGATCTCTCGCTCTTGACGTTGCGGGTTAGCAATACCCTCCTCAGGCGGAAGATCAGTAATGCCGTGCTCGAAATCCGGCCACCACTTATCGAACACTTGTCGTAGTCTCTCGCCTTCATGCGCAGACACTAGCCCGTTAATACTCGCGACAATACGCCACGTTCCCTGCTTGTCCGCTTTCATCGCTTGAAATGGTGCAAGCGGATTGTTGCCATCCAGATCGGACACTTCCAAGTCAATCAAATAAGTACAGACGTAAGCATGCTCGATCGTCTTGGAAATGGCCCCAGCCTCGAAATGAATCCACGGTGCCTCGGTGTTGCCCTTCGTGAGGCAGACTATACCGAAGCGGGCTTCCTTCAGTTCCTCCGCGATTACCTGAATGCCCCTCTGTCCCGGCCTTATGTCCCGACTGGAAATCCAGGGTTCAACGCTGTTGGCGAAAATGTTCGGCAACCACTCGCGCAGCACCTCAGCCACCCGCCGACTCTTAGGGCCAGACCAGCTAATGAAGATCTTCACTCACTACTGTCCGGTTAGAAGTCGAATAGAATCAACTGGTTGCCGGGATCGAGTAAATCGGTATCGGAAGCGGGTGCGTGGAGTGCCTGCAAAATGGGCGTTTTTTCAAAAAGTGTGACGCTCA
>Ga0224557_1000844_pt1 | contig 31963 bp, 28 predicted proteins | sample 714S31014metaG_FD_180677 | JGI IMG/M metagenome (GOLD analysis project Ga0224557, IMG submission 180677) | Peat soil microbial communities from Stordalen Mire, Sweden - 717 S3 10-14 | ecosystem: Environmental > Terrestrial > Soil > Wetlands > Peat | place: Sweden: Norrbotten County, Stordalen... | reverse complement strand
GCGTACGGCACTGCGGAGAGCGTGCCACGGATGGAAGGCCGCAACGCGCACATCCTGATCAGCCCGACGAAATCGGCCAAGCCTTAAGCGCTTGGAGGGCGGGCAATCCTGCCAGGCAATCCTGCCCGCTCTTCAACCCGGTCTCCTGCCCCACCATGCTAAGATAAGCACAAGCCCGTCTGCCAATGTATAAAGCCTTCTTTGGTTTCGCCGAGAACCCCTTCAACATGAGTCCGGACCCGTCGTTCCTGTTCCGGAGCGCGCAACATGAGGAAGCTCTCGCCAACCTGATCTACGGCGTGCAGAGCCGCAAGGGATTCGTAGTGCTTACCGGCGAAGTAGGCACCGGCAAGACCACCATGCTGGAATGCTTGCGCGACTTCCTGCATTCCCAGCAGATCGCTTACGCCTCGCTATTCAACTCCCGGCTGAATGTCCAGCAGTTCTTCGAAATGGTCGCCTACGATTTCGGCCTGCGATGCACGCGCACTTCCAAGACCGAGGTGCTGTTCGCCCTGAACGAGATGATCCTCGAGCGCGCCAACCTGGGGCGTACCACGGTGCTTATCGTCGATGAAGCGCACAACCTGGATTGGGATGTACTCGAAGAAATCCGGTTGTTGGGCAATCTGGAAAACCGGCGCGGGAAGATGCTCCAGATTCTGCTGGCCGGCCAGCCCGAACTGGACCGCAAACTGGAAGCCCCCGAATTCCGCCAGTTGAAGCAGCGCGTGGCTCTGCGCTGCGTACTGGAGCCTTTACAACTGGAAGAGACGCTGGAGTATATTCAGTCCCGGCTGACGCGGGCCGGATTGAAAGAACAGACCGTTTTTCCGCCCGAGATTCTGCGCGAGATCCACTTCCGTACGCAGGGCATTCCCCGGCTAATCAACGCCATGTGCGACAATCTTCTGCTCACTGCATTCGCCCTGGAGACCAAGGTCGTCACGATGGCCATGGTCGACGAGGTGGCCGCGGACATGCGCCTGCAATGGCCCGGCCAGAGGCCTTTCCTGGCGGACGGCAACTATGCCGAGAGGACCTTGCGCGAACAACGGCAGTACACCCCTGGCGACTAGGGAACTCCTATTGGTTAGCGTTTCGCTAACGTTGCGTCGGCGATTTGTTAGTATTAATACGCGAAAAACCCCGCTGCCTCCGGTGTTATCCTCTGGCTACCCCAAATCTGCGATACACTTCGAGTGAAACAAAACCCAAACTTTACCACTACCGGTTACATCAGTCCGATTTTCTGAAAGTGAAGTGCCCGGATGATGTCCGGCGTATGCTGGTGTTGGATTTCACTACAAGGGAGAAATATATGAACGTTGTCTCGAAGAGCCGGTTAGTTCGCTTGGCGGTATGCCTGGCGGTCCTGGTTTGGATGGCGGCTTATGGATTCGCCGCAGTGGCGGGTCCGCAAGTTTCGCATGGCCCCACTTTCCCGCCCGACCCGTGGGATGGCAAGGTTGCGCACGGCCCCACCTTCCCGCCCGACCCGTGGGACGGCAAAGTTGCCCATGGCCCCACTTTCCCGCCCGATCCGTGGGATGGTAAAGTAGCGCATGGCCCGACCTTCCCGCCCGATCCGTGGGACGGCAAAACAGCTTGAACAGCGCCGCCACGTGATCTCCGGCAAAAGGAAAGGCCTTCCCGCGGAGGAGAATGCGGCTGGCCCTTCAGTATGGCGCTTGGGCGATTGGCCTGTGGCTTAACCTACGGGTGATCTCCGCCTTGATGCGCGGAAGTTACCGGGAGTACCCGTTTGTCTTCGCCTATGTGCTATCTCTACTCGCGTCAACGGTGGTAGAGATCGGACTTCAGGCCGCGCCCCAAACGGTGCAGGACGGTTACTACTGGATTGATGAGGTGGTCCTGGATGTACTTGTGTTCTGCCTGGTGGTCGCCTTTATCCGGCAAGCCGCCCGGGATTCCAAGCAAACAACGATCGCGCGCTACTGGCTCTTCCCGGGCGCGGTCGCGATCTGTGCTGTTCTCTTAGCCGTCCACCGCGGCTCCCGAATGAGCATGAACGCGCGGATGACGCTCATCAGCCTTTACCTGAATATCTGTTGGGTAATTCTGGACCTGGCCTTATGGTCGCTCTTGGTCACTGCGCGCCGCCCCGACCGCCGCCTAATGTTACTCAGCGGGGGATTGGGTCTGCAACTCACCGGAGCGGTTATGGGCCAGGTGCTGCGGCGCCGATCCCACGGCCTGGTTTTCACGGGAACCTTGCTGGAGGTGACCACCGGCCTGCTGTGTCTATATATCTGGTGGCGGGCGTTGCGCACACAGCCTGCGCGCGCAAGAAGTCTCGCATAACATGGCAAAAAAAAGGGGCGGGCCCCGAGGGACCCACCCGACGCTTAACGACGGCATTGCGCGGCCGGCGGTGTTATTGCTGCGATAGTTGAGCCTGTTGCCGGGACGAGGGCAACTGCGAGAGGGAATAACTCTCGTCGGCGCTGAAAACCTTGATTTCCACGCGGCGGTTCTTGGCGCGCGCGGCGCGGGTGCGGCCGTCGTCCAACGGCTTCTCCGCCCCAAGTCCAATCATGTGGATGCGGTAAATGGGAATGTCGTGCTTGGCCACCAGATACGCGGTTACGGCATCGGCCCGTTTGCGGCTGAGCGCCTCATTGTATTGGCGCGAGCCAACGCGGTCCGTGAAGCCTTCCACGGCGATGAAGTAGCGCTTGTTCTTAGAGGCATTCGCCACCATGTTGTCCAGATCCTCGCGGTCTTTGGGCGTGAGCGTGTACTTGTTAAACCCGAACGGGATGGTCAGATCGGAGACTTGCTTGTAGTCGTCGAGGTTGGAAACCTGAGCCCGCAGAGTTCTGATCTCCTCCGAGTCCTTGCCGGCCAGTTCCGCCGCCTGGTTGGCCCTGTTCATGGCGTTTTGCGCGCCGTTCTGGGCGGTCATGCCTATCTCTTTCGCGGCGCTGATGCCGTTCTGGGCCTTCTCGTCCACTCCATTGATGTTGGCCGTCAGGTCAGTGCGGGTCTGCTGGATCTGCTGGCCGTTCTTATTGGTTTGGTCGCCGACCTGGTCCACCTTGGCCTGGATCGGTGCGGTGGTGGTCTGTACATACTTCTTGGTCGCGCAACCGCCGGTAAGCAGCGTCGCCGCCAGAAAACCTGCGCTGAGTGTAATGCGTGTCATAAGCTCCTCGCACACCGTAGAGCAATTTTCGCGCCGATGCCCCGTGCGCTGAATGTCAAGGACTTACGCGTCCGATTTGGTGAGTTTTCGTCCATTTGTTCCCTGTGCCGGAAAACTTTACCGGGTTGCGGCGTATTGCGAAATCTTAATCATCTGCGGCTTACGCGTGATATGTTCTTCGGTGATGAAGCGACTCGTCGGCATCTTCTTCACAGCAACGCTCGTGGTGGCGGCACAGGATACCCGATATCCTCCGGATGGAAGCCAGATACCCGGTCCCGGCGGACGATCCACCCCCGATTGGGTAGAGGAACTGAGCGAATGGCAGATGGCCACGGGAGGCGAGCACGAGGCGTGGCTCAACGACCTGCGCCAGTGGCGGCACGAGCGCCTCATCCGCATGGGCTACGACGACACCGAATACCGGCGGCCCGAACTCCTGTGGACGCAGCGCAACTTCATCCAGCCGCAAATGATGGCCGAGGAGCGCTATTTCTACGATCCGGCGGCCGGGAAGTATACCGTCGACCGCTACCTGGACGATCTCGACAAGCGCTACGGCGGCATCGACAGCGTCCTGATCTGGCCCGTGTATCCGAATATCGGCATCGACAACCGCAATCAGTGGGACCTGGCTCGCGATTTACCGGGCGGCGTTCCAGGCTTGCGCCGCATGGTCGAAGATTTCCATCGTCGCGGCGTGCGGGTCTTCTTTCCGAGCATGCCCTGGGACACCGGCACGCGCGACGTGGGCCAGCCGTACTGGAGCGCGGCTGCGGAGCTTATGGCCGAGATCGGCGCCGATGGCGTGAACGGCGATACGTTCAATGGCATGCCGCGCGCCTACCGGACGGCTTCCGACCAGACCGGCCATCCCGTGACGTTCGAGCCGGAAGGGTCGCCCAGCGCCGACGAGATGTTGATGTGGAATAACCAGAGCTGGGGCTACTGGAAGTATCCGTTCGCGCCCCTGGTCAGCAAGCTGAAATGGCTGGAGCCGCGCCACATGATCAATGTTTGCGACCGCTGGGCGCGCGACAAGACGGACAATCTGCAAGCCGCGTTCTTCAACGGCGTAGGCTATGAGAGTTGGGAGAACATCTGGGGCATCTGGAACCAGATCGCCCCGCGTGACGCCGAGGCGCTGCGGCGGGTCGCGTACATCGAGCGCCAGTTCGCGGAATTGCTGGTGGCGCGCGAGTGGGAGCCCTACGCGCCCACCCTGCAATATGGAGTGTTTGCCACTCGCTTTCCCGGCGAAGGGCGCACACTGTGGACGGTGGTCAATCGCAACGAATACGATGTCGGCGGCGAACAGATCCAGGTGCGCCATGTGGAGGGCGCGCGCTATTACGATGTGTGGAGCGGCGCGGAAATTAAGCCACGCATCGACGGCGCCGGCGCGGTGTTGAGCTTCGCGATGGAGGCCAAAGGCTTCGGCGCGATTCTGGCGGTCCTGCCGGGCGTCGCTCCGCGGAACCTGGATGCCACGCTGGCGCAAACGCGGCAATGGGCGCGCGTGCCGCTCGCCAGCCTTTCCAACGAGTGGAAGTTCCTGCCGCAACATATTGTAGAGACCGCGCCCACCAAGCTGCCCTCCGCAAGCCCGCCGGGTATGGTGCACGTGCCGGCCGGCGCATTCGACTTCCGGGTGACCGGCATCGAGATCGAGGGCTTCAACTGGGCCGGGTTGGACGTGCAGTATCCGTGGGAAGACGCGCCCCGGCGCGGCCACCACCACCTGCTCACGATGAAGCCGTTCTACATCGACCGCTATCCCGTGACCAATGCCGGGTTCAAGAAGTTTCTGGACGCCGCGCAATACCATCCGCAGGACGACCACAACTTCCTGAAGGACTGGCGCAACGGAACCTATCCGGACGGCTGGGCGAACAAGCCGGTCACCTGGGTCTCGCTGGAAGATGCGCGGGCTTATGCCGCTTGGGCCGGCAAGCGATTGCCGCACGAGTGGGAATGGCAATATGCGGCGCAAGGCACGGATGGACGGCTGTATCCCTGGGGCAACTCGTGGGACGAGCGCGCGGTTGCAGCGCCTTACAAGGGCCGCGACCTGCCCGGCCCCGCGGATGTGGATGCGCATCCGGCGGGCGCCAGTCCCTTCGGGGTGATGGACATGACCGGCAACATATGGCAATGGACCGACGAGTTCGTGGATGAACATACGCGCTCGGGCGTCGTGCGCGGCGGCAGTTACTATCGGCCGCAAGGATCGATGTGGTATTTCCCGCAGGCGTACAAGCTGAACGAGCACGGGAAGTATCTGCTGATGGCGCCTTCCAAGGATCGCGCCGGGACGCTGGGGTTCCGGTGCGCGATGGATGAGTGAGACGAGGGGGGGCAGGACTCCACATTCAAGAATTTGTCTGACACGGTTCATTGAGCGCGAGTATGAGGAGCCTGGCCCCGGCAAATGACGTTGAACCCAAATTCCGCTGGTCGGCAGATGACGTGGAAACCGGTGCTTCAGGCGGTGATCTGTGCTGGCCGCTGAAACCGAATTTGTGCGGATATCGCCGCTGTTGTTCAGGGTCTCAGCCGCGTTGCTTTTTGCAGGCGCCACTGGCCCGGCACAGAACCCTAGGTCGGAGCCAACCCGCGAAGAACCGCTCGTACGCGTGACCGTGGACCTGGTGCAGGTCGACGTTATCGTCACCGATCGAAACGGGAATCACCTCAGCGATTTGGAGTCTGCGGATTTCGAGGTCCTCGAAAACGGCAAGCCGCAGCGTATTACTAACTTTTCCTTCATTGCGGGGCAGGCGCCACGGGCACCCGCCGCGCCGCATTCGACCGTCGGCCAGCACGGCGTGGCGCTTCCACCGATCGCTGCGGCGCGGCTCGCGCCGGGGCAGGCGAATCGCACGATCGCCGTGGTTGTGGACGATTTGGGCATCGGCGAAGAGAGCTTTGCGAGCGTGCATCGCGCACTCGAGCGCTTTGTAGAGGAGCAGGTCCAGCCAGGCGATCTGGTGGCTGTCATCACGACCAGCGGCAGGCTCGGGGCGCTCGAACAGCTTACGGCGGACAAACGGCTGATGCGTGCGGCTCTGGCGAAGTTTCGTTCGATTCCGAATCACAGGCCCGGAGTGCAGGATAGCGATTTCAGTTGCGTCTGGTTCAATCACAGGCTCGGGGCGTCTACAGGCGGGATCCAGGACGAAGACGCATATCTGGGTCGATCGCTCTGCGGATCGGATCCGCACGTGGATCCCTGTCAGGAACTGATCAACGATCACCGCTCGGAATATTATGGCCGGTTGAGCATTTCGGCGCTCCGCCGCGTAGTCGATGGTTTGCGGGAACTGCCGGGACGCAAGTCGATCCTGCTGTTCTCCGAAGGCGTGCCGCTGATGCGCGGGCAGGGCACCGGGGACGTGAATGAGGCTCTGAAGGAAGCATACAACGCCTTCTTGACCCATGCGAACCGCTCTGCGGTGGCAGTCGATACGATCGATCCGCGCGGACTGCTCACACTCAGTTCAGAAGCCGATATGAGCGGCGACGGCTGCGCGCAAGCGCGGCAAACAGAACTGGTGAACACCCAGCAAGAGCTGGCTGAGATCGCACACAGGACGGGGGGTATTTCTATCAAGGATGACAATGACCTCTCGGGCGCCATGGGCCGCGTGATGAATGACCAGGTCGGGTATTATCTCATCGGTTACAAACCATCCGTCTCCGCCGCAAAGGGCACCCGTGGCGAGCCACGGTTTCGCAGGATCGCGGTCCGGGTTACGCGGCCAGGATTGACGGCGAGGTTCCATTCCAGCCTCTATGAAGAGGAGCAGGCACAGCCAACGCCGGGGAGCGGCAACCAGCGGCTCGTGGCCGCGGTCTCCTCGCCTTTCGCCATTCCGAACGTTCGCGTCAGAATCTCCACCAGATTCTGGAACGCGGGAGCGCCTGCCGGTTCCATTCTCGATACGGTCTTGCAGGTGGACGCGCGCGACTTGGCTTTCAGCACGGAAAGCGACGGCCGGCGTAAAGCAGTGTTCGACATTCTGGCCGTGATTTATGGCGGGGAGAGCAAGCCTCTGGATACATTCGATAAAAGCTACACCGTGTCGCTGACGCCAGACGGCTTTCAGAAAGCGCTCGCTGACGGTTTGCTGCAACGCCTGGAGTTGGCAGTGAAGAGGCCAGGGGCCTACCAGATTCGCGGCGCGGTGCGCGACCGGCAGACGGACCGCATCGGATCGGCCAGCGACTTCGTGGAAGTGCCGGACTTGACCCACGGCGGGCTATCGCTCTCAGGCATCGCACTCAGCGCCTCGCCGGGAGGGGCCAGCCTCGTGAGGTATCATGCAGGCCAAAGGATCTTTTATGCGTGCCAGGTTCTGAACGCTCAGCCCGGCGCGGACGGTTCGATTCATGTGGAGGTACAGGCTACGCTATTTCGCGACCAACAGGCGCTGGGAAGCAGCAAACCAATGGTCGTGGACGGCAAGGATCAGCCGGATCGCCAACGCCTTCTGGTAGCCGATGATTTTCGGCTTGGCAACCAGCTCCATTCCGGCGATTTCACCCTGCGGGTTACGGCGGTGGATAAGAACTCACCGGCCAAACGCGGCACGGCCACGCAGTCCATCGATTTCGAAGTCACTGAAGTGAAATGACGGGTCCAGGACGATGCCTTGGCCAAGCCTTCTGATACGAAAACGATCTTCGACGTTGACAACGTGCCCCACAAGAATCGTCGCGGCGCGCCAAAAAACTGATGGATAGGAGGTCTGCCCCACCTCACTCGTAGCGCAACGCCCTAAGCGGAACTGTCCTGGCCGCGCGGCGGGCGGGCAGCAGAACCGCGAGCGCCGCCACCGCCAGCAGCAGAGCCGGAACCACGATGAATGTCAGCGGATCGGTGGCGCTGACGCCGTACAGCAGGCTCGCCGCGAACCGGCTACCCATCAGGGCCAAGGCGAGGCCAATCGCCACGCCAATTCCCGCCAGCGCCAATCCCTGCCTGGCCACCAGCCCGAGGACGCCGCCCGAGCGCGCGCCCAGCGCCATGCGGATGCCAATCTCCCGCGTGCGCCGCCGCACCGAGTAGCTCATCACGCCGTACAGCCCCACCGTCGCCAGCGTCAGGCCGACCGCGCCAAACACCCCCAGCAAAACGGCGCTGAGCCTGGGGATCAGCAACGCGCCGTTCACATGCTCGCGCATCGTCTCGGTGCCGGATACGGCCAGGTTTGGATCGAGCGAGGCGATCTCCTGTCGCACAGGGCGGATCATGGCGTTTGGATCGCCTGCAGTCTTTACCACGATCGAGATGCCGTAGAAGCTGAACACGTCCTCGGGGCGGGCCTCCAGGTAAAGGAACGCCACATCGGAAGGCTCTTCGCCCAGGGTGCGCGATTTGAAGTTCTTGGCGACGCCGATAACCTCGTACGCCTTGCCCGATTCCATAATGCGCCGGCCGATCGGATCGGCGTGTGGAAACATGTGCTGCGCCATCCTCTCATTCAGGATGATGGACGCTGCGTCGGCTTGCTTGTCGAAATCGCGGCCGTGCAGCAACGGGATGCCCATGGTCGCGAAGAGGTGCGAACCGGCGAAATAAACATCGGCAGCGATCTGCTTCGCGTCTTTGACGCCATCCGCCTTGAAATCCAGGGAAGTTCCGCCGATGCTCAGAGGAACACTGTCGAGATAACTTACCGACCGGACGCCTGGCAACGCGGATACACGCTCGCGAAGCCGAGCGAGATACTGGCTGGTCTTCTCCGGGGAGTATTGGCTGAGCTTGGGATTGGTGGCCATCAGCAACACCCGATCGGGGCGCATCCCGATATCGATGGAGGAAGCCTTTTCGAGGCTGCGCAGGAACAGGCCCGCGCCAGCCAGCAGCACCAACGACAGGGATACCTGTACGACCACCAGCAGATTGCGCATGCCCAGGCGACGGGAGCTGCCGAAGGCGGTAGTTTGCTCTTTCAGAGCCGTCACCAGATCGGGGCGCGTGGCGCGCAGGGCTGGCACGAGGCCGAAGACGAGGCCGGTCACCACGGCGAGGGCTGCGGTGAACCACAGCACACGCGCGTCGGGCGCGAAATCGAACTGAATCGGCAACGGGATTGGCAAAGTGAAACGCGAAATGGCCAGAGTCGCGGCGGCGGCCAAAGCAAAACCGCCAACTGCGCCGATCGCCGAAAGCAGCACGCTTTCGGTCAGCAACTGGCGGATCAGACGCCGCCGGCTGGCGCCCAGCGCCAGCCGCAAGCCGATCTCGCGCTGCCGTGCCATGGCGCGCGCCAGCATCAGGTTGGCGACGTTGGAGCACGCGATGAGGAGCACCATGCCCACCAAGACCGCCAGCACCGCCATAAAGCTAATGGCGAAACGGTCCAGGCCACCGGCCAATCCGCCGGAATCGCCGAGGCGGATCGCGTCGCGCGGCTTCTCGCTTTTGCGGTACGCGTTATCCAGGCGTTTCTGGACCACGTTCAATGCGGCGGCCGCCTGTTTCCGGCTGACGCCCGGCTTGAGCCGCCCGTCCAGCATTAACCAACGAGCGTTGCGGCCCGCGACCATATTGTCCTTGGCCAAGTCCGGCATGATCCGCCCATACATTGCCAGTGGCACCCAGAAATCGGCCAGCACCGCGCGGTCCGTGCCGTGGAATCCCGGCGGCATGACTCCGACGACCGTGTAGCTCTGGCCGTTGAGCGCGACTTGCCGGCCGACGGCGTCCGGCGAAGCCGCAAAACGGCGGCGCCACAATCCGTTGCCGAGCACGACCACCGGGTTACCGCCGGCGGCGCGGTCCTCCGCTGGCGTGAAAGCCCGTCCAAGCGAGGGCGTGACGCCGACTACCGGGAAGTAATTGCCCGACGCCACCTGGCCCCAGATCCTTTCCGGCTCGCCGGCGCCGCCCAAATTAGCTGGGATGAAAGGGAAGTGCGCCGCGATCCCCTCGAACACCTGGGACGTCTGGTCACGGTAGTCGATGTAGTCCAAGTAGGAGAATGTGTTGCCCTGGTTCAAGCTCACCAGCCGGGAGGGTTCCCGCACGGGCAGCGCGCCGAGCAGGAGGCCGTTCACGATGCCGAAGACCGTGGAGTTCGCGGCGATCGCCAACGCCACCGACACGGCCACGGCGGCGGTGAAACCGGGATTCTTAAGGAGCGTGCGCGCGGCGAAAGTCAGATCCTGCTTCACGGTGCCGAGAAAGTTAAATTGCGGCATAAAAGCCTCCCTCGTAGTACGGACGGCTGCGCGGAAAAGTTTCCCTTCCTGCCGGGCGCCGTTAATATTACTGACGATAGGGACAGACCAGAATGAACAAGCTCTTCCGATTTGGCACGATCGTTTTATTGGCGGCGCTGGCGGCAGCCCCGGCGGCCGCGCAAACCGCGAACGCGGACAACGCCACCTCGAGAAAACGGTCACGCTCGGTCCGCGCATGCCGCAGATCGCCGCTGAAACCGCGCACCAGGCGGATTCCAACGAACGGGTGGCCAAGATCGAACAGGAGATTGCGGCCGAGACCGATGCCGGACGCCGCGCGCAACTGGAAGACATGCGCATACATTCTAAAATGCTCGCAGGCCGCGGTGCGGATCGGCAGTTGAGGGCGCGCGAAAGCGAGCTCGCCAATGCGCTGCAAGCGGAGCAGGCCACGCTCAGCGACCTCAACGGAAGGCTGGATGCGCTGGAGCGGCAACTTGAAACTCCGCCGCGCTAATCGAAAACCGCGGGGCTGAAGCCCCGCGCGGGCTAAAGCCCGCCCTCCAATAAAAAGACCCGATATGCGTTAAACTACCGCTGGAGGCATTTGTGGAACCTGATTCCTCGCAGCATTCGTCGCAGCCGGCGCGCCGCGATTTCTTCAAGACCGCAGCCGCCGGAGTGCTCCTGCTTAAGCCGGAAACGGTTTTCGGCACGCAGGCCAATTCGGCCGTCGAAGTCGGCCTGATTGGTTGCGGCGGCCGCGGCAACTGGATTGGCGCGTTCTTTCCGGAGTTCGCGGGCGCGCGCATCGTGGCCCTGGCCGATGTCATTCGCGACCGCCTGGATGCCACGCAATCCAGCTTCAAGGTGGATCCCTCGCGCACCTATTATGGACCGGACGCCTATCGCGAACTCATCGCATCGAAAGTGGACGCGGTGGCCATCGAGACGCCGCCCTATTTCCATCCCGAGCAGGCGCGCGCCGCGGTCGACGCGGGCAAACATGTCTATCTGGCCAAGCCCGTGGCGGTGGATGTTCCCGGTTGCCGCAGCATCGTCGAGAGCGGCAAACGCGCCCAAGGGAAGCGCAGCTTCCTGGTGGACTTTCAGACGCGCTCGCAGCCCGTGTTCCAGGATGCGGTGGCGCGAGTCGAACGCGGCGATATCGGCAAGCCTGTCTTCGCCCAAGTCTTCTACTATGCCGGCAGGCCTTCGCCCGATAAGGCGAAGCCGGGCATGGACCCCGGCCAGGGGCGCATCCTGAATTTCTACATGGACCGCGTCTTGGGCGGCGATATCATCGTGGAGCAGAATATCCATGTGATCGACCTCGCCAACTGGTTCCTCGGGGGGCATCCGCTGGCGGCCTACGGCTCGGGTGGACGCACGGATTGGAGCGGCACTCGCTTCGACTGTGGAGACGCCTACGACCACTTCCTGGTGAACTTCACGTACCCCAACGGCGTGCAGGCGGATTTCAGCTCGAACCAGTTGACCAATAGCTTCAGCGATCTTTGCGTGCGATGCTTCGGCATCAAAGGCGCCGTCGATTCGCACTACGGCGGCCTGGTGCGCATCACCGGCGAGAACGCCTGGGAGGGCGCGAAGAAGGACGACACCTTCCGGCAGGGCGCCATCAACAACGTAAAGGCGTTCATCGATAGCATTCAGACCGGCAAGCTGCTGAACAACGCCGATCAGGCGGTGGAGAGCAACCTGACCGCGATTCTGGGCCGGACCGCGGCCTACCAGAACCGCACGGTGACCTGGGAGGAACTGCTGCGGTCAGAAGAAAAGTTCGAGGCGAACCTGAAGCTGCGCTGGTAAGAGGCAACGACCAACAAGAGGCGGGCTGAGAGCCCGCCGCAGGCCGAGGGCCTGCCCCACAAGACGATTACGGTTTGCGCTTGGCGGGCGGCTTCGGCTTGGGAATCCAGAAGTCCGGGTCTGCCGCGGCGAACTCCTTCGAGACGTAGCTCATCCGTGGATTGAACGCGAAGAGCAGGCTCTCGCTCGACTGCACCACATCCGGTGCGAGCGTGTCGAAATGCTGCCGGTTGCGTTCGCCCATGGCTTGGCGCGCGGCCGCCATGCGCGCCGGGGCCGCGTCCATGTGCGCGAGGGAATCCATCGGCGAGAAGAGCAGGTAGGTGCCGGACGGCCCGCCGGAAACCACCTGATAGGCGAGAACCGGCTGGTCGGAGCCAGACTTGTCGTCGCCATCGATCAGCAGTTTGGCGGCCTGCGCCAATTCCGCATCTTGGCCATACTTGATGCGAAGCACGGTGACCGCCATATGGCGGCACTTCGGCAAAGACGACATGGCTTCGGCCGGGTGATAGCTGAGGTCGCCGCGGAACACCGCCAGCAGGGTTCGCGAGCCGGTGCGCAGGTCGCCGTCCTGCACATTGGCTACTTCCAGATCGGCAGCGAGCGGCGATTGTTCGATCTCCGCGCGCTCCTTTTCCATGCCGCCAAACGAGTCGTATGGTTCGAGAAACCAAGCTTCCGAGGGCCCCGCTTCCGTGGCCATCCCCAGGTAATGCGTCTTGACGTTCCCCTTCTGAAACATGCGGGGCCAGGCTTCTTCGGCCTTGACGTGCGCCGCCTCACGGCCTTCCTTGATCTGCTCGCGCGTCACCATCAGGACCTTGGGCGCGGGCGATTCCTCCTGTATCTGGGCAGCCACCTGCGCGGCGCCGGACAGACACAAACCGATCGCGACGATGGGGAGAACGTTCGGCTTCATACACTACCTCAGGGTCATGTTACAAGACGGCGGTACATGGCGGCAAACACCGGGATGCCGATCTGTTCGGCGCGTACCATAACTTCCGGCCAAGCATCCACGGCGGCGCCGTACTTGGCGGCCAGATTGTTGCGCAGGATCTTGCGCTTCTGCCGGAAACAGAGCGCCACGAAACGGAGGAAGTCCAGCCGGTCGGCGATGCCCATCTCGGCGGCGCGATCGTGCGGCACGAAGCGCAGCACCGCGGAATCCACCTTGGGCGGCGGATGGAAGGCGGCCGGGGACACTTCAAACAACAGCTCGATATCGGCGGACAACTGCATGGCTACGCTGAGATATCCATAGGCGCGGCTGCCGGGGGACGCGGTGATGCGCTCGGCCACTTCCTTCTGGGTGAGGAACACGCCGCGGCGCACCAACGGGCCGAGCGCCATCACCCGCTCCAGAATGGCGGTGGCGGCGTAGTAAGGGAGATTGCCCGTGATGGTTGCCGGTCCCCATTGGGCCAGGTCGATTTCGAGGGCATTGGCCTCGACGACTTCGAGATTCCCGGCAGCCGCGTGCCCCACCGTTTGCGCGAGCCTTTGCGCCAGGCCGCGATCGATTTCGATGGCGATGACGCGATCCGCGCGGGCCAGCAGGTGGGTGGTGAGAGCGCCGCGGCCGGGACCGATTTCGACGACCAGCGGTTCGCGGTCGGGACATGCGGCGCGGGCAATGCGTTCGAGGACCGAGCCGCGAGTCAGGAAATGTTGGCCGAGTTTCTGGCGCGCCACGGTTAGAGACCTGTCATGTGGGGCAGGCCCTCGGCCTGCGGCGGCCTCTCAGGCCGCCTGCCCGCGCTCTCGCCGAGTGCCGCTTCGTCGCGATTCGTGGGCCTGGAGGTCCGCCCCACTAGCCGCGGACCACGTAGTTGATGCGGCGGAAGGAAACCAGCACCTTGCCGTTGGTGGGCTGGCCGAACCAGGTGGCCGGCGTAAACCGGCTGAAGAACATCATCTTGCTGAGATCCGCCTGCATTTCCGGGCTGACCCGCCCCTGCTGCACGGAATAATCCATCGCCTGGCCCTTGGCGTCGACATACAATGCCACCACGGTCTCATCGCTATTGATGCCAAGCGGGGAAACTTCCACCAGAGTGGCGGCCGTGTAGAACCCGGTCGGGACGTCGTTCAGGACACTGGGCCGGAAACCCAGCGTGGGCACCAGCAGGCTGAACAGCAACAGGGCGGAAACTAAACCTCCGGTGAGAGGCAGCGCCAGCGGGCGCATCAGATTATCGACGGCCAGCTTGATATTGACGGCCCAGGTGTGCAACGCCAGGGGCAGCGTTCTGGTACCGTTCCAGCGGGCGCGTTCGCGCGAGGCGAGCACAGCCAATTGTGTCCGCAGGCGACTGGGAACCGCCACCGGCGGCAGACTCTTCAGACCATCGCGCAACTCGGAAAGACCGCGCAGATACGCCGCGCACTCCCGGCATCCAGCCAGGTGCCCGGCCACGCGCGCCAGTTCATCCCCGGCCACTCTTTGGTCCAGGAATTCCGACAGCGAATTTCGCACCGTTTGGCAACTCATAGCACCTACTCGGCCGTCTTTGGCAACCATTGCATCGCCGGTTGCGATTGCAACTTCCTTTCCAACTCTTGCCGCAAGGCCTCGCGGCCCCGCAGAATTCGCGACTTCACGGTACCGAGGGAAACCTGCAAAACCTCCGCGATCTCCTCGTAGCTCATATCCGTGATATCGCGCAAAACCACCGCGGCCCGGAACGTGGGATTGATGCGGGTCAGCGCGGCTTCGATCATGGCTTCTTTCTCCCGATCGAGCACGTAATCGAAGGGAGACCGCGCGGCGTCGGCCAGCGTGTCGGCGCGGCTTCTGGAATCCTCCTGCTCGTCTTCGATGCCGACCTCCCGGTTACGGTGCCGGAAAAACCAACGGCGCTGGTTATGGGCTTCGTTGATGGCAATGCGGAAGAGCCAAGTCTTGAGGCTGCTCTGGCAGCGAAAATGGCCCACATTCCGGAATACCTTGAGAAACACTTCCTGGACCACGTCGGAGGCGTCGGACGGGTCGTTCAACAGCCGTAGAGCGAGATTATAGACAGGCTGTTGGAATCGCAATAGCAGCGTCTCGTAGGCACACTCCGATCCTTCCCGGAGGGAGCGAACCAGCGCCAGATCCTCGGAATCCGTCGCTGCCGGCTTCTGCGCGTTGAGGTCCAGAATTGAGGTGGCCACGGGGAGCCTTCCCTAGAACCATTATAGACACCTGCGGGCAGGGGAAAGTTCCCGGGGCTGGCTCTGTTCGCCGTGGCTGGTGGAATATAGGGGATACTGGGTTTTGGATTCGTGAGTGGGGCGCGGCCGAGTGCGCTCTTCCCGGTGTGAGCTTAGCATGGCGGCGACCGGGTTCAGGTAGACGGATTGCCCTTTGCCTTTTGTTTTCAGCGTGGACGGGGGAGTGCACGATGCGTCGAGGCCGGGTCCAGAGGGCGCCCCAGCAGAGGGCCTGCCCCACCAAGCAGCATGGCCGCAACTTAAAATGGAGCGGTTGTAATACACTTGTGTCCTAAGGAGAAGGCTTATGCATCTTCCCGACGAACAACGCTACGACAAAATGGCTTACCGCCGCTGCGGCGCGAGCGGGCTGCGATTGCCGACCATCTCGCTCGGACTCTGGCACAACTTCGGCGGCGTGGATGCGTTCGAGAACATGCGCGCGATGCTGTGCCGCGCATTCGATCTGGGTATCACGCACTTCGACCTGGCCAACAACTACGGGCCGCCGCCGGGGTCGGCCGAGGAGAACTTCGGCCGGGCTTTGCGCGCGGATCTGGGCGCCTGGCGCGATGAACTGATCCTATCGACCAAGGCCGGGTACCTGATGTGGCCGGGCCCCTATGGCGAATGGGGATCGCGGAAATATCTGCTGGCCAGTCTGGACCAAAGTTTGAAGCGGATGGGCCTCGACTATGTGGATATCTTCTATTCGCACCGCCCCGACCCGGACACGCCGATCGAAGAGACTATGTCGGCGCTCGATAGCGCTGTGCGCGCGGGCAAGGCTCTCTATGCCGGCATCTCCAACTACAATCCGGAACAGACGGCGCGTGCGGTGGCGATCCTGCGGCAACTTGGCACGCCGTGCCTGATCCACCAGATGAAGTATTCGATGTTTGTGCGCACGGCGGAAGAGGGGCTCTTCGAACGGCTGGCGGCGGAAGGCGTCGGGGGCATTGCATTTTCTCCGCTGGCGCAAGGCCTGCTGACGGACCGCTACGTGAAGGGGATTCCGGAGGGCTCGCGCGCGTCGAAGCCCGGCACGTTCCTGAAGCCGGCGGACGTGAGCGAGGCGCGGCTCGCGCAGGTACGGGCGCTCGATGAGATAGCTGCGGGCCGCGGACAGACGCTCGCGCAAATGGCGCTCGCTTGGGTGCTGCGGCACGGGGTGATGGCCAGCGCTTTGGTGGGGGCCAGCCGGGTGGAGCAGGTGGAGCAGTGCGTGGGGGCGGTGAAGAACCTCGGGTTTGAGGAGCAAGCACTACGCCAGATCGATGAGATCCTGGCCGCGGGCTGATGGGGGCGCCCCTTAGATCGACCGCTTTTTGAGGCGTTCGAACATGGCGGCGGCGATATCGGGGTTAGTCGGCCAGTGGCCCCGCCGCTGGCCGGCGTGGGTCTCGTAAGTCTCCAAAAGGTCGGGATCGGGTTGAGTGACCTCTCCGTTCTGCAGAAACAACAAACCCATCTTGCTGGTCGGCATCCGCGTGACGAAAGCCTCAGCCTCGTCGAGGGCGCTGCGAAGGCGCGCCGATATGTCCGCGGGATCGACGGGCTCACTCATGATCAAAGCGCGCCAATCGGGCGCCGGATAGTGGGCGTTCCGCCGGATCTCGGCAATCAGGCCCTCGGGTGTGAAGCCCGGCGATTTTTCAACGGCGGCCCAAATCAAAGCGCCGAGCGGGAGGATCGTCTTATGGACCGTGACCAAGTCAACAACGTCGCGCACTTCCCGGCGGCCGGCCGCTGCCATCGTCTTATTCATGGCGAGGTCAACCGGGTGCAGGACGTACCCAAACGTGTCGTCCCTTACCGTTGGAAAAAACCGGTAGTCGCTGTCAACCACCCATTCCAGCCGTGTGATGTCATTAGCCCGCGGCCTCCAGGACTGCGCATCGTCCAAGGCCGCGATGGCCACGCGTTCTTCGCGGTCGTGAAAGAAGTCGACATCGTCTGAATAGCGCGGCGCATTCCGGTTATGACTCTCCGGATCCCGGTGCGACGCCAGGACCGTGAGAATATCCGTCTGCAGCTTAGACAGCGGCATTACAGGCGCGTTCGATTTGTTCGGCCAATTCGCGCGGCACGATTGCCCTCGATGCGCAGGGCGCGGGCTACAACAAGGGCATCTTCTTTAGTGGGTGTCTCGATGAGACGCTTGTTCCACAGCGCGCGCGCTCCAAATTCCGCGAAGGCGCGGCGGTAGAGGCTGGCGAAATCGTCCGTCTCGACTGGCTCGGCGCTCATGATTCATGATTGTCACAGCCGCACTGGTTGCGCAACTGCCGCGGGACTGAAGTCCCGCGCGGGCTAAAGCCCGCCCTCCATTTACGCGGGTGCGATCTCCATCTTCTTCAGATGGTCGTACCAGGTGAACTTCAGGGTGATGGAGGTGACCACAACCACCGCTATGGCCCACGCCGCGATCTCGTAGCGGCGAATCACGATGTACACCGGGAACGCGATCAGGCTGGTTTGCCAGGCGATGCCCACCACGATGTTGAACATGTCGCGGGCGAAGTCCGGGTTCGGCTTGAAGGACGGATCTTCCCGCATCACCTTCTCGCGAATGGGACCCCAGAAGCCCCAGGGATTCACCCGTTTGTAGAAGTCCATGAGCACGGCGTCATCTTCCGGCTTGGTCTGGAGCGTTCCGACGATGCAGCCGACCAGCGCGAGGCCCACGATGATGGGGAACGAATTGAGCGGAGACACGCTGGGCAGCGCCCAAGGAATGATCAGCGATCCGGCGATGCCGGTGACCATGCCCCAGAAATAACCGTAGCCGTTGAAGCGCCACCAATACCACTTCAGAACGTTGGAAGCGGTGTAGCCGCCCCACAGCGCCGAGACGATCCACTGGATCACGGTATTGATGGAGGTTACGAACCAGCCGAAGGAAATCCCCAGGATCACCACGGAGAACGACGCCAGATAACTCAGCCGGACATAAGTCCGCTCACTGGCGTGCGGGTTGATGTACTTGCGGTAGAGGTCGTTCACAATGTAGGGCGGCGCGGCGTTGACCGTGGCGGCGAAGTTGGACATGAAGGCGGCCAGCAGTCCGGCAACCAGCAGGCCCAACAAACCGGCGGGGACGAACTGGCTGAGCGCGTCGGGCAGCACCATCTCGAAGTCCATGGCCTGACCCATGGCGCGGATCTTATCGCTGTAGAACACCAGCGCCAGGATGGTGAGGCCGGTGATCATGAAATAGCGGGGCACGTTGAGCACCACGTTCACCATGGCGCTCATCATGGAAGCTTCGCGCGGATTCTTGGTGGAAAGGATGCGCTGCATGTCGTAGTTAGGCGCGGGTCCGGCCATGCTGATGAGGATGCCTTTGAAGAGCATCATCATGAAGAATGCGCCGAAGATGGTGTAGCCATCCTCGGCGATCTTGGTGTTGACGGCGGCGATCAGGTGGGACCAATCCAGGTTCAGGTGCCAGCCAAACCAGATCTGTTCCCAACCTGCCGGAATCACGCGGCGCAAGGCCTCCGGCGATACGCGCGAGATGGCGATGATGCCGATGGCCAGCGACGCGACCGACAGGATGCAGAACTGCAGCACCTCGGTGATCACCACGCTGAACATGCCGCCTTTCACCACGTAGAAGGTGGTGATGCCCATCAGGATCAGCGCATACACATTGGCGGAAAGATGCCAGGGCAGGAAATCGACGGCGAATTTGCCGATGCCTTTGAAGCCGTATGTGAGAAAACCGATGACGCTGACCAGCGCGTAGATCACTACGATTATGTGGGAAAGCTCCGCGCCGCGGCCTTTGCCGAAGCGCGTGCGGATCCACTCCGCGCCGGTGGTGACGTTGGAGCGGCGCAGCCATGTCGAAAGATAAACCATCAGGAAGATCTGGTTGAAGACCGGCCACAGCCAGGGGATCCAGACGCTCTTCAGCCCGTAAATGAACATCAGGTAGACTAGCCACATGGTGCCGGCGATGTCGAACATGCCGGAGGCGTTGGACACGCCCAGGAGATACCACGGCAGGGTGTTGCCGCCCAGGAAGTACGCCTTGGTGTCGCGCGAGGCGCGGTGGGAGACCCAGTAGCCCAGCAGCACGGAGGTCGCCACGTAGACGACGATGATGGCAACATCGATCGGATGCAGTTTCATCTTGAACCTCTGTTCCACCGTTCGCCCGAGGACTACGGGCGGCGGCGATTAGGATGCGCGGATCGGCCGGGAGCCGCGGTTTTCGGTGACTAAACATAGTAACAGAGCTTGTGGTGGGGAATTGCCGGTCGCGAGAGGCGGCCTGAGAGGCCGCCGCAGGCCGAGGGCCTGCCCCACTCAGGCTGCTTGATTTTTCGCGCGCTTCGATGTAGTTTTAAATTGAGAGCGGTGGAGTTCGCGTAACGCTGTCCCTGGGCGGCCAATGACTCCTAACAGTGGTTCAACTGTGGGAGTCCGGCCAACCCGCCCCGCAGCAAACCACAAAACAGATTGAGGACATTCTGTAATGGATCAAATGTGGTTCGTTGCCGCTCTCTGGCTAGCGCTGGCGCTGCTTGCGGTTCTGGCGGCCAACTGGCTGCGCATCTCGACGGCGCTCTCCGAAATCGTAGTCGGTACGGTTGCGCAGCTCGTTATCGGCGCGCTGGTGGGCCGCGGTGTGTTGAATGCCAAGGCGGAGTGGATCACGTTCCTGGCGGGCACCGGCGCCATCGTGCTGACCTTCCTGGCGGGCGCAGAACTGGATCCCGCCGTGTTCCGCGCCAAGTGGAAGGAATCCTCGGCGGTCGGCCTGGCCGGCTTCTTCGGACCGTTTTTCGGCGCAGCCCTGATGGCGCACTATGTCCTCCATTGGGGGTGGCGTCCCAGTTGGCTCGCGGGCGTGGCGCTCTCCACCACTTCGGTCGCGGTGGTCTACGCGGTGATGCTGGAACTCGGGTTCAATCAGACCGTTTACGGCAAGGCCATCCTGGCGGCCTGCTTCATCAACGACCTGGGCACGGTGATCGCGCTGGGCCTGATTTTCTCGCCCTTCACCATCAAGACCTTCATCTTCCTGGGAACCTGCCTGGTATTCTTTTTGGCGCTGCCGTTCGTGACGCAATGGTTCTTCGCGCGATACGGCGGGCGCGTGTCGGAACTGGAGACCAAGTACCTGCTCTTCCTGCTTTTCGGATTGGGCGGACTGGCCGTCTGGTCCGGCAGCGAGGCAGTGTTGCCCGCGTATCTTATTGGCATGGTTCTGGCAGGCACGGTCGGCAAAGATCACTTCCTCATCCGCCGCCTGCGCACCTTGACCTTCGGCTTGCTGACGCCGTTCTACTTCATCCGCGCCGGCAGCTTCGTTTCGGTGCCCGCGCTGGTGGCCGCTCCGCTCGCCTTCGTCACGCTGTTTTTTGCGAAGATGGTGTCGAAGCTCGCCGGTCTGCTGCCCACGGTGCGCGCCTTCGGCTACCGCGGGCACGACGGGATTTACTACTCGCTGATGATGTCCACCGGACTCACTTTCGGCACGATTTCGGCGCTGTTCGGCCTCAATCACGGCATCATCGACCAGAATCAGTACTCGCACCTGGTGGCCACTGTCATCGGCAGCGCGGTGATTCCGACCGCGATTGCGAATGCCCGTTTCATGCCGCGCCACCTGCTGCCGGAGCAGGAGCGGGAACTGAAAGAGTCGGCGTTCGGCGAGCCGGTGGGGGATCTGGATGTATGACACGAAAGGAGACGCATACGGTTGGACAAATACCTGGTAGTGCTGGCGGGCGCCGGCCTCGGCGGCCTGGCCCGCTATGTGGCGGGAACCTGGATCATGGCGAAGTACGGCGGCCGCTTTCCGCTGGGCACCTTCGTCATCAATATCACGGGCGCATTCTTCATCGGAATCCTGATGACGCTGCTGACCGAGCGATTTCAACCGCATCCCAACTGGCGGCTGTTTCTGGTGGTGGGGGTTCTCGGCGGGTACACGACGTTCTCGAGCTTCGAATACGAAACCTACCAGGCGGTTCGCGACGGCGAGCGCTGGCTGGGCCTGTTGTATGTGGGGGGCAGCGTGGTGCTCGGGTATCTGGGGGTGTGGCTGGGCTCGGTTTTGGCGAGTGGGCGGTAGGAGCACATCATGCTGACTAAAGGTCCCGCTAAGAAAGTCACTATCTTCATCAACGAAGACACTCAGCATCATATGATGGCGCTGCACGACTCCATCATGACCTTCCTGATGCACAAGGGTGTCTCGGGCGCCACGGCCACGCGAGCTTACTCGGGCTTCGGCTCGCACCAACTGATGCACACGCCCAAGGTGGAGGTGCTGGCGCAGCACCTGCCGATCCGCATCGAATTTGTCGAGACGGCCGAAAAGGTGGAAGAGATCCTGCCCACGCTGTATGAGATGGTGAACGACGGGCTGATCGAGGTGCAGGACACCACGGTGGTGAAGTTCGCGCACAAATCCGTCAAGCCCGAGCCGAAGCTGCCGCACGAACACAAACAGGGACCCGCCACGCTGCTGCGCGTTTACCTGGGCGAAGCCGATAAGTGGCACGGCCAACCGCTTTACGACGCCATCGTGAACAAGCTGCGGATGATGGACATCGCCGGCGCCACCGTCTATCGGGGCATTATGGGATACGGCGCGAAGGGTCACGAGCACAAGCGCAGTGTGTTCCATCCTATGCGCGACGTGCCCATCATGCTTTCGGTGATCGACTCGCCCGATAAGATTGCCGCCGCCGCGGAGACGATTGAGGGCATGCTGGAAGACGGACTGATTGTGACATCGGATGTGGAGATGGTCAGGCTGGTGCGCGGCAAGACCGCGATGGAGGCCCCCGATGCTGCCGGGAAAACCCGCTAGGCTGCTGCGAATTCACATTGCGGAATCCGACCGCTATGGTGGGAAGCCGTTGTATGAGGCCATCGTGCTTAAGTGCCGGGAGATGAAGATCGCCGGCGCGACGGTGTTTCGCGGCCTGGAAGGCTACGGCGAGACGGCCGAAATGCATAAACATCATCTCACGCGCCACGATCAGCCGATCCTGATTTCGATTGTCGATACCGCTGAGAACCTGGCGCGCCTGGTACCGGTGGTTGAGGAGATGATGGACACCGGCCTGATGGCGATTTCCGACGTCCTGACAGTCCGCGTGCAGAAGAAGGCGGCCACGGCGAATGAAGGCGGCTGACCGGAGCGCCATCGACGACCGGTTGATCCCGCTGGCGGGCCGGCGGGACGAGGTCCGGGAGTTAGAATGCGCGCTTCAGACACGTCAATCGCGGCTGATTACCGGTCCTCCGGGCATGGGCAAAACGCGGCTCCTGGCGGAAGCGGTGTGCGGGTGTGCCGCACCTTACTTGCTCATCCGCGGACCGCGAGTGTTACACGATCTTCTGGTGCAGTTAGCGGGCATGCTCGCCTGCCGTATCGCTGACGCCACCAGTATGTCATTGAAGCCTGCCGTGCTTGACGCGCTGAAACACGAGCCGCGGGCCATCTTTCTCGAAGATGTGACGGACGCCGATCCGCGCATGTACCGGTTCTTGCAGGCCATCTATCACAGTAAGGGTAACTGTTTGATTGTGACTGCCCGCTCGCGCGAATCCTTGGGCTACCTTCGGCGGCTGTTATGGGACCCGCGAGAGGAGATCCGCCTGCGGCCGCTCAAGCGCGCCGAGGCGGCCGGGCTGTTTGAGGCGGCCGTCGCGGCATACAAGCTGGACTCACTGGAATTGGATGGTTTCCGGAGTCAAGTGCTGCGGTCCGCGCGGGGCAACCCCGGGCAGATTGTGGCTATGTGCCGCCTGGCCGCGCAGCCCCAATACCGGCTGGGACGGCGCGTCAAGTTTCTGCCGCTGCGAATGGACGCGCTGCCGGCGTTCATAGGATAAGATGAAAGGCTCGCCGATTACCCTACTGGAGGTAGCCGCGGAACTCTGCGACCGCTACCAGATCGCGGACCTGCGGTACTTTCTGGAGAGCTGCCGCGCATTCGCGCGCGCCGAGACACTCAACGTCGCGGTGTTCGGGCGGTTCAAAGCCGGCAAGAGCAGCTTCCTCAACCATCTGCTGGGCGAGCCATTACTTCCCACCGGAGTGATTCCGGTTACTTCCGTCATCACCGGGGTTGAGTTCGGCCCCAAGGAGAGGGCCGAAGTCCGCTTCCTGGATGGACACGCGACGCCGATTTCGCCGACCCAGATCGTGGATTATGTCTCTGAGACAGCCAACCCCGGCAATGCGAAGCAGGTTGCCTCAGTGCATCTGGAAGTGCCCGCGATGGAACGCTATCGCGGCATCTGTTTCGTCGACACGCCGGGACTCGACAGCGTCTTCGAGCACAACACGGATGCCTCTACGGAATGGCTGCCGAACACGGGGCTAGCGCTGGTCGCGGTGGGAGTCGATCCGCCGCTCTCCGCGCATGACGTGGAACTGATTCGCAATCTGAGCCGGTTCACTCCTAATGTCTCGGTGCTGCTGACTAAAGTCGATACGCTCGCCGCGGATGAGCGGAGCCAGGTCGAAGGCTTCGTTCACGAACAACTGGGGCGATATTGGAACGGATCCGTGCCGGTGTTTTCTTACTCCATCCGGCCCGGCTTCGAGTATCTGCGCGAACAACTCGACCAGCGGCTTCTCGCGCGCGCCCGCACTGGCGCCGGCGAGGAACACGCCGCCATCTTGCGGCACAAAGCCGCGTCGCTCGCGGCCGAGTGCCGCGGCTATCTCAACATCGCGCTGAAGTCAGCCGAGTCGGCCGAGTCCGAGCGGGCGCAACTGCGCGAGCGGATTGTTGGGCAGAAGGAGGCTCTGGACGATACGCGCCTGACTCTGCGGCTGGTCGCGCGGCACGCGGCCGCGGGCGCCCGCAGCACGTTCGAAGAGATCCTGCGGCGGGATGAAGCGCCCGTATGCCAGCGGCTTCTCGATGGCCTGGAGCGGGAGTTTCCCGCATGGACCCGCAGCCTGAGTGTGGCGATGGAACGCTTCGACGAATGGCTGCGCGCCGGCGTGACGCGGGAGATGGCCGCGCTCTCCCTGCGGCATCGCGGCGAGTTCCTGGAACCGGGTCGGCGCGCCAGCCGCCAGCTTTCGCAGTCTCTCCAGGATTTTCGGAACCGGCTGGCGAAGCAGACCTTGGAGGCTCTGGGCGTGCCTCTGGAGACGACGCAGGTGGAACTTGCGGCGCAGGACCCGCGTTCACCGGATATCCGGGTCGGCCGGATCTTCGATCATAACTGGGAGTTAGTTTCATTGGCGGTTCCCATGTCGCTGTTGCAAGGCACGGTGAAGCGACACTTCGAGCGCAGAGTGGCCGATGTGGTGTTCATGAACCTATCGCGGCTGGCGTCTCAGTGGGAGGAGGTCGTCGGCGCAGCGCTGCTTACCTTGGAAAAGGACTCGATCGCGCGGCTCGACACTCTGATCGCCACCATTGAGAAGCTGATCGCATCGGCCGGACAGGACGCGCCACGCATCCGGGAGGATCTGGACCGACTGGAATCGGTGTAAGGGCGGCCTGAGAGGCCGCCGCAGGCTGAGAGCCTGCCCCACAGTTATAACATGCTGCGGACTGCCGCTTCGAACCTGCGCGCCTCTTGCTTTTGGTCTTCGCGGACGGGAATGTGCCATGGGTCACCGGAGCGAAAGGCAATCTCCAAACTGCCTGCGCGTTGCGTCCAGACGCATCGCACCCCTGCAATCGATGACAGGCGAGTCGAATGGCTGACCGTGCCGTATCGTCCATAGCTCCCCTTGTGCCGTTCGGTGATCCAGAGCAACCGCCGCGAAGTTACTAACACCAGATCGCCGGCCGACGAGTCGTTCCTGCGAAACCAAGAGCGCCGGCGCAATCCGCGAACCGCGGGCTGGAAGAATTGCGCCAAGGGGGCTTCTCCGTCGATCAGTTCCGCGGACCGCGCATACTCGAACTTCAGATCGAGCGGTTCCCCGAAGGCCCATGTGGGAGGGGCCGGGCGGGCTGGCGCAGCCGGCAACCAGCGATCCTGGAGCGTCTTCATGCACTTCTCGACCGGGCCTCTGGCGCGCGTGTTGTACGGCAAGCTTATCTGGCCGCCATCCCAGGTCAGGACGATCCAGCCGGTTAGTAGGATGCGGCCCCACTCGACGCGCTCGATGCGGTCCAGCGACACTCTGACGGGCAGCTCTCCGGCCGCTGGATGAGGCGCCACCATCGCCTCGCGGTCACTCAGGAGCAGAATCCGCGCAGGGTATCTGCGGCGGCCCAACCAGTCCACATCGCCGCGTGGCAGAAACACGCCGGCGTCGAACGCCCTGAATTCAGGCGGCAGAACGAAGTCGGGCGGAACTTGGGAGAGCGCTTCGATGGCGAAGGTGAAACGATATTGCCGGGAATCGACGCTGCTCGCGCCGGGGCTCATTTTCCGCCGGCCTCACCGAGGCGGGTCAGATCCTCGAGAATCGCCTCTCGCTCCCCGGTTGCCACAGACCCTTGGGACAGTAACCTGGCCACCTGCGCGCGGTAGGCATCCGCCGAAGAATCGAACCTCAACTGGAGTTCCGCCAAGGCTCCGCGGGCCCAGTTCTCGACCAGCCGCCCGTGTGTGGTGAATGCCTGCGATAGCGGCTCTTCGAGGAGCAGCCGAAGCTTGCCGTAGATCCTTTTGCGCGCCAGCGTTCTGGGATACCGAATCCAGGGGCGATCGAAGTTCGCGCTCACCGGTGGAGGATCGAAGCGCGGCATCTCGTGAACGGCGCGCAGGAGTTCCTCCTCTGGCGGCGCGTCGTTACTGCCCAGCGCCTTGGCGGCCCTCTGTAATGCCGCCGCCAGCGTGCGGGCGAGTTCCTGGAGGTGTGTGTACACCTGGGTTGCAGAGGCGGCCGTCTTGGCAATGGCGTTCGTGACGGCGGCGCTGCTCCACATCTCCAGCAGGGCATCCGCCGCTTGCCGCAGCGCTTGCGGCGTCAAGCCGCGCATTTCGTCGGAGGCGCCCAGACAGAACACCCTGGCCTGTTCCAGGCTGCCGGCCGCCTCGCGCAAGTCGCGCTCCAGGGCGAGGAGTTCTTCACCCTGCAGCGCCTGACCGGTTCCGCCGCCGTTCAGTTTCGCCTTAAGCGCCGCTACCACCGCCTCGCGCAGCGCAGCGGTTTTTCTGCGGCTCGACTCTTGCGCGAGCTGTCGATGCTTCTCGTAGAGCGGGGCGATCTCTCCGGAGAACCATTGTTCCAGGAGATGCGCGTGCGAGGCGGCCGTGCTGACCGGATGTACGCCAATCTCCGCACCCAGGTGCGTGCGAAGCTGGCTGGCGGTGTACTCGAGCGCGGACTCGAGATCGGAAGGCGATAGCAGGTCCGCCTTGCTCAGCAGAACCTTTACCGGGATGGCCGCTTCATAGAGGCACAGGATGGTGGAGAGATCCTCGTCGTTGAGAGGACTTCCGGCGGCGATCAGCACCACGCCGAGATCGCATTGCGGCAGATACGCCAACGTCTCCGCCGCTCCCGCCGTCGCCAGCGAACCCAGGCCGGGCGTGTCCACAAATGCGAGGCCGCTTCGCAAACGCTGGGAAGGCAGTTCCACCACCAGGCGCACGACACCCTTGCCGTTGGCGGGGTTGTGCAACTCGCTCACAAACTCCGGCAGGCGCTCGATGGGTAGCCGCTCCACCCGGCGATCCGCGAAGCTTGCAGTCAGCAAAGCCTGGCTGCCGTGAATCAGCCTGGTGGGGACCGCCGTGATGGGATTCACGCCCACCGGCAATGCGGTGGTTTCGAGGACGTGGTTCAGTAGAGACGACTTTCCCGAACTGACCCTGCCGAACACGGCAATCTCAAGCCGATTGGATTCCAGGCGCTCCACAATCATCGCGAGACGGGGACGCAGCTCCACCAGTCCGCGATCGGCGACGATGCGATCTGTCAGCCGGAGCAGATCGAGTCCTCCGGCAGTTTGGAGGCGCTCCAGCCGGGCTTCGAGGTCGGCTGCCGGAGCGTCCGCCAAGGCTGCACCCAGCCTCTCCAGTAAACCTTCCAGCTCGGCGCAGAGGCCCTGGAGTTGAGGCGCCACACTCTCAGCCAACTCGCCATAGCCGCGCAGATAATGGGGAGCCATCTCCTGGACCGCGACTCGCACGAATGTCAGGGTCACCCGGATGGAGTGGAGAGAGCCCAGGGCGGGTGTCTCGGAGACGATACTCAAACCGTCCATTGCGCGTGCGAGTTGATTGCGGAAGCGGGCTATGTAGCTGCGAATCAACTTCGCTTGAGGCGGTGAGAGATCCGCAGCGTACTTCGGGAAAATCGATTTCGATTCCGACGCGTTGAGAATGGCCTCGATATCGGACAGGAGCTTGTCGGCATACTGGGCGTTGCTGAAAAGCCGCCGCCGCTGGCCCTCGTTCAACGGACTCTCGTTCGCCATTGGGGAAGATCCTATGTAGGAGTCATCTGCCCAACGGGCGGTTCAAGGTGAACTCCAACACCTCTAGCCGCTATTATCGCTCAAGAGCCGGCGCGGCTGAATTGACAACCTGCCCCCCAGGGCGTTGACAGCCAGGGCGACTCACTGTATACTGTATACGTACAGTGCACAGATGGCAAAACGAGCGCCGATAATACGAATCGATCTGGATTCACCTGTCCCGAACTATCGACAGATTGTCGATGCCATGCGCACGCACCTGGTGGACGGCGATCTGGCGCCGGGAGATCTTCTTCCTTCGGTTCGCCGTTTAGCCCTGGAACTTGGCATCACTTTCAATACCGTCGCGCAGGCCTACCGCCAACTTGCCGAGGAAGGGTGGCTGGACTTGCAGCACGGGCGGCGCGCCACGGTGATCGACCGCCACCCCCCTCCCGGCGCAAGCCGCAAGAAAGTCACTGGATTCCAGCGGCGTATCCGCCAGATGGTCGCGCAGATGCGCGCCGAGGGCCTGTCGCCTCGGGACATTGCCATCGAGTTACGGCTGGTTGCCGAAAAGTTGGAAACATGATGTCTGTCCGGCTCTATTTGTTGCTGCCCCTCGCCATGGCTCTCGCGAGCCTGCATGCGCTGCCGTTCGCGCCGCGGCCCGATCGCCTCTTCGGAGCCGCCGTTCCACGCGAGATTCGATATGGCGATGAAGGCCGGCAAGCCTTGCGGCGCTATGAACTCCGCCTGCTGCCCTGGACGGCCGCGGCCTTGTTTGTCTCACTGTGGCTGCCATTGTCTTGGGCGGTCCTGTGGGCGGAGGCCGCATTTCTGATACCGCTGATTGCCGCCGGCTGGATTTTCTCGCGGCGACGGACCGAAATTCGGCATCTTGCCTTGCCTGCGCCTTCGACGCGCGAGGCGCGATTGACGGATGCGGATGATCGTCTATTCCGGCAAGGGCTGTTGTTTGCGATCCCACTTGCCATCCTGACCGGCACGGCGCTTTACCTTCATCTTCATTGGGACGCAATTCCGGCTCGCTTCCCCGTGCACTGGGGCGCAAACGGGATTCCCAACGGATGGTCCACGCGAAGTCTTACGGGTGTCTACGGTCCGTTGCTTTTAGGTACACTGATCGTCCTGTTCCAATTGGGAATACTCATACTTAGCTCGTGGGGTTCGCGCAGAAGCGCTCGGAACCCGGCCGTTCCGATGGTTCTGATTGTAATTGCCTCGGTGATCGCTACGGCCTTCTCGGCGGCTGGACTTTTGCCCCTTCACATAGTCGCCGCACGGACGCTGGTGATTTTCTACATCGCGTCTTTCAGTTTCCTCGCGGTAATGATCTGGTTCTCGCTTCGGCGCCACGCGGAAAGTGGGGCGGAAGCCGGAGAAATCACGCCTGAGGCGTGCTGGCATGGGGATCAGTTCTACTACAACCCGCACGACCCGGCGTTGTTTGTCGAGAAGCGTATCGGACTGGGTTTGACGTTCAATTTTGGCAACCGTGGGTCGTGGATTGTTCTCGCCGTGATACTCCTGATTCCCGTGGGGCTATTGTTGCTGGCATTCGCGCTCACCAAGGGGTAGGGAAACGGGATGTCCCGATAGGGACTCTCAAGAGCATCGAAATACAGACCGGGATCAAACTGAGACGATCCGTCGCTGGAAGGAGGTTTAGCAAGGACCGGGATTCCGATTTCGGCGTCGGTTTTCCGGATCTTCCGGGCTGCATTACCGCTGGCCGGACGCTGGAGGAAGCGCGCGGGATGGCAGCCGAAGCATTACGGTTCATCCTCGAGCAACTCACTCTGTGGGGCAGACCATCGCCTTCTGTGGTCTGCCGCTCTTGCGTCTGGGCAGACGACACAAAACGATCGTCTGCCCCACTCTCGGAACGGCCATTCCCAAAACCGGACACTTCTACCTTCCCCGCCGCCCGCCCCTAACCTTTTTCCCCCAAAGGAGTCATAATGTTACCAGCCCCGGAACGATTGGCAGGCGCCGTGCCCTTTCGTCCGCGGAACCAAACATGGATGTACCGAGAAAAGACGCAGCCAAGAAACGCCTCATCAAGCGCATTATCATTGGGTTAATCATCATCGTCGCCCTCGTGCCCGTGGGGTACTACGTGGGAATCCCATTTGTCTTCAAGGGGCGGCTGAAACCCGCCGCGCCCGGCGTGGAGCTTTCCACCCTGTGGCCCGATACGGTGCGGCGCGGTCCTATGGTCCTGGAGGTCCACGGCTTGGGCACGCTGATCCCCGAAGACACCCTGCTGATCCCGGCCCAAACGGACGGCCGCATCGAGAAGATCCTCATCAAGCCCGGCACGCCGGTGAAGCCGGACAGCATCATCCTGATCATGACCAATCAGGAGTTGCAGACCGCCCTGCTGGATGCCCAATTCACTCTGAAAGCTGCGCAAGCCGCTTATACCGACCTGCGGGTGACGCTGGAAAAGCAAGGGCTGGACCTGCAAGCCAACGCCGCCCAAGTGTCCGCCGATTACCATTCCGCGCAGCTCAAGGCCGAGCGCGACGACGCTCTGGTGAAAGAGGGCCTGGTAGCCCCGGTGGATGCCAAGATTTCGGACGTGACCGCGCAGGAGTTGTCCACCCGCAACGGGATCGAGGAAAAGCGGCTCAGCATCAACCAGGAATCGGTGGAGGCCCAGTTGGCCGCGTCGAAAGTCAAGGTCGACCAGCTTGAGGCGGAGTACAAGCTGAAACTGCAGCAGGTGGAGGAGCTCAAGGTGCGGGCCGGCGCGGAAGGCATGCTGCAGGCGCTGCCGGAAGCCCAGAAGGTGGAGGAAGGGCAGAAAGTGCTGGCCGGTACCGCGCTGGGCAAAGTGGCGCAACCGTCGCACCTGAAGGCCGAGCTCAAGATCGCGGAGACCCAGGCCAAGGACGTCACCATCGGGCAGCCGGCCGTGATCGACACGCGCAACGGCCTGGTGAAGGGCAAGGTTTCGCGCATCGACCCGGCGGTATTGAACGGCACTGTGACCGTGGATTGCAGGCTGGAAGGGGCGCTGCCGGCGGGCGCCCGGCCGGATTTGAGCGTGGATGGAACCATCGAGCTGATGCGGCTCGACGATGTGGTCTTCATGGGCCGGCCGGTGTTCGGGCAGGCGGACAGCAAGGTCAGCCTGTTCAAGATGGAGCCCGAGGGCAAGTACGCCAATCGCGTGCAGGTAACGCTCGGCCGCGCTTCGGTGAATACCATCGAGGTGCGCACCGGGCTGAATGTGGGCGACCGGGTGATCTTGTCGGATATGTCGGCTTGGGACCAGTACGATCGAATAAAGTTGAACTAAACCCGCGAACGAAACGTAATGTAATGGAGACCAAATGGGCACTAACGGAAAAGAGTCGCTGATTGTCCTGGACGGTGTGACGAAGGTGTTCGTGACCGACGAGGTCGAGACCCACGCCCTGTCCGGGATACAACTGGATCTGAAGAAAGGCGAGTACCTTTCGATTGCCGGACCGTCGGGCTGCGGCAAGTCGACCCTGCTGGCTATTCTGGGCCTGCTGGATACGCCGAGCGACGGCACGTATACCTTGAACAACCGGCCGGTAAGCGGGCTGAAGCTTTCCGAACGCGCGCGGATTCGCAACCGGGAGATCGGCTTCATCTTTCAGGCGTTCAACCTGATCGGCGATCTGACGGTGTATGAGAACGTGGAATTGCCGCTGACGTATCGCGGGATGGGATCGGCCGAGCGCAAGAAGCGCGTGCAGGAGGCGCTGGAGCGCGTGGGCATGTCGCATCGCATGAAGCACTATCCGTCGCAACTCTCGGGCGGTCAGCAGCAGCGCGTGGCGGTGGCGCGCGCACTGGGCGGCGATCCGGCCATTCTGCTGGCGGATGAGCCGACTGGAAACCTGGATTCGGCCAACGGCGAAGCGGTCATGAATTTGCTGAAGGATCTGCACCGCAATGGCGCCACCATCTGCATGGTGACGCACGATCCGCGGTACGCGCAGTTCGCGGACCGCACCATCCGCATGTTTGACGGGCGGATTGTGGAAGAAAGCGTCGAGGCGTCGCGGAATTAAGCGCTTGTTCTTGGAGGGTCATCTGAGCTATTCCGTCAAGCGTTTTCTGAACAAAGTTTTTGAAAACCCCCGACCGTCTTCCACGTCAACTGGGTGGCTAGGATCTGGCTGAGCCGGGAGCCGTTGTTCTGGAGCGC
>Ga0224557_1000843_pt1 | contig 32035 bp, 17 predicted proteins | sample 714S31014metaG_FD_180677 | JGI IMG/M metagenome (GOLD analysis project Ga0224557, IMG submission 180677) | Peat soil microbial communities from Stordalen Mire, Sweden - 717 S3 10-14 | ecosystem: Environmental > Terrestrial > Soil > Wetlands > Peat | place: Sweden: Norrbotten County, Stordalen... | reverse complement strand
AACGAGATCGATCAATTCGGGAGAGGTCATGCTTAAAACATAAACCATGTATTATGTTTTATTTCTGGCCCTCCCAAAACTAAGTGGCATTGGGCTAAAGCCCGCCCTCCATTCCATAAACCCGATAAACAAAATCTATCGGCGAAAGTGTTGCCAGAGACGCTGTCTTGCGCTCACAATGAAGGGGAATGAGTAACGAACTGCAAGACTTTTTGCGGCTGCCGTATGCCGAATTGGAAGAACTGAATCTGCGCGCCAAGGAGGAGCGGATGAGCCGCATTCCGATTCACCAGATTCAGGAGGAGCGCCTCAAGTACCTGGCGGACGAGAAACGCATCAAGGCCGTGACCTTGCTGTTCAGCGACCTGGAAGGCCGGCTGCACATGCTCGATTACGACAAGAAGTTCCTGCTCAAGAGCTGGGACAACATGACCTTCGACGGCTCTTCGATTCGGGGCTTCACGGCACAGAAAGAGAGCGACCTACGGCTGGGAGTGGATTGGTCCGCCTTCTATTGGGGGCCGGCCGATGTCTTTGGCGCGGGGAAGGTGATGGTCTTCGGCGACGTCATCGACAAGGAAGGCGGCCCTTATGGCGCGGACCTGCGCGCCGTTTTGAAGGCTTATGCGAATGAAGTCTACAAGAAGGAGGGTTACACTCTAAACGCGGCCAACGAGATCGAGGGCTTCCTGTTCAACGGGGTGGACGCCGAGCGGCGTTACCACGAAACGGGTAAGTTCGAGTATGTCAGCGCGGGCGGTTACTATCACTCGCTGCCGGGCGATACGCTGCGGCTGTTTATCGACGCATCCTGCGAAGCGCAACGGGCGATGGGCTTCCAGAACGAGAAAGATCACCCGGAGGTGGCTCCTTCGCAATTCGAGATCAACTACGGCTACGCGGAGGTGGTGGCGGCCGCCGATCAGATCCAGATCTATAAATTGATCTGCCGCCAGGTGGCCAAGAGGATGGGGCTGACCGCATGCTTCCTGCCCAAGCCGATCGTGGGCGTGAACGGCACCGGCATGCACACCAACGTGTCGATCACCAAGGACGGGAAGAACCTGTTCTGGGACCCGGAGGGCCTGGAAAAAATGAGCCCGTTCTCCTGGGAGTTCGTCGACCGGATACTCACGCACGGCAACGACCTGTGCCTGCTGATGAATGCCAGCGTCAATGCTTACCGGCGGCTCGATCCGCACTTCGAAGCGCCCAACCAACTCAAGGCTTCGGCGACGGACCGGGGCTCGATGGTCCGCATTCCGATCGGCAATTCACGCAGCGCGCGCGTGGAAGTGCGCGCCGTCGCACCCGATGCGAATCCGTACATGGTGCTGCACGGGATCTTCAAGACCGGCATCGAGGGCGACATCGCGCAGATCAAGAATCTTCGTAACGCGCCCCGATTCCTGCCGGACAACATTTACGATGCAATCAAGAACTTCGAGAAGTCGGAGTGGACCACCAAGCTTCTGGGCGAGGATGTGAAGAGCCGTTATGCCGATTTGAAGAGGGCCGCCGCGGACCGCTGCCCGCGTGCGCTCGGCACGGTTGTTAAGGCGCCGGAAGTGCAATACCATCACGAGGTTTACACGCAATATCTGTGGAATATGTTTTAAAGGCAGAAGACAGAAGTCAGAAGTCAGAAGACAGAATTAGCGGCGCAGGTCCACTACGGCGTATGTGCCCATTTCTGGGATGGTGAATTCCGTGGCTCCGTTCTCGACGCTGTAGTCTTCGAGTTGGGTGCCAGGATGCTCGAACGCGGACAGCCGGCCGTTCTTGTAGGAGCCTAAGACTCGCACTCGCAGGCCCTTTACGGTGCCTTTGCCGTAGTTGAGCAGGTGCAGGCGCGCTTGTGCGGCATCGCCCGTCAGGCGCACCAGCACTACGTTGCTACCGTAAATCCGCAGCAGCCGCTTTTCATCGGTGAGATCGCGGCGGATCTGCATGGCGAATTCGTAGGGATCGGCGTTTGCGGGAACCTGGCGGATATTCAAGTCGTACTTTAAGCCGGCGGCTGGAACCACATGAAAGAGGAGATTATGGCGGGCCAGCAGATTTAGCACCTCCGCCATGGTGTCGGAGCCATCGTCAAGCACCCCGATATTGGCCATCACGGGCAGGCGCGGTTGGTCGATTTCGCCAAGGAAATGCAGCATGCCGGCGAATTGCGCCAAGTCTTCCGGCGCTGCGCGGATGGCAGCTTCGGCTCCATAGGCAAAGGCTTCCGCGGCGGCCAATGCGGCACTGCCGGCCGGCGCGTCGTAGAAAAATACGCGCGCTGGTTCGCGGTCGAATCGCCAACCGTTGGCATCCAGCCAGGGCACCCGCGTGGCTGAGGCAACGTCCATGCGGTACTCGACCGTGGGCGCCACCGCTTGGACGGCACGCGCGCGATCGAACGGGGACGCCGCGAAACCCTGCTTGCGCCAAGCCTGCTCCTGGCCCGCGGGTACATACAGCCGTTCGATTCCGGCTTTGCGCAATGCGTCCGCGGTGTCGACGGGCCGGTCCCAGAAAAGCGTGGGCAACAGAACTGCGAGAAATGCCAGGGGCATCAGATTTCGATGCTCGTGACTTTGATCTTGTCGAGATCGTACACACCCAAGCCGAGGCTCCCGGCATACTCGATGTGCCCCGGTTCGCGCACGAACTGGTTCACGTTTGGATTGCTTTCGTGGCCGTCTAGCGTACCCAGGTATTTTGGGGAACGGTCCCACACCGAGACGGCATGTTCCGCTTTGCGCTTGTCGTCGATGATATCGAGCAGCAGCCGGTCGACGGCTACCGAGTCGGTGCCGAACAGCATGCGCTTCGGATAAAAGCGGAACTTGCGGTTCTCCGAAAACGGCCCGCCATGCCACACGCCGCGGAGTCCATCCATCACCTGCAGGACCGTCCGCGAGCGGAGCGGCTCGACCGCGGCCAGCGTGCCGATGAAGGAGTACGTGTTGGTCTCGGAGCCGGAGTGCGAACGCGCGACGTTGGAAAAGTTGCCGTAGGCGATGTTCTTCAAACAGCCGGTGACGCCGGAGGCTCCATGATCCTTCATGTTCGGCACGTTGACGATTTTCGTGAAGCGCGTGCCCACCAGGCGAATCAGGCAGGACCGTGTGTCGTCCTCATCGAAGAAGGCGGCTTCGACGTAGGTGGCGGGGTCGTACGACTCGGTGGAGCCGCGCGTGGATTCCGCGGTCCAGATGTGCACGCCCTCCGGCACATAGCGGTCGTAATGGACGGAGTCCACCTGGTCCTGGAAACGCTCGTAGATCCAGATGCCGCCGGGCTTGACGCCGACCGCCATCAGGTTGCGCACAATCTCGGCAACCACCACGGGGGACGACATGATGCCGGGCGCGCCGGAGCAGTTGACCTTGATCGCCACGACGTCGGCAGGCGTAATGAAGCGCGCCCACGCGTCGCGGACGTCGGCGTCGCCGGTCAGCGCACGCATGCCGCGCGCCATCATCTCGCGCACGACGGCGGGATCGGGCTTTTCGGTGGCTTCGTCAATGCAGTTTGCGGCGTGCACGGAAGCGACTTGGCCGGGATACGGCCCGGGCATACCGGGCTGGGCGGCAGGCTGGTAATGCGAGACTACGCGGTACTTGGGGACCTTGCGGTCCTTGGCAGCCAGCGCGGCGGGGGCGGTGGCGGCAATTTGGAGAAAAGTTCGGCGATGCATCACTATCGATCATAGCTGAGGCGAGCTGTGCTCGCCGTGGCTGGTGGTTGGTGGCTGGTGGCTGGTGGTTGCGTTTCAGCGCGCGGTCCGCTTCAGCCACAGGGCGATTCCGTCGTGGAAGTCGGGCGTGCGCAGGGTTTTCTCGCCGCCTGCGTGGCGAAAGCTCTCCGGCTGCTCGACCGCGCCCGTCTCGATATTCAGCCACTCGCCGGCGTATTCGCCAGCCGGCAGTTCGAGACTCACTTCGGTGGGGCCGCCGCCATCGAGATACATGACGTACTCGCGCCCCGGACTGGCCAGTACCCGCGCGTAGACTCCCGCTGCGTGCTTTACGGTGCGGGTGTCCGGCGCCAAGTCTTCGAGCGGCAGTTTCTGCAGGAAATCGCTCAGGATTCGCAACTGTCGCCGCAACGCCGGACTGCCGCCACCCGGACCGTTCGGCTCGGTGTCGCCGCCATCCTCGTGCCCTGGCGAGAAGGAATAGTCGAGGCTGTCGAAAACGCCGCCGCCCGACAGCATGAAGTTCCAAGCCTGCCGACGGTAGAGCGCATCGTCGCGCCCGAGGAAACCGGTCTCGTCGTAGGAGATCGCTTTCCCGAGTCCGTAGTTCAACAGGACCGCCTCCGGGTAGGCGTAATGAAAGTTCACGATGCTCACGCCCGGCACAAGCTGCCGCACGGGAAAACGGAAACTGCAATAGTTCTGCGCGATCGGGTGGTGGTTCGGCAGCGCGCGCTCCTCGCTTGCGATCCAGTCGGCCACGCGAGCCTGCCACGCGAGGGAGAGCTCGTCCGCCACGTCGACCGAATTCGGATACGAATCGCGCGCCGGCAACTGCAAATACGGATTCACCACATCGGCAACCACGGTGCGGTCCGACCACGGCTCGTTCTGGATTTCGAAAATCACGTTGTCGAAGGTGTTTGCCTCCCGCACCAGCTTGCGCGTGTAGCTCTCCTGGCGCGCGAGGATGTTGCCGTTTTCCAAGGTGTGGAGCTTCTTCCAATCGATGGCATCGGTGGCGTTGACGTTGTTGATGGGGTTCAGCGCGCTCACCTTCCACTGCATCTCCTGGTAATGCGACGAGAACAGCGTGACCTCAACGACGATGCCCCGCCTGGCCGCCTCGGACAGGAAATCGCGGAAGCGCGCGATGAATTCCGGGTTCCAACGGTCCAGATCGAACTTGTTCCCTCCGCCCTCATAGCCGGGTGTTTCGCTGCGCGCCCACGGCGCGACGTATCGGCCCGGTTCGGGCGCCAGCGTGTTTCGTTTGATCCCGAACGATTTCGCGGGCACTTCCCGGTAGCTGCCTCCGAACAGGCGGGTGTAGTTCATTCCTTCGACCGCCAGTGTTGTCAGGTAGCGGCGATAATCGAAGTCCGCGTTGATCACCGCGCCATAGTGTTCGCCGCTGGTGATGAGCGCGACGGCCTTTCCGCGGAAGAGGAAATAGTGCGGGTTTTTGGGATCGAGGCGGATAGGCTCCGCCGCGGTCGCGGCGGACAGGACTACGGCGAGCAGCGCGGCGGCGCGGGTTGTGCTGGTCATGGTCACTCCATCGCCGATTGTATCCCGAGTGCTTGAGTCGGGCTTCGATGCAGGCACGCGTGCTGCCGGCGACTGCCACGGGGATTCCGCCGTCAGGCCGGCTAACGAAACCGGATTCGGTCGGGGCCGACCACGGTCAGCCGGCCGGCGAGTTCCATCCGAAGCAGATCGGAAAGCCTTGTCCGCACGAAAGACATGACTGCACGCCGGCCGGACGTGTCTGGTCGAAACAAGACCACGCCGGCGTGTTTGCCGACCGGAAAGCGGCGAACATTCGCGATGCCTTTGTCGCGGGTGAACAGGATACGATCCGAGGCACGCGCGGCCTCCACGACTGCCGGGTCCTTGGCTCCGCGGAGTCCCTCGCCAAGGACCGTATCGGCGTCGTGCCCGAGTTGGCGCAGATCGTCGGCGAGTTCCGTGGGAAGATTCTCGTCAATCTTGAAATTCATTTCGCTCGAAGCGGGACCAGGCTTTCTTCGTGCGCGAGCTCTGCCGCGTAAGCGAGTGCCGCATCCAAATGCTCAGCCCGGAGCGAGGGATAGCTGCGCAGGATCTCTTCTCGGGTCGAACCCTCGGCGAGATTATCGAGAATGACGGTTACCGGAATCCGAGTTCCCGTGGCGCAGATCTCACCGCCGCAGACACCCGGTTTGCTGCCGAGGAAATCCTGCCAAGCGATCATGCCTCTATTCTACGCCCCGCCGGCCGGCGAAACGGGCGGCGGGGTGGCGCTCGCTACCCGGTAAGACTCGCGGGCGATTTCCCACTCCTCTTCGGTGTGCACGACGAGCACGCGCACGGTTGAGTCCGGCGCGGCGATGTCGGTATCCGGCGGGGATTGCGCGTTCTTCGCGGGATCGAGTTTGACGCCCAGGAACGCAAAGGCTTCGACGGCCTGGGCGCGCACCTGCGGGGAGTTCTCGCCGACTCCGGCGGTGAAGACCAGCGCATCGAGGCCACCGAGGCTGGCGAGCATCGCGCCGGTCTCCGAACGCAAACGGTGCACGTATACATCGAACGCCAGTTGCGCACGCGCATCGCCGCCATCGATGGCCGCCAGAACGGCGCGCATGTCGCCCGAGACTCCGGAGACGCCGAGCAGTCCGGACTCCTTGTTCAGCACGCGGTCCAATGCTTCGGCGCTGAGCCCGAGATGGCGCACCAGATGAATCACGATGCCGGGGTCGACGGTGCCGGAGCGCGTACCCATCATGAGGCCTTCGAGCGGCGTGAAACCCATGGTGGTGTCGATGCTCGATCCATCGCGGATGGCCGCCAGCGAGCAACCGTTGCCCAGGTGGCAGGTAATCATGCGCAGCGACGCCATGTCCCGGCCCAGGATCGCGGCTGCCCGCCGCGAGGTGTATTGGTGGCTGATGCCGTGGAAGCCGTAGCGGCGGATACCCTGGTCGACCCACGCGTAGGGCCCGGGATAGACATAGGCGGGCGGCGGCAGGCTGGCATGAAACGCGGTGTCGAAGACAGCCACTTGCACGGTATCCGGTCCCAGGATGCGTTCCATGGCTTCGATGGCTTCCAGTTCCAGGCGGTTGTGCTCGGGCGCGAAGCTGGCCATGCGCGCGATGCCCGCACGCACTTCGGGCGTGATGCGGGTGCTTTCGCGAAAGGCGCGCCCGCCGTGGACCACGCGGTGTCCGGCAACGTGAATGTCGTTGCGGTGGGGCAGCATGGCCATGAGCGGATCGAGGGAGTCCAGCGGCGACTTCACCGGGACGCTACGGGTGGTGACTGCGCTGGCCGTTTTGATTTGGATTTCGGCGGCACCGGGGTGGTGTTCCCAGTCTACTTTGGCTTCCCAGAGCGCGCGGGGCGCGGCGGCGCCTTCGTTACCGGTAACGTCGTACAGGCTGCTCTTGAAGCTGCTGGACCCGCCATTTAATACGAGGATTTTCATATGTTAGGCCCGTCGTTTGTGGGGCAGGACTCACAGTCCTGCGGCCGACTGTCCACGCCGGCCTGGAGCGGGTCCTGGAGGACCAGCGCAGACCTGGAGGTCCGCCCCACAACTGCTGAAAGCTCGCTGTAGGCGCCCCAGTGCCCCAGCAGGCGCGGCTTGACGTGCTCGATGCGCAGCGGTTCGTGGAGCAACGGGTTGTCGTAAAGGTAAATCTGGCCCACCGACAGATAGTTCGCGGCGCGCCAGTAGGCGTTCATCTTGCGCAGATCTTCGGGCGATAAGGGACCGGTCACAAGCGACTCCATAGATCCAGAATCGCAGAAAAACGTTTCGATTGCGTTTCAACCGACGCGCGGCGGGGCGCAAAGTGTTGGATCGTACGGGTTTGGCGATAGGGGGAATACCGGATAACCAAAGACAGTCTGTTATTTGCGAATTAACTACGGTTAGTATTCAATCACTGGCGTGTAGGTATTAACCGCGCCTCAGAGGAGCTTTCCATGAACGTGACCGGAACGAACCGGGGGACCATCCTGATTGTGGACGACGATCCGGGGGTGTTGGTCCTGATTCAGACCATTCTTATGGCTGCGGACTACCGCGTACTGCTGGCCGCTGAGCGCGCAGACGCCGTCCGCCTGGCCCGGCAGAAACACATTCACATCGACATTGTCTTGCTGGACGTACGCATTCCTGGAGTGTCCGGGACGGAATTGGCGGACGAGATTCTGTCGATTCGACCGGACCTTCGAGTGCTTTGGATGTCCGGTTTTGTCCACGAAGAGTTCATTCGCATCAAAATGCTCGATGGATATGCCGGGTTCCTGTCCAAGCCATTCCGCCGCGACGGTCTGCTGCTAGCAGTGCAGCGGGCCATGGAGGGGGCGCCCCGCATTTGGGAGACACCGGGGTATGAGGTCGAGCGGGCGATGACGGCTTAATGAGCGCGGCCGCGGTGCCCGGCGTGGCGCAGACGATCGTTGTTTGTCGTCTGCGCAGCGTGGTCGAACTCGGCAGGCCACGAAAAACGATGGCCTGCCCCACAGCTAGATTACCAAGCGCCGTCTCTTATTCCCATACATCTGCGCGTCGGCGAAGCGCAGCAGGGAATCCGGCCGGTCTCCGTCCAGCGGCCAGATGGCAACACCGGCACACGCACCGACCGAAAGCCAATGGTGGTCGGATTGGATGGGTTTGCGCAGCTCCTGTCCGATCTTATCCGCAACCTGCCTGGCATCCTCGCTCCGGCTGAGCATGGGCAACAGCACCACGAACTCATCGCCTCCGATGCGCGCCACCGTATCTCCGCGACGCACAGTTTCGGTTATACGCCTGGCGACTTCCTGGAGAACCGCATCCCCGGCGGCGTGACCATACGTATCGTTGATTTGTTTGAAGCCGTCGAGGTCCAGGTAGAGCATTCCTAACAGACGCCGGCCGCGCGAAGCCCGTTCAATCTCCTGGTCCAGCCTTTCGTAGAGCAGCGCCCGGTTGGGCAAGTCAGTCAGACCGTCATGCTGCGCGCGGTAGGCCAACCGGTCGTGCAGGCGGCGGCGGTCCAAGGCGAGCGCGGCAATGTTGCACCATAAGCCGAGTTGCGCGCCTTGCGCATCCCCGCAGGGCCGGTCCTCCCGGAAGAAGGCGGCGATCGCGCCGGCCGTGGCGCCGTCCACCACAATCGGCGCCGAACAGAACGTCCGAAAGCGCGCGTCTTGCTGGGAATCGATGAGGGCCGCCCAGGCCGGATCGTCCGAGAACTCTTGGGCGGCACGGAACTCCGGACGGAACGAAACCGAGCGGATGTCTATTTTTTCCAAGACCTCCAACGGGCCGGCGGGCAGGGCGGGCGCCACGCAGACCTGCGGGCCATACGGGGCCCCCAGCAGGATCGCACAAACCGCGCCTTCGCAGTGTACCGCTACGGCTTCGGCGATGCGTTGGACGATGGGACCCACAGGCTCGTCCCGCGCGATGAGCTCGACAATCCGTTTGCTGTCCAGGTCCAGAGATTCGGCCGCGCGCGCTTGCCGCAGCGCGTCGCGGGTGGTCTGATGAGCGGCCTGCAACTGAACCGTCTGGGCGGTTAAGGCGAACGTTTGGGCCCGGACGCGCTTGCGGAGGAGCCCCGCCCAGGCCAGAGCGGCGATCATGAGCAGCGCGGCTCCCGCTAGGATCGGCACCACCCGGTCCGCCGTCAACCACGGGGGCCGGCCCAGGATCACAACGTCTGCCGGAGACCGCAGCAGCAGCCGGAATGTGCGCGGCACGATCAAGTCATGCGATTGCTCCGTTTCGACGGAGCAGATGCCGGTCAAGCGGAGGCGCGTGCCAGGCTCCAGGGGTTGCGCCGCGCCGCCGCTTGGCAGTTGCGCCGAGAAGATCGTGTCACCTGCCTCGACCGACAAAACCTGCTCTGCCGGCCGTTGCAGCCGGTCGATGAGTTTACCCTCAATCTGCACCAGTTGACCGTCAAGGTCGCCTTTCATTGCGTCCTCGGCGGTGACGCGCACTGGTGAAGCCGGCGCGCCGGGTTGCAATCGCTTCACTCGAGCTCCGCGCAATGCCGGGCTGAACCCGGCGATTCGCGGAAAGCCCACCACGTCCACCAGATCGCCCGCGGCCAATCCCCCTGCGTCGTGATCCTGGATCATGACGCCGCCGGTCGCATCGCGAAGCCAGGTACACCCCGACCGATTCGGGTAGGTTACCGTTCCCCGAAGCCGTACGCAGTGTCCCATATCGCTCGCGCGCGAAAACTGCAGGAGATCCGCAATGGGGGTTACGGCCATGGAGAAGGGGTCCGCGGAAGGCGCCCGCAGCACGCGAATGCATTCTGTTCCGGGCACGAACATCTGGATGCCAAGCATTTGATGTTTCCCATTGAACAGCGCGCCACATACGCCGCGCAGCTTCACGTCGGCGTCCAACAGATGCGCCAGAGACTCGGAAGAGGCCAGCACGTGGGCCTTATATGTGTTGCTGCCCCAGGCCAGCGTGAGCAGGGAGTCCGCCCTGCTCGGCGCGACGCGCTGGACGACGCCCTCCAATTCGATGAAGTGGCAGTCCTCGCGGCCCCAACTGACGAGTCCAAAATGTGGGGTTTTGGGCGCCGGCAAACCCGGGTGGCCGAGAACTTTAATGCGGGCTTCGGCCACGTCGGGAGCAAAATCGGCCGTGGTCACTCCGGCGACGTTCACTTCGTCACCCGCCCGCATCGATGCCGTCTCTTTTTCGCTCAATTCAACAAAAATGCCATCGCTCGAATCCTGCACAAAAAGGAGGTGGTCGCCAGGATCGAAGTAGGTCACCACGGCGCGCAGGTGCACCGGGTAGGCGCGTGCGGCGGCGCTCAACGGCAGCCGATGTACTTCAAGGGCAGTCGTCAGCGCGGAACCCGAGGCAGGTGTTTGGTCCCGGTCCTTGACCTCGACGCCGTCAATTAGCACCGCCCGCTCCAGGACCGGACGCTCGTGCCGCCACGCGAGAAAGCCTCCCACGTCCAGCGTTTTGGCGTTAGGGTCGGGGGCGAACTGCCCAATTCGGACGGCGATCTGCCCGGTTTCGTCCATGACCGCCATACCGGCTTGGGCTGCCGTGCAGGGTACCCCCCGCACGCGCACACGGTGGCCCGGCGAACGGGCCGGACCGAGCGCCAAAAGGGCGCCGATTTTGCTGACGGGCAAGGCTGCCAGCGGTGTTGCCGGGTGCGTTCTCCGGATGTCGCCGGGGCCGGAGATCCAAAGCGCAGAGCGCGTGGCACCGCCGTCCGAAGATTCGGCAAGCACGCCGTTGGCAAGCACCTCCGCATCGCTCCACTCTTCGTTCATCGTCGCCAGCGGCGCGAGAACCGTGGCCCAAACGGTGGCGTTTCCCGCACGGATTTCAAAGGACAGCAATCCCGGTCGTTCGGGACTGACCGACTGCACTACTCCCGCAAAGGCCACTCGTCTGTACGCATACGCCGGGTCCTGCAAGTTCGACGGGGAAACGGAGATTGACGGCGGCTGCACGCCGGCACCGAGAGCCGCCAGGCGCGCTTCGGCCATCGCGGGGGCGGGACCTCCGGACGAGGCCAGGCCGGAGGCCTCTACCCGCCAGCCGGTGGCCGGCAAGATCTGTCCGGGCTCCAGGCCGACCCGGATTCCGCCCGTGGAATCCTGAACGAAACAATAACTGGAATTCCCGTCGAAGTAGGTGAGAATACCCTGGATGCGAACCCGCACTCCCAACCCGACCTGTGCCGCGGAGAGTTGCCGTACCTGGCTGGCGCTGGTCAGGACCCTCAGGGAAGCGTCCGGCGCACAGGCGCAACTGGCCAGCGCGGCTGCAGCCAGCAGCGCCAATCGGCCGGAAACCCCAGGCTGGGCATTTCCACTAGCGACGGTCCGGAAAAAGGAGCACACTCACCAGTTAATCGGCACAATGCTCTCAGACCTGTTGCCTGGGCAGTTCGGTTGCACCGTGGGGCGGCCAATCATGGCCGCAGCCGCCTTTCAGGCGGCCAAACCCGCTGCGGGCAGAATTGCGGGCAGAATTGCCCGCCCCACAACTTGTTTCCGTTTGAAAAAGTCTACAATTCCACTCGCGAATCCAGACTTAAGTACCTTTCCTTCCTCTATTACCCAGTAGCTTCCGTATGAAATATCCAAGGATATGATGAATTAAATCTCTGGCTGCGGTTATAATCTGAAGCGTCAGGTGCCGAGTTTTTCAGCACTCCGGAGTTTGCGGCCGGACGCGCGGACGCCGATTGCCCGGCACCGCGATCATGCTGTATCCGCCATGTTCCTGAATCCGAATTCTCCCGAAACCGCGATGGAGCTTGGGAATGCCAACGCAGTCCTGGATCTTCCCGGCCGCCGCGTTACCGGCAGGCTGATCAAAGCATCCCTGTTGGGTGGCGTGGCTTGGTTTGCTTATCAACTTGCGAATCCAATCGTATCCCACGAGGCGTTTCAGCAGTCCGCCGTCGCCACCATCGCTTTCCTGGCTCTGGCCTTGACCGTGGCCGCCTACGCTGCCATGCGCCAACAGGCGGATCTGGCCGCGCAATCCCACGCGCAATCCGCCCGGAATATCGGCGCGGAACTGGAGAGGGCCGGCTTGGTGGGCGCCATCGACGAGGCGTCGGATGCCGTGGTGATCACCGATAGCGCGGGAACCATTCAGTACGTCAATCCCGCCTACACCAGGATGACCGGCTACCGCGCCGAGGAAGTCATCGGGCACAATCCGCGCCTGAGGGAGTGGGGCATGGGTTCCGCAGTCCACCGGCAAGTGTGGGAGACCGGCCGCACTGGAAACGTCTGGCGCGGCGAAGTCGCCGCCTGGCGCAAGGATGGCTCCCCTTATGTGGAAGATATCACCGTCGCGCCGGTGCGGGATGCCGATGGCGCCATTCGAAGGTACATTTCGATCCAGCGCGACATGACGGCTCGCCACGCGGCCAACGAAACCAAAGCGTTTCTCGCCTCCATCGTGGAATCCTCCGAAGACGCCATTATGAGCAGCACGCCGGAAGGCGTCATTCGGAGCTGGAATCGCGGCGCGGAGCAGCTCTACGGGTACCGCGCGGAAGAGGTAGTGGGAAAGCCAGTCTCCATGCTGGCCCCCGGCGACCAGCGGGCCAGCCTGAAATGGATCGCGGAGAAACTGCAGCGCGGCGAGAGCGTCGGCCAGCTTGCAGGCGTGGGATTGGCCAAGGACGGCAAACGGGTCGATATTTCGATTTCAGCCTGTCCCATACGGAACGCGGACGGACAGATTACCGCGTGCGCCGCCATCATGCGCGACATCACCGCCCTGGTACAGGCGCAAGAGGCCAGTGCCCTGCTGGCGTCGATTGTGGATTCCTCCGACGCCGCCATCTTCGGCGCCGCGCCGGATGGCGCGATCCTGAGTTGGAACAAGGGCGCCGAGACCATGTATGGCTACCGCGCCGGGGAGGTATTTGGGAAGCCCATCTCCATGCTGGCGCCCGCAGCCGGCATCGGCGAAATCTTCCAACTCGTGGACCGGATCGGCCGGGGGGAAACCGTCTCGCAATGGGAGACGGTCATGGTGAAGTCCGACGGAGGCCAGATAGAGGTCTCGCTGACGATGTCCCCGGTTCGCAATGCGGCCGGGAAAGCGGTGGGATCGTCCATCATCGCGCGCGACATCAGCCGCCGGCGGCGCGATCGGGAGGCCCTCCAGCATAGCGAGGAGAAGTACCGGTGGCTGGTCGCCAACCTTCCCGATGTCGTCTGGGTGGCCGACGAGGCAGGTCAACCGGTCTTTGTCAGTTCCAATTGCGAGGGGTTAAGCGGATACACGCCCGATGATGTCTGTCAACCGGAGTTTTGGATGAACCGCATCCATCCGGAGGACCGGCCGCAAGTGGCTGCCGCCTATCGGGCGCTTTTCGAACAGGACCGTCCGATCGACATCGAATACCGGCTGCTGCGGAAGGATGGACAATGGGCATGGCTCCACAGCCGCAGCGTGAACGTTCATGAACGCGACGGCAAGCGCTATTGGGACGGGCTGCTCTCCGACGTCACCGAGCGCAAGCGCATGGAACAGAAACTGGCGCACCAGGCCACCCACGACCTGTTGACCGGCCTGCCCAACCGGAGCGTCTGCGAAGACCGGCTTGGCCAAGCCCTGGCGCGCGCCCGCCGCCAGCGCGGGATGGCAGCGCTTCTTTATCTGGACCTGGACCGCTTCAAACGCATCAACGACACCCTGGGGCATCTGGCCGGGGACACTCTGATCCAATTGGCGGCCGAGCGGTTGGCCGGTTGTCTGCGCGAGTCCGAGACGCTCTCGCGCAGCGGCGGCGACCGGTTCATGCTGATCCTCAGCGACGTCGGCGCGCCGGAAGACGCCGTACACGTGGCGGAGCGCATCCTGGAGAGTCTGGCGCAGCCGTTTTCGGTGAAGGGCCACGAGGTATTTCTGGCCGCCAGGATCGGCATTGCGCTGTACCCGCGGGATGGTGTGGACCTGTCCGGCTTGCAGCGCGCGGCGGACAGCGCTCTGCACGCGGCCAAGCGCCAAGGCAAGCGGCGTATCCAGATGTCCAACCCGCAAATCGGCCAGGAGGCCAGCCGCCGCCTGGCAATCGAAACGGAACTTCACCATGCCTTGGAGCGCGACGAAATATCCGTACATTACCAGCCGCAGTTCGATCTGGCCACCGGCCGCGTCGTCGGATTGGAGGCGCTGTTGCGCTGGGACAATCCGAAGTTGGGACGCGTCCCGCCGTCCGTTCTGATTCCGATAGCCGAAGAGAGCGGGCTGATTGTGCCGATCGGCGCCTACGTATTGGAGAATACGTGCCGCCAGGGCAGGTTGTGGCGGGACGCCGGCTATGGTCCGCTCCAGGTGGCGGTAAATACTTCAGCCGTGCAATTCTCGCGGGGCGATCTGGCCGAGACCGTGGCGGCTACGCTGGCTCAGACGGGACTGGAGGCGTCGCACCTGGACCTGGAAGTCACCGAGAGCGTACTCATGCAGGATATCCGGGAAACCGCCCGGCAGCTCAAAGAATTGAAGGAACTGGGCGTCAGCGTTTCGCTCGACGACTTCGGGACCGGCTATTCCTCTTTGAGCTACCTGGAAGAGCTTCCCATCGACAACCTGAAGATCGACCGGCGGTTTGTGCAGCGGATGAACGGCGCGGACAATACCCGCACGCTGGTTCAATCCATCGTAGGCCTGGCGCACAGCCTGGGCATGCGGGCGGTCGCCGAGGGCGTCGAAACCGCGGCGCAGCTCGAGCACCTCAAAGCCATGGGATGCGACCGGGCACAGAGCTACATGCTGGCCGGACCCGCGCCGGCGCTTTGCATTCAGGCGCTGTTGGCGGCGCGGGCGGAAGGGCTACGGTGCACCGCTCCCTAACGGTCGCGGGTCTACTGCAATACGTTTCGGTGGGGCAGACGATCGTTTTATGTCGTCGGCCAAGCGCTCCTCGAAGACGGCAGACCACAAAGTGCGATGGTCTGCCCCACCAAAGTGAACAGCATTGCGGTTTACTGCCAGCCTACGTTAACGCCTTGGATGAGGTGGTAGACGATGTACAGCGCATCCAAACCGCTGGGCGTGGTCATCGCCGGGCAGGTGCTCGCGGGACCGCCACTAACACTGCTGCACGCGCCGCTGGCCGGCCCCACCAACAGCTCGCCCGGCGGAACGAACGCCGTACTCTTGACGGTAGACGGCAGCGACTCAAGCACATAAGCCGGAATCGTAAACGTCCCGGTGCTGGCCGCGGCGATGCATTCCGCCAGAATACCGGGAGGCCCGGTTTTCGTGGGTACTCCCGATTGGAGCGTTGAAGAGACCGCCGTGATGTCCACGAAGCCGTTCGGATCGCCCCCGCTCCAGGTGATGGTAAGAGGCGTGGTGCGGTCGATCGGACCGGCCGTCACGCTGCTCTGATTGGTCCAACTGAGCGACGCCGCGGCTTGTGACACAGTAATAGGCGCCGCTATGGCACCCACGACCGAGCCGCCCGCGCCGGTCACCGTGTAGGCGAACGCGGACTCGGCGAAAGCCGGAGACGGACTCAGGAAAAATGGAGCGCCGTTGTCAGTGCTGACCGGGCAACCGGATGATGTCAAACCGAAGCTGACCACCAACTGGCAGAGGCTGTAACCGCCCACCAGATCGTAGCCTTGGTTCGTTGGCACGGATTGGGTACTGTTGGGTCCCTTTACGCTCAAGTTCGATCCGGCATCCAATGACGCCAGACCGTAAAGGGCGGGATCGGCGGGCGGCGGGAGCGGGACACCCTGGAACGGGGTGACCGTGCAATTACCCACCGACGGCGCCAAGGCGAAGCCCTGGTAGCTCTGGAGCGTCGACGCGGGGAAGGTGCCGAAGGTCGCCGAAACTTCGTCGTTGTCCCATTGGACGGTGCCCACTAGCGGGATGTTTGACAAACTCAAATAGTTGCTGAGCATGAGGATGCCGCCGATCTTCGCCTGGCCTGCGCCGCCCTGCACCTTGGATGCAATATCGTTATAGTTGATGCCATCTTCGTCGCTGCAGGTCCCGCGGTTGGGATCGACCGCCATGCTGGTGAAGTTCGAGATCACCGGCGTGGCTCCCCCTGTCTGCACGGCCACCTGCACGTAACAGCCCTGGACACCGGGCGGCACGACGAAGTTGATCTGATCCAACCCGGTGAAGCCCGAGCGCCCGGCGTAAGCGACGCTAGCCTGGAAACCGCCTACCCACACCACCGGACATGCCGCGCCCGGGCATAAATTGACTCCCACCGGCAGAGCGGTCGCCTCGGCGGAGACGTTCGAAAAGGCCGCCGTGCCCAACCCCGTGCCCCAAAGAATTCCGTAGTCGACGCCAGCCTTAACGGTGTGGAAGGGCGACAGCAACTGGTAGCTGGCATCCATGATGGTCCCCGGACCGGTACCGGATGCGTTGTCCGCGAAGACCCCGAAGGATGTCGCCACTACCGTGATGGGAAATGGGGGGCCGGGCTGTCCGTTGAAAGTGACCGAGACGGTACCGGTGCCAATGGGGGTGGTGGAAGGCAACACCGCATTGATCTGATTAGCCGAGGTGTAATAAATATACGCCGGGACAGCCGTATTGCTTCCGATCGTGACGTTCACGGAAGTTCCCCCGCTCGCGGGGAGCGTGGTCGGCAGCGGCCAGGGGGTCCAGGTAGCCGCGGTAGCCGGCCCGATCTCCTGGCCCGCAGTACCAGTGCCGAAGATGGTGAAAAAAGATCCTTGCGCGATGCTGGAGTTCTGCAACGGGGGGAAGGCGTAGCTGGCCGAGTTAAAGACCCCGGAGACGGTGGGTTGCGCGGCTGCGGAGGCCGCCAGCAGCCCCAACGTCAGGACGATTGCAAATAGAGTTTTCACGTGTGTGTGTTTCCTTTCCGTAGGATACAAGTCTATCACCACTAAACCCCTGGTTGTCGTGCAGGATCGCACGGCCCCAGGTTGCGGCACGGTCCAGGTTCTAGTACTACTGGTAATGGAACCCGATGTTTCCAGGCCGGTTCCAAAGTGCTTTTCAATCCTTTACACTAACGTAGTTTGGGCCGGTTTGGATTATCATCGAGTAATACCGGTGGCCGGACCGGTTCGAGGAGAGCGAAACGTGGCGACAAAGACGTCTTTATTGGTGAAGTTGCTGGTGGTGTTGTGCCTCTGCCTGAGCGCGGCGGGAGGCTTGCTGGCGCAGCCGCAGTTGACTGTGAACATCACCGGCACGCTGGGACCGTGGATCGGCGGCAGCGGCTGGATAACCACCGCACAATACGTTTTGAGCCCGGGCTTCACCGCCACTGGGGCCAAAGGCACGTTCTGCGTGATTACCTTCAACGGGGCCAACACTGGTCTCGCCGGCGCGGAGGTGAGACTCAGCGCGATCAACACCCCCGGCGTGGGGGCGGTCACAATGCTGGGCTACGGCACTGGATACAACGGCAACCCAGCCCCGACAACGGCGGCCGCAGTTTCTACTTATACCAATCCGACGACTGGTAAGATCACCACCCCGACCGCCGCTTGCAGTGGTACGGCAAACGTCACGACCGTCGTCGACGACTCGCTGGGGCTGAACGGTAAGGTGGCTCCGGTCACCAGCATCATCAATCCTGTGGGCATAACCTATACCGGCTCGACCAGCACGTATAGCGCGGCTGTCAGCCTTCCCGTCGCTGGGTTCGGGAATCTGAACTGTACCGCGAGCGTGATCGTGAAGGTCCCCACCAGCGGCGACGATGAGATATTGAGCAACTGCACTTTTGCCGCGGGAGGGGGGGTGACGTTCTCATCGGACGTCTTTTTGGCTGGCTTACCAGCAGCGGTGCCGCTGGCGTTCCCATCGACACCCTTGATCGGCGCCAGCAGCGCAACGTATACACCATCGAACGCCGGCTTGACCTTTAACGGCGATGAGACCATTCTGGGCATTACCGGCACAATCGCGGCAGTGTGCGGCACCGGGGCCACTGCCTGCCCGACGGTGAGCCTGTCTCCCGCCGGCCCGCTCGCGTTCGCGGCCGTAGTCGGTGGCCTCGCGCCATCGCCGACGCTCGTTACGGTCAACAGCTCGCCCACGGAAGCCGAGGCTTATGCCGTGACCACGTCGGCCGGTTGGCTGACCGTCAACGGGGTCTCCGCGACCGGCGGGCAAATCGGCGACCCGTCGTCAGGGTTTTTCAACATCGGCGTGAATCCCTCGGGGCCGGGGCTGGTTCTGGGCCTTAATACTGGCACCGTCACTGTCTACACTGCCGCTTCCAATTCGCCGCAGACGGTGACCGTTAATTTTACCCTCAGCCCGCCGCCATTCAACTTGGTAACCTCGCCGCCCTCTCCGATGACCTTGAATTCCGTAAACGGGAACTCGCCGCCGCAGAACCTGTCCGTCACCACATCCAACAGCTCCGCTGTGGCATTCGCGGCCTCGGCATCCAGCACCGGGAACTGGCTATCGGTGTCGCCCATCAGCGGCACGACGGGGGGGGCCCCGATCGCGGTCTCGGCGGATCCAACCAAGGTGCCCGGCCCAGGGACCTACAGCGGAACGATCACGCTGACTTCCACCGCTCCCGGCGTGACCAACAGCCCCCTTCTGGTGACGGTGAACTTTAACGTGACCACCGTTCCAACGCCATCCAACTTGACCTTCAGCGGCACCGTGGGAGGCTCCACTCCGCCCTCGCAGCCACTGAACGTCACCAGCACGGGTCCCGCGGTTTCGTACATGGCCGCCGTCACCAGTGTCTCCCCGTGGCTTTCCGTCCTGCCGGGCAGCGGCACGACGAACGGCGCGGCCCAGACCGTTTCCGTGAATACGTCCGGCCTCACCGCAGGCGGCAGCCCCTACACCGGCACGATCACGGTCACCCCGCTCGGCGGGGCTGCCATCCCGGTGACCGTCACGCTAACGTTGACGTCGCTGCCTTCCATGGTGCCGCCCGTCTCTCCGCCCGCCTTCACTTCAAATGCCGGCGCGGTGCCTAACAGCCAGACGCTGACGGTCACCAGTTCCACCAGCACGGCGATTTCATACACCGTCGCCGCCAGCACCAACAACGGCAGCGGCGCCTGGCTGCAGGTAGCGCCTTCCAGCGGCTCCACGTCGGGTAACGTAACGGTATCGATCAATTCGAGCGTGCTGACCGGCTTGGCCACCGGAACATACACTGGCCAGGTGGTCTTCACCTGCTCGGCGGGCACCTGCGGCAACCCCAGCGACCAGCTCAGCGTGCAGGTAACCTTGACGGTAACCGCCGCGCTTGCGTCACAACCCGCTTCGCTGACCTTTAATTACACGATCGGCGGCAGCGCGCCAGGTTCGCAGCCGATTACGGTGACCAGCAACGGCGGGGCCATCACCTACACCGCCGTGGCTGCGTCCAGCACCGGCGGCACCTGGCTCGCGGTTTCGCCCGGCAGCGCCACCACGTCCGCTTCCCCCGGACTGACGGGCTCGGTGAACCCGGCGGCCCTGGCAGGCTTGACGCCCAACTCCTATAAGGGCACGATCACGCTGACGTCGGCCGGAGCAACCAATAGCCCCTTTACCATCCCCGCCACTTTGGTCGTCGTCGCTGAGCCGACGCTACAGGTGTCGCTCAACTCGCTGACCTTCAACATGGTGGGTACGGGCTCGCTCCCGGCGGCGCAGGGTCTCACGGTGAGCGCCAGCAACGGCAGCTCCATTCCGTTCAATATTGCAGTGGGTACCAGCAGCGGCGGCAATTGGTTGTCGGCCCCGGCCAGCGGAAACACGTCCAGTGGCGCCATCGGCGTCTCGATTCTGGCCAACAGCCTGACGCCGGGCACTTACAACGGCACATTGACCATCAGTTCTCCGCAGGCGGCGCTCCCCTACCCCGTTGTCAACGTGCAGTTGATCGTCAACAGCATTGGTCTGTCTCCCACTTCGATCACCCTTAATTACCAACTTGGCAGCTCGCAGAGTACGGTTACGCAGAATCTGTCGGTCTCCAGCATCCTGCTTCCTCCGGTGAACTTGGGCTTCACCGCGGCGGCCAGCGTCAGTACTCCCACCGGCGGCACCTGGCTCTCGGTGGCCCCAACCGGCGGAACCACGCCGGCCAACTTGACTGTTACCGCGACCCCTGGCGCGCTGGGGGTGGGCAGCTATAGCGGCGCCATCACCGTCTCCTCCGGCGGAGCTACGTTCTCCGTGCCGGTGACGCTGGTCATTGCGGCCTTGCCGTCATTGACTACCGTGCCGAACGTTCTGCCGTTCAATTTCACGATTGGCGGCAGCCTGCCCGCAAATCAAACCGTAGCGGTGGGAAGCAACGGCGCGCCGCTGAGCAGCGTGTCCGCCAGTACCAGCACGCCATGGCTCACCATCGTCTCCCAAAGCGGCACGACCACGCCGTTCAACGTGGTGGTCGGCTTGAATGCGGCGGGACTGGCGTCGCTCACCCCCGGACCTTATAACGGCAGCATTACCATCACCGCCCAAACGGGAACAGCCAGCAACAGCCCGCTGAGCTACCCGGTTACGCTGACTGTGTCCGCTCAGCCAGTGCTTACCGTGACGCCCACGCCGCTGACTTTCAATGGCATGGTGGGCGGCGCTAATCCGGCATCGCAGACTCTCACCGTGAACGGCGCCAACGGTACCATCGCTTTCACCGCCGCGCCCAGCCCCAGCGGCACATGGCTTTCCGTCGCGCCCACCACCGGGAGCACCAACACCACCCTGCAGGTTTCCGTGAATACCACTGGCCTCGCAGCCAACACCTACAACGGCTCCATCACGGTAACATCGACAACGGCCGGAGTATTAAACAGCCCAACGGTCATTCCAGTTACACTGACACTGGCCGCCAACTCGCTGACCGCGTCTCCCACGCCGCTCAACTTCACCTATACGTTGGGTGGCGGCGCGCCCCCGTCGCAGACGCTCAATGTCGGCAGCACGATAGCGGGATTGAGCTTCACCGCCGCACCGGGCGCCGGTTGGTTGGCCGTCACTCCGGCCAGCGGCACGACGCCGCAAGCCCTCAGCGTCTCGATCTTGACCACCGGCCTGACGGCGGGAGCTTACCACGCCAACATTACCCTTACGGCCGCGGGCGCAGGCAACAGTCCCTTGACCGTGCCGGTGAATTTGACGGTGAATGCCGAGCCGTCGCTGGCGGTGAACCCAATTACGCTGTCGCTGAATTATACGACTGGCGGCGCTGTGCCCTCCGCGAGTGTGGCCGTCTCCACCTCTAATAGCGCCAGCGCGGCGTTCTCGCTGAGCGCCACTACCGTGAGCGGCGGTAGCTGGCTGCAGTTCTCGCCAGCCGGCGGCGCTTCACCTGCCAGCTTCCTGGTAAGTATCGTGCCGGGCAACTTGACGGCGGGTACTTACAATGGCACTATCACTGTCTCGGCGGCGGGATTCACCTCGGCCACCGTCGCGGTCACCCTGGTAGTCACGCAACCGAAGGCCGTGATCCAAATCACCGGCAATACTTTCTTCTCGCTCGCCAACACGGCCGCTCCCGCCACCAGCACGCTGGCTATTTCGGCTTCGGACGGTTCCACGCAAGCGTTCACCATAGCCGCGGCGCCCAGCCAGAACAACTGGCTGACGCTGAGCCCCACCAGCGGAACTACGGGAGCTACGCCGGCGAACGTCACGCTCACGGCTAACCCGGCCGGACTGCTTCCCGGCATTTACGTGATCTCGATCACGGTGACGATGCCGGCGTTGCCGGTCCCCACGCGCACCATCCAGGCCGAGTTGATCGTTACCGGTTCGAACCTGGCGGCGTCTCCCGACATGCTCGCCTTCACCTACACGCCCGGCACTGCGCTACCGGCGCAAACGATCTCCCTGACAACGGCCTCGGGCAGCGGCTCAGTGGCGCTGGCCTCAGTCAAAACCGACGTGCCATGGCTGAGTGTGACTCCGGCGACGAGCGCCCCGGCAGTGTTGCAAGTTTCCGTTAATCCTGGCCTGCTGCCGTCGGCGGGAGCAGCGGGAACTTATACTGGGGACGTAATCGTGACCGGCGTGGGATCGCCCAATACCTCGCTGGAGATCCCAGTGACGGTCACCGTCAATGCCGCGGCGCAATTGACCGCTACTCCGGCGGCGCTCACGTTCAACTACCAGGCCGGGGGCGCTTTGCCCCTTGCGCAGAGTTTTGCGTTGGCCTCCGGCGGGAACGCGCCGTTGAACTTCACCGCGACGTCACCCGGCAGTTGGATTACGTTGAGCCCGCAGAGCGGCGTTACTCCGGCTAGTGTGCTGGTGACGGCGAATCCCGCGGGCCTTGCGCCCGGCACATACGCCGGCACGATCAATGTCACCGCGGCCGGCGCCAAGCCCTTAGCGGTCGCGGTAACGCTAATTGTTACCGCTGTGCCGCAACTTGTTATCACTCCGGGCCAGCTTATCTTCGTGGCACCCGCGGGCGGACCCGCGCCGGCTGCACAGACGCTGGCGGTTACCAGCACCGGCGCGGCCCTCAGCTTCACGGCGGCCGCCGGTTCCTATTGGCTGCAGGTGATGCCCACTAGTGGGACCACGCCTGCAACGCTCTCGGTTTCGGTGGTCTCGGCGGGTCTCGCGACCGGGGTCTACAACGGCACGATCAACATCACCCAGGCCGGCTCCGCGGTTCCGACCATGATTCTGGTCACCCTGCAGGTCGGAAACGTGACTCCCACTATCGCGGGGGTGATCAACGCGGCCAGCGGCGCGGCTGGAACGGTGGTGCCCGGCATGGCGATTTCGATCTTCGGTTCGGTGCTCGGCCCGCCAACCGGCGTCTCCTTCGCGGCCCCGCCGGAGGGTGGCACGGTGGCCACCACGCTGGCCGGAACCCAAGTGCTGTTTGACGGCGCCGCGGTGCCCGTGCTCTACACTTCCAACGGCCAGGTGAATGCCCTGGCGCCGTTCGAATTATCGAACAAAGCCAACACGGTGCTGACGGTGATGTACAACGGCGCAACCTCGGCGGCCCTGACGTTGCCCGTGGTGGCGTCGGAACCGGGCCTGTTCACGGCGGCTGGCACCGGCATCGGCGAAGGCTCCATCCTGAACCAGGACTACAGCATCAACAGCGCATCCCATCCGGCTGCGGCGGGATCGACCGTCATGCTGTTCGGCACGGGTGGCGGGCTAACCGATCCGGCATCCATCGATGGCACGCTCAACCCGATCCCCGCTCCCGGAGGACCATTCGGCGCGCTGACGCAGACGGTGACCGCCACGGTCGGCGGCCAACCGGCGGATGTGGTTTACGCCGGACCCGCACCCAACCTGGTGGTGGGGGTCTTCCAGATTAACGTGACCATCCCGAGCGGAACGCCGTCGGGCAACGCAGCGGTGGTGGTACAGGTCGGCACAGTCAATAGCCAGACAGGCGTCACCATAGCAGTGCAATAAGTGGGGCAGGCTCTCAGCCTGCGGCGGCCTCTCAGGCCGCCTGTGCCGGAGGAGTACGCTATGAATCGCCGCTCTTTTCTGAATCAAGGCGCCGCTGCCCTGGCGGGCACGGCGCTCTCCTATAGCCGCATCCAGGGCGCCAACGAACGAATCTCGTTGGGCCACATAGGCATCGGTTCGCGTGGCAGTGAGCTAGCCTGGATCGCATCGCAACTCAAGGACAAAAAGAACGTCGAGATGACGGCCGTTTGCGACCTCTGGAAGGTGAATCGCGAGCGCGCCGCCGCCAAGGCCACGGCCGCATATGGCCGGCCGCCGCGGTCTCTCCAGTACTTCGAGGATCTGCTGGCGCTCAAGGATGTGGACGCCGTCCTCATCTCGACTCCGGATTTCGCGCACTCGCCCATCCTGAAACTGACGGCCGAGGCGGGCAAAGACGCGTATTGCGAAAAGCCCATGGGCAACGTGCTGGCCGAAGCCAAAGCCGCGCGCGACGCCGTGCTGGCCCGCAATCTGATCGTTCAAATCGGCACGCAGCACCGCAGCGAACCGTACCAGATCGCGACGCGCGACCTGATCCGCTCGGGCGCCCTCGGCCAAGTCACCAAGTATGAGATCGTGTGGAACTATCACGGTCCCCGCTGGCGCGGCCGCCCGGAAGTGAAGCAGCTTCGCGAAGAAGATACCGACTGGCGCCGCTGGCTGCTCTCCAAGCCTTACCGTCCGTTCGATCCGCAACTGTATTTCGAATTCCGCCTCTACAAGGACTTTTCAGGCGGCATTGCCGATCAGTGGATGAGCCACGCGATCGACCTCGTCCACTACTTCCTGGACGACCATTTCCCGCGCTCCGTGATGGCGCACGGCGGCGTCTTCGCGTGGCCCGACGGGCGCGAGAATCCGGATACCTTCCAGGCGCTGCTGGAGTATCCCAAAGGATTCCTGGTCAGCTACTCCACCAGCTTCGGCAACGATTCCGACAGCTTCACGCGCATCATGGGCAAGCAGGCCACGCTGATCAATATCGGGGGCGAGGGCAGCCAGCGGTGGAAGCTGGTGGAAGAGAAAGGCACGCACGAGGACAACCCCTTCCTGCACCGCGCCGAAACCAATGTGACGCTGCCCGGCAATACCGGCGACACCAAGCTGGCGCCGCCATTTATCAGCGACAACGATCTATCTCACATGATCAACTGGCTCGATTGTCTCCGCAGCCGGCAGCAGCCCAATGCCACCGTGCGCGACGGCTTCGCGCATTCGGTGGCCGTGATCATGGCTGCACGCGCCTATCGCGAAGGGCGGAAGCTGTATTGGGACGCGGCCACGGAGACGATTGCGGATCACACATAGCTGCCTCATCCTGTACTACCATCCATCAGTCCCTCCGCACGCCGCACCGGATTGTGGGGCAGGCCCTCGGCCTGCGGCGGCCTCTCAGGCCGCCCGGCTCCGTGGCTACCGCGGCTTGCCGCTATGCGGCGCCGTGACACTTCTTATACTTGCGCCCGCTGCCGCACGGACAGGGGTCGTTGCGCTCGGCGTGGACGAACCGGTCCGCAGGCTTGGCCTCCTCCATGCGCAGGATATCCATAATCTCGTTCGCCGGGCGGCCCTGGCTCAGCAACCCGGCCATCGTCCGCATGTACGGATCTACGTGGCCGAAATAGGCCCGCAGCCCGGCGCAGAGATAGTTCAGTCCGGCTTCGCCCCCCGGCGTCAAGACGAAACGATTCTTAGGACACTCTCCGTGGCATTCAAATAGGAACCGGCATTCGCGGCAATATCGGGGAAGTCCGGCGCTTTTTGTCCTCTCCGAATCTGCGTTGCCGTTCCGAATTCACAAGCTCCGCGAGCGGCGTGCGCAGAATATTTCCCAGCAAGTAACCCGGCTCTACGAAGTGGTCGCAGGAGTACAGGTCGCCATTGTGCTCCAGCGCGACGGCTTCTCCGCACTCCGGGCGGAGCCTGCAAAGGGACGACTGCCCGTACACCCATGCGGCGAGAACGGCATCGACCGTTTGCACAAAGACGCTCCCCACGTCGTGCCGCACCCACTCATCGAAGATCTCGATAAGGAACTGGCCGTAGCGCTCCGCCGTGACGGAACGGTTTGTCACCCGGTCGCCCTGCTGCAAAACCGTGCGGCCGTCGTCGTTGATCCGCTCCACGATCGGGATGAACTGCAGATAGCGCGCCTCTAACTCGTCGCGGAGGAAGCGATAGACCGCGAGTGGGTGTTCGCTGTTCACGGCGTTCACCGTGCAGAGCACGTTGAACTCCACGCCTACGCGCTGCATGAGGCGCACGGCCTTCACCACACGGTCGAACGTGCCGTGCCCGCCTTTATCCCGGCGGTAGGCGTCGTGCAGCTCGCGCGGTCCGTCCAGACTGACACCGACGAGGAAGCCATTCTCGCGCAGGAACTCGCACCACGCCGCGTCCAGCAGAATGCCGTTGGTCTGGATCGTATGCTGAACAGTGGTGCCCGGCTTCCGGAAACGTTTTGCGGCGGCGACCGCGCGCCGGTAAAAGTCCAGGCCCATAAGCGTGGGTTCGCCGCCTTGCCAGGCAATGGTGACCTCGCGCGTGGAGTGCGCCTCAATGGTCTGCCGCACGTAGCTTTCCATCACCTCGTCGGACATGCGGAAGTTGCTGCCTGGATAGAAGGACTGCTTGGAAAGAAAGAAGCAGTAAGCGCAATCGAGATTGCAGATCGCGCCCGTCGGTTTCGCCATCACGTGAAAACCAGGACGGGTTGCCGTCGCCATTGGGCAGTCCCCGGCCTAACGCGGCAGTCAACTCATTCGCAACGCCGCCTGGGCTCAGGCCTGGAACAAGCATAGGCATACTTAGAACAAACAAGTCAAGAGGGTATTAAAACTCTTTACAAAAAAGCATTGACACCCTAAGCATTATGGCGTAATATTTCGGAGAAGGTACTCCTAAATGGAAGGCAAACGCAACGAGCAAGATCAGGCCGGCGTGAACCGCCGCACGTTTATTGGGGCCCTGGGCGCGGCCGCGGTAGCCGGCGCGCTCGGGCCAGCGGCGGAGGGCCAAGCACCGCCTCCCGCCGTACACAATTACCTGGATTCCTTCGGTAATATCGTGCCGTGCGCTTCGGACACGATTGCGGCGGGCGTATTTCCGCCGCCGATTCCGCCGAACGCGGTGAATCCTGGGGCGCACGCACGGCCGAAGCGGCATTGGCTGTTCGGGTCGCGTTCGCACAACGCGACGCAGCCAGCTAACCTTGCGCCGCGCGCTTCCGGCTCATGCATTTACAATCAGCCCAATTGCGGCACGACTGCGCCCTCGGCGGGCTATCCGCACTTTAATGTCCTGATGATCATCGTGGACCAGATGCGGGCGCCGCGATGGTTGCCCTCCAAGGGCGTGACGGGCGCGCTGTCCGGCCAGGCGGCGATTGACGCCATCTTGACGAACATCGCCGCGATCCGGAACCAGTCCTTCGTTTTCACGAACTACAACGTGGCCGCGACCAGTTGTTCGCCGGCGCGCGCCACGCTGCTGACGGGGCTGTATTCACAGCAAACCTGCATGTTCGTGAGCCAGGATCCGCCAGATCCGCTTAAGCCATCCACGCCGCAGATTTATGCGCCCCCGTTGCAGCCCTGGAAGGGAGGGCAGGGGTTTGCGACCATCGGCGATGTCCTGTCCCAGACGGGCAACGCCGCGACGGGTGCGCCGGCGCTGAACTATGATTGCGTCTGGATCGGAAAGTGGCACCTGTCGGACAACCCGGGGGAGACGTCCGGCACGGGCGCAAACGGCCCGAGCGACTACGGCTTCTGCGCCACCGAGGCATATTGCATTCCGACGCCGCCCACAGTCACGTCGGGTCCGTGGGTTGCGACTGGCCCATACCCCTCGTCGACGGGCGACTCCAACGAGGGGAATTCCGCCTATTTTCTGGGCAACGCGCAAACCGGCCCTCCGGCCTTGGCCGTCCCTCCCGACCTTCCCGCCTATACGAACAGCCCTCCCTTTTTGGGGACGGCCCCCAACGAGCTGCCGACAGCCGCGCCTTACGGCGTGGTTAACGATGCGGCAGTGGCGGAGGCCTTCGGGATCTGGATCACGGAGCATGCCCCCACCAACGGCAGATGGTTCGCAGGCGTCAGCTTCATGAACCCGCACGACATCAACGCGTTCCCCTATTCGTTTGGTCTGACGGCGACCCAGTGCCCCGGCGCGGACCTGTGCTACCCGAACGGTGGCGTTAGTCCAGCGGGGCAGTACGGCTTTAATGCGCCGCCACCGATGTTGACCTCAGCGCAGCTCGTTCCCAACCAAAACCTGTCGGATAGCAGCGAGTCAACCACCATCGCGGCCTTCCCTGGGAACCCGGCCGGCACCACCACGCAGCTCTATTCCGAGTCGGCCCTACCCCTCAGCCTCAACCCCGGGCTATATGACCCAAGCAGCCCCTATTATAACCCGAACTTTCCGGCCGGGTACAACCCATCCTGGAACTACCCGGATCAGCCGACGGCTTATGCCGGTAAAGGCAAGCCAGACCTCCAGAGCAATTTCCAGGCTCTCCAAAACTCGATCAGCGGTGAGGTGACTGATGAAAACGGTTGGTGCACCTTCCTGAACTACTACTTCTGGATGCAGGCTTGCGTGGATTTCCAGATCGGCGCGGTGCTTCAGAAGTTGCGAGGGGCGCAGGGCGGCGCATTTTCCGACAATACCGTTATTATCTTCACGGCCGACCACGGCGAATTCGGTGGATCGCACAGCCTGCACAGCAAAGGGGGCGCCCTCTATGAGGAGGCTCTCAACGTGCCCCTCTATATCGGCTTCCCGGGGCAGGCGAACATGGTTCCGCGGTCGTTTGTATGCTCCAGCGTGGATATTCTGCCGCTCCTATACACTCTGGCATTGGGCAACGACAGCTGGCGGAGCAATGGCTGCGATATCATCAACTATCTGAACGGGCGCGAAGCTGTTATGGACGCAATCATGGTGGGCACCCAGAACGCGCCGCAGCGCCGTCTGTCGAGTTTTCCCTTGCAGAATCCGCAGGGATCGGCGCCATGGCAGCGATACCAGCCGTACGTCTTGCACACTACGGACGAGTACTACAGCCTGGCTTACTTGTGGCCCAACATAATATTTGGACCTCACGCAGCGGCGTTCCGCACGTTCGATAACACTCTCAACGGCAACACCAGCGGGAGTAACTCGCTCCAGCGCGAGCTCGGCCCGGCGGGCGGCGGAAAGCTGGGTATGTATAGCTATTGGAACGAGGAAGTCAGTCCTGGCTGTAGCGAAAACCAGAACCCGACGCAGCCTGTCGTAAACAGCTCGAGCTATCCACAGCAGTTCGAGTTCTATAACTATCAGCCTGCCCCTAATACGCTTGGAAACGGGGGTAGCAGCCTCGCGGTGAACCTCGCGGAGACCGGAAACGACTATTGGCTCGCGAACGCAACCAGCCCCGCGGCGATCGCGAGTCAGTACCGGAGCGCGTATCAGGCGGCGTCGTCGCCGTACGAGACCGAGCTGACCACCGTCTATGCGGCCACGGCGTGTGCATACAATGCCGCCTTGGAGGCTTGGCTAAGCTACATCAGCGGACGGATCTGCGAGAGTGACTAACGATGCTTCCGCACACCAACTGGAGTTTCACGAGGTCGGCTTTGGTCAGGGCTTCCCTGGTGGCCGTCTGCTTGGCAGTCGCCGCGTCGGCCGCCGGGCGCAATCCGGTTTTCCGGGCGCGGCGCGACTATTTCGTCCCGCTTGACATGCTAACAGTGGCCGACGCCAACGGCGACGGGATCCCGGATATTATTGGGCTCGGCGCGGGCGTTGTCATTGTGCTGGTGGGCGAGGGGAACGGCACGTTCCGTGTTGGCCCTGAATCGAACATTGAGACGGGCGGAGTTTATTTCCCGGTAGCAGCGGACGTGAACGGCGACGGAAACGTGGATTTGATCTTTTCCGGGCCTACATACAACGGCACCTATGACGGCGTTGGCATTTCGATGGGGAACGGCGACGGCACTTTTCAACCGGCTGTGTTCTACCAGACCGGCAATGACAAGTTCCTGGGGAGCGTGGTGTATGGAGACTTCAACGGGGACGGCATTCCGGACATTGCGGTGGCCGGCGAGAGCGGAATCTGGTTGTTTACTGGCCAGGGCGGAGGGACCTTCAGCGCGGGAGCTCTCACGCCGTTCAGCGGGTGCACCGGCGGCTTGGCTGCCGGCGACTTCAACAGCGACGGCCACCTGGATCTGGCCTTAACCACACAGACTGGCTTTGCCGTCTTTCCGGGCAACGGAAACGGCACTTTCCGCTCGCCGCGGGCCTATTCCACTGGACCGCTGACGGGGAAGTTCATCGTGGTTGGCGACCTGAACATGGACGGTCATCCCGACATTGTGCTGTGCGCCTATACCGAGCCGACCGACGTGCCAGATTATGTGCTCGTTTACCTGGGGAACGGTAAGGGTGGCTTCTCGGCGCCGGCTAAGGTGCAGATGTCGCCGGTGCAGCACATTGCCATTGCGGACATTAATGGGGACGGCATTCCGGATCTGGTGGGCAGCAATGGCGACAGCGCCCTTGGCACCGGCAGTGGCACGTTTCACAAGCCGGTGTATTACAGGCTTCCTGCGCTCAACATCGTTACGAACTATGTGGTGCCCGCCGACCTGCGGAACAACGGGCTCACCGATATTGTGCTTCAGGACGGCGACGGCGGCATATCGGTGCTGCTCAACGAAGGAAAGGGCGTCTACGAGGATGGCGAGTGGTTACCGGTCGCAGGCGCCTATGGGTGCGCCGCCGCTGCCGATTTTAACGGAGACGGCAAGCCGGATCTGGCCATGAACAGTACGGCCGGAATCTCCATCCTGTTGGGGACGGGAGAGGCATCCAAACCTTTCGAGTCCGGCGCCACGCTGGCGCTCACCGACGCCGGCTGCCCGGTCGTAGGCAGCCTGACGGGCGGCGGTGCGGCCGATCTGCTGGTCCCTTCGAATCAGACGGTAGTGGCATACCTGGGCAACGGCGGCGGCGGTTTCACGCAGGCGAGCACGACCTCCACGCCTGGCGGCGGGTTTCTGGCGGTGGGCGACTTCAATCATGACGGCAAGCTGGATTTCGCCACTTCCGGCAACCTGCTGGCGTTGGGCAATGGCGACGGCACTTTCCAGACACCCGTGACGTTCGCGCCGGATCTTTATGGGCTTACGAACATCGCGGCCGGCGACCTGAACGGCGATGGCTGGACAGACTTAGTCGTCACTCAAGATACCGACAGCTTTATCTACGTGTTGCTGAATAACCAACAGGGCGGGTTCACGGTAACCAAGATAGTTGCGAAGGACGGGGAGTCCTTGATCGACCCGACGCAGATCGTGCTTGCCGACTTAAACGGTGACGGGAATTTGGACATCGTGACCGGTTCCAGTTATGGTGGCGTGGCCATCTACCTGGGCGACGGCAAGGGAAACTTTACTTACTCGGCGCAACTTGTCATCCCAACTGGCGTCGGCGGGGGAAGCGTGGTCTGGGTCTCGGACGTGAACGGCGACGGAATCCCCGACCTTGTGGTAACGCAGGCCGAGATCGGCACGGTGGGCGTCTTTCCGGGGAAAGGCGACGGCACTTTCCACACGCCGTATTATGTTGGCGCAGGCCCGAGCCCGGGAGACATCCTGCTGGAGAACCTTCACGGGCAGCCGGCATCCTGCGGGATGCCGGATATCGTCGCGCCCGATGTGACCGGCGGAGTGAGCGTGCTGATCAACCTTTCGGCTTCCACATGCCCTGGCTTGTAAACGGACAAACTGTGCCCGAGGACCTCATCCGCCAGGAATCCGAGCAGATTGCCTGCGATCCCCGTTGGAAGAATATTGCGGACGAGAACGAGCGCGCCAACCGCCTGCGCGCGGCCGCCGAGCACACGGCCCAGGACAAGATGCTACTCTCGCAAGCGGCGGCCCGCGATCCGCGGCCCGTCGATCCCGGATTGGTCGCGCAACAGGTGGCGCGGGTCAAGAAGAATGGAAGCTGGCGCGGCGCCTCCGGTGACGCCGGCGTCCGGCAGGTCGTCGAGCACAGCCTGCGCGTGGAGCGCCTGACGCGCGAGATGGTGGAAGGCGCGCCTAAGCCCGGCACCGAGGAGATCGAGGCCTTCTACCGGGTCCACCGCGAGAACTTTCTCCTGCCGGAAATGTTCCACGCGGCCCACATCGTGAAGCATGTGAACGAGGAGCAGACCGAGGAACAAGCCGAGGCCGGCATCCAGGCTGCCCTGGCGGACCTGGAGCGCGGCGTCCCCTTCGCCGAGGCCGCCGAACGCCACTCCGATTGCAAAGGCAATGGCGGCGATCTGGGCCAGTTTCCTCCCGGTCACATGGTGGAGGAATTCGAGGCGGCCATCGGGGCCCTGCAGCCGGGCCAGCGCACCGGTATTTTCACCACTCCGTTTG